>CXWK01017807.1_pt1 | contig 11234 bp, 7 predicted proteins | sample 590851 | NCBI WGS metagenome assembly CXWK01 (sample SAMEA3498364, study PRJEB10139) | wastewater metagenome | biome: wastewater treatment plant; material: activated sludge | place: Denmark | collected 2014-08-01
ATCCTAAATAAGTTGTTGTGATATCCATTTTATTTTCCTTAACTAATTCTTATTTCAAAATTTAATTTATTGCCATTCCGTTTATTGAAGACTTTAGATTCAATACCGTTATAAACGGAATGACAAATATTTTTAATTACTATAATTTCTCAGGTTCGTAAGCTGCAAATCTTTCATACTCTTTCCATTTTCTCACAACATCTTCCTGTGCTTCTTTCATTAAAACAGCAGCTTCTGCTGGATGAGATTTTGTTAACATCTTATAACGTGTTTCCATATAAGCATAATCTTTAAATGGAATCTTCAAACCTTTTGAATCAAGTTTAAATGGATTCTTTCCTTCTTTTTCAAGATCAGGATGATAACGGAATAATGGCCAATGACCTGAATCCACAGCTGCTTTTTGATTTTGCATCGCAGTTTCCATATTTATTCCATGAGCAATACAATGGCTGTATGCAATTATCAGTGATGGGCCATCATAAGCTTCTGCTTCTAAAAATGCTCTTAGAGTGTGTTGATCATTAGCACCCATTGCAACTTTAGCAACGTAAACATTTCCATAAGTCATTGCCATCATACCAAGATCTTTTTTAGCGCCTGGTTTACCTGCTGCCGCAAATTTTGCAACTGCTGCTCGCGGAGTAGATTTTGAACACTGTCCACCAGTATTAGAGTAAACTTCAGTATCAAGAACCAAAATGTTTACATTCTTACCAGATGCAAGTACGTGATCCAATCCACCATAACCAATATCATAAGCCCAACCATCTCCGCCCATAATCCAAACTGATTTCTTTACAAGATAATCGGCCAGGCTTATTAAATGTTTTACATCACTTGCTTTTCCGTTAGCACCGGCTTTTAGCATGTCGTTTAATTTGTTTTTTAAAGTGCTAACTCTTTCTCTCTGCTCATAAATTTCTGCTTCATCTTTTTGTGTTGCATTAAGAAGTGCATCAACAAGTTCACCACCAATTTCGGCAGCAAAAGATTTTAATAATTCTTTTGCTTGATGATTATGATTATCAATTGCTAATCTAAATCCATAACCGAACTCAGCATTATCTTCGAACAATGAATTTGACCATGCTGGTCCGCGGCCATCTTTATTAGATGCCCAGGGAGTTGTTGGTAAGTTTCCGCCATAAATTGATGAACAACCAGTTGCGTTTGCAATGATTGTTCTATCACCAAATAACTGGCTAACTAACTTTACATAAGGAGTTTCACCGCAGCCTGAGCAAGCACCGGAGAATTCAAACAATGGTTGTAAGAATTGTGAGTCTTTTACTTTTGAAACTGCAACAACTTTTCTATCAAGATCAGGAATGTTGAAGAAGAAATCCCAGTTTGCTCTTTCCTGTTCGCGAATAGGAAGCTGCTCAGACATGTTGATAGCTTTAAGCTTTGTTTCTTTTTTATTTTTTGCAGGACATACATCAACGCAAAGTCCACAACCTGTACAATCTTCTACTGCAACTTGAAGTGAATAGAATAATCCTTCACCGTAATCTTTTGATTTGAACTTTGTTGATTTAAATGTTGCTGGTGCACCAGCTAATTCTTTTTCATCATATATCTTTGCACGTATTGTAGCATGAGGACAAACCATAACGCATTTGTTACACTGAATACAGGTTTCCATATCCCAAACAGGAACATCTAAAGCGATGTTTCTTTTTTCCCATCTTGTCGTTGTAAGCGGGAATGTTCCATCAACAGGCATTTTACTTACTGGAAGTAAATCACCTTCGCCGGCAATAATTTTTGCTGTAACTTCTTTTACGAAATCAGGTGCATTGCCTGAAACGGCTGGCTGCATTTGTTTGTTGCTTGTAATTTTATTTGGTACAGTAACTTCAAAAAGATTTGCAACTGTTTTGTCAACCGCATCAAAGTTCATCTGAACAATCTTATCGCCTTTTGCGCCATAAGTTTTCTTGATAGAATCCTTAATCATACCAATTGCTTTTTCCTGAGGAAAAATATTTGAGATTGCAAAGAAGCAGGTTTGCATGATTGTATTGATTCTTACGCCCATTCCGGTTTCTTCGCCAACTTTATAAGCATCGATAATCCAGAATTTCATTTTTTTGCTTAATAAATCTTTCTGAACTTTCTCCGGTAAAGAATCCCAAACATGTTCTTTGTCAACTTTAGTGTTTAATAAGAAAGTTGCACCATCACTTGCATCCTTTAACATATCCCACTGCTCTAAAAATACTTGTTGATGGCTTGCAACAAATTTTGCTTTGTTAATAAGATAAGTTGATTTGATTTCTTTTGGTCCAAATCTTAAATGAGAAACCGTTGTTGAACCGGATTTTTTAGAATCGTAAACAAAATATCCCTGTGCGTAATAATCAGTTCCTTCACCAATAATTTTAATTGAGTTTTTATTTGCACCAACGGTTCCATCAGCACCCAAGCCATAAAATTTGCCTGTAAATGTTTCATCAGTTTCAACAGAAAATGTTGGATCAAAATCTAAACTGCTGTGTGTAACATCTTCAATAATCCCAACTGTAAAATGCGATTTAGGTTTTTGATTTGATAAATTATCATAAACTGATTTAACCATTGCAGGTGTAAATTCTTTTGATGACAATCCATATCTTCCGCCGATAATTTTTGGATATGCAAACTGAAGTTCGCCAGCCATATACTTTTCTGAAATTGCATTTACAATATCAAGATAAAGTGGTTCGCCGCCGGCTCCCGGTTCTTTTGTTCTGTCTAAAACTGCAATTGATTTTGTGGTTTTAGGAAGTGCTTTAATAAAATGTTCCAATGAAAATGGTCTGTAAAGTCTAACTTTTAATAATCCGACTTTTTCGCCTTTACTTGTTAAGTAGTTTACAGTTTCTTCAGCAGCTTCACTGCCGGAGCCCATCATTATAATAATTTTTTCTGCATCTGGGGCACCAACATAATCAAATAAATTATATTGTCTTCCGGTAAGCTTTGCAAATTTATCCATATGCTTTTGCACGATTGCAGGGCAAGCATTGTAAAATGGATTTACGGTTTCTCTTCCCTGGAAGTAAACATCAGGATTTTGTGCAGTACCTCTCATTACAGGATTATCAGGTGTTAATCCGCGTTTACGATGAGCAATAATTAATTCATCATCCATCATCGCTTGCATATCTTCTTTAGTAAGCTGTTCAATTTTCATAACTTCGTGTGATGTTCTGAAACCATCAAAGAAGTGAATGAAAGGAATGCGTGCTTCTAAGGTTGCTGCTTGTGAAATCAAAGCAAAATCCATTACTTCCTGAACTGAGTTTGATGATAATAATGCAAATCCAGTTGACCGTGTTGCCATAACATCAGAATGATCACCAAAGATTGAAAGTGCAGCAGCAGCAATTGATCTTGCTGATACATGAAAAACTGTTGAAGTTAATTCACCTGCGATCTTAAACATATTTGGAATCATTAACAGCAAACCTTGTGATGCTGTAAAAGTTGTTGTAAGTGCACCGGTTTGTAATGAGCCGTGCACACTACCTGAAGCTCCGCCCTCACTTTGAAGTTCACTAACTGAAGGAATCATTCCCCAGATATTTTTTTTGTTAACTGCAGCCCATGCATCGCACCATTCGCCCATATTAGATGAAGGTGTAATTGGGTAAATAGCAATTACTTCGTTGGTGTTATATGCTACATATGCAGCCGCTTCATTACCATCGATTGTTACTTTTTTTCTTTCCATTATTTTACCGTTTAGTTATTGTNNAATGAGGCAAAAAACGATGATTTTAAGCTTTAAACAAAGAAAATTTTTAAATGTGAAGAATAAAACTTAAAGTCTTTTCCCACTTTTAAGAATAATATTTTATGAACGTAAACTATTGAAATGTATGAAGTTTAACGGAATGAATAATATCAAGTTAATTGTCATTAAGATTTATTAAATCTAATTTTGCAAGGGAGCAAAATCACTTACACTTTTATTAATTTTTTCAGGAGGTAAGATGGATCCTTTGAATACCGGTTTTACAACTAACTACAAACCAATGACAATGGGAGATTGGTTAATAACTTTTCTAATACAAATGGTTCCTTTAGTTGGATTGATAATGTTATTTGTTTGGGCTTTTGGTGATGGAACACATCCAAGTAAAAAAACCTGGGCTCAAGCTTCATTAATTATGATGTTAATTGGAATTGTACTTGTAATAATCTTCATCGGAGTAATTATAAGTATGTTTGGTGCTTTGTTTAACTCTGGAATGAATATACAAAGTGTATAACATACGGTAAAAATTTAACCCGATTCAGAAATGGATCGGGTTTTTTATGTAATTATATTACCGCTGATAATTTTCTTCTTTGCTTCTTTATTCGCCAATCATAATCTTTGAAACGAACAAAAAAGGAAGAACTATGAAAACTAAATTCACACTTTACTTACTTCTCCCAATTCTTTTCTTTTCCTTCACACAAACTTTTTCTCAGGTAGAAAGAAAAGAAGTTGGAAATCTTGTTATGGAAAATATTCCTGAAATTCCGCAGCAGTTAAAGGATAGAATTTTCCAGTATCAAAATACACGCTCAGCATCTTTTCAGGATTGGCTGCACAATGATGCTGGAATTTTAATCTCAACAAGATTTGGTGAAACTGCACAATTCCATAAAGTTAAAATGCCAGGCGGTTCACGAGAACAAATCACATTCTTTACTGAACCGGTTGGTGGCGCAACTCTTTGTCCTGATAAAAACAAAAATATTTTTCTTTTTACAAAAGATGTTGGTGGCGGCGAGTTCTATCAAATCTTTTCTTTTGATCTTGATAATGCCAGCTACAAAATGTTAACAGATGGTAAATCAAGTAACGGCGGAGTTAATTGGAATAATAAGGGTGATAAGTTTTCTTTCTTCTCAACAAAACGAAACGGAACCGATTGGGATATTTATGTTGCTGATTTGAAAAATCCTGAAAATGCTGAAATGGTTTTAAGTGAAGGCGGCTCTTGGGGTGCCGGTGATTGGGCTCCGGATGATAAATCTATCATTGTTGGTAAATATGTTTCTGCAAATGAAAGTTATTACTACACTCTTGATCTTGCTACAAAAAAAATTGAGCAAATAAATCCTTCATCAGAAAAAATTGCTTACGGTGGTGCGGTTTTTTCAAAAGATGGAAAAGGAATTTTTATTACTTCAGATGAAAACAGTGAGTTTCAAAGACTTCGTTATTACGATCTTAAAACAAAAAAGTTTACTGTACTTACATCTGATATTGATTGGGATGTTGAATCTTTTACACTAACCGAGCAAGGTGATAAACTTGCATTTACAGTTAATGAAGATGGAATGTCTAAACTTTATATGCTCGATACAAAGACAATGAAATATTCTGCCGTCCCAAATATTCCAGTTGGACAGGTTTATGGTTTGGAATTTCATCCGGATGGAAAAAAACTTGCAATGGTTTTAAATACACCACAATCTTCCGGCGATGTTTCTGTTATGGATCTTTCCAATAACTCTCTCGAGCGATGGACTTACAGTGAAGTTGGCGGATTGAACACTTCCAAATTTTCTATACCGGAATTAATTCACTTCCCATCGTTTGATCAGGTTGATGGCAAGCCGAGAATGATTCCTGCTTTTATTACAAAGCCAAAAGGTAACGGACCATTTCCTGTTGTAATAGATATTCACGGCGGACCTGAAGGACAGGCACAGCCTTACTTTAATCCTATTGTTCAATATTATGTTAACGAAATGGGCATTGCTGTTATCGAACCAAACGTACGTGGCTCAAGTGGTTATGGAAAATCTTTTCTTCAGTTGGATAATGGTTTTAAACGTGAAGAATCCGTACAGGATATTGGTAAACTTTTAGATTGGATTGCAACTCAGCCCGATCTTGACGCTAAACGTGTTGCGGTAACAGGCGGATCTTACGGCGGTTATATGGTGCTTGCATCGATGACGCATTTTAATGATAGATTAAACTGTGCTGTTGATATTGTTGGAATAAGCAACTTTGTAACTTTCTTAACAAATACTCAGGATTACAGAAGAGATTTACGAAGAGTTGAATACGGTGATGAACGCGATCCGAAGATGAATGAATATTTGCAGAAAATTTCTCCAACTACAAACGCACATAAAATTACAAAACCATTATTTGTTGTTCAGGGTTTAAACGATCCTCGTGTACCATACACAGAAGCAGAGCAGATTGTTGAGATTGTTAGAAAGAACAGCGGAGAAGTCTGGTACTTACTTGCAAAAGATGAAGGACACGGTTTCAGGAAAAAAACTAATCGTGATTTTTATATCTGGTCTGAAGTTTTATTTTTAGAAAAGTATTTGTTGAAATAAGTTTATTAAAGCTGCCATCTGAATAGGTGGCAGCATATAATCATTAATTACTTCTTAAGGAACTCTTTAGATTACTTTCACATATATTCGATAATCTAGATAGCATGTCTTTGTGATCATGTTCTTCATTCAATCTGTTAACAAAAATTAGGCTTTTACACTCAATATATGATCCCATATTGTTCAAGTTATCTAGTTGATAGCTGAATTCTAAATTATAAACTGAACTATCCCACAAAAATTCACCCGCAAAAACGAAATTTGATTTTATAATAATAGGAATTAAGATACTTCGTATTAACAATGGTTTTTTTTCCATTTCGCTAGGAATGGATTTTTGAATATAGGTTAATAAATTATCTTGTATTTCAGCCAATGAGAAATGGAAATCAGGAGGTCCTACAAATATCTCCTCTTTATAAATGTTTTGTGGCAACTCAATATTTAATCGTTGAAGTTTTTGATTTGGATCAAAAGAGCTAAATTCAAAACCAGGTAACATATTAGATGGGTTAGATTGTAAAACCAACAACCTTTTGGACTCAAATTCTTTCTTTGATATTTCTAAAGCTTCTCCGGAGTCACTGCAACTTCTAACGGAAATAAATAGAGCAATCATTGAAAATAATATTGAAGTGACTAATCCTATTCTTTCAATATTCTTCCAAAATATTCTCCAAATATTTTTCATAATATTCATTCTAACCATGCCTTACAGAAATTATAAATTATTTTTATTTATAAGATTTACAAGCACCTTAACTATCATATCTTTTTCTTTAGGTTTGCTCTCTGCAATTAACAAACACATTGCCACTAGTGCGTTATCAGCAATCCTCTTTCTTCCGTTTAATAGATACAGGTAATTATTCATATTTAAAAACCATAAAAACAATGCGGCTGCAATACGCTTATTACCATCCACAAAAGAATGGTTCTTAATTGTAAAGTATAGTAAATGTGCAGCTTTTTCTTCAATACTTGGATATAGTTCTTTACCATTAAAGGTTTGATAAATAGTTGATACAGTTCCCTTAAAAGACTCATCTTTTTCTCTACCAAAAAGTTGAGAGCTATTAAACTGTTCTTTCATTTTTTCAATTACTTTTATTGCCTTTTGATAATTGATTTTATAAGATTTTTTTCTTGATACTACTTTAACTTCAAGCTTTTGATTATCATAATCATCCAGAACCTTTAATCCAAAAGCATAATCAGATATAACCTTCAGAATTCCCGAAAATTCATCTTGTTTTAACTGGTAACGGCCAACAACATTTGAAAATATTTCGAGCGTTTTTTCTAGTTCTTGAATTTTTTCAGTTTGTTCTTTTAATCTTTTTTCATTTAGTGAATAACCTTTTACAATATAATCTTTCAGGATCTTATTTGCCCAAATTCTAAACTGCGTTCCTCTTTTAGATTTAACCCTGTATCCAACTGATATAATTACATCAAGATTATAAGCCTTAACTTTATATACTTTACCATCCGATGCAGTTGTCAAGTATTCCTTGACAACTGAACTTTGAGATAGTTCTCCTTCTTTAAAAATATGATTAATATGTAAACTGATATTTTGCTTGGTAGTTTGGAACAAAATAATCAGCTGTGCTTGAGTTAACCAAACGGTTTCTTCTTCAAGCCTAACATCAAGCTGTGCTGAACCATCAGCAGCTTTATAAATTACTATTTCGCCGTTTGATTTTTCCTTCATAGGATTTCTTTAAGATTTTTCTAACTATGCCTTACAGAAATTATGTCTCCGTCTTTAACAATATATTCTTTTCCTTCAAGTCGCCATTTGCCAAGCTCTTTTGCTTTGGCGAATGAACCTGTTTCAATAAAATCATCGTAGGACACTACTTCTGCACGAATGAACTTTTTGAAAAAATCTGTATGAATTTCTCCTGCAGCTTCCTGTGCTGTCATTCCTTTTTTAATTGTCCACGCACGGCATTCATCTTCGCCGGCAGTTAGGAATGATTGAAGTCCAAGTAAATCATAGGCTTCTCTGATCAACTTATCCAAAGCAGATTCAGTAATTCCGTAATCACTCATAAATACGCTTGCATCTTCTTCAGGAAGATCAGCCATTTCTTTTTCTATCTGCCCAAAGAATGAAAGAGCTTTTGTATTTGGTCCAAGTTTATTTTTTACAAGTTCTTCTAAATATTTTCCGGTATCTTTTATTTGTGATTCACCAAAGTTTAAAGCGATAAGCATTGGCTTAACAGAAAGCAACTGATAAGTTTTTAAAATATGCAATTCATCTTTATTAAGATTTGCATCGCGTAATGGTTTTTCAGTCTGCAGAATTTCATAACATTTTTCAAGTACAGGTAATTCACGTTTAAGATTTTCATCCTGAGTTTTTAATATTTGCTTCTTAATAGTCTCTAATCTTTTTTCAAGAATTGCTAAATCAGATAAAATAAATTCTGTTTCAAATGAATTTATATCGCGCATCATATTTATTGAGCCATCCGGATGAGGAACAGTTTCATTCTCAAATAATCGTACAACCTGAACGAGCGCATCATTTGTTTTTACCTTGCCTAAAAAATTTCCTGTAAACTGTGTTGAGCCTGAATCACCTTTTTGCAATCCAACAACATCAACAACTTCAATTGTAGCATTAACTTTTTTCTTTGGAACAAACATTTCAGTCAATTTATCTAACCTTGCATCCGGCACCTTAATCATTGCCTGATGTGCTTCAGATTTCGAAAGTTCGTTTGGATCAAGTAAAGTTTTTGTTATTGTTTGAAAGAGAGTTGATTTTCCTGTAAATGGCAGTCCAACAATTCCTATTTGCATTTATTCCTCTGGTTAAAATTCTTAATGATTATATACAAATATACAAAGTTTAGCTTGTATTAGGATTTAGTTGTTGTAAAAAACGAAAGTCATTCCCGTGAAAACCTGCCTTAGCCGGCAGCAGGCGGGAACCCATCTCAGTTATATAAATAGATTCCCGCCTACGCGGGAATGACACACTCTAATATTACATTTTTATTACTCTATTGACATTAGAAACATCAAATTCTATCTTGCACTAGAAATTGAAACAAAAAAATCTTGAACAAAAAACTTACATATAACAACTTCTCTTTTTCTGCTAGTCATACTTGGCCTTGGCGCCGCTAATCTTTTACATATTCTCAAAATCCGTACAATCTTTTTAAAAATTAGTTAATCACTAATTATTTATTCATTTATTTAATCTTAAAAGGAGTGCTCTATGAGTGCATCAAAAAAAATTCTGTTAAACGAATCAGAAATGCCACAAAACTATTATAACATTCAGGCTGATATGCCAAATCCAATGCTTCCGCCTCTTCATCCGGGAACAAAGCAGCCAATTGGCCCGCAGGATCTTGCAGCATTATTTCCAATGGAATTAATCAAGCAGGAAGTTACACAGGTAAGATATATTGAGATTCCAGATGAAGTGAGAAAAATTTATAAACTTTATCGTCCAACTCCGCTTTACCGCGCATTTGAATTAGAAAAACTTTTAGATACTCCGGCAAAAATTTATTATAAGTACGAAGGTGTTAGTCCGGCAGGATCACACAAACCAAACACAGCAATTGCTCAAGCATTTTATAATAAGATGGAAGGCGCAAAAGGATTAACAACTGAAACCGGTGCAGGTCAATGGGGCAGTGCTCTAAGTTTTGCTTGTCAAAAATTTGGATTAAGCTGCGAGATTTATATGGTAAAGGTAAGCTATGACCAAAAACCTTATAGAAAAATTATGATGAATACGTGGGGTGCAACCGTTATCGCTTCTCCGAGTAGAAATACAAATTCAGGTCGATCGATTTTAGAACAAGATCCAGATTCACCCGGCAGTTTGGGAATTGCAATTTCTGAAGCAGTTGAACGTGCAGCAACAACTGATGGAATTAATTATGCTTTGGGAAGTGTGTTAAATCATGTTCTGCTTCATCAGACTGTAATTGGGCAGGAAGCAATAACTCAATTGGAGATGACAGGAGATTTTCCTGATATTGTTGTTGCGCCATTTGGCGGCGGATCAAACTTTGCGGGAATCGCATTTCCCTTTTTACGTTACAATTTCCAGGAAGGCAAAAATGTTCGATGTATTGCTGTTGAACCTGCATCATGTCCCAAGCTTACTAAAGGAGAATTCAGATACGATTTTGGTGATACAGTTGGATTAACTCCGCTTATTCCAATGTACACACTTGGTCATACATTCGTTCCACCATCTATTCATGCTGGTGGATTGCGTTATCATGGAGCCGGAGCTATCATCAGCCAACTATTAAAAGATAAATTAATTGAAGCATCAGCAGTTCAGCAGCTTGAATGTTTTGAAGCGGGAGTTAAGTTTGCGCAAACAGAAGGAATAATAGCTGCGCCGGAATCTACACATGCAATTGCACAGGTAATTCGTGAAGCAGATAAAGCCAAGATTGAAGGAAAGCAAAAAACTATATTGTTTAATCTCAGTGGCCACGGATATTTTGATATGGCAGCATATCAAGATTATTTTAATGGTAAACTTAGCAATCATGAGTTAACTGATGAACAACTATACTCTGCATTAGGGGAACTTGATACTCCTGTTGCAGTTTAGACATAATTTAAAGATGACATCTTTTAAAAAGATGTCATCTTTATTCAAATACTTATCTAAAAGCTACCAGATTATTCTCCCCTTTCATCATAAAAATTTTATATATTTCATCATACAAAAATGTTAACATATACGAGGGCATAATGAAACTATTAAAAATATTTGTACCAATAATTTTACTGGCGCTTACTGTTTACTACTGCAGTACTGTACCAATTACAGGAAGATCTCAGTTAAGTTTGATTCCTGCAAGTGAAATGAACTCAATGAGTTTTGC
>CXWK01093833.1_pt1 | contig 11224 bp, 7 predicted proteins | sample 590851 | NCBI WGS metagenome assembly CXWK01 (sample SAMEA3498364, study PRJEB10139) | wastewater metagenome | biome: wastewater treatment plant; material: activated sludge | place: Denmark | collected 2014-08-01
AAGATTTGAGGCGGCATTACCATAAACAACTCCATTCTGAGTAACTGTAGTAAGTCCGGTACCACCACCAGCGACTTGTGTTACACCAGAACCATTGATGACAGTAGTTGAACCAACTCTTAGAACTGCATCCCATCCAGTGCCGATATTTAGGGCATATTCAGTACCTGATCCACCGGTTATAGAAGAAACACCTAGTCCGGAAAGTGTGCCAGCTCCAACTCCTGTTGCTGAGACGTAGTTTCCATAAGCAGTTCCACCAGTTGTAATGGTGGCCGGTGTTGTTACTTTTGTGCCGTAGGCATTAAGTGTGCCAGCTGTTTCGGTCAGAGCCGGAAGATGGAAATCTCCGGCTATATACTCGAGAGTGCCTCCAACTCCGTTTTGATTGATGCCAGCGCCAGATCCGAAGTTGACAAGCATACCGGTAAGGGTTTTTGTGCCTGAAGTAACAGTATTAGTGACTGTAGGGATTTTGAAGTTAACACCGGTTAGATTCTGGTTTGTGGCATCTACATTGCCGGAGTTTAAATCAACGAGTAAGCCAGTTAAGTCTCCTGAAAGAGCGGCGGAAGCTCCGTAAGCCAGATTGAAGATGGTGCCTGAGGTGTTGGTCGCGTTTAAATCAACCAGTTTACCGGAAGTTGAAGTGGAGGTGACTCTTAAAGCTGTGCCTGAAGATAGAGAGGAAGCATTGAGGACAAAAGCTGAACCTGTTGTGGTGCCTGTGGCAACTGATGAAGTGAAGGTTTGAGAGCCTGTGCCTGAGTTAAAAGCCAAAGCTGTGGTTGAAGTGGCGTTGCCTAAGGTGATTGTTCTGGCAGCTGCACCTGTTCCAATGTTGATGGCCTGAGCAGCTGCATCATTGCCGATGGAGATTGCTCCGCCTGAGGAATTAATCTGCAAAGCGCCTGTAGCATCGATATCTAAGGTTGTAGAAGAAATTGTGCCTGCGTCTCCGCCATCACCAATTGTGAAGCTTCCATTTGCATCAAATGTACCGTCAACTGTGACATTATCTCCAGCATTAGCGGTTGAAAGGGTAGTGCCTGATCTGGACCAATATCCAATTGTGCCTGTTGAAGCTCCGGTAATATTTCCAGTACATGTTAGGTTGCCGTTGGAGTTAGTTACTGTACAACCGGTGGCTCCGGAGCCACCGGCTAACAGTACATCTCCGGTTGAGTTATTACCTATATTGATTGCTCCTGCTGCTTGACCATCTAAGTTAAGTGAAACATTAGTATCATCTCCGACTGCACTAATTGAAGCTGGATTACCTGTCGCAGCATTAAATATTTTAATATGATTGACAGCGTTAGTTGTCGAATTAATGACGATTGCTTCGTTATTGTTGGCATCACTAATTACACCCCCACCAAGAATCTGAATATCATCATTAAATATGATCCTTGAGCCAGCGGAATCAATCAGGAGTTCGCCGGAACTATTGCTGATTCCATGAGCTGCGGCTCCAATGCTGGTGATATTTCCAGTCGAATTAACCTGAAAACCATTAGAAGTGCCTGAAGTCAGAGTTCCTGTGAAATCAGCATTTCCTCCTGTAGAGAGAGTAAAACCGGTAGAAGCGATAGCCAATGTATCAAGAGCTGAACCGATTGTGATTGCATCTAAAGTGGTATTATCAGTTCCAATATTGATGGTGTTTCCTGCAGTTCCTGTGCCCAGGTTAATAGTTTTAGCATTATTGCCAGTACCTAAGTTAACTGTGCCTGTTGTTCCAGAATCCAAGGTAATTGCTGAGGAAGTTGTGGAGGAGATTGTACCTGCACCAGCAAAAGTTAAGGCTGTGGCTGAAGTGGCAATGGTATCTATACTTGCAACTCCGGTTAATGCTCCACCTGTTGTGACATTTAATCCACCGTTGCTGGTTAAGGCAAATGTACCTGTGGAATTACCAATGGCTGTATTTGAAGTACCGCTGGTGTTAATTGAGGCTGTTCCTCCAGAGATGGTTAATCCTGCTGAGCCTGTTAACAATCCAGCTGAAGTTATTGTACCTGTGCTGGTGGTGGAGATATTACCGGAGGTAGTGACATTGTCTCCAGCTGTAGCTGTTGAAAGGGTTGTCCCTGATCTTGACCAGTAGCCAATTGTGCCAGTTGAAGCACCAGTAATATTTCCAGTACAAGTTAGATTGCCTGTAGAATTAGCTACAGTACAACCTGTGGCTCCTGAACCACCAGCAATATTGACATCAATTGCTCCGTCAGCCTGAAGGTTTAGAGCTGTTGAGGTCGCCCCAACTGTTCCAGTTCCAGCAAAAGTTAAGGCTGTCGCTGAAGTGGCAATGGTATCTATACTTGCAACTCCGGTTAATGCTCCACCTGTTGTGACATTTNNTGTGACATTTAATCCACCGTTGCTGGTTAAGGCAAATGTACCTGTGGAATTACCAATGGCTGTGTTGCCTGTTGATGATGTGTTTAGGTTTAAAGTTGGAGCGGTGATCGCTGCTGTGCCTGAGGACAGAGTCTGAGTTAGGCCAGTTAAGCCAGTTGAAGAGATTGCTCCTGAGGTTGAGGTTAAGCTTAAGGCTCCTGTTGTTTGAGTGAAACCATTTGAAGCGGTTAAAGTGCCAGCTGAAGTTATTGTGCCTGTTGAAGTAGTTGAGATATTTCCAGAGGTAGAAAGTGTTCCCAGTTCCGTAATTGTTAAAGTTGGAGAGCCGCCGGATTGGATCTCGATTGATGTATTAGTGGCGGCGTTTGTATCATTTAATACGAAGGCATTAGCTGTTCCAGCATTAGTTAGTGTGAAGGAAGTTGAGCTTGCGAGTCCTGAAGCCAGAGTAAAAGCGATATTTCGGCCGGTGGTGGTGGCGATGGTATTGCCGCCGTCGTAAGCGTCCTGCAAAGTTCCACCGCTTGAGGCAGACCAGGACGTTGTCCCGCTACCATTGGTAGTTAAAACGTAGCCTGCCGTTCCGTCATCTCCCGGTAAAGTCAGGGTGTAGTCAGTTGTGACGGCGGCCGCTCCCAGCGTGACTGTTCCTGAGGTTGAGCCTGTTAAATTGAGTCCGGCAAAAGTTGGATCTGATGTTAAGGCGATGTCCTGAGGCAAGGAAAGAGTAATAGCACCGGTTGAGGCCGAGGCGACTACCTGATTTGAAGTTCCGGTAATAGAACTGACTCCGCCTGATGAACCTCCTGTTGCTGTTAAGGTTATGGAGCCGCCTAGTGAAACTTCTCCGCCTCCAGAGAGACCAGATCCGGCATTAATTGTTATTGATGAGCTGCTTAAGGCAGAGTTAGGAATATTAGTCAGAGTATTACTGGAGCCAGATATAGTTTTATTTGTTAGAGTTTGGGAGGCATTATCAATTACAAAATTACCATTGGCTGTAAGGGCTGGGATGGAAACTGTAAATGCTCCAGAGCCACCAGTCTGCGTGGAAATAATAGTATTACCTAGTGTGAGTTGGTTTGATGCAGCAGATAAAGTTAGAGCACTAAGATTTAAACCGGCGAATGATGGAGAAGAGGTGGTGAGCAGCGGCTGGTTCATCGGATAGACTTCATTGTCCCCAAATCCAGTGTTGATAGTGGCAGAGCTAAGAGTTCCAGATACAGAGGCCGTATCAACACTCAGGGAGCCATTTATCTGAGTATCTAAGTTGATCTGGAGGAAAGAGCCGGAAGGAGTTGAGTCAGCGAGAACTTGTCCGTTGGTGCCTAGAGAGCGTGAAAGAGAAGTCCCCTTAATATCGCCTGAAACTCGCCCTGAGGCGAGTTGATCTGGGGTTTTTATTATTTTTCCATAGAGACTTCCTGGGGGGCTACTATTTGGGTAGCCGCCTAGTAAGGCGTGTAAAGTTCGGGGTGAAAAAAGATTGGCTATCGATTGAGCTAGGTCATTAATTTTCACGGCCCTAGTATTCGAGGCTAGTGCTATGCCGGTTGATGTAAACGGACTAGATTTGATGTAGTTATAGGTAAAGGCTAAAGGAAGAATCAAGAGGAGGACAGCGATAGCGATAACTCCGCTTCTCTTAATAGGGTCTAAAAAATTTGATTTTAATTCGGAAATTGGATTAATAGAAGTCCCTGCTCTAGCTGCTTGGGTAAAAGAATCTTCAATATCTGTATCAATTTGATGTTGTTTTATAGATTCTGATAGTTTTAGAATATGTTTATCTGAATTTAAAATGACTGGAGTAGGGGCTGCTGAGGCGAAAGAATTGGTTGTGAAAAAAGGATTTGAGCTAACAGTCTTCTGGAGATGATTCTGAATTAGAGGAGAGATAAGGCTCTTAGGCCCTCTTTTTAGATTAGGATTTAGTTTAATTAATTGTTCTCTGTTATAGAGTCTGGTACCGCCTGGAGTTTTAGTTACTTTTAGCCAGCCCTTTTTTTCCCATCTTCTTAGAGTATCGATCGATACTCCGATGATTTGAGAGGCCTCGCCTATCTTGACCAGATTTGGATTTGTTGAGTCAATGCTCAATTCAGAATCTGAAGAACCAGTTGTGGAGTAAGAAGCAAGTTTTTTAATGGCAGACTTTTTCATTTGGGCAGTAATTATGTTCAACTTGAATTCTTATATTATTAATAATTCAAGCCTAGATTTAATCTACATAGATTTGCCTAGATTTGTCAATATATCTTCTATATATGTAATACAACTAATGTTCGTGAAAAATGGCACAAATAATTTTCACAAGCATGAAATTGCATAGATCGATAACTATGCTTAATGTTCTAGTTTCTGAATTTTAATTTCTAAGCGAAAGACAACTAAACTAATCTATGCCAGATTTATTCTTTGTCGATTTTGATGATAATTAATGGCTCGAGAGCCTGTATTTTTGATTGAGAATTTGTTGTGTAGTGGGGTTAATCTATGCAGTTTTGAGCCTGTGTTGTCGTGCACCAATAGAATTATTAGCAACTTTGGTGCATCTAAGTTGTATAACTACTTCGTTTCCAGACAATCATGACATGCCAAATCACTTTTTTGCTTTGGGATAATAGGCCTCTAAGAACTAATTAGCGCTGAAGCGTTTTCACACTTGATAGATGATGCCTGATGGGTAATACTTGATTCATGAATATTGGTTTTGATGGCTCCAGAGCTTTTGGTCAAGATCGAACAGGTACCGAGAACTATTCTTTTCAACTTCTCAAACATTTGATTTCAATTGATATAGAGAATCGCTATTTTATATATACGAATAGCTCTCAGCTGTCAGCTTTCAGACTTCAGCTTTTGGGGGATACGGGGAAAGAATGGCCGGAGAATTTTCAGTTTAAAGTTATTAATATGCCTAGGCTTTGGACTCAGGTTGGGTTGGCATTCAGAACTTTTGTTGACCCCCTAGACATCCTATTTGTTCCCTCGCATACCTTACCGATACTTAGAAGACCTGGTTTAAAAACGATTATCACAGTTCATGATCTAGGGGCTGAGTATTTGCCGGCATCACATCAACTAAAACAGATTCTGTATCTGAATCTAATGACTCACTATCAATTAGCTACTGCGACCAGAATTATTGCTGTTTCTGAGTCGACAAAGAAAGATATTCAATTTAAAACTAAGGTGCCTCTGTCAAGGATAGATGTTATTTATGAAGGAGTAGATGAGAGTCTATTTAGAAAGTTATCTATTGATATACAAAATAGTACTTTGAATAAGTATATTCTGACTAGAAAGAAGTACTTTTTGTTCATAGGTACAATTCAACCAAGGAAGAATATTGAGAGGATAATAAAAGCGTTTGCAGCTTTTCTAAAAACTTCTGATAAAAATGATTATCTGCTTGTACTAGCAGGCGGTAAAGGCTGGAAGTCAGAAGGTATATATAAACTGCCCAAAGAGCTAGGTATTGAAAGGGCTGTGAGGTTTATAGGCAGGGTTTCAGATGAAGAATTGGCTATCCTTTATAATGGAGCCGCAGCGCTCGTTTATCCGTCGTTATTTGAAGGCTTTGGGTTGCCGATAGTTGAAGCTTTTGCCTGCGGTTGTCCGGTTATCACATCGAATATTTCATCTATGCCTGAGGTGGCTGGTGACGCAGCAATTCTAGTAGATCCTTATAGAGTAGAAGAGATAACTGAGGCAATGTCAGATTTAGCAATGAATGAATCAATTAGATCGTCTTTGATACAGAAAGGTAGTTTGATGCTGAAAAAATTCAGTTGGAAAAAGTGCGCAGAGGAAACACTAAAGGTTATAGAGAAGGTCGGAAAATCTAGAAAATGAGCACGAATAGGGATATTATAAGCAAAAGATTATTAGGAGTAAGAATTGACTATATCCGAATATATCAGGCTGTCGAAATTGTTGAAAAATGGCTAAGAAGCAGGGGTCGCCACTATGTAGTAACGCCAAATCCCGAGATGCTGGTTGATGCAAATTTAGATAAAGACTTTATGGCAGCGCTTAATGATTCGGATTTATCGATACCAGATAGCTCGAGGCTGGGGTGGGGGAATTATGTCCAGTCGATTGGTAATCCATTTATGAGGCTAATTTACATGATTTTTTTTCTATCTCCGCACAGTTTACCTAGATTTTCTTATCCTACCTCAACGGGTGTTGACTTAATGAGTGCGCTTTTGAGGCTGAGCGAAGAAAAGGCTTATACAACGGCCTATTTAGGAGGTAGTGTAAAGGTAGCAGACAAGCTTTCTGAGTGCTTGAGGCTAGAATATCCAAAGTTAAAAATAGCCTTTTGTTCTGGAAATGTTAAGGTAGACAATAATGGTAGTATCCAATTTGATCTATTTAGTAATAAAAACAATATGTCTAAAGATATCAAACCTAACCCCGGACCTATAAGCGATAAATCAAAGAGTGCCTCAAGTAGTTTTAACAAAATTGATGCTCATAAGCTTTCGCAGAAGATAGATATCCTATTTGTTGCTTTCGGTCACCCAAAGCAGGAAAAGTGGATGAGGGCTAATTTGTCTAAATTAAATACTAGAATTATGATTGGAGTAGGCGGCTCTTTCGATTATTTATCGGGCTCTGTGCCTAGAGCTCCTTTGGTGATGAGGAATTTGGGATTAGAGTGGTTATTTAGGCTGGTTATTCAGCCTTGGAGAATTAAACGCTTTTGGAAATTAATCTACTATATATATAAGGTTGGAGTGTTGAGGAACTGATTTTGTTTTTGCAGCAATCTAATATAGAGCTACTGGCAGATGTAATAGCTGACTGATAAGCTGATCAATATATAATGAAAGATATCATCACTAAATTTTCTTTTTAATTTGTTTACCCAAAGATTTAAGGGTTTTTCAAGAGTATTCGCCTCAGGTATTTGTCTAGAGTATTAAGAAAGGGTTTACAGAACAGTCTTAACTTGGAATTAATTACTTTAGCAAGGAGGTAGAGACATTGATAGAATAAGCAGAAATTCTAGAATCTATGCAGATTTAGCCTCGATTGGAGAGTTAGAATCAAAATGAAAGTACGCAAGAAGGAATCTTAGGAAGTTTTCTGAGTGATGCCTAGCAACCAAAGGACTGCTTCTTTCTTTAGACTGCGAAGCTGGCGCAAGAAGTTAACCCAGATTATTGGGGTTCACTGTCAGCTAGTTTTTTGAGTGATACCAAGGAGCCATAAAACCGCTTCTTTTTTAAGACGCTTGCGTCGCAAGAAAGAGGTTGATAGTGATTATGGAGAAATGATAGCTAAGAAGTTTTCTGAGTAATTCCTAACAACCAAAGTACGGCCTCTTTCTTATATCTTCGGTCACCACGGGAATTGATCCTAATAGCAGGAAGCTTTCCTCTTTTGCCCCATCTTTTAATGGTTAAAGGAGAAACTCTAAGAACTTGGGCTACTTCTTTGACTGTTAGTAAATCAGGGAGGTCTTCTAGGCTTAATTTGTTTGAATCGTTCATGTATTTAAACCCTAATCATTGATGATCAAAGTAGAGTTAATATATATCATAGAGATTCAGAGAGTGTCAATTAGGCTTTCTGTTTATAGGTCTAGAAAGCCTGTAAAGTCGTAAAGATAATGACCATAGGATCGGATGTCTTAGATAATAGGTGAGGTATTCAGTTTTACAGGCGTATCTAGTATTTAGAAGCTCTCAATTGGGAGGGTGTGAAATTGCGGGGGAGAGAAGATGTTGTTATTTTTAGACGTTATACTTCAGCCATAAAGTGAGGGATCCAATAGTTGCATTTTCAATATTTTTTAGAGGCAGCTTGTTGGTGACCGATAGTTCATAGGAAATCTAACTAAACTATAAGATCTAAATGAGATGACGTAATTTGTGCCTTAAATCGGGCTAGTTAATAGTACGGAGTACTAAGACTAGTTTAGTTTTTATAAGGGAAATTTAGGGCATGAATGAAATATCTAGTCAGAAAAGGACAAGAAAAAACCCCTCTTGCGAGGGGTTAAATCTATTGCGATGCTTTCTCAACATCGACTAGTATCGGAAATTTTCTCCGATTACTGAAGTTCTACTGTAGCGCCTGCTTCTGTTAATTTAGCTTTAGCTTCGTCAGCTGTAGCTTTATTAACTCCTTCCAAAACTGGTTTAGGAGCGGATTCTACTAAATCTTTAGCCTCTTTCAAGCCTAAAGTTGGAACTAATTCTCTAACTGCTTTAATAGCGCCAATTTTGTTTGCGCCTGCATTAGTTAAAACAACATTGAATGAAGTTTTTTCTTCTGCTGGTTCAGCTGATCCGGAGGCTTGCGGTCCTGCGGCCATAGCCATAGGAGCTGCTGCAGTTACTCCGAATTTATCTTCAAGAGCGTGAACTAAGTCTGCGAGTTCAAGAACAGAGAGTTTTTCGATTTTCTCAATAATTGCTTCTAAATCTTTAGAAACTTCTTTGGAAGATTTTTTTTCTTCTTTAGGTGATTCTGCTAAAACTTCTGCAGCTTCCTTTGCGGATTCTGCTTTTGGAGCTTCAACTATAGATTCTTCAGAAACTACTGGAGCATCTGTGTTTGTATTTTCGTCTGCCATATTGATTAGTGGTTAGGTTTTAGATTGTAGGTTGTAGTAATTAAACTCAAACCTAATGCCTATAACCTGAAACCTAACTTTTACTCACCGCCTTTCTGTTTTCGTACAGCATCTAATGCATATACGAGATTTCTTAAGTTAGCCTGCAAAACTCCGACTATTCCATAGAGAGGTGAGCCTAAGGCTCCGACAACTTTAGCTCTTAATTCATCTTTGGATGGGAGTTCAGCTAGTTGATTAACTTGTTTACTGGTTAAGAATTCCTGAGCGAGGAAGCCAGCTTTGGTTTTTCCAACGCCGGCATCTTTGAGGGCTTTTGTTAAAGCTTTGATTGGAGCTATTTCATCGCCATAGGCAAAAAGTGTCGCTATGGGACCAGAAAAAACAGCATCATCGTCTACTTTAAAGCCATTTTCTTTAAGGGCGATTTTTAAAAGATTGTTTTTGGTGATTGAGAATTGAGCTGAAACATCATCGAGGCCCTGTCTCAAGGTTTGCATCTGAGACATAGTCATTCCCTGATAGTCAGTAAAAACCATTGATTTAGCTTTGCTGACTCTTTCAGTTAGATCTGTGACTATTGCTTGTTTTTGTACTTTTGTTTTTGGCATATAAAAAGCGCCTTTCGAGGCGCTTGGTAGTATGTATCAGGTATTAAGTATTAGGGTTTTCCATAATACTCACTACATGCTACTTAATACTTGCTTCGCCTCAGTAAGATTTAAGCATTTCTGCAACTTACTTTCTTTAGCTCTGGAATTGTAAGGCATTAGCCTTGAATCTGTCAAGAATGGGTTTATCTCTAAGTTGTTAATCGCTCTGAAATTGTATATCGTTAGAGCATGGGTTCTTTTGCTTTAGGTATTAGGCGTAAACTGCTTCCGCTGCTGCTGTTGATCGTTACCTTCTTGATGATTCCTACATATATATATGCGCAGCTGGAAATTGCAGAAACTTATGATATGCCGGAAGGGGCTCAAGACGGTGATATAGTTTCTTATACTGATCAAAGAGTTGTGCTCTCGGCTCATGATTATGACGATAAGATATTCGGTGTTATTGAGACTAATCCGTTAGTTGCTTATAGAAGGCAAGATAATACTGGTTTGCCTGTACTGAGAAATGGTACAGCCGAAGTGAGTGTGATTACTTCAAATGGTCCAATAAGAACCGGAGATTTTATTACATCTTCAGCTATGCCTGGAAAAGGACAAAAAGCTACTGCTTCTGGCTATATTATTGGTGTAGCTTTGGCGGATTTTAGTGAACAGGATGGAGAGGCGGTCGATTATCAAGATGGGGTGACTGTCCGTCAGGTTAGGCAGGGAAAGATTAATGTGGCGATAAAGATTGAATATGCTGAAATTGATACCGCCCGGAATCAAAATAGACTGTTTGACTCGTTAAATAACCTGCTTTTTAGAAATATTCAGGATCCTGAAAAGTTTGTGAGCATTATCAGGTATGTATTGGCGGGATTGGCGATCTTACTTAGCTTCTTGATTGGATTCTTCACTTTAGCCAGAACGATCCCTAAGGGGATTGAGGCTTTAGGGCGAAATCCATTAGCCAGAGCGACTATTCAATTTGGAATTATTTTGAACATTATCTTTACTGTGGGTATAGCTTTGGTGGGAATTGTGGCAGCTATTATCATCCTGAGATTCTAACTCGATTTACTACACAGAGTTGGCATGTAAAACTTCAATATTCACCAGAACTGGGGATTTCAGCAGTTCTTAAGAAATTAAGTTATGTAAGAGAAAATTCTATGCATTAATATGCATAAGTATGTAATAGTCTATATATTATAAGAGATGTTGACAGACTAGTTAATATGTAAAACAATGGTTATACGTTAGTTTTAAAAACTAATGAGCTGGATAGTTTTGTTCAATCGTTCACTCTGAAACCGTCTGCGTGAATGAGGAGACAACAGCTGTACCGGCAGAAAGACAGGAGGTGACTTGTACATGCTATCAGGTATAGGAACAACAGAAATTGTTGTCATGGCTTTAGTTTTGTTAGTGCTATTCGGAGGTAAAAAACTTCCAGAATTGGCAAGAGGCGTTGGAGATTCTATAAGAGAATTCCGAAAAGCCGCTAACGAAAAAGCATAGGTATTATGCAAACTGCCAAAATTGCGAGTATCGCGTTTATGGCACTCATTTTCCCGGTTGCAGCCCTGGTACTTCCAATTGGAACTAGGGCTGCTTCTGGTAATGTACAGGTGTGCCAACCCTCCTCCAGCTGCCAAGTTGG
>CXWK01020318.1_pt1 | contig 11222 bp, 28 predicted proteins | sample 590851 | NCBI WGS metagenome assembly CXWK01 (sample SAMEA3498364, study PRJEB10139) | wastewater metagenome | biome: wastewater treatment plant; material: activated sludge | place: Denmark | collected 2014-08-01
GAACTCGTCTTCGCCGCTCTCGCGGAAAAACTCCTCAGCCGCGCCCTTGCACTCGGGGTGCCAGGTGTGCTTCTGAACGTCGCCGTCGTACACAGAGAACTCACGCACGTAGCGCGTGCCCATCGGAATTTGCTCGCCGCACCAAATGCCCCGGTAGCGCTTCAGCGCCTTGTGGGTGCGCTCGGAAATCAGTGCGTAGCTCATCGTCGCTTTCGTTCGCTCCGGCCGCAGCGGGCCTAACTGGTCGCTCAAGGCGACCTCCTACGGGCCTGCGGCCCTACGTCGGCGCCTTAGCTCCAACGTTAGGGCGCACGCGGCGGGCGCAGCTTGTGCGCCTTCAGCAGTGCGGATTGGATCAACTCCGCAGCGGTCTGCGGCTGCGCGTCGATCCAATCCGCCAGCCACAAAGGCAAGCGAACTGGCACGTTCACGCGGCGCAGATCTGGCGGGGCTGGCGGCCTGCCGCCTTTGTTGGTTGGTGCCATCAATAGTCCTCGCTAGCGCGGGCCGGCTTGGAGCCTTGAAACTCGACGTTGTACCCATCGACAACATGGCGCGACTGGCGCCGGCCAAGCTCATCACGCAGCGCACGCCGCCAGCTTGGCGCGTAGTTCTTGGGCGCAGCCTCAACAGCGGCCACCGCCGCCTCAAGCTGATCGGTGCGAAGCGCGCCAGCCTTGCCGCGCACGTTGACTGTGTGAATGAACGGCATGGTGGCTCTTTAGTTGTTCAGGGCGTTGCAGGCGGCATTGATGCTGGCGGCGTAGAAGCCGACCACGCCTGGCTGCGCTTGTGACCGGCCGCCGACCAGCAGAACCCAGAAGGCCCGGTCGCTGCGCGTGGCGTTTGTCGAAGAAACGGCCCAGCGTGCGCCGCATTGTTCGGTGATGTAGGTGGTGGTCATGTCGTCTGCTCCGGTTGGTGTGTCGATGTAGTTACTGTAGCACGGCAACAGCCAGCGTCAACAACTATTTTGTAGCACGCAAACATGGTCACGCTTCGGCACCAGCGCCCTAACCCCCGGTTCGAGGCGAGGTCCAACGGAGTACCGTCGGCCCCGCCTCAACCGGACCGTTAGGCCCCAGGTCCACCAGCAGCACACGCCGGCCTTGCAGGGCATACAGCGCGGGGAAGTCTTCCTCACGTTCGGCGCACACGGCCAGTTCGGCGCGTGCGTCCATGACCGCGCTCGGTGCGTTCGCCAGGGCATCCAGCAGCGCCGTCGCACGCGCCAGCGTCAGCAGCAGCGGCGTTGCTGCGTCGTCGGCTTTGCGTTCGTCAATCTGCCTGCGCAGGCTCGCCAGCGCATCAGCGAGGGGCCTAACCCGGCAGTCAACTTGACCCGCCACGGCACTGTGGTTTTCATCCTTGGTCGTGTTCATCGTTCCTCCTGTGGCGCCCGCGTGGCGGGCAAGTTACTTCTACGTTAGCCGGCACCACTTGCCAGCAGTTTTGCGCGTCTACGTTCCAGGCGCTTTGCCAGCTTCAGCAGTTCGGGCCAGTCGTCGTCATGGACGTACACCTCTTTGCGCTTTAGGCCCAAGGCGGCGCGGTCCTTGCGCAGCTTGTCCACGCGCTCGCCGGTCGTCTTGGCGGGGCTCATGCCGCCCCGTGCCTTCGGCTGTAGTCCACCGCAGCGCGGCGCGCGTTGTGCAGGCCGTTCACGGTGCGGTACAGCTTGCCGTCAATCCAAACTTGCACACTGGTCGTCGCGCCAATCAACTCAACCTTGCGGCCTTCGGTGGTGGTGAACTCGCGCTGCATCGTCATTGTTGTCTCCGGTTGCTGTGCGTTCATTCTAAGCCCATCGTTTCCGGTAACGCAAGGGGGTACGCGCAACTATTTTTTGCTTCGTCCCCCAGCCGGCTAACCCCCTCGCTCAAGCCGAGTCGCAACGGAGTACCGTCGCGCCCGGCTTAGCTCGAACGTTATGCCTCTTTCTGTCGCATGGTGCAGTTGTTGCCCATTCGTAAAACGCAGTTACTCCGCGTTCTGAGTGCATCAACCATCCAGCGCTCGCCGTTTTTTCGGACCATTCGTGGTACAGGTCGGCTAGTCCATCGTCGGTCTTTTCGTTCAGCCGTCCGCCTAGTTTTCGGATCATCTGGATTGTCTGTTCTTTGTAGTCGTTCATTTCGTTTCCTTTCTGGAGGGACCGAGGCATAACACATCATTCAACCAGACCGCCAAGAAGCGGCCTTTCCCATTCCATCCGCCTCGCGTGGCGGCTGGTTAATTCAAGCGTTAGGCCCCAAACATCGCTTCACGCGCGCCGGCCATTCGCTCCGCATCAGTCGGCGCATCGGCGGCAAACGTGCATCCCGGCAAGCACTCGCGCACGCCTTCGCAGCACGGGCAAGTGCAGTCACCTTCGAGCCAGGCGTGCGCGCGCTCAAGAGCATGCACAGCCGCCTTCAGCGCAAGCACCACGCCTGTCGGCAGCGACTCCGGCTGCCAGTAGTCGTACAACTCATGCGGCGTCTTCTCAAGGCAGTAGTTGGCTTTCCAGCAGTCAATGACTGCCGCGTCCACATGGCCTAACAGGTCGTTCGACCCGGACCCTCGACGGGTGGCGTTCGTGTCTTCAGTTCTCATCAGTACCTCCGTGGCCCGCGCTCGGGCCGGTCAACTTTGCGTTAGGGCGCTAGTCCCACCATTGCATGTGCTTGCCGCAGGTGCGACGGTAGCCGCCGGGCGCCGGGAAGCCGCACGTTGCCGGCATGTCGCATCCCGGTTCGTCGCATGCGTTCTCAACCTCATTCACTGCGCGGCACATCGGGCAACCGACCACCATATCGGCGTCGTCAAACGGGCTCGGCGCACGCAGCAGCGCCGCATCGTCGCCATTCCAGCCGCAGGCTTGGCACAGCCACCGCAGCGGCCTAACCCCCGGTTCGAGCCGAGCCCCAACAGCGGCCGGCAGTGTCTCTTCGTTCATGCTTCTTTCCTCGCTGTTGGGTCCGGCTCAACCGGACCGTTAGAAGCCATGTTGCCATTCCCCGCAGTTCGGGCAGTACATCCCGGCTGGCGTGGCGCGGAACAGGTCATTGCCGCAGCGGCAGTGCCAATGATCGCCGCCGACATTGACCGCGCCGAGATACCGTCCACGCTCAAGCGAACAAGCAGGACACTCCATCCAGATTGTCCCGACTGGCGCCACCGCGACCCACTCGTGTTTGCAGGCCAAGCACACAGCGGTCCCGCTCAGGTGCGGTTCTCTGTCTGCCTTGGCTTGTGCGATGTCTATCACCGTCATGGCTTCTAACCCTGCGTTCGACCGGAGCCGCAACGGCACAGGCACTAGCCGGCATGGTCACGCGGCCCGGTCAATGCAACGTTAGGCATCACCAACAGCCGCCCGAGCACGGTCAACCAGCGCCGTGATGGTCTGGTCGTCGCTGTCAAACACCGGCAGCCGCACAACCGCGTTCCACGAAGGAGCGGCGTCGAAGCCCAGGCTGGCGTGGCGCACCAGCCATTCCCAGCGCATGGCGGCCTCGCGCAGTTCCAAGAACTCCATCTCAAGCCCGGCCATGTCTGCCGCCGTCTGAAGTTCTCGCATGTCAGAGAATCGCATTTCTTTGCTCCTCGTTGCAGTGATGCCTAACATGGCGGTCAACCGGACCTTGGCCGGCAAAAGTTCATCGCTCATCGCGCTGCCCTGTCCATTGCGCGCCCGCTGGCTTCGAGCGATCGCCACACTTCGACGCTAGCCTGGTCCGCCACCATGCGCCACCGCATCAATTCTTCGGCCTGCACCGCATCGCGCAACGCGGCCAGGTGCGCAACGTAATCAGCATGCGCATATGCCTCGCGTTCCTGCGCGCCGATGGCTTCGAGCCCGCACGCTTTCATTAACTGTGCCTTGAGCGTTTTGCGAAACTCTTCGAGGTACATGCGATTTGCCCGCGCCTGCGCCAGCTTCGGAGCCCCGTCCCATATGCGCTTGAGGTGCTTTTGCGGGTCGATGTCGTTCGTCATGCTGCCCGCTTCGTCGCCTTGATGCTGCTGCGCGCCTTGCTGTCCAGCCGCGACCAGAGCGCGGCGACGTGTTCGGCCTCCATCTGCTCGCGGTTGTTGTCAATCAATTCCTGAGCCGCGGCGGGACCGGAGCTTTCAAAGGCGTTTTCGACCTCTCGCGCCAGGTCTGTGATCCACGCCTGCCAGTCGGGCGAAAGCTGCGAAAATGCAATGGCTGGGCCGCTGTGTGCGACGTCTGGCGGCTTCGACTTGTTGCTGGCAGCGTTTCCGTCATCGTCTTCGGGCGCGATCCCGCAAGCGGCCATCAGGCTGTATCGGCGCGCATAGGTCAGCGCAGAACCGTAGCCTTGCGGGTCTTGCTTGGCCGCAGGCACTGTCAGCATGCCAGCCGACAGAATTTCACCGGACTCATGCACAAAGATCGTTTCAACAGCCACGCCGCCATCGTGCGGATGTTGTTTCTGGATCAGTGCGATGCCGTTGGCGTTCAGTCCATCAATAACGGCTTCAATGCAGGCCGACAGGTCAGCATACTTGCTTTTGAAGTGCGGATTGCTGCTGCTCTTGAGCGCTGGTCCAAAGGCCTTCTGAGCCTTTACCAGCGCCGATGCGATCTTGTCCATCAGAACGGCACTCCCAGAACCGTGATGCGCCACGCGGCGCGGATTGCGTACAGCCGGCCATGCCAGCGATACAGCTTGTAGAGCTTGATGAATTCGCTCATTTCATCTCCAAAAAGGTGCCGCCTGCCGCCCTGTACCGTCCACACAGTGCGCGGGCCGCGCGATGGCAGGCGGCGAGTGATCAGACCAGTGCCGCAACAAGCGCCACAAAAATGACGACAGCCAGCACCAGCACCGGAACAACGACAGCGCCAGCGCCGTCAATTAGATCGGGCTCGACGGCTGACGGCGTTGGCACGAAATCAATCGGCCACGGCGGAATGGACGATGCCGCTTCGGTGTCGGCCATGGCGTCAGTGGTGACCCGATCGCCATACCTGGTCGGGATGATGGTCATGACAGCCCATGTTGCGGTTGTGCTCGTGACTGCTGAGTGTGCAGACGAGGCACATTCTGTCTTTCGTCGCCAATGGACGCAAGAATGGTTTTTTGCACAAACTCAGTTGACTCAATCAAATCGTCATCTGAGATTTGAACCTTTGAAACGTCTTTTTTCGATTCGTCAAACACGCGCAGTCCGCGGGCAATCGTGTCGCGGGTGTTGTGCGCCTCAGTTTTGCGCGAGTCGACTTGACGGACAAGCGCTTTCGCGCTGTTTGACATCGCATCGAACTGCAGCGTACAGAGCGCGCGGTATTGGGACAGCACAAAATCAGAGTCGCCGCCGCTCATGATGGTGACCGCGCCGGCCAACTTCATCGGAGCCGATGAGTAGTATCTGCGCACGCTTCCGCAGTGGTCGAGCATCGACTGAATCGCTGCTTGCACGCCACCGTCTGCCACCTCCATGATCTGTTTTATTGTTGGTCGTGCCGTTTTGCGCGCAACGCTTGTTGCGAGTCGCAGTGCGTCGGCCACGCGCCTGTCGACGCCGGTGATGTCCGCCACATTTCGCAGCACGCCCTGGTCGACGGCATCAAACGATGCCGGGTCGAGGCCAAACGTGACGCGCATGGCGATCGTGACGCCAGACTGCGCGCAGGCCATTAGTCGGTGATGCCCATCACGCAAATGGCCGCGCCAATCGAACGCGACGCCCTGGTGTGTGAGCAGCCATTCGCCGCGCTTTTGCGCGGATGACAAAACATTGACATGCCACTGCCTGATATGGCGATTGCCATGGCTGGCAGAGAGCATCAGACGCGCCATCTCGGGCGAGATGTCCATCGTCGTGGTTTCGATTGATTGCCGGCGGAAAACGTCAACGCTCATGACCTGCCTCCATATGCGACAACCAGCGCCAGCGATGCGCCGATGACTACGGCTAGCACGTAGCCGGCAACGCGGTCGCGCCGGCTGACGAACGTAGCAGCGCGATAGCCTGTGGCAAACGTGCTGTCGGCCAGCGTGCGCGGGGTGCGGATGTTCTTCATTCGTCGGCATCCTTGCGCAGCTCGAGCTCCACGGCGCGCATCAGTTCGTCGATGACGTGCGGGGCCAGGTCGTCGGCCTCCAGCGTCAGCCCGGCATAGGTCATGCCGTCGATCTGGATAGTGTGGTGGTATGCCGAGTAGTCGACCTCGACCAGGCAGCCGCCGTAGCCGACGACGACTGACCCCTCTTCCCAGTCCGGCGCGCCGGTTGCCGGCTCCATGTTCATGGCCGCGAAACTGCCGAGCGCGATCACGACAGACCCCGAATCGCGGTCTTGGCTGCGCATGCAGCAGCCAGCAGCTCGGCAGCGAGCGCAGCGGCTTCTGCTGGGGTCAGAGTGTCGGCAATCGACATCTTTCCCGTGGCCACGCTGAAGCGCACGCGCCCCATGCTGTCCGCCTCGACGTAGCGACTGCAGCCGATAGCGTGCGACACGCGGGAAAACGGCGTGAAGCGGTCTGTTTGGCGGTCCTCGAAAACTTCGCCTGGCATCGATTTCGTTGCGGCATCAAATTCGCCAAAATCGCTATCGCGGACCTCGGCGCATGGGATCTGTGTCATTTGTCGTCTCCAGCCGCTGTCTGTGCGGCATTGGGAGAATCATGCGCGGCTCAGGCCATTGTGTCAAGCCGCCTTGCGTGCCGCTGATTACGTAATGCCTTACGTAGTCAAGCGGGCTTGCGGTTTCTTACGGCGTGGGTATGATGCGCCGCATGGATAAACCGTTTGCCGTCAAGAAGGCGGGTTCCGAGGCGGCGCTAGCTTCGCTGCTTGGCGTCAGCAGGCAGGCCGTCAATCAATGGCGGGTTTTACCGCCGCTGCGGGCCTACCAGCTAAAGGAGCTGAAGCCGCGCTGGGCGGCCGAGTTCAAGAAGCGCGAGCGACAATCATGACGCGCCGCTTGTACGTTGTGGAGTACAAGGACGGGATTGTCAAGGTCGGGATCACGACTAGTATGATGCTCCGTCTTCGCGCATTGCGGGCTCATGGCGACATTGTTCGCCACCATGTCACGGCGGCGGTTTGCGGATTTTCAGCAGAGGCGGCGCTACTGTCGCGGTGCAGGCGAATTGCGGCGCCGCATAAAGCGCGGGAGTTCTTTTGTGGGCTGCCGTTTGTGGTCGCGCGGCAGTTGGCTGATCAGGTTGCTGACCGTGGGTACAGTGATCGGACAGCCAAGCCGGCTGCCGAGAAGCGGATCGGCATGGGCGAGGCGTCTGGAGATGCGATTACCTGGCGCGGCCTTTCGATTGTCCCGCATGGGCAGATGATTCGGATCGCGCGCGATACTGCAGACGGTAGCGCGTCAGCACTTATCCCAGCTGCGCAGCTGGAGCGGTGGTGCCTGCGGATGTTGCGTCAGGAGGCGCTGGCATGAAGCGGCTCGCTATCGACGATCGCGTGGTCGTTTGGGCCGTGCGCTACTGCCTGGGCAGGATGACGTATGTCAGCGGTGAGTGCGCCACCTGGCTGGTCAGGCACTGGCACATATTGTCGGCAGAAACGCGAGACTGCATCCGGCGCGACGTTGACGAGGCATTCGAGGCCGATGATTTGGCCAGGGCCAATGGATCGACTGGAAGGCGGCTCGGATGGGACTGCGATCGTCACGAGTGGTCGCGGGTTAGACGACTGTGGAAGGAGGGCCAGCAGTGAAATCGACACCTAGCCAGGGACGCCGCCTGATCATGCTGCTGAAGCGGCGCGGCATGACATACATGCAGATGCTGTCCACCGGGATAAGTACGAGCCCGTGGAAGCGCGTCGAGGAATGCCTGATGCCGACAGAGGTCGTGCGGAAGACGAAGAACGGTCGCGGCTTGGTGGTGTGGCGAGTGGTCAGCGCGACGAAGTGGACAGCGTGATCATTCAAAATTTTTGAATGATGAGCGCATATGCATGATCTCTTGACTGTTTAGAGATTACTGTAAGATTACAGAATTACACAACATGAGCGCCGGCATGTACGTCAAGCTTTTTGCGTCGATCTATCAGGGGACGCTACGCGGTGACTCGAATGGACTGCTCGTGTTTACCAATTTGCTGGCCCATTGCGACAGCGAGGGGTTCGTCGACATCCATCCAAGAGCGATTGCGGATGAGGTTGGCCTCCCGGCCGACGCTGTGCGAGCTGCGCTAGACCGACTGGAAGCGCCGGATCCTGAGTCACGCACGCCAGACGAGAACGGAAGAAGGATTGTCCGGGTGTCCGACCATCGTGCCTGGGGATGGGTGGTCGTCAACTACGCCAAGTACAGGGCGATCCGCAACGATGACGACAGAAGGGCCGCAAACAGGGATGCGGTCGCTCGCCACAGGGCCAAGAAGCGCGCAGAGCAGAGCGGCGCGATTACTGTAATGCCTGTAATCAATGTAAGCCGCGGTAAGCCGCGGTCATCCCAGGGAGAAGGAGAAGGAGAAGGAGATAAAACAAATGCACGGCCCCCCAGCCCCCGCAAGCGGGGGAGCCCTTTTTTTGATGCGTTTTGGACAGCCTGGCCGAAGCATCAACGGAAAGTGGCTCGTGAGCAGTGCATGAAGAAGTGGAGCGCGGCCGGATGCGACGAAATTGCCGATCAGATCATGTTGGCACTTGAGGCGGCCAAGAAGTCAAGGGCATGGTCTGGAGGCGATTTTGTTCCGTCTCCGCTCGTGTGGCTTAATCAGGCCAGGTGGGAGGCTCCGATTGAAACGGATGTTTTGCGGGCCGCATCCAGTCCTTCGCATGAGATGTTCAAGCCTGCGCCAGAGATGAGTTTCGAGGAACGGGCAGCCGCAGATGAGGCTAGGCGTCGCGTGATGTCCGGCATTCGGAAGGTGTCATGACAGTAATCGAATACATTGCCGAGCATGGCCCATGCACTGCGCCTCAGATATCCCGACATTGCGGGATGCTGTTGGGCGATGTGTACGGGGAACTGGTCGGGGCAGAGGCGGACGGCACCGTTATCGTCGTAACCGACTGGCTCGGGTCCATAGCAGTGACGCGCTGGAAGCTGGCGCCTGGGGTGGATGTCGAATGAAGCCTGGCCGCGAAACACCACAGGGCGCCCAGTACAGATCTCGGCTTGAATCAATGCTGCTGCAGGCCGGCCCCAATGGCGCAAAGGCCCCTGATCTGTTGGCAGGTATGCGGATCGGCATCAGGATGATGCGCGGCTATCTGCGCAACGCCGAATGGGCATACTGCGCTCGCACGGATTACTGTCCGTGGATCAGGTGGTATCACGTCGATTTCCGAGGTTCGGCCGATGACTACGTGGCGAAGTGCAACGCGATCAAAACCGACTACAAGGGCGGGTACTTGTCTGACGTGTCGCGCCAGGCGATCATGGCCGCGTTGGTAGCCGCTGGCGAAGCGGGCATGACCAAACGCCAGATTGCGGCAACGATTGGGCTGGCGCCGCGAACTGTCGATCACGCGATGCCGAAAATGTGTCGAGAGGATAGCGTCGGCGAAGGCCCGGACGTTGCGCAGCGGCTGAACCGTGGGCCAGTCAGGCGCTACTACGCGCCCGGGATTGCGCCAATGCAGTGGCCTGCGAAACCAGAGCGGCCAAAGCGCATCAAGGCCGCCACGACGCCAGAGCCAAAAAAACCGCGGCATATTCCAAAGCCGCTTCCGCACCAGAAGATGACGGGGCTCAACAGCAAGAAGAAGAGCCACAAGTCGATCAAAGCGCTAGCTGGTGAGGCTGTCATCCCGGCTGGGCTGGTCCCGGTAATCGGGCCGTCGTGCAGGGATACAAGGTACACTCCGCAGCATGTTGAGCCGTTTTTCAGCGCAATGTCGCCTGGGCAGTACATCAGCACGGGCAGCGCGATCGAGCGCGCATACTCCGATTGATTGTGAGGACAGGTGAGGCGCGCAGCTCGCGCCGACGGCAACAAGGCCGACATCGTGGCGGCCAGGGACATCAGGGGCGAGAAGAACCCCAACTGGCGTGACGCGGCCAAGCGCACATGCGTCTATTGCCATGGTGTGTACTCGTCCTACCAGAAGGGGCGCCGGTTCTGTTCTAAGAAGTGCTACCAGGCATCCAAGCCGCTGAAACCGCCGACAAAACAGATCGCGCTCGATCTGAAATTCGCGCCAGTCCCAAAGGCGCCGAGAGTCCTGAAAAGCCAGCGTTTCGCGTGCATCAAGTGCGGGACGACATTCACGAGGTATAGGTCACAGCAAAAGCGGTACTGCTCATACCGGTGCCATCTCGATGATGGCGGCGCGCTCAGGGCTGGACTCGCTGCGAGGGCTGCAAAAATGAAGTACGGGGCAAAGAAGGACGCCAATCACGTCGAGGTGTTCGAGAAGTTGCGCGAGGTCTGTCCGGCCGTGTATGACTTGAGCAACCACGGTTGCGGCCTGCCGGATGGTGTGGCCTGGGTCGCAGAGGAATGGCGCTTGTTTGAGGTCAAGAATCCGAAGACGGCGTATGGGCGGCGCGGACTCAACAAGGTCCAGCGCAAGTGGCTCAACCAATGGAAAGGCGGCCCTGTCTACATGATCTACACGGTCGATGAGGCCGCCAAGTTTGGGTGCGGCGATTTCGACGGGATCAAGGTGGAGGGCGGGGGCAAGAAAGATGAATGAGCGCGGCGGTACTGTGGCGACGGTTACGGACGTCGATGGGGCGTTGAGGGCTGCTGCGGCGATGGTGTGATATGTAATCCGCTATGATAGGCAATGGCTAAGAAGTGCAAACCTAAGCGCGAGTGATATGGCCGCCAGGCTGAACCGCATGCACTCAGAACAGGTGCGCGCCAAAATACAGGCGTCCGTGCTGATTGACCGCCTGCAAAAGCACGTAGAGGGCGAGCTTGAGCTGACGCCAAGCCAGATCACGGCGGCACAAGTCTTGCTAGACAGGTCAGTTCCAAAACTGTCGCAAATTCAACATACAGGCGACGAGAACAACCCGATTCGTGCGGTAACTCGAATCGAGCGGGCTGTGGTCGATAGCAAGTGACTACGCTGCGGATAAAGACCGCGCGAGTATTCGTCCCGTTGCTGGAGCCATCGCGCTACAAGGGCGCATGGGGCGGCCGAGGATCAGGCAAGTCACATTTCTTCGCCGAGAAGCTGATTGAGGACTGCCTAGCAGAGCCTGGCGAGTCTGGAATGGGCATGAGGGCTGTCTGCATCCGCGAGGTGCAAAAGGATCTCGCACAGTCGTCCAAGTTGCT
>CXWK01010225.1_pt1 | contig 11220 bp, 9 predicted proteins | sample 590851 | NCBI WGS metagenome assembly CXWK01 (sample SAMEA3498364, study PRJEB10139) | wastewater metagenome | biome: wastewater treatment plant; material: activated sludge | place: Denmark | collected 2014-08-01
CGGGCCTCGTTCGTCTTCGCCGGGCCGATGCTGGCCCGCGCCGGGCGAGTCTGCCTGCCCATCCCCGGCGGCGACGTGATCGGCGGCCGGCCGCTGGACACCCACGTCCAGGCCCTGACCGCGCTGGGGGCGGTCGTCAACATGAGCCGGCGCGGCGTCTTCGAGATGCAGGCCACGCAACTGCGCGGGGCGGGCTACCTGCTGCTGGCCGAAGCCAGTGTGACGGCGACCGAGAACGCCGTCATGGCCGCCGTGCTGGCCCCCGGCGAGACGGTCATCGACAACGCCGCCTGCGAGCCGCATGTCCGCGACCTGTGCCAGTTCCTCAACCAGATGGGGGCCTGCATCGAGGGCATCGGTAGCAACCGGCTGCTCATCCAGGGCGTCGAGCGGCTGCGGGGCACGGAGTTTCGCATCGGCTCCGACTTCATGGAGGTCGGCAGCTTCATCGGCGCGGCGGCCGTCACGCGGGGCGAGATTCGCATCCGCGACGCACAGCCGCGCAACCTGGGCATGATCCGCCTGGTCTACGAACGCTTTGGTGTGCGCTGGCGGGACGACGGTGACGACATCATTGTCCCCGCCGACCAGGAGTTGGCCATCCAGGAAGGGCTGGGCGGGCGCATCCCAGAGATCAAGCCCATGCCCTGGCCCGGCTTTCCGCCCGACCTGATGAGCATCGCCGTGGTGATCGGCACGCAGGCCACCGGCTCCATCCTGCTCCACGACTGGATGTATGAAAGCCGCTTCTTCTTCGTCGATCACCTGACGTTTATGGGGGCGCGGGTGGTGCTGTGCGATCCTCACCGGGTGCTGGTGCAGGGGCCGAGCCGGCTGTTCGCCAACCCGGCCGGCGTGCCCAGTCCCGACATCCGCGCCGGCATGGCCATGGTGCTGGCCGCGTTCTGCGCCCGCGGCACCAGCACCATCCACAACATCCAGCAGATCGACCGCGGCTACGAGCGCATCGAGGACAAGCTGCGCGCCCTAGGGGCCAGCATCAGGCGCGTCGAAGAGTAGCGCCGCCGCGACCGCCGGCGGCGGGAAGAGAGTCTGGGCCGGCCCGGTTCCGGCGATGGGCTGATTAGCAAAGGGCCGCTACCCGCGCTTTGCAACCAACCCGTAAGGGCGCTCGTAAGTAGGGTAGCGTAAGAGTATAGAGAGGTTAATTGGCTGCGGACGGCTGTTGCAAACGCGCGCCGTTGCGTTATAATGGTGTATTGCATAGACGCGCAACCATGCGCCATTTCGGCGTGGCATCCCGTAGGTGGCGCTCGATGCTGGTTTTAATCACAAGATTGCATTGACAGGGCATCGCGCCCTGTTTTTTTGGAGAGAATGACATGACCAAGCGTACTTATCAGCCGAAGATTCGCCGCCGCATGCGCGTGCATGGCTTCCGTGAGCGTATGTCCACCAAGGCGGGGCGTGACGTGCTCCAGCGTCGCCGCCGCCGCGGCCGCCGCGTGTTGTCGGTGTCGATGAACAACCACATCAAGCAGGTGAACTGGAACGGCACGTCGGCCACGGCCTATCGCTCTGTCAAGCGCCGCGGTGGCGGCTAGGACAGGCCGAATTGCCGTAATGTCATATGCTGCCGCCGTCGCACCGCCTGCGTCGCTCGGACGACATCGCTCGCGTGCGGCAAGAGGGTCGGCGCTGGCAGCACCCGTTGTTCGTATTGTATGTAGATGTTCAGCCCCAGGATTCGTTGTCTGTCAGTCGCTTCGCCTTCGTCGCCGCCCGCCACGTCGGTCGGGCTACGACGCGTAACCGGGTGAAGCGAAGGTTGCGCGAGATCGTGCGTCGTCATTTGGACACAATCGAACCGGGCCACGACTGTTTGTTGGTGGCCCGTCCGGCTTTGGTGACCGCCGAATACGCGGAACTGGAGCGGGTCGTGCTGGCATTACTGGCACGCGCCGGGTTGCGGCGCGAAGACGATCGCGGGCGATCGCCACGGGAGTTGTCGCTGTGAAACAGATCGCCTTGCTGCTCATTCGACTATACCAGAATACACTCTCCCGAGTGCTTCCGCCGAGTTGCCGGTTTACGCCTTCGTGCTCTGTGTATGGTTATCAGGCGATTGAGAAGTATGGGTTTTTTAAGGGGGGCTGGCTGGCGATCAAACGCATCAGCCGTTGCCACCCGCTCAGTCCCGGCGGCTATGACCCGGTACCTTGACGGAGGTGTTCATTGCACTACATGAGTCGGCCGCTCGCGCGGCCCGCGCTTCGGCTGCTGCTCATCGCTGCCGCCCTCTTCCTTCTAACCGGCTGCACCGGTCGAATAGCCAGCACCAACTGGGCCGGCCTATCGACGGACGGCCAGACAGTTTATCTGGCGTTCGGCCCGCAAGTTATGGCCTACGATCCGGCCACGCAGGCCCAGTCGTGGATTCATCCGCTGGAGACCAGCGGCGCGACCTTCTTCGCCGCGCCGGCGGCGACCGACGGCCGCGTCATCTTCGGTGACTATGGCCAGGCCGGCGGCCTCTTCTCCCCCCGCGTCACTGTGTCGGTCTACGGCTTGCAGGAAAACGAGGCGGGCGGCGCTTCTCAACTGTGGGTCAATTCCACCGACGCGCGCGACAAGATCGTTGCCCCGCCGTTGCAGGTGGACGACCAGGTGTTTGTCGGCACGGCCGATAACCACATCCTGGCCCTCGACGCTACCAACGGCAGCCTCCAGTGGGATTACGAGACCGAACACGCCATCTGGGGCCAGCCGACCTATCGTGACGGCGTCCTCTACGTCGCCTCGATGGACTGGTCAGTCTATGCTCTCGACGCCGCAACCGGCGAACTGCAATGGAGCACCCCTCTAGGTGGTGCGCTGCCCAGCCGGCCGGTTCTGGGCGATGACCTGCTCTACGTTTCCAGCTTCGACGGCAACGTCCACGCCCTCGACATCGCCACGGGCGAAGAGCGTTGGGCCGCGCCGGGGGCCGGGGATTGGGTGTGGGGCGCGCCGGCGGTTGTCGACGGCACGATCTACTTTGGCGATATCGCCGGCAACATCTACGCCGTCGATGCCCAGACGGGCGAGCAGCAGTGGACGAAGGCGACGGAGGCGGCCGTACAGACCAGCCCGGTTGTGGTCGGCGATACGCTCTACGTCGCCTCGGAGATCGCCGGCGAGACGCCCACCGGGGCGCTGACGGCCTATAACACCAGCGACGGCCAGCAATTGTGGTCGGTGCCAACCTCCACGCCGCTCTACGCCACGCCGGTGGTCGTCGATGATACGCTCGTCGTGGCCACGCAGGACACCAATGCCCTCCTTATCGGACTTGACCTGACCAACAACGGCCAGGAACTCTGGCGCTATGCGCTGCCCCAGACGTCAGACTGATCGCGCGAGTACACTGCCATGTGGGATACTTTAATCGTTAACCCCATGATCAATGCCCTGCTCTGGTTCTATAACCTGCTGGGGCAGAACTTCATCCTGGCCATCGCCGCCGTGACGATCCTGATCCGCGTCATCACGCTGCCGCTGAACATGAAGCAGCAGCGCTCGATGATGCGCCAGCAGGAGCTACAGCCGCAGATCAACGCCCTCCAGAAGAAGTATCGCGACAATCCGCAGAAGATGAATGAGGAGTTCAAGAAGATCGGCTACAACCCGGCCGATACGCTCAGCGGCTGCTTGCCGACGCTCCTCCAGTTCCCGATCCTGATCGGCCTCTACCAGGCCATCACGACCATTTTGGGCACGACGCCGCAGGCGCTGTTCGAGCTGGTGCCGCGCGTCTACTCGGCCATCGACGTCAACAGTTTGATTCCGGTCGCCAACAAGTTCGCCTGGTTGAATCTGAGCCAGCCCGACCCGTTCTTCGTCCTGCCCATCGTCGTCTTCGCCAGCATGTTCATCCAGCAGAAGCTGTTGACCCCGGCGCCGCCCAAGGGACAGACGCCGCAGGACAACCCGGCGGCGGGCATGTCGCAGTCGATGATGTACACCATGCCGCTGATGTTCGGCTTTTTCTCGCTGCAATTCCCGTCGGGCCTGTCGATCTACTTCATCCTGGCCAACATCATCGGCATTGTCCAGGGCTTATACATGAAGCGCATCACCGACCGCGAGAAGGCCGAGCGGGCCGCCCGCGGCGAGACCCGCCCCTACGTCATCGAGGACGACAAGGCGGGCGAAAAGGCCAAGAGCCGCCCGTCGGCCAACGGCGCCGGCGACGGCAAGAGCAAGGCCGCCGGTACAACGTCGGCCCCCCGGCGCAAGAAAGGGTCCGCCAAACGGTAGGCAACTATGTCACCAAGCAATAGCCAGGAAATCGAAGCGCGCGGCGCAAACGTGGAAGCGGCCATCGAGGCCGGTCTGCGCCGTATGGGCATGAGCCGCGATCAGGTCAGCGTGACCGTCGTCGATGAGGGCAGCCGCGGCCTTTTGGGCATCGGCAGCCGCGAGGCCGTTGTGCGTCTGAAGCCGGTAGTCGTCGCGCCGCCGCCGCCCCCAGCGGCACGCCCAGCCCCGCCCCCGCCGCGGCCGGCAACGCCCCCGCAACGGCCGCCCACCCCGCCCGCGCCCGCGCCGCGTCCCGAACCGCCGGCCGTGCGCGAGCAACCGCCCGCCCGCCCTGCCGCCCCGCCGCCGGCGGAAACACCCGCCGCGGAGGAAGACAGTGCCCTGCCCGTGGCCATCACGGATGATGAACTGGCCGCCGAGGGCGAAACGGCCGTGGCCGTGTTGTCGGAGTTGCTGGACAAGATGCACGTGACGGCCCGTGTGTCGGCCTTGCCGTCGGAACCCGACGACCTGACCGGCCAGCGCGTCAACGTCATCACCATCAACGGCGAAGACCTGACCATGCTCATCGGCCCGCGCGGCGAGACGCTGGACGCGCTCCAGTTTGTCGGCCGCCTGATGGTGGCCCACAAGCTGCACCGGCGGTCGAACTTCGTCGTCGACGTGGAGGGCTATCGCCAGCGGCGCGTGCAGGCCCTGACGCGGCTGGCCGAGCGCATGGCCGACAAGGCGCGGCAGCGCGGCGAGCCGATCAGCCTGGAGCCGATGACCGCCTATGAGCGGCGCATCATCCACATGGCGTTGCGCGACGTGGAAGACGTGTATACCGAGAGCGCCGGCGAGGGCAAGCAGCGGCGGGTGCGCATCTACCCCAAGTAAACGTTAATACCAACGCTTTCAGAGAAGAAACCACAGATTACACAGATTTCACAGATTCCGAACACGGAATCTGTGAAATCTGTGTAATCTGTGGTTTCTTCTCTCTGCGCTACAGACGGACGACCTTGACCTGCGTGACGGCCTCGATCTCGCCCAGGGCACGCAGCACGGCTTCGCTCGGCTCGGTGTCGAGGTTGATAAACGACAGTGCCTCGCCGCCGGGCTTGTTGCGGCCGAGCCGCCACTCGCCGATGTTGACCTCATAGGCGGCCAGCAGCGTGCCTACCTGGCCGATGACGCCGGGCACGTCGCGATTCTTCATAAACAGCACCACACCCTCCGGCCGCGCCTCCAGTCGGTACTCGTCCACTTGGGCGATGCGCGGCTCGGTGCCGCCGAACAGCACCCCGGCCAGCAGGCGTTGACCGCCGTCGCAAACGGCGCGGCAGGCGATCAGGTTAGGGTAGTCGAGGCTGTTGATGCCGACGGTCTGGGTCGTGGCGATGTTGCGCTGGTGGGCCAGGACGGGGGCGTTGATGTAGTTCACGGCCACGCCGGCGTCCTTCTCCAGCAGCCCCTTCAGCAGCGCCGCGCCGATGGCCCGCACCAGGCCGCTCACCACGTCCCCCTGCACCTCGACCTCCACGCGCCGGATGGGCTTGTCGGCCAGTCCGGCGTGGAGGCGGCCGAGCGTCTCCGCCAGTTCCAGATAGGGGCGCACGGTGGCGTAGTCGCCTTCCAGTTCGAAGGGCATGTTGACGGCATAGGTGTAGTCCGTGCCCCGCAAGGCGCTGACGACCTGGCCGACGATCTGGATGCCCACGTCGCGCTCCGCCTCGTGGGTGCTGGCCCCCAGATGGGGCACGTGGACGACGTTGGGCAGGCCCAGCAGCGGGTGGTCGGCCGGCGGCGGTTCGGCCGAATACACATCGACGGCCGCGGCCTTGACCTTGCCGCTCCTCAGCCCATCGGCCACGGCGGCTTCGTCCATCAGCTTGCCGCGCGCGGCGTTGATGAGGATGACGCCGTCCTTCATCTGGGCGATGGTGTCGGCGTTGATGAGCTTGCTCGTGGATGGGTTGAGCGCGGCGTGGAGGGTGATGTAGTCGGACTGGCTCAGCAGTTCGTCCATCTCGACCAGCATCACGCCCATCTCGCGCGCTGTCTCTTCCAGAGCCAGCGGGTCGAAGACGAGCACGTCCATGCCGAACGCCTTGGCCCGCTCGGCGACCAGCTTGCCGACGCGGCCGAAGCCGACGACGCCCAGCACCTTGTGATGAAGCTGGACGCCGACGAAGTCGCTGCGCCGCCACTCGCCGGCTTTCAGCGAGGCGTGGGACTGGGCGATGTTGCGGCTGACGGCCAGCATGAGGGCCATTGTCAATTCGGCCGTGGCCATGCTGTTGGCGCCGGGCGTGTTCATGACCACAACGCCGCTCATGGTGGCGGCCTTGACGTCGATGTTGTCCACGCCGACGCCGGCGCGGCCGACGACGCGCAGCTTCTTGCCCGCGGCCAGCACGTCGGCCGTGACCTGCGTGCCGCTGCGGACGATCAGCGCGTCGTAATCCGGGATGACTTCGAGCAACTGCTCTTTGCTCAGGCCGGTCTTCACGTCGACGTTCATGTCGGCGTGTTCCTTCAGGCGCTCCAGCGCAGCCGCGCCCAGTTTGTCGGAGACGAGTATTTTGTACATGGTGTCCCTTTTAGAAGAAACCACAGATTACACAGATTTCACAGATTATCGGAACTAATCTGTGAAATCTGTGTAATCTGTGGTTTCTTTCTTCCTAGGCGAGGAACTCGTCCATCGCGGCGATGAGCGTTTCCAGTTCGTCCATCTGCGTGTCGCCCATGTGGGCGATGCGGAACGTCTTGCCCTTCAGGTCGCCATAGCCGTTGGAGATGATCATCCCCTTGGTGCGCAGGAACTTGTTGAAAGCCGAGATGTCGATCTCGCGGTTGTTGCTGACGCAGGTGACGGTCGGCGATTCGTAGCCGGGGGCGGCGAAGATGTCGAAGCCCTGGCCGCGGGCCCACGCCAGCGTCCGGTCGCGCATGGCCAGGTGACGGGCGAAGCGCTGCTCCATGCCTTCGGCCAGCATGTCGTCGAGCTGGCGGTCGAGGGCGAAAAGCAGGGAGACGGCCGGGGTGGCCGGCGTCTGGTTCTTGGCCATCGACTTGGCCAGACTGATGAAGTCGAAGTAGTAGCCGCGGGCGGGCACTGTCTTGGCCTTGGCCATGGCCCGGTCGGACACGGCGCAGAAGGCCAGGCCCGGCGGCAGGGCGAACGCCTTCTGGCTGGAGGCCAGCACCATGTCCAGGTCCCAGGCATCCATCTCGATGCGCGCCCCGGCCAGGCCGCTGACCGAGTCGATCAGGATCATGATGTCCTGGCCATTGGGCAGGGCGCGAATGGCCTGGGCGATGTCNNCGGATGGGGCTGGTGACGCCGGTGCTGGTCTCGTTGTGGACGATGCTGACGGCGTCGAACTCGCCCGTCGCCAGCCGCGCAACGACCTGCTCAGGCAGAATGGGCTGGCCCCAGGGCACGCTGAGGACTTCGATGGCCTTGCCGTTCATCTCGGCCACGTCGCTGAAGCGCTCGGCAAACGCGCCGTTGACGCAGGTCAGCACCTTCTTGTTGACGAGATTGCGGGCCGCGGCCTCCCACAGGCCGGTGCCCGACGAGGCGGTGATGAGCACCGTCTGCTCGGTGAAGAAGACCTGTGACAGCTTGGGCTTGATCTGGCCGACGAGATCGACGCACTCCGGCATGCGGTGGCCGACCATCCACTGGGTTTGGGCGTCAAGAATCTCCGGGCGAACTTCCGTTGGGCCGGGGATGAAGAGCTTGATGTGCTGTGGATTCCGGGTTGAGGAAGGCTGCCCGGAAGCGGGATTGTAGGTGTTCATCGTTGAATGTGACTACTCCTGTATGGATCAGGTATTGGGCTTTCGTGCTGAGGGTTTGATAATGCATCGGCCAACTGCGCAGCAGGCGCAGCGCGGCCGGGCCGCCGGCCAACGGCAGCAGCGGCGCGAGACTTTGACAGGTGATGAAGGCGCGGGCCTCGGCCATGACGCGCGGCCGGGCGACAACGCCGCCATAGCCAACGAAGAGATCGACCGCCTGCCCGGCCAGCAGGTCGCTGTAGCCGTCGCCGATCAGCAGCGAGCGCCCGCGCTGTTGGCCCAGCAATTCGCGCACGATCTGGGCCTTGCCGTCGCTGACGGTCAGGGCGCTGTCGGCGTGGGTCAGATAGCGCCGGTCGTCGTCGGCCGTCTTTTCCCACCAGCGCCCGGACAATTCATTGTAGGTCAGCCCGACGGCGCGGATGCGCTCGCGGGGGATGCCCAGGTAGGTGCCGAACTCGATGACCGGCTCGGCCAGCCCGCCGCTGATGATGTAGACCTTGTGGCCCAGCCCTTGCAGGGCGGTGACGACGCGGGCGGCATCCTCGACGATGTGGCGCTTGTAGCTGCGGCGGATGTCGAGCACCTGCTGCTGCGTCGGCCGCACGGCGCGCAGCCGCTTCTCATAGACGTCTTCCAACTCGACCTGGCCATCCATCGCCGCCTGGGTCAGCACGGCGACGCGCTGCCCCTTGCCGGTCGACTCGGCCAACACGTCGATGCCCTCCACGGCGGTCAGAGTGGAGTCGCAGTCGAAGAAGACGTGTTCGTAGTGGGGCCAGCGCATGGCGATCTCAGTCCGGTCAGTGTAAGGGGATGATGGTTCATCCGTTACGGAGGCACTCGTTTGCCAAAGAGGGATTCTAGTCCAGGAGCGGCGATTTTGCCATAAGAATGGCTAAGAATGGCACGCAGATGACGCAGATTTCGCGGATTCACGCCGACAAGAATCCGGATTCCTACTGCGTAAGTCCGCGTCATCTGCGTACTATCTGATCCTCGCTCGCTACCAAGCGGGCCAACCCTTCGTCTAGTGAAAACCGGGCCCGCCAGCCGACGAGCGCCGCGGTGGTGTCGGCGTCGGCCGTCTGGCGCGGAGCCTCGCCGGGGCGCGAGGGCAGCGCGCCGGGCAGCGGCCGCCCGCCGCGGCCGACCAAGGCGTAGAGCCGCCGCGCCACCTCGCGCACCTCGGTGGCCACGCCCGTGCCCAACTCGACCGCCGTTCCCGGCGGCAGTTCGGCCCCCAGGAGCGCCAGCAGCCCGCCGGCCGCGTCGTCGATGAAGACCCAGTCCTTGGCCTGCCGCCCGTCAGTCATGGGGAAGTCATGGCCGGCGCGGGCGGCCTCCAGCGCGGCGGCCACCAGCAGTTGCCGCGGCTGGCCGGGGCCATAGGCTTGGAAGATCATCGCGCCGTGGATGGGCCAGCCGGCGGCGCGGGCGTACATGGCGCAGAACTGCCAGGCGGCGGCTTTGCTGGCGGCGTAGGGGCTGGTCGGCGCGATCTCGCCGGGCGTGCGGGCGACGATGAGTTGGCGCGTGTCGCCACTCGTCTCGAAGCAAGCCCGCAGCAGGTTGAGCGTGCCACCGACGTTGTGGCTGACGGCAGTGTGGGGGTTCAGGTACGGGTCGCTGACCCCGGCGGCGGCCAGATGGATGACCTGCTCCGGTCGTGATTGCCGCACGGCGCGGGCGGTCAGTTGGTAGTTGCGCAGGTCGGCATAGACCACGTCGAACTGGGGCCGCAGCCGGTCGAGCGGCGCGGGCAGGGGCAAGCCACTCGCGTACTCTTCCAGCAGTAGCAGCGTGACCTCGGCCTGTTGCAGCAGGCGCGGCACAAGGGCGCGGCCGATAAAGCCGGTCGCGCCGGTGACAAGAACGCGCGGCCGGCTCATGGCCGCAGGTAAGCGCGATACCAGCGTATGGCCTCGGCCAGCCCCGCTTCGAGGCTGTATTGCGGCCGCCAGCCGAACGCCTCGGCCGCCTTGTCGGGGCTGAGGTATTCGTCCTGGATTTCGTGCACGACTTCGTTGAGGATGATCGGCTCCCACTCCGGGTGGCCGGAGAGGGCGACGATGGTGCGCACCACGTCGAGGGCCGAGACGGGACAGCCGGAACCGAGGTTGAACGGCTGGCCGCGCACGCCCGGCTCGGTCAGCCGCTCGGCCAGCATCAGGTAGCCGCGCACGGCGTCGGCGACGTAGAGGTAATCGCGCCGGAAGGAGCCGTCGGAGCGGATGATCGGCCGCTGGCCCTGGAGCAGGCTACGGATGGTGCCGGGAATGAGCCGGTTCCAGTTCAGGTCGCCGCCGCCGTAGAGGTTGGAGCAGCGCGTGACGGCGACGGCCTGGCCATAGGTGTGGGCGAACGACTGGGCGATCAGGTCGGCGCAGCTTTTGGAGACCTCATACGGATGGCGGCCCTGCAAGGGGAAGCCCTCGCGGTAGGGCAGATTGCTCTGCTCGCCGTAGGCCTTCTCGCTGCTGGCGACGATAACGCCGCGTACGGTAGGGGTCTGCCGCGCCGCCTCCAGCAGCAGCCACGTGCCGCGGATGTTGGTCTCGAACGTCGCCACCGGTTCGCGGTTGGCCACGCCGACGATGGTCTGGCCGGCTAGATGGAAGACGGTATCGATGGCGCAGTCGGCCAGGGTGTGTTGCAGCAGGGCGTAGTCGAGCAATTCGCCCGCTACCTGTTCGATCCGGCCGATGAGCCCGCTGCGGACGAGTTCCGACTGCGGCTCGCGCTCGCGCACCAGGCCGATGACTGTCGCGCCGCGCTCCAGCAGCGCCGCCGTCAGCCACGATCCAAGGAAGCCGGTGCAACCGGTGATGAACACCCGTCGCCCGCGCCAGAAGTCGGCCCCCTGCTCCGCCTGACTCAAATTCGTTCTCCTACGCTCCAGAGGGAAGAAACCACAGATTGCACAGATTTCACAGATTATCAGAACTAATCTGTGAAATCTGTGTAATCTGTGGTTTCTACTTAGCTGCGTTGCTTGGCCAGGGCGATTTCGGCCGCACGCAGGGTGTTCTTCATCAGCATAGCGATGGTCATCGGGCCAACGCCGCCGGGCACGGGGGTGATGGCCCCGGCCACTTCCCTGGCCGACTCGAACTCCACGTCGCCGACCAGCCGGTAGCCCCGCTTGGCCGTCGCGTCGGG
>CXWK01010355.1_pt1 | contig 11220 bp, 9 predicted proteins | sample 590851 | NCBI WGS metagenome assembly CXWK01 (sample SAMEA3498364, study PRJEB10139) | wastewater metagenome | biome: wastewater treatment plant; material: activated sludge | place: Denmark | collected 2014-08-01
CGCACGCCGTGCGGCGTGCGCTCGAAGAGCGTCCGCGCTGAGTGCTCAGGGCGTCAGGCGTTCGGTGGTGCGCGGGAAGGGAATGCACTCGCGCAGATGCTCGACGCCACAGATCCACGCCACCGTGCGCTCGAGCCCGAGCCCGAAGCCTCCGTGCGGCACGCTGCCGTAGCGGCGCAGGTCCAGGTACCAACGGAAAGCCTCCTCCGGCAGTTGCTCGTGGCGAATGCGCGCGAGTAGCAGGTCGTGATCGTCCTCGCGCACCGAGCCGCCGACGATCTCCCCCGCCACCGGCGCGACGATGTCCACGCCCAGCACGCGCTCCGGCTGCGCGGGATCGCGCTTCATGTAGAAGGCCTTGATCGCCGAGGGCCAGTGCGTGACCATCACCGGACGCTGGTAGTGAGCGCCGAGCACGGTTTCGTCCGGTGCACCGAGATCGTCGCCCGGTCGGAACTGAGACTCGTAACGGCCCTCCTTCTGCCACTCCATCAGGATCTCTGCGACCTCGTCGTAGCGCAGGCGCGGGAAAGGTTGATCCCAGTCGCGCAACACTTGCGGATCGCGCTCGAGATCCTCGAGGTCCTGCGCGCACTTCTGCAGAACCTGGCGCAGGCAGTGGCGGATCATGCCTTCGGCGGTGGCGCAGATTTCGTCGAGACCAGCGTAGGCCATCTCCGGCTCGAGCATCCAGAACTCAGTGAGATGCCGACGGGTTTTCGATTTCTCGGCGCGGAAGGTCGGGCCGAAGCAATAGACCTTGCCCAAGGCCATCGCCGCAGCTTCGGCGTAGAGCTGGCCGGATTGGGAAAGATAAGCCGTGGTGTCGAAGTAGTTGGTCTGGAAGAGGGTGCTGGTCCCCTCGCAAGCGTTGGGCGTGAAGATCGGAGAGTCCACGCAGTAGAAACCTTCATCATCCAAGTATTCGCGGATCGCCATGATCACGCGGTGGCGCACACGCAGCACCGCCGCCTGACGCTTGCTGCGGAGCCACAAATGCCGATGGTCCATCAAGAAGCCCGGTCCATGCTCCTTGGGGGTGATCGGATAATCCTGAGCAATCTGATGCAGTTGCAGACCGCTGACCTGCAGTTCGGCGCCGCCCGGGGCGCGCGCATCGGCCTTGACCGTACCCCAGCACTCGAAGGAGGACTCCTGCGTGAGCGACTGGGCGATCGCGAAGGCTTCCTCGCCGACGGTCGCCAGATTCACGACGCACTGGCAAGTGCCACTGCCGTCGCGCAACAGCAGAAAGAGCAGTTTGCCCTTGCCACGGGCGTTGTAGAGCCAGCCTTGCAGGCGCGCCTGCTCGCCATCGTGGCCGGGGAGTTCGCGGACGCGGAGGGTCTGCATCGAGGCAATCGGGCCGGGCAAAGCATTTGCCCGGCCCGAAAGCGTAGCGCCGCCGAGTCCTAGAGCTGGACCGACAGCGTCGCGATGCAACTCCCCATGTCCACCAACTGCAGCACGCGACCGCACGCCATCGGAGGCAGCGTGAGGTTGAGAGTGCCGGCGCCGCTTGGGTTGAGCTGCAGGAAGCCGATCAGCGAGGGCTGCGCGAGCGTGAGCTTCAGACCGACGCAGGGACGGTTGGGGCTGTTCTGGACGAAGTTGCCGGGAGTGCCGTGCAAGATCGCCATGACACCGTTCGGTGTGCCGTTCGCCGCGTTGATGCTGGCCGGGCCCGGGCAGCTTCCGCTGACTTCGAGACTCGGTCCCGTCCACACGAAGGTGCGGAAGCCCATGTTGTCGGTGCTGCCGACCTGCGTGCCATTGAGATAGAACGCGCCCGGATAGGGATCATTGGGCCAGTAGGCATTGCCTTGGAATCCCATGCCCTGACTGTCGCCGTGAATGCGGATGGTGAACCAATCTCCGGCTTGCAGCACGATGCCTGCGGCAAGGACGTCCACCGGCACGTGGTCATCGAAATTGATGCCGCGCGGTCCGACCTGACCGGACCACAGCACAGCACCGAGGCTCGAGAGTGGCCCCGCGACGAGTTCCACGGTGGCCGAATCGTTCGGCAGATAGGAGTTCAGCGAGAGTTCGAAGCCGGCGAGCGGCCCGGAGATCCCGACCTGGACCTCCTGTTCCCAGACCAAGCCGGGAATGGCGGCGTTGTAGGAGGAGTTGTGGTAGTCGCTGACCTGATCCACGGTGCGCTGCGCGAAAGCAGGGGTGCCGAGGGCGAGGGCGACCAGAAGGACGGACGCGAGGTTCATGCGGAGAGCCTAGCTGAGTTTCCTGGAAACTGGCAAGGATTTTCTACGGGAAAGCGGTGTAGTGCGGATCGAGGCGGATTTCGGCCACCTCGTCGCCCACCACCAGGACCCGGCCGCGCACCACCGTCCCCCGCCGCAGCGCCTGGACCCGAACCTCCGCCGGATCCGCTTCCAACTCCGCATCCTCCGACAAAATCCGCGTCGCAAGATAACCCTCGTCACGGAGGAAACGCAGGGCGCGTGCACGCACGGACTGCTGGCGGCTACCGCTGATGGCTCCGGTTTCCGGAATCGCGGCTGCCAGATCCTCCACCCGCGACAAGCCTTCGCCGAAGCGATCCAAACGCTCGTGGAGTGCGCCAAGCTCTGCAGCCTCCACGACCCGCGCCAGCGTTTGCACCCGATCCGGCAGGAAGGCGAGCCCGCGGAACTCTTCCAGGCGCTCGGTCATCTCCTCCAGGCGCTTGCCCTGCCGCCACAGCGTGAACAGCGCCACGCCGAGGAGTAGGGCCAACAGAACGATGAGGGCGAGTTCCAAAGCAGTCGGGAGCGGCACCAGAGTACCGCTCCCGACGAGAACCGCACGACGATCAGAGGATGATCGTGTTCGACACCGTGCAGGGTCCGGGACCGACCAACACCGCCTGAATGGTCTGGCCGCAAAGCACCGGGGGTGCGTTGAGGGCGAAGGACGAAGTACCCGCACCGTTGCCGGCCACGATCGCCATCTTCTTCGGATTCGCGATGTTCACGGTGGTGCCCGCGCACACGCCGCTCGGCTTGGTCTTCAGGCCAGCGTTGCCGTAGATGTAGGCGACGTTCGTGTTCGGCGTGCCACCCGAGGTGGACAGCGTCATCGGGCCGGAGCAGGTCCCGGTCTTCGCCAAGGTGAAGCTGGGACCGGTCAACATGTAGGTGTCGAAGCCGATGCGCCAGCCACAATCTGCGAAGCAGCCCGGAGCGTTCAGGTAGAGCGGCTGCGGATAGGGAGGAGTTCCCGGAGGAGCCACGTAATGACCGCGGATGCCGCCGTTGGCGCTACCGTTGACTTGAATCACCCAGAGATCGCCAGCGTTCAAGCTGATGCTCGCGGAGGTGACATCAACGAAGAAGGACTCCCAGACGTTGCCACCCAAAACGGTGGTCAGCGTGCCGGACCACACCGGAGTTCCGGTGTTCCAACCGGCGCCAGTGATGATGTCGAAGTCCACCGGGACTCCCGGGGTGGATCCGGAGATCTCGACCGTGAAGCCTTCGAGGGTGCCGGAGACTCCGGTCGCCACCTCGATCTGCCAGGTCAGGCTGGGGGCACCAGCGTTGAACCAAGCATTATTTTTGGGGCTGGACTGGTCCAGGGTTCCCGACTGGGCCGGGAACATGAGGGCAAGAAGAAGGAGGGTGTTCATGAGTAGACAAGCGGTGGGAGACCGCTCATGGAGCCTAACACCGATTTCCCTGGTTGTCCGCTCGGAAAGCCGACTCTCCGCGGGGATCCCCCACCGGACCTCCGTCCTGCCAGGCCAGAGCGCCGCGCAGATAGACCTGCTGGGGCAGTGCGCGAAGCTCCCATGCGTGGTACGGGCTCCACTTGGACTTCGAGGGGAGCTTCTGCTCGTCCACCCGGAAGCGCACCTGCGGATCCACGATCAAGAGGTCAGCGTCCTTGCCCTTCTGGATGCCGCCCTTCGCGGACAGCCTGAACTCGGCGGCGGGGCCGGAAGTGACGGCGCGCAAGAGCGCATCGAGGGGAACGCCGTAGCGATCGTGCACAGCCACGAGCAGGGGCAGGAGCAGATCCACGGAGGGAAAACCGGACGGTGCCTTGGCGTAGGGACGATCCTTCTCGTCCAGCGGATGCGGTGCATGATCGGTGCCGATCGCGCAGAGCGCGCCCTCCGCGACGAGAGCGTTGAGGGCGAGACGATCGGCGGCGGACTTGATGCTCGGATTGACCTTGAATCGATTTTGCCGCGCCGCATGAGCTTCCTCCGCGCTCACGAGCAAGTAGTGAGGCGCCGTGGAGCCCTGCACCGCTTGGCCCGCAGCCGCCGCCGCGCGCACGAGGCGCGCGCCTTCGGCGGTCGAAATGTGGAAGACGTGCAGCCGCGCTCCCACTGCATGAGCGACGCGAATCGCGTCGGCAATGCTGCGCGTCTCCGCTTCTGCCGGACGATTCAAGTCGTGCCGGTCGGCGAGTTCCGGCGTCAGAGCCGCTGCGGCTGCGTGCATGATCGCGTTGTCCTCGCAGTGCGCGACGATCGGCATGCCCGCATCGGCCGCCGCGCGAAACCAGCGGCGCATGGTCTCCTCGTCGTCCACACCGCCCGCCCCGGTCGAGCAGCCGAGGAAACACTTCACTGCCGGAGTGAGCGATTTCATGCGCCCGAGTTCCGGAAGCGCGTCCTCGACCAAGGATCCGTAGGGCGCGTAGTCCACGCGCGAAACTCCGCGCAGCGCCTCGATCTTCTCGCGTAGCAGCACCGCACTGCTCATCAGCGGCGGATTGTTCTGGATCTCGCAGACGGTGGTGACGCCGCCGTGCAAGGCTCCGAGCGATCCGGTGGCATAACCTTCCTTGCGCACGAGCCCCGGTTCACGGAAATGGACGTGACAATCCACGATTCCGGGAAGCAGCCAACGGCCGTCCAGCTCCACCAGCTCCGCAGCCGCTGAAGCGACCGGCTCCGAGCCCGCGTACGCGATGCGACCCTGCTCATCCGTGACCACGCTCCAACCGTTCTGCCACGCGTGGCCGTCGAAAACCTGGCCGCCGCGAAAGACTCGGCGCGGAACGGGAGTGTGGGAGGCGGAAACTGACATCGGAAGCCGGCGGTGCGTACCGCTAGAATTCCGAGTCAGCGTAGCCTTGCCTGCGCCGTACTTCCTTTGATGCGACGCGTCCTCCTGTCCTGCTTGTTGGCTGTCTCGGTGCTCGCCACCGCCCCTGCGTCGGCGCAATCCCCCTTCGATCTCACCGAGGTGGGTTGGACGCTCGAAGCCGAGCCCAGCGGTCACACCCTGCTGATGGAGATGCGTCTGGCGCCGCTCCATCAGCGCGAACGCGTGCTCCTGCGCGTGCCCTTGTGGCGCCCGGGTTCCTACAACTACGCCAACTTCCAACGACCGATCAGCAACCTGGTGGTGACCGATCAGGACGGCACCGAGCGGACGCTGACTCCCTGCGACGAGCGCAGTTGGCAAGTGGATGCGCGCGGAGCGAGCGCGCTGACGGCACGCTACAAGCTCTCAGTCGAGAACGTGGCGGACGAAGGCGCGATGCCGGCGATCATGCGCAATGGTCCGGCCACCTTTCTTTACGTCGAAGGCACTCAAAATCTGCCGCACACCCTCGATTTCCGCTTGCCGGAGGGTTGGGAGCATGCGAGTGGGCATCGTGCACACCCCCTGCGCTCGAACACCTTCTATTCACCGAACTACGACGTCTTCGTGGACTGTCCGCTGGTAATCGGCGACCTCGAGCGTCATGCCTTCACACTCCACGAGCGACCCTTCGAGGTCGTGCTCTACGGCAAACGCCCAAGCGAGGCGCAACTGCCGCGCGCGGAATGGGTGGAGAAGGTGCGGCGCATTTCGGACGCTGCGTGGGACGTGGTCGGCGAGTTTCCCTTCGAGCGCTACGTCTATCTGTTCGGGTTCACCGACATCGGCGGCGGCTACGGCCTCGAGCACTTGAACTCCACCACCATTGAGTTCAATCACGGCGCGATCAAGGGTGGCTCGCACGAGGGACTCGAGAGCGTGACCGCGCACGAATTCTTTCATCTTTGGAACGTGAAGCGCATCCGACCGGAGGTGCTGGGTCCTTTCGACTACGCCACCGACGCGCGCACCAAGGATTTGTGGTGGATGGAGGGCGTCACTTCCTACTACAACGACGTGATTCTGCAGCGCTGCGACTTGCGCGCGGACCGCGAGAATTGGTTCCTGGAGGAGCAGGCGCGCATCGGTCGCACGCTGTTGGCCGCGCCGGGCTACGGCAAGTTGTCGCCGGAGCGCTCCTCGTGGACGATCTGGGACGGCACCGGCCGGCAGATTTCCTACTACGATCAGGGCCAGGCGCTCGGACTTCTGCTCGACGTGCAGATCCGACACCACACCGGCAATCAACGCAGCCTCGACGACGTGGTGCGCTTCCTGAATCGCTGGGTGAAGTATCCCGACGTGGGCCTCCGACCGGGAGATCTCGAGCGCGCAGTGCGCGCGATCTCCGGCTGGGATGCCTCGGCCTTCTTCGAGCGTTACGTCGCCGGCAACCAAGCCTTCCCCTACGCCGAAGTGCTCGCGCTGGCCGGGGTCAAGGTGATGGAGCAGCGCGTGGGCGATGCCTACCTCGGCCTCGCGCTCGACGAGGAACTCGCCTTGACGCGGGACGAACCCAGCGCGGAATTGCGCGCAGGGGACAAGCTCGTGCGCATCGCGAACGCGGGCGTACGCAACACCGATGAGGTCCTGGCCGCGACGGCGGGACTTGCGCCAGGTGCTACCATCGAATTGGTGATCGAACGCAAGGGCGCCGGCCGCGTGAAGGCGGACTGGACGGTGAAGGAACGTGACCGCAGCAATCTGCGCTTCTGGGCGGACCCTGGGGCGTCGATAATGCAGCGCGCAATCCTCGACGGAATCCTCACCGGCACGCCGCGCGCAATCTGACATGCAAAAACGCTTCCTCCTGCTTCTCCTGCTGCTCGCGGTCGTGGTGGCCTGGTTCGTGTTCTCCGGCGACGAGCCCACGCTGCCCGCCGGTCCTGGGCAAGACCCGGCGCAGCAGGAAGCGCCCCCGGATCCTGGTCGCGTCTCCAACGGAGGCGGAGCGAGCACCACGCCCGATCCGTCGGTGGGACGCTCGGAGGTGACCGGGGCCGGGAACGACGCGGCCGAACTCGCGGCGGGACGCGCGGGTGAGATTCGCGGGCGCGTGCTCACGCCGGGTGGGAGTCCCTTGCCGGGTGCCTCAGTGGTGCTGTTCCGACGCGAGGAGGATTCCGCCTTCTCCTTCGGCCAGGATCACAACGCCCCGGTGGATGCGAAGTTGACCACTGACGGCGAGGGTTGGTATCGCGTGCGCGGGCTCGCCGCGGGATCGGCGTGGAACGTCTGGGCTTGGCACCAGGACTACGCCTTCGCGGAGGGCGACGCGGTCGAGGGCTTCGTCGGCGCGGATCAAGAGTTGCCTCCGATCACGATGGGGCAAGGGTTCGTGCTCGAGGTGAAGGTCGTGGACATGTCGAACCAGCCGGTCGCTGGAGCGCGCGTCGAGGCTTGCCTCGAGGACATGATTGACACGCAGGGCGACGCCGTGGACCCGCTCGGGCGCCGTTTCGTCGTGATGAGTGAATCCGACGGCTTTGCCGGTTTCGAAGCGCTGGGGCCGGGCGCCTGGGTGCTCCGTGCGAAGAAGGAAGGATATGGAGACGGCTGGTTGCGACCGATCATTCTGCTGCCAGGCCGCGAGCCGGGCGAAACCCGACTCTTGCTCGGGCCCGAGTTCGGGCTGCGCGGAAGCATCAGCTCGGATCGGGGACCGGTGGATGGAGCGAAGATCACCGTGGAGACCGATCCCCCCGGGACCGGACCCAGTTTCCATGCACTGAGCGACGCCCAGGGCGCCTTCGAGATTCGCGGCCTGCCGGAGGGAGACTTCGTGCTCCACGCAGCGCGGCATGGCTTCCTTGCCTCGCGACCGCAGGAGATCCGGGGCACGGAGGCGCACGACGTTCGGCTCGAGATGCAGGCACTCGGTCCCGTCAACGGGCGCCTGTTGGGTCCGGATCGCACGTCGGCACGCAGCGGCACGATCGAGATCTGGCGCTGCATCGGCGGCGTGCCTCCTTACCTTCCCACGCAGCAGATCGTGAAGGTCGAGGATCCTGAGGGCCGCTTCAGCATCGAGTTCGAGGGGGGGGGATCCTACGTGCTGCTGGCGCGGGCGGAGGCGTGTGCACCGACCTGGTCCGAAGTGATCCAAACTCGTGTGGATGCCGTGGAACTCGGCGACTGGAGGCTCCCTGCAGGGGCGCGCGTGCATGGAATGCTCGTGCTTGGGCGTCAGGATGCGCCGCTCGCGAACGCGCTCATCAAACTCATGCCGCGAGCATGGAGTCCGCGCGGAGAGGAAGATGTTTTCTTCCTGGTGGAGCCTGGATCCGCCGAAGTGCCGCCGATGCACGTGAGGAGTGGCGCCGATGGATCCTTCGAGATTCCGCACCTTCCTCTCGGAAGCTACATGCTCTCCGTGGAGCATCCGGAGGCCGTGACGCACGCTCTGGCCGTCGAGTCCACCGATGGCGCAACGCGAGACCTGGGACAGGTTCGCCTTCAGTCCGCCAGCAGCCTCGTGGTCCGCGCGTTCGATGCCAACGGCAAGCCCCTAGCCGGCGGCAACCTGATGTTGAGCACGCGCGAGAACGGGCTCGGCCAACAGAACCGGCTCCTCGACGCCCGAGGCGAAGCCCTCGTACTCGGCCTGGCGTCAGGAGACTATTGGGTGAGTGCGGTGGAAGGAGGGGACCTGTTTGGAAATGTGAGCCGAGTGAAGAAGATTTGGTTGGGACCGGGGGAGAGGTCTGAGGTGGAATTAAGACTAGAGAACTAACGGAATCTGGCCCAGTTCAGTGGACTTCCAGGTCATGAGCTGTGGCCACCTCCATCTCAGTAATCGTCGAATCGGAAGCGGCGTGGAGCAGACTCCGAGCGCCATAGCGGGTGTTACTTTTGTCGCACGATTGGTGATGCCCCGAACGTAATTTCGCCAGGCAATATAAACCCATATCTGGTCCGCGAGTCGCTCTCTTCGCTTGCTCGCGGACCAGGTACGACGCGCCAACCGCGACACGTGCTCGCGCAACATGGCCAAGGTGTGGTTGATGGGAAACATTGGATTGCTTCGGTTCCTCGTTTCTGAAGAACTGATGCGCACGTGGCCGCCATATCGTCCGCGGAAACAGTGCTTGAAGAGTTTCGGGTAGGTGCGCTTCCGATCGGTGATCAGGTGCGCCGGCTCCGCACCGAGGACGCCGCGCCAGGCCTCGAAACACTTCTGCACTGCCGCCGATGAGCCACTGACTCGTCGTCCATATTTTTGCTCACGATCGAGCTTGCGCTTTTGGTCAATGGGCGACAAATGGCCACGAGAAGGTAATGGCGCAGTTTCCGCGTGAAGCACGAAAAAGGAACGCCAGTGGATGAGTATCGGAATAGTGACCGGTTGCAAGCGTCGATCGTGCTCAAAGCTCTCTTGTTCGTCCAACGTCCACGTTCCGACCAGTCCCCCACGCTCATGCACTCGTCCAAGCACAGTCCCGTGAAAATCGCGGAGCGTTGGCCCCCACAACCGCAGCCGATGCTCGATGGTCTTGCGATTTACTCGTAGGATTCGAGCTGCTTGCCGGTGATTCACTTTGGAGACGAAGCAGTCGAAGACAGCGCGATTGATCCGCGACTTGCGTTGACGATAATCGAGACGAAACGTCTGCGAGGAGAATCGTGTTCGACAGAGCAAACAGAGGAATCGTTGCACCTGACGCGCATCGCAGCCACGTTGATAGCGACCAGCGCGACGCCAGCGAAACGGTTCAGAAGAGTTTCTCGAGCGGCACGTACTCGCCGGGCAGAACGGAGGGTGAAATTGCATCGGTCACTTGAGCTGCGATCATTGCGAGCTCTGTTGACCAATCCACGCGACCGAAGGCGAGAGTTACGGAGATTTGCGGAGTCCTACGCCACCGAACTGGGCCAGATTCCGTCAGAGGATCTTCACTCCTCCAGCGCAACAGGCATTCAAGTCCACCGCCTGCACCGCCATCCCACAAGCACTCCCCGGCAACCTCACGGGGACACACAGCAAGGCACTCGCGGGGTCCCAACTCGCGGCGATACGCGGAGGGCCATTCATTCCCAGAGTCAGCCCGGTGCAGGGACTCCCGCTCCACACGAAGGATCCGGGGTTGCCGTAGAGCAACATCACTCGACTCCCGGGTCTCACGCCCGCGATCTCGAGCGTCGCGGGACCGGGACAGCTGCCGATGAGCGCGAGTTCAAGACCGCAGCCTCCTCCAGGTCCGGTACGAATCTCCACGTCGTCCACCCCCACGCCGTCGAGGTTCGCGTACGGATAATTGTCCTCCTGCGCGAACATTAAGTAGAAGTGACCAGCGAGCGGCACACCGGCGGCACCCAGATCCATTCCGGTCACGGAACTCCAGTTGGTGGGATAGCTACCCCAGTTGGAGAGGAGCTGCGTCCAAGTCTGCCCGTTGGCCGAGATCCAGACGCCGTCGAAGGGATTGGATTCCTCTCCATAGTCGTGAACGCGGAAGTCCAGCACCCAACCCGGGGCCGCAGCACCGTCAATGCCGAGGACCAAGGCATTGCGCACGTTGTGGTAGTTGCTGCTACTGGGATTCAATCCCATTTCCAGATGCCGCACCCCGCTGCTCGAGGCCACCGTGCCGCCCGCGATCGAACACCACGCCTCGGGATCGGGCTGGAGCGTACTGGCGTTCAACTTGGTGATCGCCATGAAGGACGGCGGAGTTCCCGCCCACGCCTCGAAATCCTCGGTGAAGGGCGCGGCTAGGAAGGAAGTCGGCAGCGCGATGTTGCCCCAGGTTGTGCCTCCCCCGCCTCCGCTCCCCGGAGCCACGCGCGCATCGTCCACCTGCACGAGGTCAATCCAGGTCTCGTGCGCATACTTTCCGATGTACTGAAGGGCGAGTTGCACGCTGGGATTGCCGAGGAATTGCGCGGGTACGCGCGCTGTGAACGAAATCCGACCTGCGGAGGTCCTGCACTCCGTCCAAACCTTCGTCCATCCGCTACTGCCGTCGCGGAACAACAGCGAAGTTTGGCCATTCGCCTCCGAAAAGGGATGGTTGGCAAGGAACTGCGGATACCGGAGCTCGACGTCCACGTGCCCGAAGGCCTCCGAGAAACCAACCAGCGAGAAAGCCGGACTGATCAATAGGTCATCACAGGT
>CXWK01001855.1_pt1 | contig 11219 bp, 6 predicted proteins | sample 590851 | NCBI WGS metagenome assembly CXWK01 (sample SAMEA3498364, study PRJEB10139) | wastewater metagenome | biome: wastewater treatment plant; material: activated sludge | place: Denmark | collected 2014-08-01
AACGGCCGCGCCGCATCGGTCGAACCGCACGATCCGTTGGCCTCGGCCGATTTCATCGCCGTCGCCGAAGCGACCGGCCGCGCCGCGCAGTCGCGCATCCTCGCCGCCGCGCGCATCGAGCAGGCGGAAATCGAAACCTTGTTCGCAGACCGCATCGAGAGCCGGCGCGAAACGAGCTTCGACCGGCCGCGCGCGGCGCTGGTTGCGCGGGAGACGCGCAAGCTCGGCGCGCTGACGCTCTCCGCCCGCAATCTGCCGGTCGAAGCGACCGAGGAATCTGCGCGAAAACTGGCTGAAGGAGTGGCCACGCTCGGGATCGAAAGCCTGCCGTGGTCGCCGCGCCTGAAACAGCTGCGCGCCCGCCTCGCCTTCCTGCGCCGCGCCGAGGGCGAGGAATGGCCGGACGCAGGCGACGCTGCGCTGGCGGCGGCGGCGGCCGACTGGCTCGCTCCCTTTCTGGACGGCGCGCGCAGCCTCGCCGAGATTTCCGAGGACAGGCTGTCGGCCGCGCTCGACGCGCTGCTGCCGTGGGACATGCGCCGCCGGCTCGACGCGGACGCTCCGACGCATTTCGAGACGCCGGCCGGCTCGCGCATCGCCATCGACTACGAATCCGGCGACGAGCCGGCGATTTCGGCGCGCGTGCAGGAATTCTACGGGCTGAAGGAGCATCCGACGCTGGCCGCCGGCCGGGTCAGGCCGGTGCTGCATCTCCTCTCGCCTGCGCACCGGCCGATCCAGACGACGGGCGACCTCGCCCGCTTCTGGGCCAGCGCCTGGACGGACGTGAAGAAGGACATGAAGGGCCGCTATCCGCGCCACGTCTGGCCGGACGATCCGGCCAGCGCCCTTCCGACCACCCGGGCGAAGCCGCGCGGGACGTAGCGCGGGCGGGGCTAAATGTCGCGCCGTGACGATTTATGTTGCAACGCACAAAGAAGTTTAGTACAGAACTATCTGTCCCGGGCCGCTCATGGACGGGACAGGTGTCCATAGCTCACCGAGGATGGAGATTGACCATGACCAAGACCACCACCACCACCACCAAGAAGACCGCCGCCCGCAAGCCCGCCAAGAAGCTGGCCGCCGCCGCGCAGGTCGAGACCAACGATTTCACCGGGGCCGCTCGCGACTACGCGCATCGCGCCGCCGAGGCCGCGCTCGAGCGCGCCAATTCGCTGCACGCCGGCGCCGAGAAGGCGACCGCCACCATCGAGACCGCCGCGACCGGCTCCGTCGCCGCCATCGCCAATTTCTCGCGCGAGATTTCGGACGCGCTGTTCGCCGACGCCAAGGCCGCCATCGTCGCGTTCGAGAAGACCGCCGAAGCCGGTTCGATCGGCGACGCCGTTCGCGTCCAGGCCGACTACTTCCGCGCCCAGCTCGACCTGAACGTGTCGCGCGCCAAGAACGCCGCCACGCTCGTCGCGGAAGCGGCCCAGTACGGCGCCAAGCTGGCCCAGGACAATTTCGGCCGCCTCGGCCTCAACCTCGGCAAGGCTGCGTAAGCGTCCTTCACCCGATAGAGTTTGAAGCCCGCGGGAGAAATCCCGCGGGCTTTCTTGTTCGACGGACCTGATTCATCGTCATCGCGAGGAGGCCCGCAGGGCCGACGTGGCGATCCATCCACCGAACGAAGCGGTGAGCGCCGCGCCGGCGCTACAAGCCTTCAGTGGATGGATTGCTTCGTCGCCGTCGGCGAAACCGCGTCGCGGTTTCACCGAGGCTCCTCGCAATGACGGATATCCGCCGTCTCAGCCCCCCGCCCACACGTCGAGCACGTAGCGGTTCGAAACGCCCATCTCGGCGATCCACGCTTCGCCCGCTTCCGGCGACGCCTTCGTGCGCGCGCAATAGATATCGACCAGCGCGCCCTTGACGTCCGGCTCCATCTTGCCGCCGTCGCCGCAGACGTAGACGATCGCGCCGGCCTCGATCAGCGCCCACACCTTGTCCTGCGCGCGCCGCACCAGATCCTGCACGTAGGTCTTCGGCTGGCCCTCGACTCGCGAGAAGGCGACCTGCAGATCGACCAGTCCATCCGCCGCATAGCCCTTCAACTCGTCGGCGTAGAGGAAGTCCTCGGCCGGCCGCCGGCAGCCGAAGAACAGCATCGCCGGCCCGAGCGCGGCGCCTGCGCCCTTCGCCGCCGCGCGCTCCTGCAGGAAGCCGCGGAACGGCGCGAGCCCCGTGCCCGGTCCGATCATGATCAGCGGAACGTTCGTATCCTCGGGCAGGCGGAAGCCGGCCTTGGTCTCGCGCACGGCGGCATAGACGGTCTCGCCCGCGGCGCGGCCGGCGAGATAGTTCGAGCAGACGCCGCGATAGACGCCGCGGCCCGAACGCGCCGGTCCCTCGACCACGCCGACCGTCATCGAGCAGCGCGCCGCATCGACTTTCGGGGACGACGAGATCGAATAATAGCGCGGCTGCATCACCGGCAGCATTTCGAGATAGGCGGCGAGCGGCAGTTCGCAGGCCGGAAACTCTTCGAGCAGGTCGAACGCCGACTTGCGTTTCGCCAGCACGTCGGCGCGATACAGGGCGGCGGCTTCGTCGCTCTCGCCGCCGAGCGCCTCCAGCTTCGGTCGCGTCATCGGACAGCGCGTATGCTCGGCCATGGTCTGGATATGCTTGCGCGTCGCGACCTGCTGCAGCTCGACATAGTCGGACAGCAGCCGGCCGACCGAGATCGCCTCGTCGACCGGCAATTGCGCGCGCCGTCCTTCCGCGCCGCGCAGCCGGATCACGTCGTCGGCGGAATGGCCGAGCCTTCGCGCGACGGCCGCCACCAATGCCGCATCGTTGCGCGGCACGACCGCAAGATGATCGCCGGCGCGGTACGTCATCCCATCCTCGAGCGCGATCTCGACGTGTCGCGTCGAGCGGCCGGCGCTCGCGTCCGAAATCAGTTCGCGATTGTCGGCGATCCGCACGAGTTTCGCGCCCGCCGATCCCGCCGCCGGGTTCGCGGTCGCCGAGGACGCCGGCTCGACGCTGTAGAGCGGTTGCAGCCGCGTCTCCCGGTCGAGCGGCGCCTGCAGGCCGAAGGCTTCCGCCGCCAGCGGCCGCAAGGCGGCGAACCAGTCTTCGTACTGGCCGTCGAGATCCTCGCGCGCGTCGCCTTCGCCGCGCGGCGCGATGCGCACGCCGCCGAGCGCGGCGATCCGCTCGTCGATCATGCGCGGCACCGATTGATAGGTGGCGTTCCATTCGCGATTGCCGCAGCCGAACACCGTGTAGCGGACGCCCGCGAACGTGTCGGGCGCCGCTTCGTTCGTCAGCCAGTCCAGGTATTTCGCTGCATTGTCGGGCGGCGCGCCATTGTAGGACGAGCAGAAGACGACGAGGCCGCTGTCTTTCGCAGGCGCGCCGATGTTCAGGTCGAGCGCGCCCAGATGCGTGGCGAAGCCGTTGATCTCGGCCGTCTCGGCGAGCCGATGCGCGAATTCTTCGGCCGTGCCGAGATTCGAGCCGTAGAGCACGGTCAACGGCGTGTTGTGCGTTGGCCGTGTCGTCGGCTGCGCGACCGCCGCCCTCGGCGCCGCGGCCGTCGTCGAAACCGCCGCCGGCGCGCTCGCCCGCTCGCGCGCCTCGCGCACGCGCACCTTGATCGTGAATTCGTCCGGCTTGATCGTCAGCGTCTCTTTCAGCTTGAGCTGATAGCGCTTGTGGTCGACCAGGACGAACCGTTGCAGGATCATGCCGAGCGCCAGCGCCGCCTCGTGCATGGCGAAGCCGCGGCCGATGCAGGCGCGCTGGCCGTTGCCGAACGGCTTCCAGGCCCAGGCCGGGCGCGCCTGTTCGGCGGCCGGCGAGAAATTCTCGGGATCGAAAATGTCGGCGCGCGGCCCCCAGACTTCCGGATCGCGATGCAGGGCGCCGACGAGAATGTTGACCGACACGCCCTTGCGCAGCTTGTAGCCGCAGATTTCCTCGTCCTTGTACGGATAGAGCGCGAAAGCCGGCGCCGGCGGCCACAGCCGCAGGCTCTCCTTCAGCACCTGGTTGATGTACGCAAGCTGCGTCGTCTGCTGGTACGTCGGCCGGACGGTCGGATCGGGACCGAACACGCGGTCGACTTCGTCGATGCACTTCTGCAGGACGTCCGGGTTCTTCAGCAGCGCATACAGCGTGTACGAGAGCAGGCCGCTCGTCGTCTCGTGTCCGGCGATCAGGAACGTGTTGATCTGGTAGCGGATGTTGACGTCGTCGAGCTGATCGCCGGTGGCGCGGTCGACGCCCGTCAGCATGGAATTGAGCAGGTCCTTCTTGGCGCCGGCCTCGCCGCCCATCTGCTGGCGACGCGCGCTGACGAGATCGTCCACCATCTTGTTCATGAAGGCGACGTCGTCTCCCAGCGTCTTGATGCGACCGCGCATCATCAGCCCTTCGAGCGGCAGACCGCGTTGCATCATGATCGTTTCGAGCGAGCGCACGAGCGCCTCGACGAACGGGTTGTAGTCGCGCCGGTAGAACGAATTGAACCGGTAGTCGAAACCGCACAGGCCGATCGTGTCGAGCGTCAGCGCCGTCATGTCGTGGACGACGTCGATATCCTCGTCCGCGTTCAGCCGCGACCATTTCAGGCAGAGCTGTTCGGCGATGTCGACCATCGCCGGATGGTAGGATTGCATGGCGCGGCCGCCGAACGGCGCGAGCAGGATGTTGTGCGCCTTGGCCCAGTTCGCCTCGTGCGTCTTGGCCGTGAACAGGCCGTCGCCGCCGATCGCGCGCACGCGCGCCAGCGGGCCGCGCACGGCCTTGTCGAACCGCTTCTCGTCGCACAGCTCCTTCACGAATTTCGCGCCGGAGACGAAGACGATCGGCGCGCCCATGATGTCGAGCTGGAAGATCGGCCCCAGTTCCTTCGCGAAACCGAGCAGGCTCTGTACCGGCGAATTCGGATCGAGCGACAACGCATGGCCGACGATCGGCTTGGCGGGCGGTTGCGGAATCGTGGATCTTGCGGCCTCGGCCATGCGCATTCCCTCTCTGCGGCCGTATGTTCGGCCTTGGTCCGGACTGTAGCAGCGCGGTCCGAAAACGAAACCGCGGCGGAAGACATCACTCGATCGTGAAGGCGATCCCCGCATTGGCCTGCAGGCGGTCGATCAGCCTCTGGCCGAGCGCTGCGCCGGGCGTCCAGACGCCGCCGGCCGTCGAGGCGTCGTCGAGCAGCGCCAGCGCGGTCTCGGCGATCATCTTCGATGTCGAACCGTATCCGGGATCGCGGTCGCCTTTCACCGACGCCGCGAGTTTCGTCCCGTCGGGCGCGACGCCGAGGAACACGACGTCGTAGAAGCCGTTCTCGCGTTCCTCGCGGCTCGGTCCCTCGCCGGGTTTCGGCGCGTCCTTGCCGTCCATGCCCGAACCCGCTGCGGCCATGCCGCGCGCGATCGCCTCGCCCTTCTCGCCCGGGCCTGTCATCACCATCTCGTCGTAGACGAAATCGGCGCCATAGGGGCAGCCCATCAGCACGTTGGAACGGAACACGTTGCGCGTGTTGATCGCCGCCATCACGAACGGCGCCATCCACGCGCCGAAATCCTCGTCGTATTCCGGCTTCATGCCGCTCGGCTGCTTCGGTCCTTCGAAACCGGGCGTCAGCGCATAGGGCGTCTTCAACAGGGCGAGCACGTTCGGATCTTTCGCCGCCGCCTCGAGCGTCGCCTTGAGGCTCGCCGCCGTGCCGCCGGAAAAGGTACCCCGCATCTTGCGCACGCGACCTTTCACGCGAGCGAACATGCGGCCGAACCGCTTCTGCGCTTCGGTTTGCAGGAACAGGACGCCGAGGTCGAAGGGAATGGAATCGAAGCCGCAGGAAAAGACGATGCGCGCGCCGCTCGCTTGCGCCTGCGCCTCGTGCGCGTCGATCATCGTGCGCATCCACGCCGGTTCGCCGCACAGGTCGACATAGTCGGTTCCCGCCCGCGCGCAGGCCGCGACGAGTTCCGATCCGTAGAGCTGATAGGGGCCGACCGTGGTGATGACCACGCGGGTGCGCGCGGCGAGTGCGTCGAGACTCTGCGGCGCGCTGGCGTCGGCGGCCAGCAGCGGCGTGTCGGCGGGCGCGCCGATCTCGTCGCGGACTGCGGCGAGCTTGGCCGCATCCCGACCGGCCATCGCCCATTTGAGGCGTCCGGCGTAGCGCGCCACGAGATATTCCGCGACGAGCCGGCCGGTAAAGCCGCTGGCCCCGTAGACGACGACATCGAATTCGCGCGACGGCTTCATGCCGACCCTCCCTGCTGCGCTGGGGCCCGATGTTGCCACACGTTTCGGCCCGCTGTAACCTTTTCCGGCGATGGAGCCTGCCACAGAAGCCGGCCGCGCCAGGGAGGCTCCAGCATGACGGCGGTAGGAGCGCGCGAAGAAGGAAGCGAGCGGGCCAGCCCGCCGTCGCTGCTGCTGATGCTCGCCGAGGGGCGCGCTTTCGGCGAATTCGGCGCCTCTTTCGCTTTCGCTCCTTTGCTGATGTCCGCGCCGCGCGGCGACGGCCATCCGGTGCTCGTGCTGCCGGGCTTCATGGCGAGCGACATGTCCACGCGCGTGCTGCGCCGCTATCTGCGCGCGCTCGGTTACGACGCGGTGGGTTGGGAACTCGGCCGCAACATCGGCGGCTTCTACCGGATGCGGGAAATCCTGCGGACGCGTCTGGCGCGGCTGCACAACGAGTCCGGCCGCAAGATTTCGATCGTCGGCTGGAGCCTCGGCGGCGTTTTCGCGCGCGATCTGGCGCTGTCCATGCCCGACGCCGTGCGCAGCGTCATCTCGCTCGGCAGTCCCTTCGCCGGCGATATTTCCGCGACCAATGCGCGGCGCCTGTACGAGCAGGTGACCGGGCAGCGGCCGACCGACGCGCGGCCGAGCGACCTGCACAGGCTCGCCGGCGATCTGGCCGTGCCGACCACGTCGATCTATTCGCGCACGGACGGAATCGTTCACTGGCGCGCCTCGCTCGCGCACGAGAACGCACATACCGAGAATATCGAAATCCTGTTTGCGAGCCATACCGGGCTCGGCGGCAATCCGGCCGCGCTGTGGGCCATCGCCGACCGGCTGGCGCAGCCTGAAGGCAGCTTTGCGCCGTTCGGGCGCGGCGGGCCGTTCACACTGGCCTACGGGCGGCGTCAGGCCGCTTGAACAATCGAGATCGCGCGATTTGAAGGCGCGACGCAAAGGGAGGAAGCGCACGATGAGCGCAGGCATCAGGCTGTCGTCGGTGGACGGTTCGTTCCTGTACCTGGAGACGCCGGAGACGCCGATGCATGTCGGCTCGATGGCGATCTTCAAGCTGCCGCCCGGCTACAAGGGCGACTTCTTCGAGGACTTCAAGGCGCAGATCCTGGCGCGCCTGCATCTCGCGCCGATGCTGAAATGGAAGCTCGCGCGCGCGCCGCTCGACATCGACAATCCGAGCTGGGTCGACGACGAGCAGTTCGACATCGACCGGCACATCTTCCGCGCCTCGCTGCCGGCGCCGCACGACCGCGCCACGCTCGAGCGCATCGTCGGCTGGATGCACGCCAAGCTGCTCAACCGCGCGCGGCCGCTGTGGGAATTCTATGTGTTCGAAGGCCTGCCGAACAACGAGGTCGGTCTCTATTCCAAGGTGCATCACGCGCTGATCGACGGCGGCGCCGGCGCGGCGCTGACCGAGATCGTCTACGGCGACGGCAATGTCGCGCAGACCGAACCGAAGAAGGAAGAAGCGAAGAAGTCCGACGGGCTCGGCGAGCTCTTCGCGGGATACGCGAGCCTGTGGGCCGAACCGCTCGGCCTGACGGCGCAGGGCAAGCTGCCGGACATTCTCTCCGGCAAGCGCCAGGATCTCGGCGCCGTCCTCATGGACAGTTTCAAGCGGCAGTTGCAGCAGCCGATCGATTTCATCAAGGGTCTGCCGGACATGGCGAAGGCGCTGTCAGGCGTCGTGTCCAAGTTCAGCGAGCCCGGCGCGATCGCCGGCCTCAAGGACGCGATTGCGCCCTCGACCATCCTCAACAAGTCGATCTCGTCGGAGCGCAGCTTCGCCGCTGTCTCCGTGTCGATGTCGCGGTCGAAGGCGGTGGCGGCGGCGGCCGGCGGCAAGCTCAACGATGTCGTGCTGGCGCTGTCGAGCGGCATGCTGCGCCGTTATCTCCTGTCGAAGAACGCCTTGCCCGACCGCCCGCTGCGGGCGGGCGTGCCGATCTCGCTGCGCGATCCCACCAACAAGGAAGCCAACAACCAGGTGTTCGGCATGGTCTGTTCGCTGGCGAGCGACATCGTCGATCCGAAGGAGCGCCTGCAGAAGATCATCGAGGAATCGACCAAGTCGAAGGGCCTCGCCGATCCGTTCAAGTCGGTGGTGCCGAAGCTGACGCAATTCTCCGCGCTCGGCGCGCCGCTGTTCATCCAGGTCCTGTCGCTGCTCTATGCGCGCACCAATCTCGCCGACGTGATGCCGACGCCGGCCAACGTCACGATCTCCAACGTGCCGGGTTCGCGCAAGTCGCTGTACGTGGCGGGCGTCGCCGAGTTGCAGCACATCTTCCCCGTGTCGATCGCCGCGCATTCGCTGGCGCTCAACATCACCGTGCAGGGCTATCGCGACCAGCTCGACTTCGGCCTGATCGCCGGCGCCAACGTGCTGCCGGAACTGCGCAGCCTGGCCGACATGCTGCCGCAGGAACTGGAGGCGCTCGAGGAGGCGTATGGCCTTGCAAAGCCCGAGGCCGCGCCGGTCGCCGCCATGACCGTCGCTGCGGTCAAGGCCGAGTCCAAGCCTGCGCCCAGGGCCGCCAAGGGCGCGCCCAAGGCCGCGCCCAAGTCTGCGCCCAAGTCTGCGGCCGAGACCGCGCCGAAGCGGGCGGGGGCGAAGAAGGTCGCCGCCGCCGAGTAGCCGGCGCGAGCGCTCCCGCAATCCCGTCGAATGGTCTAGACAGGTCGGACCATTCGACGGGACCGAGCGCGGGGCAATGCGTCATCTGCCGATCTTCCTGGACATCGCGGGCAGGCGCGCCATCGTCGTCGGCGGCGGCGTGCCGGCCGCGCGCCGCGCCGAGACTTTGCTGAACGCGGGCGCGCGGGTCGCGGTTCATGCCGAAAGCCTCTGCGACGACTTCGCGCAATTGCGCGCGCGTCACGCGTTCGAGCACGTTCCGCACGATCCGACGCCGGCCGATCTCGCCGGCGCGGCGCTGTGCATCGTCGCCGCCGACCATCCCGAACGCGATGCGCGTGCGCACGGACTGGCGAAGCAGGCCGGCGTGCTCGTCAATGTCGCGAACGCGCCCGATCTCTGCGACTTCATCCTGCCGTCGATCGTCGACCGCAGCCCGATCGTCGTCGCGATCTCGACCGGCGGCGCCTCGCCGCTGCTCGGCCGCATGCTCCGGGCGCGCATCGAAACGACGATCCCCGCCGCCTACGGCCGGCTCGCCGATTTCGTCCGCGACATGCGCGGTCGCGTCAACGCGCGGCTCGCGTCCGGCGTGGCGCGCCGCCGTCTCTGGGAGAGCGCCCTCGACGGCCCCGTCGCCGAACTGGTGCTCGCCGGCGACCGCGCGCGCGCCGTCGCGGCGCTGGACGAGGAACTGGCGCAGGCCTCGGACGACGGCGACATGTCCGTGCGCGGCGAAGTCTATCTGGTCGGCGCCGGGCCGGGCGATCCGGATCTTCTCACCTTTCGCGCGCTCAGGCTGATGCAGAAGGCCGATGTCGTGCTCCACGACAATCTCGTCGATCCCTCGATCGTCGAGCTGGCGCGCCGCGAGGCCGAGCGCATCTACGTCGGCAAGCGCAAGGGCGACCACGCCCTGCCGCAGGAGGAGATCGGCGATCTGCTCGTGCGGCTCGCCCGGCAGGGCAAGCGCGTGTTGCGCCTGAAGGGCGGCGATCCCTTCGTGTTCGGCCGCGGCGGCGAGGAGATCGAGACGCTCGCGCAACATCGCATCCCGTTCCAGGTGTGCCCGGGCGTCACGGCGGCCATCGGCTGCGCGGCTTACGCGGGCATTCCGCTGACCCATCGCGATCACGCGCAGTCCGTCGTGTTCGTCACCGCGTCCGGTCGCAACGGCCCGCTCGATCTCGACTGGAGCGCGCTCGCGAAACCCGGGCAGACCGCCGCCGTCTACATGGGCCTGTCGCGGATCGAGGCGCTGATGAGCGAATTCGAAAAGCACGGGGCCGATCCCGACACGCCCGCCGCCATCGTCGACAACGGCACGCGGCCCAACCAGCGCGTCGTCACCGGCACTGTGCGCACGCTCGCCGAAAAGGCGCGGGCCGCCGACCTGCGCGGGCCCACCATCGTCATCGTCGGCTCAGTCGTGACGTTGCGCGAAAAACTCGACTGGCGACGCTAATGGGCTCAATCCGCAGCGGCGACCGGCGCGAACGTCGACGGCTTGATGTCGCGCGCAGTCGCGGCGCGGCGGTCGAGCCACCAGCCGCCCTGCGGCGGCGTCAGCGCGAAATGCGGGTCGGCGCCGAGCTTTTGCGCGGCGTCGAGCGGCCAGTTCGGATTGTAGAGAAGCTCGCGCGCCAGCGCGACGAGGTCGGCGCGGCCTTCCCGCAGAATGGCCTCCGCCTGCTCCGCATGCACGATCAGGCCGACCGCCATCGTCATCACGCCCGCGTCGCGGCGCAGCCGCTCGGCATAGGGCACCTGATAGCCGTAGGTCGGAACGCCTACGGCCTTTGCCGTCATGCCGCCGCCCGAACAATCGATCACGTCGACGCCCTTGTCCTTGACGATCCGCGCCAGCGCGACGCTCTCGTCCGGCCCCCAGCCGGCGTCGTCCTGCACCGACAGGCGCATGAACAGCGGCTTCTCCGCCGGCCAGTGCGCGCGCACGCTCTCGACCACCTCGACCGCGAAGCGCATGCGGTTCAGCTCCGAGCCGCCATACTCGTCGTTGCGGCGGTTGGCCTGCGGCGACAGGAATTGATGGATCAGGAAGCCGTGCGCGCCATGGATCTCGACCATGTCGAGGCCTGCCTCGTGCGCGCGGCGCGCCGCCTGCCCGAACGCCTCGACGACTTTCGGAATTTCGTCGCGCGTCAGCGCGCGCGGAGCAGGTTCGCCGTCGGAGGCCGCAAACGCGCTCGGCCCGACCGGCTCCCACGCGTCGAAATCGGGCGCAGCCGCGAGAATTTCGGGCGTCGGCTGTAATGGCCTGCCGCCTTCCCACGGCCGCTGGATGCGCGAGCGCCGGCCGGAATGGCCGAGCTGC
>CXWK01004764.1_pt1 | contig 11218 bp, 7 predicted proteins | sample 590851 | NCBI WGS metagenome assembly CXWK01 (sample SAMEA3498364, study PRJEB10139) | wastewater metagenome | biome: wastewater treatment plant; material: activated sludge | place: Denmark | collected 2014-08-01
AGGGCAGATCTCTGTCAGCATTTATACGATGCCTCGACCGACTCCGAGCTCACCAGCCAAGACCTTTTTGATCTTGTCGTCCAGTGGGAAGACCACCTACGGTGTGATCGCCGGCAGCTGGTTGCCTTATTTTGTGACAATTCGGTGACCAGTATTGCGGTTTATCTTGCCGCACTCAGATCCGGGCAGACCATCATGTTGTCAAATGCAGCCACCGACCCAACGTTGCGACACCGACTCTGTGACATCTACCGGCCCGAGATCGTCATCAGTGTAGGACAGCCGTCGATGAGTCCCAAAGGGTACCATGTTACGTCAGCTCCCTCAGCTGAAGCGACCGTGGCGTGCGCCGATGAGCCGTCAGGGGATCCTATCGCCCCTGAAACCGCCGTATTGCTCTCGACATCAGGAACGACCGGGAGCCCCAAACTGATTCGCCTTTCCTACCAGAATCTTCAGAGTAACGCAGAAGCTATCGTTCATTACTTGGGGATTACAGCGGGAGACACGGCAATCACGACCCTGCCGCTCAGTTATTCGTATGGGCTTTCCGTGGTGAACAGCCACGTGCTGGCCGGTGCCAACCTTGTCTGCACGAATGCCTCGATCATGACCAGGGAATTTTGGGCCCAGTTCTCTGCGCGTCAATGTACGTCTTTTGCCGGAGTGCCATTCAGTTACAACATGCTGGAGCGACTACGATTTGAACAGATGTCCTTGCCCTCCCTGCGTACAATGACCCAGGCCGGCGGCCGATTGGCGCCGGACAAGATTCGTCTGTTTGCAGACATGGCAAAGCGTAAAGACCGGCGCTTCTTCGTCATGTACGGACAGTCGGAAGCCACGGCACGAATCTCTTACGTCCCATGGGAGCGACTCACCGATAAAATCGGCTCAATCGGGGTGCCCATTCCCAATGGACGCTTGATGCTCATGCGAAACGAACAGGCGATTGTGGAGCCGTACTGTGAAGGTGAGCTGGTTTACGCGGGGCCAAACGTCATGTTGGGGTATGCCGAAACGCGAGCCTCTCTCTCCAAGGGAGATGAATTGGCCGGTGTGCTTTACACCGGAGATCTTGGACACCGGGACGCCGACGGGTATTTTTATGTTACAGGCCGCATGAAAAGATTCATCAAGGTGTTCGGTCTCCGACTCAACCTCGATGAAGCGGAAAAGATGCTCGAAACGACACTTGGATATCCAGTAGCCTGTGCCGGTCGAGATGAGAGCTTGCACGTGCTTGTCGAGGCTGAGGATGATGCCGTCTTGGCCGAGACGCAGCGGCAGATCGTCTCACTGTATAAACTGCATCATTCGTCGATTCGTGTGCGACGCGTCGACGCGCTTCCCGTCACCGCATCAGGGAAGAAGGACTATCATGCCGTCGAATACCAATTCGACTAGCGTAGACATCACTGAGCGTCTGCTCGCAGCTCCGCAGTACGCGTTACGTTCGGTCGAGAAGACCCCCCTACTTTTAGAGGAACTGACCGCTCTCACCGCCGGCCATCGTCGAGATTGCAATACGTATCAAAGAATTCTTGACGGGCTTGGGCGGACTGGGGCCTCGGCGTTTTCCGATCTGGCCGATCTCCCATTTCTGCCCGTTCGGTTGTTCAAGACGATGAAACTCCAGAGCGCCAAGGATACGGAGATATCGAAAATCCTCACTTCTAGCGGCACCACTTCACAGCAGGTTTCCCGTATTGCAGTCGACCGTACAACTTCTCTCCTGCAGACACGGGCGCTCGCATCGATCATGAGGTCATATATCGGGCCTAAGCGGCTTCCGATGATCATCGTGGACTCATCCGCTGTCCTGCGGCAACGTGATTCGCTGAACGCCCGAGGCGCCGGGCTGGTCGGAATGTCCAATTTCGGGCGAGATCACCTGTATGTCCTTGATGAAGACCTGCGCTTGAATGTGCCGGCGCTGATGACATTTCTCGAGAAGCATCACGGAAGCGAGATTCTCGTGTTCGGATTTACCTTCATGGTTTGGCAGTACTTCTATCAGGAATTGCGAAGAACCGGTGACGTGCTTCCGCTTGAGCAAGCTGTTTTGATTCACAGCGGAGGTTGGAAGAAACTCCAAGACCAAGCCGTGAACCATGCCGTTTTTAAAGAATCACTTCGCCAGGTCTGTGGCGTCCAGCGCATTCACAATTTTTATGGAATGGTGGAGCAGGTAGGGAGCATTTATATGGAGTGTGAGGAGGGCTACTTTCATGCCCCTCATGTTGCCGATGTTCTCATTCGTGATCATCGGGATTGGTCGGTATTGCCGTTTGGTCAACGAGGCCTTCTGCAAACCTTGAGCGTGTTACCTCGGAGCTACCCAGGGCATTCTTTACTCACGGAGGATATGGCAATCGCACATGGAGTGGATGATTGCCTCTGCGGGAGGAATGGTCTGCGGTTTACCGTTGATGGGCGTATGCCAAGAGCTGAGCTTCGAGGGTGCAGCGATACACATGCATTCAGTCTCAGCCCTGTGAGGGATAGGCCGGAGGAAGTGCGGCAATTTCTGCCGAGGGAGACTCAAGCGGTTCGTATTGAATCGGTTTGTGGAGAAGATTTGTTCGCCTGTCGCCCGCTGGATCCCGGCGCGCCACTCGTGATGGATTTCTTGGACACGGTGTCGTCCGACCTTCTTGCGTTGCAACGTGTGAAGCAATTTCCTGAATTGGTGGCATTGGCATTCTGGCTTCGGAAATCGAATATCCGCAGGATATGGGACGGATTTGTTGCATCACTGGGGTCGCGAGAACTAGCCAAAGCACGTGGCATGGTACTTCACATCGCACCATCCAATGTGGATACTATCTTCCTGTATTCTTGGGCACTCTCTCTGCTGGCTGGGAATTTGAATATTGTCCGAGTTTCAAGAAACGTCGGGCAGCAAATGGACAGCTTGGTGTGCGTGCTTCGTAAGCAGATGAGCGATGCAAGGTGGCTTCCCATTGCTGAGCGAAACCGCCTTGTCTACTACCCTCGGGATGAACGGACTAATCGTTTTCTTTCTGCTCATGCCGACGTAAGGGTCATCTGGGGGGGGGATGACACCGTATCGGCGATCCGTTCAGTGCCCGCCAAACCGGGAACCAAAGATATCGCCTTCGCCGATAAAGTGTCCGCAATCATCGTTTGTGCCGATGCATATCGAGTGGCCGATACGTCGCTGGTCACGTCCTGGATGCGAGCATTCTCTAACGATGCGTATCAGTTCAATCAACTAGCCTGTTCCTCGCCGCATTTCGTCTTCTTCGTGGGAGCAGAGGGTGGTTGCGAAGAGGCGAGTGAACGGTTTTGGTCGCACTTGGCCGTCCATGTTTCAGGCCTACGCACCGACGAGCATGTGTCCACGGCCACTGATAAACTCGTTGCCACCTATGAATTGCTCGGTCGGGCGAACAATGCACGATGGGTTTGTGGCGTGGGTTCAAATGCTCCCGTGGTTACACGAATTCCTCTAGGAGAAGTGTCTCGCTCTCGGAGTCGGACCGGTGGAGGATTTTTTGTCGAATGTTTCATTGCGGCATTGGAAGACTTGGCGCCGGTCGTGCAACCGAATGACCAAACCTTAACGTATATGGGGTTCACACGAGAGGACATGGCAGCTGCCGCTCCTGTTCTATGCACTATGGGAATTGATCGCATTGTGCCAGTCGGGCAAGCCCTCGCCTTTAGCCCTGTGTGGGACGGGTACGTGTTGCTTGCCGAACTCACCAGGCGAATCTCTGTTTCATAGCGACAGCCTGGACATAGTGTCCGGTCGCAGACTCAGATTGAAGCGTTCCGTGAGTTCGATCCGCGGGTTTAGTCCTGCCTCTTCTTTGGCCGGTAATGGAAAAAAACATTGTCAGAAGAATAGCCAACCGCCTTCTCGCTGCTGTGGCACGTTTTGGGCCAGGTGCGACGTCGTTACGTCCATATTTACATCGATTGCGCGGAGTTCGAATAACAGGTCGTGTTTTCGTCGGCGACGACGTCTACATCGAAAACGAGTACCCGGAGTGTGTGGAACTCGAGGACGGTGTTCAGATTTGCCTTCGCTCTGTCTTGATCGCACACACCAGAGCCGTGGGAAGAATTGTCATCAAGAAGAATGTTTTTGTCGGTGTCGGCTGCATTATCATCGCAGTGCCCGGTCGCACCTTGACCATCGGAGAAGGAGCCGTGATAACCGCAGCGTCGGTTGTGTCGACAGATGTCCCGCCTGGAACTCTGTTCGGTATGGACAAGGCGAAGCCTCTCGCTCATGCAAGGGTACCTCTGACGATGGGTACGGACTATGAGAGGTTCGTCGCTGGATTGCGGCCTCTTCCCCCTCTCAAATAGGGGAGGCAGATTAACAGCTCTACCCGTGCAAGCTTGAGACTCAGAATAGGAGATGGTGGTATATGCTGGGAGGTAGAAAATGCGAACACATCCTAAGGTCGATGTTTGAAAGGCGGCATTACGCCGCGCTGTTAAATTCCACAAGAATCTATCCTGACTTTATGGACAATGCATTTCGGTATTTGACACATGGTGGCCAATACCCATACGAAATAAGATTGCGAACGCCAATTGGCCTCATGACAGCAACGCTTTACAGTAAGCATGACATGCATACAGTGAACGAGATATTTTGCCGGTTGGATTATTATGCGAGCGAAAACATCCGAACCGTAGTCGATATCGGGTCTAATATCGGAATAAGCGCATTGTATTTTCTTACTCGAAACAAAGAGACAACATGTTTTCTGTACGAGCCTGACCGGAGAAATACCTCAAAGTTAAGGAAAAACCTGGTTGAGTTTGAGGATAGATACCGTTTGATGGAGGCCGCTGTGTCCTCAGAGAAGGGGACGTTGGAGTTCGGCATTGAACCAACGGGGCGATATGGAGGCATCGGGGTAAGGACGGGTACGGCAATTAGAGTACAGTGCCTTGAGATCAACGAGGTCATAGAGGAAATTCTAGAAACGGTCAAGCTCATTGACGTGTTGAAAATCGATACTGAGGGAGTTGAAGAAAAGACGGTTGAGGCTATTGAATCCAAGTTTGCCAGAAGGATCAGATATATTTTCCTTGAAAGCCGTCCCACTCATGAGTTGCAATCTGCGTTATTTTGGCAGGAACAGTATGGAGGCATCTGCAGACTGACTAACAAATTCGTTTCATAACGCGTGTAGACCGTCTACTCATTGCCCTTCCCGTCTTAACGAGTTCGGAGTAGGCACGTTGCTGACTATGTGCCTGATACGCTGTTCCTGACCTTCACTCGGTATCAGGTAAGCTGGCCGTCGGCTGCTTGTGTCAGGCTTAGAAGCTGGATATCCCCAAAGTCTAGATACGCGAGAGGTTCCCACGATATTCGGTGGCGTACGATTTCTATACTTCTTATAGGTTGAGCCACCATCAGTTCATGTAGAACAATCCATGCGCAAAGCTGAACTTACGGGATTGACGGGAATCAGATTTTATGCGGCTTGTTTTGTGTATTTATCGCATGTCGTGGAGACGATTCCAGGGATGAGCCTCGTGGGTGGATCGTCTCTCATCTTTCATGTTGGTGTGGTGGCGGTCTCGTTCTTTTTCGTCTTAAGCGGATTCATCCTCACGTACAACTATGCGGACGCTTTTTCGATCGGTGCGTCGGTGCCCAGCTGGAAGCGATTCGTGTGGGATCGATGGGCCAGGATCTATCCGGTGCATCTTGTGGCGATGGCGTTGGTCATGCCTGTTGCCGTCTTCAGCCCCAATCTTCCGCTTGATTGGCGCGCGGTCCCGATCAATGGACTTCTGCTCCAATGTTGGTGGCCTGCTACGACACCCGTATTCATGCAGTATCTGAATGTGCCTTCATGGGCCCTGAGCTGTGAATGGTTGTTCTATCTCGTCACCCCACTGACAATCTACCTGGTCTTCCAGGATAGCTATCGCTGGATCCTGCTTTCAGCGACAGTCCTCTATCTCTGCGGGCTTGGATGGATGTTGTGGGATGGTCAGCCTGATGCAGTTCGACTGCATTGGGTGTCGTGGTTTGCTCCATCCAGATTCGTCGAGTTTCTCGCCGGCGTGTACTTGGCTCGGATGTTTCTCGTCGCGCCTCGTGGAACACTTGCCGAGGTTTCTCCGCTCATGCAGGCCGCAGGCATCGTGCTCATCATTGTGGGGGCGCTTTACAGGCCACATGCAGCCTGGCCGCTGTGGGGGGGATTGCTTTATATGCCGGGGTCTCTGCTGTTGATTATGGGGTTGGCATATGGTCGAGGAGGGTTTGCCACTCATCTGAGTCGCCCCTGGCTCAACCGACTCGGAGTGGCCAGCTTTGCCTTTTATATGATCCATGCGCCCATGCTTCGCCTCGCTAAAGGGATGTTTTTGTACGTGGGCTGGGAGGTTCAATCACCAGCCATGTTTGCGGTGGTGAGTCTCTTGGCACTCCTACTGATCCAAGTTGCGGCATTCGTGGTCTGTTATTACTATGAAATACCCGTACAAAAATGGTTGCGTGGTCGGACTGAGCCAAGAGCGGTTGGTCCGATGCCGTTGGTGTCGCGTTAGTCTAAAACTTCACCCACGCCTACGTCGATGTCCATTACGAGAATGTGAACGCCGGGTTGCGAAGGAGCGATGTCCGTGGCAAGCGGCCCAGCTGTGCGAAGTCGCTTCCAACGGATGAAGGGTTTTCGGCACGAGCCTGTTTCGGATGGTCTGACAAGCCACTTTGTTTCATGATTCCCATTTGCGTACCGGTTTGATGAGTAGGGATTTCCGAATTGGGTTTGTCGGGAGCATTCAACTATTGAGGAGGAGACGGAAGCCGTATGAGCCGAGTCGGAACATATCTGAAGACCGGAGATCGGGTTGAGGTGAGGAGTCCATCGGAGATTTTGGAAACGCTCGACGCTGATGGTGCATTGGACGGCTTGCCTTTCATGCCGGAGATGGTTCGGTACTGTGGACGTCAATTTCGAGTTCTTCGCTGGGTGGAGAAAACCTGTTTTGAAGAATCTCCATATAAATACATTGTGCGTGAGATGAACGGGGACGACGTGGTGTTTTTGGATGGTCTCCGGTGTGACGGGGCGGATCATGACGGCTGCCAGCGATTATGCCTGTATTTCTGGAAGCTTGCATGGCTTCGAAAGCCGGACGCGGGACATCCTGCGCCCGGTGCTGATCCGGCGAGTCTCCACATGTTGAGAGGAAGATTGAAGACGAAGGCCGCACCTGATCGGTATGTGTGTCAGTCCACGGAAATGGTGAGGGCGACGCGTCCTCATCCTATCGGCAAGCCCAGGACTATTCTCAAGTGTGTACGTGATCTCAGGACAGGAGCGGTTCGAATCACGAGCATGTTCTGGATGATCATCCTGCCCATAGCCAGAAGAATGCGCGACGCATTATTGGGTCGACCTTGGTTGCTTGGTACTCTGACGAAAACTCCCGTGGGAAACCTTGGACTGCAACCGGGAGAATTGGTGGAAGTGCTTCCGCTGGAGGCGATGCGAACGACTCTTGACCGGAAGGGGCGGAATCGAGGGCTGATCTGTGACATTGAACTTGGAGAAACCTCCGGAAACCAATATCGAGTTCTTACTCGGCTTGATCGATTCATTTCAGATTCCACAGGTGAGATGAAGAAGATGGAAGCCACTGTTATTCTCAACGGTGTTCACTGCTTGTGCTCGCGAGTGGTAGGAGGGTGCTCGCGGTTGGACTACAGTTACTATCGAGAGGTCTGGCTGAAGCGTGTTGAGGGTGCTGAGTCTGTCTCAGCGGAGATCAAGCGGGAACGATGAGAGGCTTCGTGCAACGGGAGCGTGTCGCCAGCATGTGTGAGATTGAGCGGCGTCAAAATCTTTCGTACGAAGAATTCGCACGTGAATATCTATATCCGATGAAGCCGGTCATTGTGACCGATGCTCTTCGTAGTTGGCGGGCGCTGGATCGTTGGACTCTTGAATTTTTCAAGAAGGAGTTCGGCGACCTGACGTTTCGATTGAATGACGACCCTGGTCAGGATGCAGGATACAAGGGGAACGAACAAGGTCCTGAGTATACGATGGCGCGGTTCATCGATCAGGTTCTGGCGTCGACTGATGAGCATCCCGCCCCCTATTTCCGTAATCGTGTCCTCTACGACATGTTCCCAATGCTGAAGGAGGACATTCAACCGTTGCCGGAGTATCTGTACCCTAATTGGCTCCCGGAGCATTATGCGGTGCAGTACGTGAAAAACGTATTGAATCGGGGGGCGGCGATCGAGTTATTTATTGGCGGCACAGGTGGATCGTTTCCCGTGTTGCACTATGACGGGGCGGGGGTGCATGCATTCCTTATGCAGCTGTACGGCCGGAAGGAGTATGTCGTCTATTCTCCGGACCAGGAACCGTTTCTGTACCCTTCCCCGGAGCGTGAAAACTTGTCGATGATCAAGGATATCGGGAATCCTGATCTTGAGCAATTTCCGCTCTTTGCCAACGCGGTGCCTACCAAATTCTGTTTGGAGCCGGGAGAGTTACTGTTTGTCCCCAGTCGTTGGTGGCATACCGTCAGGATCCTTACGCCAAGCATCACGCTCGCCGCGAATGTCTTAAATCAATCCAACTGGCATGAGTTGGTGAGATTTGTGGCGATGCGCCGGCGAAACCCGATTGTTTCTCTGGTAAGTCGAGCCTACCTGACTGGTGCCGGGGCATGGCGTGCCTGGCGAGATCGTGAGTGGCAGAATCGCCTCTATCGGCACTAGACGTTCAACGCGTTGCGCTTTGAAGTAGTTCGTTCGCTTGGACAGCGTGAGTGATTGATCTGATCTCGAAATGAACCATTGTCCAGCCATAGATGTTTTTCCGCTGACTCCCATGCAACAGGGGATGCTGTTTCATTGGCTCAATGCGCCACATTCTGGTGTCGACATCCAGCAGCTTGTGGTCCACCTACCGGAACCGGTCGATAGTGGCCGGATGGAGTCAGCTTGGACATGGCTGCTTCAGCGTCACGACATACTTCGAGCGCAGTTTGTCTGGGAACAGGTCAGTGAGCCCAGGCACGAAATTCTTTCCGACGTGCGATTGCCGTTTTCCGTCGAAGATCTTCGCTCTTTCAGCGTGGTGGAACAGGATACCAGACTGAAGGAATTTCTCGATGCGGACCGTGTCGAAGGGTTTAACCTCGGTCAGGCCCCATTCATGCGCATTAAGCTCTTTCAGCGAGGGGACGCTTCTTTCGTACTCGTCTGGACATTTCATCATGCCATCTTGGACGGGCGGTGCTATCCGATACTGTTGAAAGAGATATTCGACGTCTATGAGGAACCGGGCATCGGTGCTCTCACCAGACGACCCGCCCCTTCTCTGTTCCGACGCTATGTCGAATGGCTTCACGAGCAAGACTTCGTTCGGAGTGAGCCATTCTGGGAAAAGCTGTTGAGCGGATTTTCTGCACCGACACCCCTTGTAGTCGATCGGATCAATTCCGAAGTGGGTGGCGTGCAGCAAGGCGAAGTTTGGGAACAGATCGATCCGACGACGACGGCTCGGTTGCGTGTCGTTGCGTCCCAGTATGACGTGACCCTTAACACGCTGTTCATGGGAGCATGGTCTGTGCTCCTGCATCGTTACTCCGGAGAAACGGATATCGTCTTCGGTGCGACACGCGCCTGTCGGAAATCATCGATCGCGGGTGCAGAGGAGGGACTCGGTCTGTTCATCAATACGGTGCCTGTTCGCGTGCAGGTGACGCCGGACGACCAAGTTGTGAGGGTGGTTCAATCCCTTCGGCAGCAATGGCTGAGCATCCGACCGCACGAGCATAGTCCATTAACAAAGGTGAAGGTAGCCAGCCAAGTGCCCTCTGGCCAGTCCCTGTTTGACAGCTTGGTAGTCTTTGAAAGACAACGTCTGGATCAGGCGATGGCGGGTTATGGGGGCGCGTGGGGCGGCCGTAGGGTTGAACTCCATGAATTGACGAATTTCCCTCTCACGCTTGCGGCGTACGATGGAGAGACGCTCAGTTTCAAACTGGAGTTCAACCGAAGTCGGATCGACGAAGCCACGGCAAATCGACTTGTGGGACATCTGCGGCGGCTTCTTGAAGGACTCGCTGCACAGCCTGAGTGTCGGGTCCGAGAGCTCCCTATGCTTACGGATCGCGAGCGTAGCGAACTGCTGTACACCTTTAATGATTCCGTCGATGAATCCATAGCATATGAATCGACGCTCCATGGCCTGTTTGAGGCTCAAGTGGATCTTCGTCCGGAGTCTATCGCCGTTTCATGCAATGGCCGATCGATAACCTATCGGGAGTTGAATCAACGAGCTAACCAACTTGCCTGTCGGTTGAGGACACTCGGTGTCGGTCGTAATGTCCTCGTCGGGTTGTACCTCGAGCGGTCGGTGGAAATGGTTGTCGGTCTGCTGGGTGTGCTCAAAGCCGGCGGCGCCTATGTGCCGATCGACCCGGAGTATCCAGCAGACCGCGTGGCGTTTATGGTGGAGAATGCGGCCGCTCCGGTGTTGCTCGTGCAAGGCCAGTTAACGTTCAAGTTGCCGCCGTATCGAGGGATCGTGCTCAGTCTTGATGAGGATTGGCGACTCATTGCCCAAGAAGCGATGACGAATCAGTCTTCTGCCGTCGATCCTGGAGATCTCGCGTATGTGATCTATACATCCGGTTCGACCGGTCAGCCGAAAGGCGCCATGAACGGCCATCGAGCGATCTGCAACCGGTTGCTCTGGATGCAGAACCAATATGGTATGACTCCGGACGACAGCGTCTTGCAGAAAACCCCATTCAGTTTTGACGTTTCTGTTTGGGAATTCTTCTGGCCGTTGACCGTCGGCGCACGGCTTGTGATGGCGAAACCCGGCGGCCACCGTGATCCGGTCTATCTCCTCGACGTCATCGAGAAAGAGCGGATCACCATCATGCACTTCGTTCCGTCGATGCTGGCGGCGTTCCTCACGGTGGAGGGGCTCGACCGATGCCGATCGTTGCGTCACGTGATCTGCAGCGGTGAAGCCCTCCCGTTCAATTTGCAGGAATCGTTTTATGCGTCGATGTCGGCGCAATTACACAATCTGTACGGGCCGACGGAAGCGGCGATCGACGTAAGCCATTGGACCTGTCGACGCCATGATGCGCGACGGATCGTCCCGATTGGTCGTCCTGTGGCGAATACGCAAATCTATGTGCTCGATCCATCTCTTCAGCCGGTGCC
>CXWK01086720.1_pt1 | contig 11217 bp, 8 predicted proteins | sample 590851 | NCBI WGS metagenome assembly CXWK01 (sample SAMEA3498364, study PRJEB10139) | wastewater metagenome | biome: wastewater treatment plant; material: activated sludge | place: Denmark | collected 2014-08-01
AAACGTAGTCGAGCCGATCTCGCGGCGCGGCACGTTGATCACGCGCAGGAAGGCATTGTCGTCGTCCGGGTTCACGATCAGGCGGAAGTAGGCCATCAGGTCTTTCACTTCCTGGCGCCCGAAGAAGCTGTTGCCGCCGGACAAGCGATAGGGAACCTGGTGATGCTGCAACTTCAGTTCGATCAACTTGGCCTGATAGTTACCCCGGTACAGGATCGCGAAATCGCTGTAAGGCCGGTCGGTGCGCAAGTGCAGGCTGAGGATTTCCACGGCCACGCGCTCGGCTTCGGCGTCTTCGTTGCGGCAGCGGATCACGCGGATCTCGTCACCGTGACCCATTTCACTCCACAGCTGCTTTTCGAATTCGTGGGGGTTATTCGAAATCAGTACGTTTGCGCAGCGCAGGATGCGGCTGGTGGAGCGGTAGTTCTGCTCCAGCATCACCACTTTCAGGGAAGGGTAGTCTTCCTTGAGCAGCATCAGGTTTTCCGGGCGGGCGCCGCGCCAGGCGTAGATCGACTGGTCGTCGTCACCTACCACGGTGAACTGATTGCGCTTGCCGATCAGCATTTTCACCAGCAGGTACTGGCTGGCGTTGGTGTCCTGGTATTCGTCCACCAACAGGTAACGCACCTTGTTCTGCCACTTTTCCAGGATGTCGGCGTGCTCTTCGAACAGCTTTACCGGCAGCAGGATCAGGTCGTCGAAGTCCACCGCGTTAAACGCCTTGAGCGTACGCTGGTAGTGGGTGTAGACAATGGCGGCGGTCTGTTCCTTGGGATTGCGCGCGTTCTCCAGGGCCTGGGCCGGCAGGATCAGGTCGTTTTTCCAGGCGCCGATCATGTTCTTGATCTCGTCGACGCCGTCGTCGCCCGAGTATTCCTTTTGCATGATGTCGGTCATCAGGGACTTGACATCGGTCTCGTCGAAAATCGAGAAACCGGGCTTGTAGCCCAACCGCGCGTGTTCCTTGCGGATGATGTTCAGGCCCAGGTTGTGGAACGTGCAGACCGTCAGGCCGCGGCCTTCACCGGCGCGCAGCAGGGTGCCGACCCGCTCCTTCATCTCGCGCGCGGCTTTGTTGGTGAATGTCATGGCGACGATGTACTGGGCGCGGATGCCGCAGTTCTGGACCAAGTGGGCAATCTTTCGGGTGATTACGCTGGTCTTGCCGGAGCCTGCACCGGCGAGCACCAAAAGAGGGCCGCCGACATAGCTCACGGCTTCTTGCTGCCGGGGATTGAGTCGGGACATAGGTAAATTCAGGAGTCAGTCACGAAATGGGCCGGCATTTTAACAGGCTCAGAGAATTGTGCTGCTCTCTCCGACTTGTGACGTACAGCGCGATCTGTATTTGCCGGTTTTGTTACTTTCACGCAGGATGCACGACGAATTCGCGTCTAATGTTCGTAATTCCGGATACAAAGGCCTCGGATGTCCATTGGTCATCAGGGATCGGCGCGGCATAATGCCGTCGCCTACATCTTTGCAGAGTCTAGGGAGCTAGCTTGTCTACGCCTGTCGAACCCTTGCGTTTGCTGCTATTGGCCGAAGAGCCAGCGTGGGCAGCGTTGTTGCGCGAGTGTCTGGCTCCGATGGGGAGCTTGGCCGTGCTCATCAGTGCGCCGAGCTGGGAGTCGGTCAGCAGTCTGTTCGATGACAACCGCAGCGCGGTGTTGTTGACGATCCCGGCTCTCCAGCCGGCGCCGGGCCGTTGCTGCCTGCCGACGGTGTTGCTGCTCGAGCATGAACCCGTGACCGCGCCCGACGGTGTAAGCGACTGGCTGGTGCGTGACCATCTTGACCCGGGCATGTTGCGCCGTTGCCTGCGCCATGTGCGTGAGCGCGGCTTACTGGAAAACACCCTGCAACGCCTGGCCGAGCAGGATCCGCTGACCGGCATCGCCAACCGCCAGGGTTTCCAGACCCTCTTGACGGCGCGGCTGGCGGAAAACGATGGTCGTGGCCTGGCCCTCGGCCATCTTGACCTCGACAACTTTCGTTACGCCAATGATGCCCTCGGCCACCAGGCCGGTGACCGCCTGATCCTGCAAGTGGTCGCGCGGCTCAAAGGCCAGCTTGAGGCCGGCGATCAACTGGCGCGATTGGGCAGCGATGAGTTCGCCTTGCTGATCGACACCCGCCGCGCTCCTGAGCGCGCCGAATGGATGGCCGAGCGCATTACCGAAGCGTTGGCCGAGCCTTATTGGGTCGACGGCGAAAGCCTGCTGATCGGCTCCAGCCTGGGCATTGCCCATGCACGAGCGCAGGCGGGCGCCGACCCGTTGATGTGGCACGCGCATATCGCCATGCAGCAAGCGAAAAGCACCCAGGGCTGCACATTTCATATTTTCAACGAACGCATCAACCGCAATGCCCGCAGTATCGCCGACCTCGAAACCGAGCTGCGCCGGGCCTTGCGCCGCGATGAGCTGGAACTGCATTACCAGCCGCGAATGAACCTTGAAGACGGGCAAATCGTCGGCCTCGAAGCCTTGGTGCGCTGGCGTCATGCCGAGCGCGGCTTGCTGCCACCGAGCGAGTTCGTGCCCCTGGCCGAGCAGAGCGGTTTGATCGTGCCGCTGGGTTACTGGGTCATTTCCCGGGCATTGCGCGATATGCAGGCGTTGCTTGAGCTAGGTTTGCCGCCGTTGCACATGGCGATCAACCTGTCGTTCCGGCAATTTCAGGACAGCCAGTTGCTCTCGACCCTGAGCCGGCTGATCAGCGAGCGCGGAGTCGAAGCGCAGTGGCTGGAATTCGAACTGACCGAAACCGCGGTCATGCGCCGCAGCGACCTGGTCAAGCAGACCATGGACGCCCTTGGGCGCCTGGGCGTGCGCTTCTCCCTCGATGACTTCGGTACCGGCTTTTCATCCTTTGTGCACCTCAACAGCCTGCCGATCACGTTGTTGAAGATCGACAAGAGCTTTGTCGGTGGCATGGAGCAGCGCGAAGAAAACCGTCAACTGGTGCACGCGATGATCAACCTGGCGCACAACCTCAATCTGGAAGTGGTTGCCGAGGGCGTGGAGACGCCGGAGCAACTGGATCTGTTGCGCGGGTTCGATTGCGATCAGGTGCAGGGGTATCTGATCAGCAAGCCGTTGCCGTTGGCGGAGCTGGTGGAGTACCTGATGTTTGACGGCAATCAGCAGGCGCCGCTGGAAATCGTGGTCTGAACACAAAACCTGTAGGAGCTGGCAAGCCAGCTCCTACAGAGTTTTCATTCGGCCTGGATGGCGTCGAAATGTCCTGGCACCGGCTCCCGCCGAATCATCCGCTTCATCTTCCATTCAAACGCCAGCGTCAGGGCCACCGCTGCACAGGCCAGTCCCAGTGCCAAGCCCCACCAGACGCCCGTTGGCCCCCAATTCAAGTGGAACGCCATCCACCAGGCTGCCGGGGCGCCAATCAGCCAGTAACAGCCCAGGCCCACCAGGAAGGTGGTCTTGGCGTCCTTGAGCCCACGAATACAGCCCATGGCGATGGTTTGCGTGCCGTCGAACAGCTCGAACCATGCCGCCACTGCCAGCAGGCTCACCGCCAGGTTGATGACATCGCGAAACGCGGGGTCGTTGTGATCGAGAAACAGCCCGACCAACTGATTTGGCAACAGCCAGAAGACCATCGCAAAGCACAGCATCGCCACCGCGCCAAAAGCCAGGCCCACCCTTCCGGCTAGCCGTGCGTCCAGTAACTGCCCGGCGCCGTAGTGCTGACCGATGCGCATGGTGATCGCGTAGGAAATCCCCGCGGGCACCATGAATGCCACCGAGACAATTTGCAGGGCGATCTGGTGCGCCCCCAGCTGCGTGCTGCCCATGGTGCCCATGCACAAAGCGGCGAAGGCAAACAGCCCAACCTCCACGGCGTAGGTGCCCCCAATCGGCAGCCCCAGGCGCCACAGCTCCTTCAGGTACTGTCGGTTGAGCCGCAACAGACCCCGGCGCAGGGGATAGGCGTCGTAGGCCGGGTGCCGGCGAATGTGGCACGCCAGCGCCAGCGCCATCAGGTTGGCGACAATTGCCGTGATCAGGCCAATGCCCATCAGCCCCAGTTTCGGCAAACCGAACATCCCGGTGATCAACGCGTAGTTCAGCAGGAAGTTGGCGACGGTGCCCCCCAGGCTGATAACCATGACCGGCGTTGCCCGGCCGATCGCGCTGGTGAAGCCACGCAGGGCCATGAAGCTCAGGTATCCGGGCAGGGCGAACGGCAGGAAGATCAGGAATTGACCGGCCGACTGGACGTTGCTTTCGGTCTGGCCGAACAGCAGCAGTACCGGCTTGAGGTTCCACAGCAGCAAGCCCGCCACCAGCGCCATCAGCCAGGCCAGCCATAACCCGGCCTGGGTCAACCGGGTCGCGCCGAGGATGTCGCCCGCACCCTGGCGGATCGCCACCAGGGTGCCGACCGCCGCGATCACGCCGATGCAGAAAATCGACACGAACGAGTAAGTCGCCGCACCGAGCCCGCCGCCCGCCAGGGCCTCGGGGCTCAGTCGCGCCATCATCAAGGTGTCGGTGAGGACCATCAACATGTGCGCCAACTGCGAGGCGATCAGCGGCCCCGCCAGCCGCAGGATGGCCCAGAGTTCAATACGCGCTGGATGCTGCATGGTCATCACGCTCGATTATCAAAGGAGACAGGAAAGCGTCGATTCTCGGCGCTCTACGGGGATTGCACAAAGGGATAAAAAGGATGGGTAGCATGATTCAAACTCATGCTGGAGATTTTCTGCTAGGGTATTCAAAACCGCTGTAGGAGCTTTCCTGATGTCGCGTCGTCTTCCTCCTTTATATGCTCTGCGCGCATTTGAAGCAGCGGCGCGTCACACATCGTTTACCCGGGCTGCGGAAGAGCTGTCGATTACCCAAAGCGCGGTCAGTCGGCATATTCGTACGCTCGAAGAGCATTTTGCCTGTCGGTTGTTTCACCGCAGCGGGCGAAACCTGCAACTCACTGAGTCGGCGCGGTTGATCCTGCCGGGCATTCGCGACGGTTTCTCTGCCCTGGAGCGCGCTTGCAATACCTTGCGCGCCGAAGACGACATCCTGCGTATGAAAGCCCCGTCGACCTTGACCATGCGCTGGTTGCTGGCGCGGCTCAGCCGTTTTCGGCACCTTCAACCGGGCAATGAAGTACAGCTGACCAGCGCGTGGATGGACATCGACTCGGTGGACTTCAATCAGGAACCGTTCGATTGCGCCGTGATCCTCAGCAACGGGCATTTCCCGCCGGACTGGGAGGCTACTTTGTTATTTCCAGAGGAACTGATTCCGGTGGGCGCGCCCAATCTTCTGAACGATCAGCCGTGGGACGTCGCACGGCTGGCCAGCACCGAACTGCTTCACCCAACACCCGACCGTCGCGACTGGCGCAGCTGGCTGGAGCGCATGGGCCTGACTGACCAGGTCTCACTCAAGGGCGGCCAGGTGTTCGACACGCTGGAGTTGGGGATGATCGCCGCCGCCCGAGGCTATGGCGTATCCATGGGCGATTTGTTGATGGTGGCTGAAGATGTTGCGCAGGGTCGCCTGAGTTTGCCGTGGCCGACGGCGGTCGCCAGCGGTGAGAATTATTACCTGGTCTGGCCGAAAACCCGCCCCGGAGGTGAGCGTTTACGCCGCCTCAGCGTTTTTTTGTTGGGCGAGGTTCGGGCCATGGAGTTACCGGCGGTCGAGCACTTGAGCTGAATCATCGCCGGCAAGCCTCAATGGCGGATCCGTCGCCAAGCTAATCACACTTGGCATTGCTGGATACTTCCTTGCTCGCCTGTTTCAACAGGTTACCCAACTCAGCTGCGTTGGTGCTGTTGTAAATCCGACCTCCGGTATTTTCAGCGATACAGCGTGACGGGCCGCCCGCACCGATTTTCACCACGTTGACCCGCAGGCGTGGTTGTTCCCTGGCGATTCGACGGGATACCGCGCATACGTCCTGTCCGCAACCGTCTTCGCCGTCGACGAACATCACGATCACGGCATCGTTATTGCGCCCGTCGACCGTGCTCGCCGCGTGGGCCAGGCTGTCGGCCAGCGGTGTGCCTTCGTCGGGAACCAGGCCTCGAATCCCGTTGATCAACCGCGGGCGGTCGCCGAACTTGAACAAACCCCGGTCCGGCGTTCTTTCGCAGCCGGCAAAGGTGATCAGGCGTGTATCAATCTTCGGGTCCAGCCCGTTGATCATGCCGGCCAGCGACTCCTTGGCGACGTCCATGCGGCTGGGCTTGGCGGTAAGCCGCATGGTGCGGTTCGGGTCCAGCAGCTTGTTGATGTCAGGACCGTAGAACCAGTCCTCGTCGGCTCTCACTGCCTTGATGTTCAAATCCATCGAACCCGAGGTGTCGAGCACCACCACGAACTGCGGGACCTCTGACTTCGGTGCTGTTTTGCGGCATGCGAAGTTGTCCAGCGTCGGAGCTGGGGGCGGGGCTGGTGGCGGGGCAGCCACTACCGGTTTTGGTGGTGGAACCGGTTTGGGTGGCGGGGCCGGCTTGGGTTCCGGTACGGGTGCCGGTGCCGGTGCCGGTGCCGGTTTTGGTGGTGGGACCGGCTTGGGTTCCGGCACCGGTTCTGGCGTGGGTTCTGGTGCCGGAACAGGTTTCGGTTCCGGTTCCACCACAGGCGCGGGGGCGGGTTCAACCGGTTTCTCAAGCGGTTTCTCAGCCGGCGTAACCACCGGCGCCACAGGCGCTACAGGCGGAACCACGACCACCGGCTCACGGTGCAGGAACCACCAGAGCCAGAGCGCCAGAAGCAGCAACAGCAGCGCGAGCAAGGCCGCCGCGATCCACCAGCCACGCCGCGACGGCGGTACGATCGGTGCCACCGGAATCACTGGCGGCACAATCGGTTTGGGCGGACGCTGGTTCCAGCGCACCACCAAAGGCTCACCGTTGAGGCTGTAGAGTTTGTCCAGCTCAGGTGTGCCGAGCAGGCTGCGCAGGTCTTGCGCTTCCGTCGGTTGACCGCGTTTTTGCAGTTCATCCGCCAGCTGTGCGAGGGACGTTTGGCGCACCTCATAGGTTTCCAGCAAACGTCGTTGCGCGTCCTCGTTGAGATCGGCATAAGGCGTGGGTTGGCCACCCAGTTCGGTCCACCATTCCAGCACGTCGCCGCTGCCTATCCGCGGGATGGCAAACAGACTGGCGACGGTCGGCGGAAAGTGTTTCTGGATGAGGGCGACTTTGGCTTGCAGCGCACTCATCCCCTCCGATGTGGCTTGCGCATCCCTGATGACCCGCTGCATGACGACGATTCCTGAAAAAGTGCAGGCATCCGTCGGGATGCCCTGCGGGGTGAAAAGTTACTCTTCGTAGCCGAGGCTGAATTGCAGCTGGTTGACCTTCTTCTGCAACGTTTTCAGTTCTTGCTGCCTGGCCGCCAGTGCCGCGGGCGTTGCTTTGGCCGTTGGCGGCGCTTGCGTAGCCTTGAGTTGCTTCTCGAGGTCGGCAATCTGCTTCTGCACTTGGGCTTCATTGCCACGCCGGGCCTTGAGCGAGTTCAGCAGCTGCGTCAGCGACTGATTCAGCGCCGCCTGGGATTTCTGCTGGCTGGCCAGGTCGGCCTTGGTGCTGAGCTGCTGGGCCTGAATGTTCTCGTACACCTGACGGAACATTGCGTTTTGCTTTCGGGATTCGCTCAGGGCCTCTTCCTTCTGCTTGACCTGATCGCTGTAACCACCGGAATAGTCGCAGTTCATCTTGGTCAGCATGCTGCTGTCGCGATTGGTCGCATCGCATTCGCCGGGCTGGGTCGCGCAACCGCTCAGGGCCAGGACGGCAGTGATGACCATCAGTTGTCTTGGTGTCATGTGTTTAGCCCAGGGTGATTGCGGAGCGTTGGCTGTACAGCGCGTCGACTTCCTTCTGGAGGCTGACGACTTTCTGGTTCATTCTCTGAATGTTCATCTCCACTTGCCTGATCTCGGCGCTGCTGCCTTGCGAACGCTCGGCGTCTGCCACCTTGCGGTACTCGGTGACTTTGGTCCGCATGTTGGCAAGGTCTTTGCGCAGGCGCGCGATGTCCGAATCGATCCCGGCGATTTGCGCCTGGGCTCTGCTCTTGTCGACTTTCTTGTTGGCGATGTCCTTTTTGATCTGGGCAATTTGCGCACGGTCATCATTGATCACTTGCTGAGCGGTCTCAGTCCGGGCGATCACTTTCTGCGTGTCTTGTTCGACGTCGCTGTTCATCTTCGCCAAGCGGGTGGTGGTGTCGGCGTATTCAGCGCGACGTTGATCCAGATAATAGTTCGCACCCATGGCCACGCCACACGCGGTAATACCGGCAGCGATGACGCACACGGTTTTGTTGCTGCTGTTGGACAGCGCGCAAGCGAGGATGCCGACACCGGCGCCGACGGCGCAGGCCTGGTATCCGGACTTGCTGAAGAACTCTGCGTCATTGCCCTGGGTCAGGCGCGGGTCGGTACCGTCGCCTTCACCTTCGCCGAGCATGGAGCTGCCGGTGTTGGCGCAACCGGTCATTAGCAGGCTGCTGGCGACTACGAAAGCGATCTGTAGTTTGAAGCGAGTCCAAAGGCTGCGCGACATGGTGAAACTCCTACGTAACGGTGTTGACGCATTGTTATTGAGTGACGGTTTTGCAGCTGTTCAACCAGGCTGCAGTGTCGATTTTCTGCTTTTGCAGGAACGCTTTCTGATTGGCCCAGTGCGTGCGCAAGTAAGGTTTCAGGTCTTGCAACTGCTTGTTGCGGGTGATGATTTCTTCCATCACCGGGACTTGCGTTTCAAGCAGTGGCTGGCCGTACAAGGTAGCCGATTCCACCAGGCTGCTGGCGTAGTAACGGCTGAGTTTGTGCAGGCGATCCTTTTGCTCCTCGAGCTTGCCTTTACGCATGTCGCAACTGGTGTCTTTGTCCGCGCCTTCGCAGTTGAGCTTGTAGTTCTTTTGCAGGAAGTCCACGTACTGGCCGTCGTCGAGCATCTTGGTGCACAGGAACGCTCCCAGGTTGAGGCTGGCGCGGATCGCCTGGTCGCGGGTTTCTTCCTGCTGCTGGTTGCTAGCGCGCAGCTGGTTCTCCAGGGCCTGGAGCTTTTCCTTGAGCGCTTTGTCTTCGACGCCCGAGGCGAGGCTGTTCAGCGATTGCACGGTGCCTTTGTCGGCGGATTCGGCTTCGTTGCTTCCGGTGCCGAGTTTCTTCCAGCTGCTTTCGATGCTGGCGACCCGTTCGCGAGAGGTGAGGGTCGGGGAGACCAACACCAGTCGCAGGCCGGTGGTCTTGTTTTTCACCTGGCCCTCGGCATTGTAATACGGTTCTTCCTTACGTAATGCAGTATGCAGGTCGGCCTGCGCGGTCAGGTAGTTTCCGCCACGGACGACGTAGCCGCCGGCCTGGCCGTGCTGGCGGTCGAGCTTGTTCAGGCGAAACGGCTCGAACATCATTTCGTCGACGTTACCGAGCATGTCATGCAGGCCCAGCGGGTTGGGCTTTTGCAGGCCGGTCAATTGCACTTTACCGTTGGACGATTGCGCCCCGGCGAACCACTCGTAGGCGTTGATGCCTTCTGGCATCGGGTAGTGCGTGTCGCGGAATTCAGCAGCGCCGACTTCCAGCCCGCCGCGCGCGGCGAACTCCCATTCGACCTCGGTTGGCAGGCGCAGGAACCCTTGGGCGCCGTCTTCCTTGGGCAGCTTGCCAGCGGCGTTTTTGCGTAGCCACAGGTTGTACTTGTCGGCGGCCTCGATGGCTTGCACCCAGCTCACCGCCGTTTGCGGCAAGCGCATCTTGGTGGCAGCGGTGGGGCAGGTTGCTTCGGTCAGCGCGGCGTATTGCAACTGACTCATCTCGTACTTGGCCATCAGGTAGTAGCGGGACTTGTCGCTCTTGGCGCCGGTAAAACTGCCGGCGATAAAGGTCGGGCGGGTCTGCTCGACATAGCCGTATTCCGCACCGTCCTGACCGATGTTGATCGGATAGTCGTCGAGCGGGCCGGCGACCGGGATGAACACCTTGCGGAACACCATCGAGCCTTCGCAGGGCATCGGCAGCACGACGTCGCCAGCCTCGGGCATCGGGTTGTAATACTTCTCTTCCCAGCCCGCCGCCGAGGCGTCGAGCAAGTAGCCGAGGCTCAGGGGTAACAGCAAGCCAAAACGTTTATAGCTCACGCAGACTCTCCGCAGGTTGGATGTTGATGGCTCTCAGGGCGCCGATCATGGCCACCAAGGCAGCGACCAGGAAGGTCAGGAGCAGGGCGGCGACGCCATGCCAGACAGTGATGTGGCAAACGAAGGTGCCGGTGGCTTGGCTGCTGCCGAGCAGGTAGTCGAACAAATGACTGCCCACCGCATAACATCCCAGCCCGCCCACGTAGCCAGCCAGACCCAGCACCAGCGCTTGCAGGACCACGAAGCCGCCGACAGACCTGCGCTTGAAACCCAGCAGGCGCAGGACCGCCAGGCTTTTGCGTTTGCGATCGATGTTGGCCAGGAACGCGCCAACCATGGACGCCACGCAGCCGATCAGCGCCGCCATGGCGATCACCCCGAAGATCAACCCCAGCACATGGTTGATGGCTTTGACGTTGTCGATGTCGGCCAGTCGGCTCGACGTTTCGATGTGTTGTTCGATGAGCCAGCGTTCCAGCGGCGCGACCTGATCGATGTCGCGCGCATAAACGCGGGCGCGGGCATACAGCGGCTGTAGATTATCCTGAGGCTTGCCGGTGGTAACGCCAAATTCACTGACCTGATAACCGTCGCGAAAACGCTCCAGATCCAGCAATAGCGGCGGGGCGACAAACGCGGCAGCGCGACCGAAGCGGGCGCCGTCGAGCACGGCCAGTACCGTCAGCGTCATCTCGCCGCGTTCATTGACACCTTCCAGGCGGCGTAAGGCGCGCAGCTGCACGCTGTCACCGGCCTTGGCCTGCAAGCGCTGCGCTGCGCTGGCGCTGAGGATCACCTGATTGCCGACGGGGTTGAGGGATGCCAGGTTCAGCTGAGGGTCGCCGGGCTCAGTGGCGATGATTTCCGCACCTTCGACAAAGCGTTGCATGCCGATCAGCAGGTCCGCCTGGGTATTGAGCGAGCGGGTTTGGCCGAGGGCAAAACCGGTCTCGGGGCGCTGGCGCAAACGCTCGATCCAGGCCGAGTCGTAGTTGCCGTTGCTGAGCATCTTCACTTCAAGGTTGCGCGGGTCGCGCAGCAGTTCGTCCTGCAGCTGGCTGACCACCCCGTGTTTGAG
>CXWK01007510.1_pt1 | contig 11205 bp, 7 predicted proteins | sample 590851 | NCBI WGS metagenome assembly CXWK01 (sample SAMEA3498364, study PRJEB10139) | wastewater metagenome | biome: wastewater treatment plant; material: activated sludge | place: Denmark | collected 2014-08-01
GGTGATCCGGTGGCCCGCGGCCAGGAGGGCCCGCCAGCGGTCGAGGGCGGTCGCCACGAAGGGGTTGGGGAAGTCCGGTGGCTCCCCGAGGACGACCGGCCCGGTCAGGACCTCGATGCTCGTCACCAGGTCCCAGTCGATCGACTCGTCCAGGGTGAACTCACACCCGCGACAGTGGTCCCCGAAGATCGCCTCGGGATAGGTCGTGGGGTGGGCGACCTGGAACAGGGCCCCGGCGGCGATCGCGGCTTGCTGGACCGTGCCGAGGTCGACGTCCTCGAAGCCGTGGCGGTACTCGACCAGGTCAGGCGTCTCGCCCAGCACCACGGCGTGGCCGAAGTAGGTGATGACCTCCCGCCCGGGGAACACCAGCAGGTCCGGGTGGGCCCGCTGGACCGGGCCGAGCTCGTCGCAGAGCCAGGGCACGACATAGTCCACGACCGGGAGCACGTCGAGGCCCACGGCTCGCGACCGGGCCACGAGCTCGTCCCACTCGGGCGCTCGGGGGTGGGAGTGGCGGCCGTGCTGGTGCAGGTCGGCGTGGTACCAACCCGGATCCGGCCGGGCCACGTGCCCGGGGTCGACCGGGTCCGGCGGGGGCGCACTGCCGCCGGTGGCCACCGAGCGGGCCGTGACCGTCACCTCGAAGGACGATCCCTCCGCGCTGAGGTCGCCCGCCCCCAGCTCGACCCACCACACACCGGGCTCGATCGGCCCGGCCCGGTAGCAGCGGTCGGCGGCGTCGGCTTCGACCCAGATCGGCGGCTCGCCCTGGTGGGCCCGGGCGGCCCGGCTGCCCGACCAGCCTCGGAAGGCGTCGGCCGCCCGGTACCCGGCGGCGTCCCAGAGGCCGAGGTCGAGCACCGTGTCGTGCTCGGGCCGCCACCGGTAGCCCACCTCGAGGCGGGCAGTGCCCTCCGGGACGGCGATCGGCAGCACCCGGTAGGTCTTGTGCTCCTCGGGTGCGAACCACCCCGTGAGCACCGCCGGGGCCCCGTCGAGGAGCACCGGAACGGGGTCGGGATGAGGCACCGCCGAAGCCTACGAAGCCGGGTACCGCAGGGCCGGGTCCTCGACGTCGACGAGGCCGAGGCGTCCCCCTCCGGTCGCCGCCGGGTCGTACTGCTCGAAGCCCAGGAGCTTGCCGGCTGTCGTCCCGGTGTCAGCCGCTGGTGACGCGGTGGGCGGCGGCGTCGGCCTCCGCCAGAGCACCTTCGTCGCCCGCGGCGCGCCCTTCCGCGGCCAGGCGCTCCACCTCCTCGGCTCCGAGGCGGTCCTCGAGCTGCCTCCGGATGGCCTCCAGCCGCCGGGCATCGGCCCCGTAGGGCGGCCCGGCCCGCTCGCTGGTCGCCAGGGCCCCGAGGAGGCGGGCCGCGCTGGCCTCCTCGCCGGTGGCCGCGAGGGCCTCGATCACGAGGCGCATGGTGGTCCAGAGCTGGGTCCAGAGCCCGGCGCGCAGCCAGTGGTCGATCAGCCCGGGGAGCTCAGCCAGCGCGGCGGCGGGGTCCCGGCGAGTGGTGAGGGAGAGAAGGGAGACGGCGGCCACGCCGGCCACCAGCCGGTTCTCGGACTGCCGAGCCAGCTCGAGGGACTCGGCCAGCAGAGGCTCGGCCGCTTCCGGGTCGTGTTCGAGGCGCACCTCCCCCGCGATGTAGAGGCCGAAGGCGAGGGCCGACGGATTGCCCCGTTCCCGCAGGCGAGCGAGTGCCTCGTCGGCCAGGGCCTGAGCGGCGGGATCTTCGGCGTAGGCCAGGGCCATGGCCTCGTCGGCCAACTCGAAGGCGGACACCTTGTCCCCACTCGACTGCTGGTCGAGCTCGAAGGCGCGGCGATAGGCGGCGGCCGCCGCCCGCGGGTTGCCCGAGAACAGCTCGACGTCGGCCAGTGCGGCGTGCCCGAAGGCCGCGACCGGGTCGTCGCCCGCGGCCGAGATCGCCCGCAGCGCCCGGTCCCGCGCATCACCGAGCGCGCCCTGGAAGGCGTCCCCGGACGCGGCGATGGCGGCCACGCGGATCCCGGCAGGATCGGTGTCGGCAGCCGAGACGGGCCAGCGGTCATCGGTCTCCCGGGCCCAGTCGAAGACATCGCTGCTCACCCGTAGCTCGCTGTACCACCACAGCGGGGCGACGATGGCCCGGGCCCCGCTGCGGTCGTCCCGGTCGAGGGACCAGCGGTGGGCGACGCGCAGGTCATCCATGGCGTCGTCGACGAGCTGCAGGTCCTCAGCGGACCCGTGGTGGGGCCGCGTGCGGGGGGCCTGGGCCGCGATGCTCACCGCCCAGGAGGTGTGGGCCCGGCGCAGATCCTCGTCCTCCTCGGAGTCATCGAGGCGCCGCTGGCCGAACTGACGGACCGTCTCGAGCAGGCCGAAGCGGGAACGTCCGTCGCGCTCGACCCGCACGGCGAGGGAGCGGCCGGTGAGGGCCCGGAGGCCCGGAGCGGCGTCGATGCCGGCCACCGCACTCACGTCCTCGACCCGGGCCGGTGCGGCAAAGAGGCTCAACACCCGCAACAGTCGCTGGTCTTCGGCGTTGAGGTCGTCGTAGGACGAGGCCACCAGGGCGTCGAGGGAGCGGTGACGGTCGGCCGCGGTCCGGTGACCGCCGGTCAGGGCGTCGCCCCGTCCGTGGAGCGCCTGAACCAGCTCGGGGAGGGACGTCGTCGCCAGACGGGCGGCCGCCAGCTCGATGCCGAGGGGGAGGCGGTCCACGAGGCGGCACAGCTCGGCGGCCTCGGCCGCGTGAGCCTCGTCGGGGGCGTCGACGCCGGCGGCCACCGCCCGCTCGGCCAGGAGGTCGAGGGCGGCGTCCTCGGTCAGGGGCCCCAGGGGGAGGCGATGTTCGCCGTCGACGGCGAGGGCCTCCCGACTGGTCGCCAGGACCCGCACGTGCTCGGTGTGGCCGAGGACGGCGTCCACCAGTGCGGCCGCCGGATCGAGCACGTGCTCACAGTTGTCGAGGACCAGCAGCAGGCGACGACCGTGCAGGACCTCGCTGAGGCGGGCCATCGGGTCCTGGCCGCCCCGCTGCTCCACCCCCAACTGACCGGCGACCGTTCGGGCCAGGTCGTCCTCGGGGCCGATGCGGGTGAGGTCGATGAAGGCCGTGGCGGTCTCGGTCCAGGCGACCTCGAGCGCGATCCGGGTCTTGCCCGTTCCGCCGGGCCCGGTGAGGGTGACGAGACGGTTCAGCTCCAGAGCGGCCCGCACCCGCTCCAAGTCCTCCTCGCGCCCGACCAGACGGGTCCGGGGTCGGGCGACGCGGGGCGGATCGACCGCGGCGGCGGCCACCGGCGCCAACGGCCTCGGTGGCCGCGGCGCCGCCTCGAGCTCGTGGCGGAGGATCTGGCCCTCCAGGTCCCGCAGGTCCTCGGACGGTTCGAGACCGAGCTCCTCCCCGAGGCGCCGGCGGAGGTCGGCAAAGACCGCCAGCGCCTCGGCATGGCGCCCCTGCGCGTAGAGCGCTCGCATCGCCAGGGCCGCGGGCCGCTCCCGCAGCGGCTGGTCCCGGACGAGGGCATCGGCCGCCGTCGCCGCCGCGCCGGCCTCACCCAGGTCGAGCAGGGTCTCGACCCGCTCCTCCTCGGCCCGGGTCCGGGCGTCGTCGAGGCCATGGGCCACCGCCTCGATCGCCGGGTGGTCGGCGACATCGGCGAAGGCCGGGCCCCGCCAGAGGGCGAGGGCGGCATCCAGTGCGACCAGGGCACCGGCGGGGTCACCTCCCAGGCGGGCGGCGGTGCCCTCGGTCAGACTGCGCTCGAACGCCTGGCGGTCGGTGTCGCCCGCGTTCACCAGGCGGTAGCCGTGTGAACCCGTCTCGAGGGCGGCGGGGTCCGGCAGCAGGCGCCGGAGCCGGGACACGTGGGTCTGCAGGGCGCCGGTGGGGTCGTCGGGCCCGTCGTCGCCGAAGAGGTCCTCGGCCAGGCGTTCGCCGGACACGAAGGCGCCGTCGGCCACGAGCAGGAGGGCGAGCAGGAGGCGCTGGCGGGGGCTGCGCAGGGGTACCGGCACGTGGTCCGCACCCACCACTGTCACCGGTCCCAGAACCCTGAAGTGCACGCCCCACTCCTCCCTCACGACGGTACCCGACACCTACCTGACAGTCGGTCGACAGCGCCGCGGGCGACGGTGCGGCTCCGAACCAACAGGAGGACCAGCCATGACCATGACCGACGCCGGTGTCCAGGACACCCACACCCCGACCGCGGCGGCCGACGAGGCCGCCGTCGACGCCCTGACCGAGGCCAAGCTGGCCTTCGGTGGCGGGCTGATGACCGCGGCGATGGGCGCCCTCGAGTTGGGGACGGTGAAGATCGGCCTCGACCTCGGCCTGTACCGGGCGCTCCGCCTGGCCTCGGCCACGCCGACCGAGCTCGCCGTCCGGAGCGGGATCCACGTCCGGTACGCCCGGGAGTGGCTCGAGCAGCAGTTCACGGCCGGGGTGGTCGAGGTCGCCGACTGCGATCGGGTCGCCGACATCGATCCCGACTACCGCCGGTACAGCCTGCCCGAGGCCCACGCTCAGGTGCTGCTCGACGGTGAGGGCGACGCCTACTTCGGCCCCGTGGCCGAGATGGCGCTGAGCTTCGTCGGTGCGGTGCCGGCGGTGACCGAGGCCTTCCGCACGGGTGGGGGCGTCTCCTTCGCCGACTACGGGCCGGACACCCGCCACGGCATCGGCCACCTCAACCGGGCCGAGTTCCTGAGCGCCCTGCCGGGGTGGCTCGATGCCGTGCCCGGTCTGCGGGACCGCATCGCCGGGGCGACCCGTCCCAAGATCGCCGACGTCGGCAGTGGCACCGGCTGGTCGACGATCGTCCTGGGCGAGGAGTTCCCCAACGCGGCGATCGTCGGGGTCGATCTGGACCGGGACTCGGTCATCGAGGCCCGGGCCAACGTCGCCGCCGCCGGTCGGTCGACCCAGATCGCCATCCGGCGGGGTGACGCGGCCAAGCTGGACGCGGGGCCCTTCGCCCTGGTGACCATGTTCCAGATGCTGCACGACAGCGCCGACCCGGTCGCGGTGCTGGCCGCGGCGAAGCAGGCCCTGGCCGTCGACGGGGAGATCCTCCTGGCCGACGAGGCCACGGCCGACCGCTTCGGTGACGCCCGGGGCGAGCTCATGGAGCGGGTCCAGTACGGGTGCTCGGTGCTGCACTGCCTGCCGGCGACCATGGCCGAGGACCCCGTCGAGGCCACCGGCACGGTGATCCGGGGTGAGACCATCCGCCGCTACGCCGCGGCGGCCGGCCTCACCGTGGTCGAGGAGCTCGAGGTCGACCCCGGGTTCTTCCGGGTCTACCGGCTGCAGTAGGCCGCGGCGGCCTGGGGCGCCGCCGACCCTGGCGAGCAGGGTCGGCGGCGCCCCGAGGCTCAGGCCGTGGTGGCCGGCTTGCGGGTGTCGGTCCAGCGCAGCCAGGAGATGTGCTTGCTGACCCAGTTCTGGATGCTGAAGGCTCCGGGGCCGGCGCTGGCGATCCCCAGGTAGGCGAAGAACTCGATCACGTGGCTGCTGTTGACCGGGTTGTTCTCCGGCCACACATCGCCCGCCAGGAACATGAAGGCCATGAGGATTGCTGCGCCGATGGCGGCGTAGCGCGTGGCCACGCCGAGCATGAGGGCGACCCCACCCAGCAGGAGCGCAGCCATGAAGCCCACATCGGCGAGGTTGATGGCGTCGGGCGCCGAGGGCGCCATCCAGTCGAAGAGGCCCCCGGTGTGGCTCGCCTCGGTGCCGAAGGTGAGGAAGCCGAAGGTCGGCGAGCCCCCCTTGATCATCGCGGCGTCACACAGGTAGTCGATGCTCCCGCCCGTCTCGGCCCGACAGGTGGCGAAGCCGAGGCCGAACATCTTGTCGAGGAAGGCCCACAGGAGGGACCAGCCCAGGAGCAAGCGCAAGACGGTCCAGGCCCACATGCCGGGCACCTTCTGGCCGTCCAGGTCCTGCTGGAATCGATCTGTCACCGTTGCTGTCATTCGTGATCCTCTTCGTGGTTGCTCACCGGATGAGTCGGTTCCCCCCGGTACCGCCGTTTGGCGACGCCGGTCATGGTGGCAAGTGGGTCGCAGGCGGGCCAGAGGCTTTGGACCCGATGTCGGGGGGCTGTCTGGCTCTGGCGTAGCGCGCCCGCGGCGTCCGGTCGGCTGATCTCCGGCCGACTAGAACGGGTCCATGACCGTGGATCCGCAGACGCTCTTCGAGCTTTCCGGCCGGGTGGCGATCGTCACCGGCGGGACCCGGGGGATCGGACGGGCCGTGGCGGAGGGACTGGCCGCCGCGGGGGCCAAGGTGGTGGTGGCCAGCCGCAAGGCCGACGCCTGCGCCGCGACCCAGGCCGCACTGGAGGCCACGGGCGCCGAGGCCTTGGGCGTGCCCACCCACCTCGGTGAACTGGAGGACCTCTCCGCCCTGGTGAGGGCGGCTGTCGACCGATTCGGTGGCGTCGACATCGTGGTCAACAACGCGGCCAACGCCGTGGCCCAGCCGATCGGGATGCTGACCCCGGAAGCCTGGGAGAAGTCCCTGGCCGTGAACCTGCGGGGACCGACCTTCCTGGTCCAGGAGGCGCTTCCCCACCTCACGACCAGTTCCCACGGGGCGGTGGTGAACGTGATCAGCGTGGGCGCCTTCATGTTCGGCAGGTACACGTCCATGTACGCCGCGGGCAAGGGCGGTCTGCTCTCGATGACCCGGTACATGGCCGCGGAGTTCGCTGCCTTGGGCATTCGGGTCAACGCCCTGGCCCCCGGCAGCGTCGACACCGACATGGTCCGCAACAACCCTCCCGAGGCCCAGGAGCGCATGGCCACGGCGTGCCGGATGGGCCGCATCGCGTCGGCCGACGAGATGGTCGGCCCCGTGTTGTTCCTGGTCAGCGACGCCAGCAGCTACATGACCGGTCAGGTCCTGGTGGTCGACGGGGGCCTCGCCGCGTACTAGACGGAGGCGATGCCCACCGCCCCTTCGGAGCACAAGCGGGCCTTGGCCCACGCCACCATCGACGTGCCGCGGTCCGGGCCCGACCAGACCGCCGACGACGTGCGGGCCATCCTCACCCGTCCGGAGCCGTTTGAGAGCGTGGACGACATCGCCGTGCTCGAGGGGAACCGGCTCGTCGGGCTGGTGCGCATCGAGGACCTGCTCGCGGCCCGACCGGGAACGGCCATGGCACAACTGATGGACACCGACCCTCCCGTGGTGGCCCCCGGGGCCCACCAGGAGGAGGCGGCGGGCCGAGCCGTCGAGCACGGGGAGAGCAGCCTGGCGGTGGTGGACGAGGAGGGGCGCTTCGTCGGGCTGGTGCCGCCGTGGCGCATGCTGGCGGTCCTGCTCGACGAGCACGACGAGGACCTGGCCCGCCTCTCCGGTTACCTGGCCGGCAGCACCACGGCCCGCACGGCGGCGCAGGAGCCAGTCAAACGACGCTTCTGGCACCGCCTGCCGTGGCTGCTCATGGGCCTGGTCGCGTCCATGCTGGCGGCGGTCATCGTGGCCGGCTTCGAGGACGCCATCCGGCGGGAGGTGACGCTGGCCTTCTTCCTCCCCGGGGTCGTCTACATCGCCGACGCCGTCGGCACCCAGACCGAGACCGTGATCGTCCGTGGTCTCTCGGCGGGGGTGTCGGTGCGCTCGATCATCCGCCGCGAGGTGCTGACCGGGCTGGCGATCGGGATGTGCCTGGCGGTCGCCTTCGTGCCGCTCGGGTTCGCGCTCGTGCACCAGGCCGACGTGGTCGCCAGTGTTGCCCTCTCGCTGCTGGCCGCCGCCTCGGTGGCCACCGCGGTGGCCATGGTGCTCCCGTCGCTGCTCTCCCGACTCGGTGCCGACCCCGCGTTCGGCAGCGGGCCCCTGGCCACGGTGGCCCAGGACCTGCTGTCGATCTTGATCTACTTCGCGGTGGCCTCGGTGATCGTCAGCTGAGGCCCCCGTCTGGGCTTCTACGCCAGCTCGACGTCCACCGGCATGTGCTTGATGCCGTTGATGAAGTTGGAGCGCAGGCGCTGGACGTCGCCGGCCTGGGTGATCGACCGGGTCGAGGCCAGCAGCTCCTTGAAGACGATCTGGAGCTCGAGGCGGGCCAGGTTGGCCCCGAGGCAGTGGTGGGCCCCGCCGCCGCCGAAGGCGATGTGCTCGTTGGGGTCCCGGGTGATGTCGAAGCGGAACGGGTCCTCGAACACGTCCTCGTCCCGGTTGGCCGAGATGTGGAACATCACCACCGAGTCACCCTCGGCGATGGCCTGACCCCCGATCTCGGCGTCCCGCATAGCGGTGCGCCGGAAGTGGATCACCGGTGAGGCCCAGCGCAGGATCTCCTCGATGGCGGAGTCCAGCAGCTCGGGGTGGTCCCGCAGCTTCTGCATCTGGTCCGGGTTCTCGAGGAGGGCCAGCAGGCCGTGGCTGGTGGCGTTCCGGGTGGTCTCGTTGCCGGCCACCGTGAGCACGAGGCAGAACGTCTCGAACTCGTGGGGGCCGAGGGCGTCGCCCTCCACCTCGGTGATGAGCTTGGTGATGATGTCGTCCTGGGGGTTGGCCCGGCGCTCCTCGCCCAACTGGTTGAAGTAGACGTAGAGCTCGGTGGCCGCCGCGGTGGCCTCCTCGGCGCTGCCGACGTACTCGGGGTCCGAGTTGCCGACGAGGCGGTTGCTCCACTCGAAGAGCTTGTGGCGGTCGTCGGTGGGAACGCCCAGCAGCTCGGCGATGGCCATCAGCGGCAGCTCGGCGGCGACGTCGGTCACGAAGTCGAAGGTGCCCTGGGTGACCGCCTTGCTCACCAGCTCACGGGTCAGCTCGCCGTAGTGCTGCTCGAAGCGGGTGACCATCCGGGGCGTGAAGCCCCGGTTGACCAAGCGGCGCAGCCGGGTGTGGGCCGGCGGATCGGTGTCCAGCATCGTCTGGAAGGCGGTGCGGGTCTCCTCGTCGGGGTCCGCGAGCAGCACCCCCTTCTGCTCGGAGGAGAAGATCGTGGTGTCCCGGTTCACCGCGATCAGGTCGGCGTGGCGGGTGATCGCCCAGAACTCCGGGATGGGCCGCAGCTCGTCGTCCTTGCCCGGATGGCGGTAGACGGGGGCCTCACGGCGGAGGAGGGCGAACTGGTCGTGGGGGATGTGATCGGCCCAGACGTCCTCGTCGGTCAGGTCGATGTCGGCGAGCTCCATGGTGAACCTTTCGGTCAGTTCGGGACGACGGTGATGTCGGCGTGCTTGACGCCGTAGACGAACGAGTTCGGGATGTCGACCACGGTGCCGTCGGCGGGTCGCTCGAAGCGGTCGACCTTGGCCAGCAGCTCCTGGAACATGGCCTTGATCTCGAGGCGGGCCAGTGAGGCGCCGAGGCAGAAGTGGGTGCCGAAGCCGAAGGCGATGTGGTTGTTGGGGTGGCGGGTGACGTCGAGGGCGTCGGCGTCGGTGAAGTGGTCCTCGTCCCGGTTGGCCGAGGGGTACATGAGCACCACCTGCTGACCCTGGCGGATCATCTCACCGCCGATCTCGTAGTCCTGGTTGGCGACCCGGCACATGTTGAGGATCGGGGTCACCCAGCGGATGAACTCCTCGACGGCGACGTCGATGTCGGCCCCGGCCTTGAGGGCCTCCCACTGGTCGGGGTGATCGGCCAGGCCGATGATCGTGCGGGCGATGACGGTGCGGGTGGTCTCGGCGCCGCCGTCGAGCAGGAGGAGGGAGTCGGAGATGACCTCGTCCACGCCGAAGGCCTGGTGCTTCAGGCCGCGCTGCTCCACGTCCACGTAGAGCGACATGACGTCGTCGGCGGGACAGCCCTTCTTGGTCTCGTAGAGCGCCGCGGCGGCGGCGGCGAACTCGAAGGCGGCGGCGATGCCGTCGTCGTCGTGGTAGCGGGGACCGCCTCCGAGGTGGATGGTCCGCTCCGACCACTCCTTGAGCTGGGGCCAGGCCTCGTCGGGGAAGCCGAGGAGGAAGCCGATCATCTGGGCGGGGAGGGGGGCGGCGAGGTCCTCGACCACATCGATGCGGCCCTTGACGATGGCGGCGTCGACGAGGTCGGTCACCGTCTCCCGGACGTGGTCGTCCCAGCGGGTGACGGCCCGGGGGGTGAAGCGCCGGGACACCAGGTTGCGGCGCTCGGCGTGCTTGGGGTCATCGAGGCCGATGATCGAGGGGTCCGCCGGGATGTTGGGCCGGTAGCCGCCCTTGGCCGTGTCAGAGTTGACGAAGACGTCCTTGCGCTTCTCGATCTCGACGATGTCGTCGTAGCGGGAGATGCCCCAGAGCTCGTTGCCGGCGTCCCAGTAGGCGGGGGCGTTGGCCCGCATCCAGGCGTAGGTGGGGTACGGGTCGTTGACGTACAGGGCCCCGTCGAGCAGGTCGATCTCCCGCATCGCGCGCTAGCTGCGGACGAGGCGGCCCGGGCGGGCGCCCGTGTCGACGCCGTCGCGGCGGGTGACCACCCCGTTGACCACCGTCAGCACGTACCCGTCGGCCTCCTGGATGAGGCGACGGCCGCCGGCGGGCAGGTCCCGGACGAGGCGGGGGGAGTGCAGCGTCAGCGCCTCGTGGTCGATGACGTTGAGGTCGGCCCGCATCCCCACCTCGAGGGTGCCCCGATCCGTCATGCCGTAGAGCTCGGCGGTGTCCTTGGTCTGCTTCTTGATCAGCCACTCCAGCGGGAGCTTCTCGCCCCGGGTGCGGTCCCGGGCCCAGTGGGTGAGGGAATAGGTGGGCAGTGAGGCGTCACAGATCATCCCGCAGTGGGCCCCGCCGTCGCCCAGGCCCAGCACGGCGGAGGGGTGCAGGAGCTGCTCCCGGATGGCCTCGTGGTCACCGTGGGAGTAGTTGAAGAGCGGGAGCATCAGGAAGCTCTGGCCGTCGTCGTCCAGGAGGCGGTCATAGAGGAGGTCGAACTTGTCCTGCCCGGTCGCCTCGGCGATGCCGGCGATGGAGGTCTCGTGGGTGGGCTCGTAGTCGGGGACCGCGCCCATGACGTAGAGCTTGTCGATCATCATCCCCAGGAAGGCCCCGATGCCGTCGAAGAGGACGTCGGGATCCGGCGGGGCGTCGGCCTCGCTGAGGATGGCGGCCTTGGTGGCGGGGTCCTTCAGCGCCACGACCAGCTCGTCGAGCGGGAGGTCGGCCAGCGCCATGTAGGTCGGTCGCTTCTGGAAGACGTGGTTGGTCTGCAGGCCCGTCAGCAGGCCGAAGGGGCGGGAGGCCACCTGCGGGCGGAGGTCGGC
>CXWK01001488.1_pt2 | contig 11203 bp, 7 predicted proteins | sample 590851 | NCBI WGS metagenome assembly CXWK01 (sample SAMEA3498364, study PRJEB10139) | wastewater metagenome | biome: wastewater treatment plant; material: activated sludge | place: Denmark | collected 2014-08-01
AGACGCCGCGGCGCGGGCCGGCCGCGAGCCGGTGCGGCTGCTGGCGACTTCGATGGTCGAGGCGCAATCGCTGGAAGTGGCCTACATGACCGAACTGCTGCAAGGCAAAGGCGGCGCGCTGCCGGCCGGCGCCACCCCGGCCACGGGCCACGACCACGGCGCACCTTAGGCGGAAGCCACTGGTTGGCTGATCCAGGCGCATCTGCTACACTTTCTCTCTGCTACACTACAGTGGCGCGCTCGTGCCCGCGAACGCGCCTCAGCGGCGGTTTGCCCGTGTGGGCAATGCCGCCAGGGGAGTTAAAGTCATGTTGCGCAGACACGTTCTGCTCCTGAGTGCTCTGATCCTGCTGTTGGCCGCCTGTGGTGGCGGCGACGCCAACGAACCGGCCGCCGGCGGCATTACCATCGAAGAGGCCTGGGCGCGCCCCCCGGCCATGGCCGGCGGCAACGGCGCGGCCTACTTCCTCCTCAGCAACGACGGCGCGGTCGCCGACCGCCTCATCGGCGTGGCCAGCCCGCTGGCTATGGCCGAGATGCACGAGTCGGTCATGGCCGACGATGGCACGATGGCCATGAATCCTGTAGACGGCGTTGACTTGCCAGCCGGCGAGACCGTGGCTTTCGAGCGTGGCGGGCTCCACATCATGTTCATGGGTGTGGCTGAGCCGCCGGCTGTGGGCGACACCGTTCAATTGACGCTGACCTTCCAGAACGCCGGTGAGATAACCATTGATGTACCTGTTCGTGAAGAGTGAGATGAAGCGCAGGGAAGCAGCCCCCCTCGCCCTTTGGGAGAGGGTTGGGGAGAGGGTCTTCCTTCTACTCCTGCTCCTCCTCCTCCTCCCCGCCTGCCGCCAAGCAGCCCCCGTTGACCAGGCCCCCGAGGTGCAGGTTCTGCTGACCCCCGGCCCCGACTCGCTGTTCGTCGGCCCGATCAGCTTCGACCTGACCCTCTGGAACGCCGACGGCCAGCCGATTGACGGCGCGAACCCCGTCTCGCTGCGCGGCGACATGAGCCACGCCGGCATGGAGCCGGTGCTGGCCACGGCCGCCGGGGCCGGTGACGGCCTTTACACGGCCGACTTCGAGTGGACAATGGCCGGCGACTGGACGGTGACGATCGAGGCCACGCTGCCTGACGGCCGGCTCAAGATCGTCACCTTTCCGTTTACCGTCGAGGAGTTCGAGGCAGACGAGTAGATGGCGCGCGTTGGTCTGGACGAGATCGAGGTCATCGGCGCGGGGCAAACACTGTACCGGCCGCCGCGCCACGATCTGCTGCGGCTGCCGCTGCTCGGCCGTCTGTTGCGGGCGCGCAACGGTCGTCTGCTGCTGCAACTGCCGCTGCTGCTGGCCGCCCTGCTGCTCATCTACGACGGCCTGACCGGGCCGCCGCTGGCTCCGCAGAATCTGGCCACGGTTGGCGTCTGGGTCCACTACCGCGGCCTGGTCATGGTCGCCCTGCTGCTGGTGGGCAACCTGTTCTGCATGGGCTGCCCCTTCACCCTGCCGCGCACGCTGGCCCGACGGTTGAGCGGCCGTGGCCGGCGCTGGCCGCGGGCGCTGCGCAACAAGTGGCTGGCCGTAGCCGCTTTCATCGCCTTCCTGTTCCTCTATGAGTGGCTAGACCTGTGGGCCGGGCCGCGGCTGACGGCGGCGGTCATCATCGGCTACTTCGCCGGCGCGTTCGTGCTGGAGGCGCTGTTCGCCGAGTCCCCCTTCTGCAAGTACGTCTGCCCGCTGGGGACGTTCAACTTCGTCGCCAGCACCGTCTCGCCGACGCAGATTACCGTCCGCGACCGCGACGTGTGCCGCGCCTGCCCCGGCAAGGAGTGCGTCAACGGCTCGGCCCGCGTCCTGGGCTGTGGCACAGAGCTGTTCCCGCCGACGGTGCGCAGCAACCTCGACTGTGTCTTCTGCCTCGACTGCGCCCGCGCCTGCCCCTATGACAACGTAGCGTTGGCCGTGCGGCCGCCGGGACGCGAACTGCTGGACAACGCCTGGCCGCGCCGCTGGGACGTGTCATTCCTCGTCCTGGTCTTCGCCTTCACCGCGCTCAGCAACGCCTTCGGCATGGTGCCGCCGTTCTACGACCTGCAAGCGTGGCTGGCCGGGGCGCTGGGCACGGCCAACGAGGGGCTGCTGCTGGCGCTGACCTTTGCCGCGCTCAATCTGGCCTTGCCGGCGGCCGTCGGGCTGGCGGCGGCCTGGCTCAGTCGCGCCTTAGCTGGGCGGGCAGAGCCGCTGCGCGTGGCCTTCAGCCGCTTCGTGCCCGCCTTCGCGCCGTTGGCCGTGGCCGTCTGGCTGGCCCACTACGGCTTCCACTTCGCCACCGGCGCGCTGACCATCGTACCCGTGCTACAGAGCTTTCTGCTGGCCCACGGCATCGCCTGGCTGGGAGCGGAGCCAAACTGGGCACTGGGGGCGGTGGTGCCCGGCGGCTGGCTGCTGCCGCTGCAAACGGCCATCGTCCTGGTCGGCTTCGCCGCGGCGCTGTTCGTCGGCCAACGCATCGGCCGGCGCGACTTCGACCACCCGGCCACGGGGATGCGCGCGTTCGTGCCCTGGCTGGTGGTGTTGCTGGCGCTGGCCGCGGCCGCCCTGGCCACGTTCAATCTGCCGATGGAGATGCGCGGCTCGATGTTGATGGGAGGATGATGAAAGCGAGAAGAGGAACACGGAGGAACACAGAGAAGCACGGAGGAACACAGAGAGAAAGAAAGAATCACGCCATCTCTCTTTCTCACTCGGTGTCTCTCCGTGCCATCTTTGTGTCCCTCTGTGTTCCTCTTCTCTTCTTAATACCTCTTCTGGCTCAAGCCCACGGCATCGGCACGCCGCAACTGCTCAACGTGCCTAGCGGCCCCTACCTGCTGTCGGTGTGGACCGACCCCGACCCGCTGCGCGCCGACGAGGCCCACGTTGTCGTCGCGGTGCTAGAGCCGGCAACGCGCGAGCCAATCGTCACCGGAGTCGAAGTGACGGTGCGCCTGGAGCCGCAGAGCGGCGACGGCGAGGCGGTCAGCGTCACGGCCAGCACCGACGAAACCAACCGCCTCTTCTACGCCGCCGAGTTCAACGACCGCGTCGCGCCGGGGCGCTGGCGGGTGGGCGTGGCCGTGGCCGGCGAGCGTGGCGCGGGGGATGAGGTGACGTTCGAGATCGCGATCGAACCGGCGCGCGGTTTCAACTGGCTGTGGCTGGGCGCGGGCGGGCTGCTGCTGGCCGTCGTCTTGTGGCTGGCCCTCTCCTTGCGCGGCGGATCGGCCTCGCGTCCGGCCCGCCCCCCTGCTCCATCGCGCCGTCCATAGTGTCACGTCGGTGACGTTGTGGTAACAACTTCGCTGATGGTCGCGTTTCTAATGCCGGGCACGCCGAAATTTTACATTAGCCACTGGCGAAATGTTCACCCCGTAACGCAGCCAAGGAGCGATAACTTTCTGCCTGTTATTGTCAAGTGAGGCTATATATGGGGGCAAGTGGCCAGACAGGGGCCTAGTTGTTGGCGGGCCTTAGGGCCGGCGACGATCTGGGTAAATCGTCCTATTTTCTTTAACGTTGTCAATCCCTAAAAAATCCGCAGCTTTTAAGCCTGATCGGGGCTTCGGCCATTGTCCCTTCCGTCGGGGCGTGCTAGAATGTCCAGACATTGAGGGGCGCGCCACAACCACGACGCGCTCAGGATTGACTATCGCGCGGCAACCGTCGCCACGCGAGCCAAGGAGGGTGTCTTAGGGAGAGGGAACCCAATCACACCCGCTCAATGTGCGTCTGAGCCTCTGCTTGTCTGTCTATCTACGAATGCATAAGCGGGTCATCCGGGGTTGTCGTGCGCCTGGCCGCGGCCGCTTGCCGAGGGAAGAGGAAATGAACAATGTAATGCTATCTCCTGAAACCGTCTGGAAAGCGGCTCTGGGCGAGTTAGAAATGCAAATGACGCGGGCCACCTTTACCACGTGGCTTCAGGGCACACGGGCGCTGACCTGGGCCGATGGCGAGTTCGTCATCGGCGTGCGCAACGACTTCGCCAAGGATTGGCTGGAGGGGCGGCTCTACGACCTGATCGCCCGCACCCTGTCGAGTGTCATTGGCCAGCCGACGCGGGCCCGCTTCGTCGTCTGGACAGACGACATCATTGGCCCCCAGACGGCGCTGGCCAACGGCAACGGCCGCGCCGAAGTTGTCCCCCTGCCCCCACGCGAGACGGCCCGCAACGGCTACGGCGAGGGCAACGGCGCGGCCGACGAGAACGGTATGCTCAATCGCCGCTACACCTTCCCCGCCTTCGTCGTCGGCCCCAACAACCGGCTGGCCCACGCCGCGGCCCTCTCCGTGGCCGAAAACCCCGGCCAGACCTACAACCCGCTCTTCATCTACGGTGGCGTGGGACTGGGCAAGACCCACCTGCTGCACGCCATCGGCCACCGCTGCCGCCAGGACGGCTATCGCGCCCGCTACATCTCAGCCGAGACCTTCACCAACGATCTGGTCATGGCCATTCGCACCAAGCAAACGCCGGAGTTCCGCGAGCGCTATCGCACCGTGGACGTACTGCTCATTGACGACATCCAGTTCATCGCCGGCAAGGAAGGCACCCAGGACGAGTTCTTCCACACCTTCAACGACCTGCACAGCCACGGCAAGCAGGTGGTCATCTCCAGCGACCGCTCGCCCAAGTCGCTGGCCACGCTGGAAGAGCGGCTGCTGTCGCGCTTCGAGTGGGGGCTGACGGCCGACATCCAGGCTCCCGAAGAGGAGACCCGCCGCGCCATCCTGCTGACCAAGGCCGACGAACTGGGCTGCCCCGTGCCCGCCAGCGTCATCGAGTTCATTGCCCACCAGGTACGCCAGAACATCCGCGAACTGGAAGGGGCGCTCAACAAGGTCATCGCCTATGCCCAACTGACCGGCGACCCCATAGACCAGACGCTCGTCAACCGGGCCTTGGCCGACACGCTGCGCCGGGCAGAGCGCGTCACGGTGGATCAGATCATTGACATCATCGGCCGCTACTACAACGTCACTTACGAAGCGCTGTCGAGCAGTAGTCGCAAGAGCACCATCGCCTACCCCCGGCAGGTGGCCATGTACCTGGCACGCACAGAGACCGAGGCCTCGCTGCCGCAGATCGGCGTGCTGTTCAACCGCGACCACACGACCATTCTCCACGGCTACGAAAAGATCGCCGGCCTGATTGACATTGACCCCCAGTTGCGGCGGGACGTGATGGAGATCAAGGCGATGCTGTATGAGCCTGCGACGGCCCATTAAGAACCAGGTTCCAGGTTCCAGGTTCCAGGGGCCAGGGGGAAGAGCGCTCTTCCCTGGCCCCTGGAACCTGGAACCTGGAACCTGGAACCTTCTTAGTGCCTGAAGTGCCGCGCCCCCGTAAAGACCAGGGCCACGCCCAACCGATCCGCGGCGGCGATCACTGCCTCGTCGCGCATTGAGCCGCCCGGCTCCACCACGGCCGTGACCCCCGCGGCCGCCGCCTCCTCCAGCCCATCGGCAAACGGGAAGAAGGCATCGGACGCCAGCACCGCCCCCCGCGCGCGCTTCCCCGCCTTGGCCACCGCCAGCCGCACCGCGTCCACCCGGCTGGGCAACCCGCCGCCGATGCCCACCGTAGCCGAACCCCGCGCCAGGACGATGGCGTTGGACTTCACGTGCTGGCAGGCCATCCAGGCAAAGCGCAGGGCGGCCATTTCCTCCTCTGTCGGCGAGCGGCGGCCGGCGACGCGCCACGCCGCGCCGGGCGGGTCGCCCTCGTCGCGCGTCTGGGCCAGCAGCCCGCCGCGCACGGCGCGCAGTTCCAGCGGTAAGCCGCCGCCGGCTGTCTCGCCCAACGCCAGCAGCCGGCAGCTCTTCTTGTGGGCGGCAAACCAGGCCAGAGCTTCGTCACTGAAGCCCGGAGCGATGATGGCCTCGACAAACAGATCGGCCGCGGCCAGCGCGGCCACGAACGCCCCGTCCACCGCCCGATTGGCGGCCAAGACGCCGCCGAAGGCCGACACGGGGTCGGAGGCCAGCGCCGCCGGGAAGGCCGCGCCGGCGCTCTCGCCCACGGCCAGGCCGCAGGGGGATAGATGCTTGACGATGGCCACGGCCGGCGCGGCGAACGAGTCGGCCGCCCGCCAGGCCGCGTCCAGATCGAGCAGGTTGTTGTACGACAGCTCCTTGCCCCCCAGCAGCCGCCCGCCCAACGGCCCGGCGTCCTCAGTCGCGGCATAGAGCGCTGCTGCCTGGTGGGGGTTCTCGCCATAGCGCAACGGCTGAAGCTTGACCAATTCCAGCCGCAGCGCGTCGGGTAAACCGTCTCCCTCTTGTTCCCTCTCTCTCTGGGAGAGGGTTAGGGAGAGGGTTATTGTCCCCTCTCTCTCTGGGAGAGGGTTAGGGAGAGGGCCGCCTGTCCCCTCACCCCCCTCCCAGAACCCTCTCCCCATCCCTCTCCCAGGGGGCAAGGGGGCGTCAGACTCTCTCCCCTGCCCGCCAGCTAAGTATTCCGCAATCGCCGCATCATATGCCCCCGTCTGCGCGAACGCCTTAGCCGCGAGCGCCCGCCGCGCCGCCTCGTCCGGCCCGCCGCCGGCCAGCGCGGCCAACGCCGGCGCGTAGTCGGCCGGGTCGCACAACACCACAACGCGAGCGAAGTTTTTGGCCGCCGCCCGCAGTAGCGTCACGCCGCCGATGTCGATCTGCTCCACCGCTTCGGCCGTGGTCGCCCCCGGCCGGGCGATGGTGGCGGCGAACGGGTAGAGGTTGCAGACCACCAGGTCAATGGGCACGACACCCTGCGTGGCCAGGTCGGCCCGGTCGGCGGCCGTGTCACGCGCCAGGATGCCGCCGTGGATCGCCGGGTGCAGCGTCTTGACGCGCCCGCCCAACATCTCCGGCGCGCCGGTCACGTTGCTCACCTCGCGCGCCGGCAGCCCCGCCATATGCAGCGCGCGCGCCGTGCCGCCGCTGGCCACCAGCTCCCAGCCCAGCGCTACCAGCCCGCGCCCCAGTTCGATCAGCCCTGTCTTGTCGTGTACGGAGAGAATGGCTCGTTTGGTCATGGCCGGAGTCTATCAAGTTGGCCCGCCGCCGTCATTCGTCTATCATTGCCCGTCATGGATTCTGGCCGCAACTACCGCCGCACCCAGGTGGCTGAGCAGTTCCACCGCGCTCGACGCCAGGCGGCGATCGAGAGCCTGTTGGCGCGCCTGTCTGGTTCGTCCGCTGATTTGCTGTCCTACAACGAAGTCGTTGACAAGTTGGGCGTCAGCGGCCAATCGCCGGGCGGCCTGCGTCAGATTCCAGTATCGTCCATCGTCGGCAGCGTCAGCCGCTACCAGGACTTCAGCCGCAGCTTCCTGCCGCGCAATGAGTCGGACGAAGACCGCTGGGTGTCCGTCGGCGCCGCCGCGCCCGTCATCGGCGATCTGCCACCCATCGAGTGCTACAAGGTTGGCGACAACTACTTTGTCCTCGACGGCAACCACCGCGTCAGCATCGCCCGGCAGCAGGGCGTTGATTACATTGACGCCTACGTGACTGAAGTGCGCACCCGCGCGCCGCTGCCGGCCGGGGCGCGACCCGACGACCTGATCATCGCCGCCGAGTATGCCGCCTTCCTGAAGGCCACCCGGCTCGATGAAACGCGCGCTGTAGACATGGGCGTCAGCGTGCCCGGCCAGTACCGCCATCTGGAGAACCACATCGAGGCCTATCGCTACCGGCTGGAGAGCGAGGCCGGCGGCGATCTGCCCTTCGAAACTGCCGCCGCGCGCTGGTACGACGAGGTCTACTTGCCCCTGGTGGAAGCCATCCGCCAACAGGGCATCCTGCGCTACTTCCCCGGCCGCACCGAAACTGACTTCTTCATCTGGCTGGCCCGCCATCGGACAGAGCTGGAAAACGCTTTGGGACAGCCGATCAGCCCCGAAGTGGCCGTGGCTCGCCTGCTGCCGCAGGTGCGGGCCAGCGAACGGGCGACGAAGGCGCGATCGTCCCCCCTGCGCCGCCTGACGCAATTGGTAGCCCCCGACCGGGCCCCCGCCACGCCCCCCAATTGGGCGGCCGAGCGCATCCTGGCCCGCTACTCCGAGCACCTCTTCGCCGTCGTCCTGCTGCCCTGCGTCTTGTGCGACGCGCCGGCCGATGACGATCTCGGGCCGGGGCTAGACTCCGCCATCATCCTCAGTCTGGCCGAAGGGGCGCAACTGCGCGTGCTGGCCGTGGTGGACCAGACCGACGCCGAGCCGCCGGCCCTGGCCGCGTTGCGCGCGCGCCTGGCCCACGAACAGGAGACTAACCGGCTGTCGTTCCGGCTAGATGTGTCCCGCGGCGACCCGGCGCAGCGGGCGATTGAGCTGGCCTTCATCAGCGATCTGATCGTGCTCAGCCGCGGCTTTGACCGGGCCAAGGGCGGCGAAGCTTCGCCGACGGCCGCCGCGCGCCACGTTCTGAGCGCGGCACGGCGGCCCGTCCTGTTCGCCGCCACCGGCCAGCCGCCGCGCCAGGGGCTGCTCGTCCACGACACACGGCGTAAGTTCGACGAAGCGGTCTTTCTGGCCGCCTATCTAGCCGAGCAGTGGCGCATCCCCTTGACCGCGCTACCCATTAGCAACGGCCGCAACACGACCGCCGTGACGGCGCGCATCCGCGACTATCTGGCTCTGCACGAGGTCAACGTTCCCTTTCTGGAACCGGCGCGGCCTACCAAAGGACTGGCTGAAGCGATCATCAACGCTACCACCGAGGTCGAAGCCGACCTGCTCATCTTACCCGGCCCCGGACCGGGCCGACGGCCTGAGCAACATCCCCGGCTGGACGAAACGATTATCACCGTCCTGCAACACTGGCCCGGGACGGTTCTCGTTGCCGGCTAAGGCTGGCTCAACAAAAGGAGAGAAGACGACCGATGAGTGTTGAATGGTACAAACTTTCGGCCGAAAAGGCCCTGCAACAGGCCGGCAGCACGCCCAACGGCCTCAACAGTGATGAAGCCGCGCGCCGGCTGGAGCAACATGGCCCCAACGAGCTGCGCGAAAAGGCCCATCGCTCCCGCTGGCAGATTCTCCTGGAGCAGTTCAAGGGTATCCTGACCGTTCTGCTGGTCATCGCCGCGATCATCTCCGCCGTTCTGGGCGACTGGATTGAGGCCGTGGCCATCCTCATTATTGTCGTGCTCAACGGCGTCCTCGGCTATACGCAGGAGTCGCGCGCCGAACAGTCTATGGAGGCGCTCAAGCGGATGGCCGTGCCGGTCGTGCGCGTGCGGCGCGACGGCCAACTGCGCGAGTCCTCCGCCCGCGACCTCGTGCCCGGCGACGTGGTCGTGCTGGAGACAGGCAACATCGTCCCCGCCGACGGCCGCGTCCTGTCCGCGGCCAACCTGCGTGTGGAGGAGGCGGCCCTGACCGGCGAGTCGGAACCGGTGGACAAAGAGCCTGGCCTCGTCTTCGATAGCGACAAGGCGCTGGGCGACCGGCGCAACATGCTCTACAGCGGCACCATCGTCAACTACGGCCGCGGCGAGTTCGTCGTGACGGGCACGGGCATGAACACCGAACTGGGCCACATCGCCACCATGCTCCAGTCGGTGGAGGAAGACGCCACGCCGCTGCAAGCGCGGCTCGACCGGCTGGGGCGCATTCTGGCCTACGCCGCCCTGGGGCTCGTGGCCGCCGTCATCGGCCTGGGCTTGCTGCGTGGCACGAGCGACGTCGAGGAGCTGCTGCTGACCGCGGTCAGTCTGGCCGTGGCCGCCGTGCCGGAGGCACTGACGGCCGTCGTCACTATCGCCTTGTCGCTGGGCGCGCAACGGATGCTGAAGCGCCAGGCCCTCATCCGCCGCCTGCCGGCGGTGGAGACGCTTGGCTCGGTCACCATCATCTGCTCCGACAAAACGGGCACGCTGACGCTCAATCGCATGACCGTCCAAGTGGTGGACATCGCCAACCACATGTACCGCTTTGTCCACAACGAGCAGACGAACCGCCTGGAACTGGAGCGACAGGCAGGCGACGGAGCGGAGCGAGCGGCCGAGCCGGGCATTGACCTGCTGCTGGTCGGCGGCGCGTTGAATAGCGACGCCACGCTGACAGCCGAGGATGTTCAGGCCATCGGCGACCCAACCGAGGCCGCCCTGGTCAGCGCCGCCGCCCTCAGCGAGCTGCGCAAGCCGGAACTGGAGCGCGCCTTCCCGCGCGTGGCTGAAGTGCCGTTCGACTCCGACCGCAAGCGGATGACCACGCTCCACCGCTCGCCGCGCACCGCGGCCGAAATGCCGGCCTCGCTGGCCTCGATCTGGGCCGACCTGACCGATCCCAACCTGCCGGGGCCACCCTACGTCGCTTTCACCAAGGGGGCCATTGACGGTCTGCTGACGATCTCGAAGAACGTGTGGGTAGATGGCAACATCCGACCGCTGGATGACGACTGGCGGCAGCGCATCATGGCCTCCCACGACCAGATGGCGGCGCAGGGGATGCGCGTGCTGGGCGTGGCTCTGCGGCCGTGGGAGCGCGAGCCGGACGAGACGACCGCCAAGGCGATGGAGCGCGACCTGACGCTGATCGGCATGTTCGGCCTGATTGACCCACCGCGGCCGGAAGTGCGCACCGCCGTGGAGCAGTGCCGCGCCGCCGGCATCCGCCCGGTCATGATCACCGGCGACCACCCCCTGACCGCCCGCCACATCGCCCAACAGGTGGGCATCACTGACAACGACAACTTCCTGACTGGCCAGGAGCTAGACCGCCTCTCGCCCACCGAGCTGGCCGATCAGGTGCGACGGGTCTCCGTCTTCGCCCGCGTCTCGCCGGAGCACAAGCTAAAGCTGATTGACGTCTTCCAGCACCAGAACAACATCGTCAGCATGACCGGCGATGGTGTCAACGACGCGCCGGCGCTGAAGAAAGCCGACATCGGTGTGGCGATGGGCATTACCGGCACCGACGTGGCCAAGGGCGCGGCCGAAATGGTCTTGCTCGACGACAACTTCGCCACCATCGTGGCCGCCGTCGAGGAAGGGCGCATCATCTACGACAACATCCGGCGCTTCATCAAGTACCTGCTGACCTGCAATGTCAGCGAGATCGCCGTCATGCTCATTGGGCCGCTGCTGGGCATGCCCCTGCCGCTGCTGCCGCTGCAAATCCTGTGGATGAACCTGGTCACCGACGGCCTGCCGGCGCTGGCCCTGGGCATCGAG
>CXWK01006842.1_pt1 | contig 11201 bp, 5 predicted proteins | sample 590851 | NCBI WGS metagenome assembly CXWK01 (sample SAMEA3498364, study PRJEB10139) | wastewater metagenome | biome: wastewater treatment plant; material: activated sludge | place: Denmark | collected 2014-08-01
GCGACGGGCGTCACTTCAAACGTGATCGTCTGGCCCGCATCCGCCGCCACCAGCGTGTACGTCTCGGTTGTCCCCACCACCGTCGTGCCGTTGCGCAGCCACCGGAACGTCGACGCGCCTTCCGTGTCGGAGTCCAGATCGCCGAACGTGTACTGCCCGGTCAGGACCTGCCCGACCGTGAGCGTGCCGGTGATGCTCACGCTCGTCGCCGTCGGCGCCAAGTTCATCGCCTGGTACGCTTCCACTGTCGCCAGCGCGGTGCCGTTGGTGCCGCCGACGGCGTACAGAAGGCCGTTCACCACGTCGGCCGAAAGGTGCTGCCGCGGGGTGGGCATCGCCGCCTTCGCGCTCCAGGTGTTGGTCGCCGGATCGTACGCCTCCGCGGTCGAAAGGTTGCCGCTTCCGTTGTAGCCACCGACGGCATACAGCACGCCGTTCGCCACGCCGACTCCAAGGAAGTGCCTGGCGGTCGGCATCGCGGCCTTCGTCGTCCACGTATTGGTCGCCGGATCGTAGGCCTCGACCGTTGCGATGGAACTGCTGCCGTTGTGCCCGCCGACGACATACAGCACGCCGTTCAGCACGCCCACTGCGGATGCAGACCGGGCGGTCGGCATCGCGGCCTTTGTCGCCCACGTATTGGTCGCAGGATCGTAGGCCTCCACTGTGGCGAGTTGGCCGGTGCCGTTGAAGCCCCCAACGGCATACAACACGCCGTTCACCACCCCCGCAGCAAGATTGCCTCGCGCGGTCGGCATCGTTGCTTTCGTCGACCACGTGTTCGTCACCGCGTCGTACGCTTCCACCACCGCAAGCTGGCCGCTTGCGCTGGACCCGCCGACGGCAAACAGGATACTGCCCACCACTCCGACGGCATGCCCAGCCCGCGCGGTGGGCATGGAGGCCTTTGTCGTCCACGTACGTGCCACGGTGTCGTAGGCCTCGGCCGTTGCAAGATAGCTCCCGTTGTAGCCTCCAACGGCATGCAGTGCACCGGCAACCACTCCAGTGGCGTGGGCGTACCGCGCCGTGGGCATTGGCGCTTTCTTCGTCCAGACATTGGTCAGCGTGTCGTAGGCCTCCACGTTGGCCCGCGGAGAACCGTCATTTGAGCCTCCCACCGCATACAACACACCGTTCAATACTCCGCCAGCCAGAAGATACCTGGCAGTTGGCATTGGCGACTTGGTACTCCACACACCAGTGGCCGTATCGTACGACTCCACCGTCGCGAGGGCGCCGTTGTTATAGCCCCCAACGACATACAGACCCCCATCCGCCACTCCCAAGGCGTGGGCACTGCGTGCCGTCGGCATGGATGGCAGAGCGGCCCACGTGTTGGTCACCGGGTCGTAGCGCTCCAGGGTTCCGACACGGCCGTTGGTGTTCAGACCACCGACAGAATACAGAAGGCCATTGACCACTCCCGCGGCGTGGGCATATCGCCGCGTGGGCATTGGCGCCTTCGTGCTCCACGCGTTCGTCGTCGGGTCGTATGCATCAACAGTGGCAACGGCGCCAGAGCCGTCGGCATCAGGATGGCTGGTGTTAAATCCTCCGGAGGCATAGAGGACGCCGTTGACCACGTCCACGCCGACGTATGACCGAGCCGTCGGCATCGACGTCTTTGTCGTCCACGTATTCGTGGCCGGGTCGTAGGCTTCCACCGTCGCGAGAGGGCTGCCGCTTGCGCCGCCCACGGCATACAGCACCCCGTTCACCACGCCCACAGCCAGATCCTGGCGCGCGGTCGGCATGGAGGCCTTCGTGGTCCAGGTGTTCGTGTCAGGGTTGTAGGCCTCCAACGTCGAGACAGGGCTTCCGTAACTTCCGCCGCCGACGACATACAGGACGCCATTCACAACCGCTGCGGCAGAGCCTGACCGAGCGGTGGGCCCCAGCCTTGACCACTTGTTGACACCTGCGCCCTCGGCAACCGGCGCCAAAATGACGACGCCGCTGCTGGTCACGACTGTTCCCGGCGTGATGCCAGTCGCCGCCTTCGGGGTGACCTCGAAGCTGAGCGTCTGGCCGGTGTCGGCCGCGAGGGTCGTGTAGGTCGCACTCGTGCCGATGACCGTCGTCCCATTGCGCAGCCAACGGAAGGTGGAGGCGCCCTGGGCATCGCCATCCGCGTCACTGTAGGTGTACGCCCCGGTCAGCACCTGGCCCACCGTGAGCGTCCCGGTGATACTGACGCCGGTCGCCGTTGGGGCCGAGTTCGGCACCGTCACCATAACCGTCGAGAGCGAGGTCAGGCAGTTGTTCGCCTCGTTCGACTCGCTGACTGCCGCCAGATCGTCCGCGCATGCACCGAGATAATACGTGCCAGGCGAAAGCGCCCCCGGCACTGTCACGCTGACGCTATTGCTGGAGTCGAGGCCAGCGCCAAGGGCCGGAACACTTCGGCTACCCGTCAGCAGCGCATCGGTGCCCGTGATGATGTTGTCACTCGACAGGTAGTACCTCGTCGTCGAGGCGCCCGTGGCCACAGGGCCGGTATTCGCGGTGGTGTCCGTCACGCTGAAGCTGCCGCCTCGTTCGACGGACGCCGGCGGAGAACTGAGGCTCATCACCGTCAGGTCCGGTTGCGCGGCAGTGACATCCACCGTTGTCGTCGAAGCGCGGCAGTTGTTCGTTTCGTTCGATTCGGCAACGGCCGCCAAGTCATCCGCGCACGCGCCCAGGTAATACGTGCCGGGCGCCGTCGATAGCGGCACCGTTACGGCGATGCTGTCGCTGGAGTTGAGTCCAGCTCCCAGTGCCGGCACGCTTCGGCTGCCCGTCAGGAGCACGTCGCTGCCGGTGATGGTGTTGTCCGTGGACAGGTAGTAGCGCGTCGTGGAGGCGCCCGCAGCCGAACCGTTGTTCGCCGTGGTGTCCGTGACGACGAAAGTGTCCCCTTGGACGGCGGAGACAGGCGGGTCACCAACGCCGTTGATGACGAGATCTGTCCCCACCAGAAGCTTGGCAACGAACGTCTCATTCCCACCGGCAGTTGCCGCCTGTACCGCGTTCACAGTTGGGAAGTTCGTCGAGGTAGTCTCGCCCGTCACATAGACAGCCCCCGCGCTGTCTACCGCAATGCCGAGGCCTGTTTCAAAGGAAGTGGTCCCCAAGTAGGTGGCAAACAAATGCGCTGACCCGTTGGCCGAGAACTTGGTAATGAACGCATCCCAGTTGCCTCCGGACGCTGACTGGATCGAGTTCGCTGTCGGAAAATTCATCGAAAGCGTATAGCCTGTGACGTGCGCGGCACCAACGCCATCCACCGCGATGCCGCGGGCCCAATCATGGCTAAGACCACCGAGATAAGTCGCGTACGAGAGGGACAAACCATCGGCCGCGAGCTTGGCGACGAAAGCATCGTCACCGCCGGCCTTCGTCAACTGCAGTGCATTGAGAACTGGGAAGTTCGTCGAGTCAGTATCGCCGGTCAGATACGCGGCTCCGACACTATCCACTGCTATGGCACGAGCCTCGTCCCAACCGGAACCGCCGAGGAAGGTCGCGTAGACAAGCGGCGATCCGTTGGTCGGGAGCTTTGCGACAAACACGTCATAAGCGCCGCCGGCGTACGTCCCCTGCAGCGCATTCGCGGTTGGGAAGTTTGTCGATGGAGTACGGCCCGTGACGTACGCGCCACCGACGGTGTCTACCGCGATGCCATAGCCGACGTCCGAGCCACTACCGCCCAAATAGGTTGAGTACGTGAGCGATGCTCCGTCGACTGAGAGTTTGGCGACGAAGGCGTCACTTGAGCCTGCCGTCGTCCCTTGGAGTGAATTGGCGGTCGGGAAATTCGTCGAGTAAGCGTATCCCGTGATGTGCGCGGCGCCAACGCTGTCCACCGCGATACCAAAGCCTTCATCGTCGTTGGACCCACCAAGATAGGTCGCGTATGTGAGCGTCGCCCCGTTGGCCGTGAGCTTGGCGACGAAGGCGTCGCGATTGCCAGCATTCGCCGCCTGCAGCGGATTCACAGTTGGGAAGTTCGTAGACGACGTTCTGCCTGTGACATATGCGGCGCCAGCGCTGTCAACGGCGATTCCACGGACTTCGTCTGTGGATGTACCCCCGAGGTACGTCGCAAATATGAACCCCGAGCCGTCCGCGGCGAGTTTGGCGACAAACGCGTCTTGAAAGTCCGCCTTCGCGCCCTGCAGCGCATTCGCCGTTGGGAAATTCGCCGACTGGGTGTAGCCTGCGACATACGCGGCACCGGTGCTGTCCACCGCGATGCCATAGCCAACGTCAGAGCCGCTTCCCCCCAAATACGTCGAATACACGAGCACCGGGTCGATGACGAGCGCGCGCGTCCGGTCGTACTCACCGAGCGCAAAGCGCACGGTCCCCTCTCGTTCGAGCGCGTAGCGCCCCTTGATGGGCTCGCTGACTGCCCCGTTCTCCTGGTATACCACCGGCGCCTGGAGCCGCACCTCACGGCCATCAACCGCGACCGCCAGGTCACCGTTGTCCGCCAGCGTGACACCCGTGGCGCCGTCGAACTGAAGGCGAATGACGGACGGGTCGGCGCCGGGCGCGACGATGAAGTCGTGTTCGAGTTGCTGAGGGTTGCCGTAGTACACGAGGTCGATGCCGGGATAGAGGTCGCGGTAACGCACCTGCCCGAACGTCTTCACATTGCTGTGCCACTGGGCTGGGTCGTTGCCGATGAAGTAGTTGACGATGCCGGGCAACTGGGACTCACCCGCCACTGCCGCCGCGGGATTCGCACCGACAAACTGCAGCGCAAACCTCGTCCTGGTGGTTCCTTCGGGCGAGGCCGGGACCGGCTCCATGCCCGGCCTGGCCGGCGTGGCCTGACCCGCCGAGGGTTTGGCGGAACTCCGCAGCGCCAGCACCGCCTGTGTCGGCTCCAGGGCCACGGCATAGCCGGGCCCGCGCGCCAGAAACTGCGCCGGCGTGGCCACCTGCCCGACGTTGGCCTCGAAGCTCATGGGCAGCTTGCCGTAGGCCTCAGCCATCCGCACCTTGCCGGCATCTGAACCGGCCCCCGTGTCAGCGACCCGGGGTTGGGATGCCGCCCGATGTACGGGGGCGGCCCAGCGATGTTGGAGCAGGCCAAGCGCCAGGACCAACGTGCCAAGGACGACAAAGGACGTCGCGGTGACTGACGGACGAAGCGAAGAGACTTTTGGCACGCAGGATCTCCCAGATACGGTTCCAGACCTACCCAGCTAAACGTCGGCACGAGCCGAACCGAACGAATCCCGACTCATTCCCAGAGAAGGACGGACACCGCCTGGGGTTTCTGCGGCCCAAGAACTGCGCTGAAGGTGTTCGACGGCGCAACATACTCGCCCCGTCAGGCGCCGCCGTATGACGACCGTCATACGGCGGCGCACCAAACAAAGACGGTATGATTCCGCTGCTTGTGACGCCGCCACAGATGGATGACTCCTGGGATTCGACGCTCACGCTCCTCACGCGCGCACGGGCCGGCGACGAACAAGCCCTGAACGACCTCTTCGCCCGCTACCTGCCAACCCTCCAGCGCTGGGCCAGCGGCCGGCTGCCTCAGTGGGCCCGGGATCTGGCCGAGACACAGGACCTTGTTCAGGAGACCCTGATTCAAACGTTTAAGAAGATTGACGGCTTTGAGCATCGCGGCGAAGGTGCCTTGCACGCGTACCTGCGTCAGGCCGTGATGAACAAGATCCGGGACGAGTTGCGACGGGCCGGCCGACGTGCGGCGCAACAGTCCCTGGATCCGGATGCGCCCGACCAGGGCTTGTCGCCGCTCGAGGCGGCGATTGGCGTTGAGGCAGTCGAGCGATATGAGGCCGCGCTGCAGCGGCTGCCGGCCGGTGAACGCGAGCTGATCATTGCTCGGGTCGAGATGGGACTGACGTACGCGGAACTTGCCGACGCGGCCGGCAAGCCATCGGCGGATGCGGCCCGAATGGCCGTGACCCGGGCACTGCTGCGCCTGGCGGAGGCAATGGGTGAATCGAAACCGATCGGCGGATGACGAGCGAACGAACGTTGCAATCGTGGCGTCAGCGGTGTCGGATCGCGCCGACATCGATTGGGCGGCGCAAGAACGGGCCTCCGCTGACGCCCCGCAACTGGCGCTCCTCGCCCAATTGCGGGTCATCGACGAAATCGCCCGGTTCCATGGTCCGTTCCCGCAGGAACACCAGGCAGCCGAGACGCCGGTGCCCCCGTATGTGGCCTCGGGTCTGCCGGAGCGCTGGGCTCACCTCGAATTGCGAGGCATCCTCGGCCGCGGGACGTCCGGCGTCGTGTTCCGCGCGCTCGACGCGAAGCTCGACCGCGAAGTGGCCGTCAAGCTGCTCGCAGGCCCAGACGCCGCCGGAACCACGAATGAAGTGATCGCCGAGGGCCGGCACCTGGCGCGCATTCGGCATCCCCACGTTGTCACGGTGTATGGTGCGGACCGTTTCGACGGGCGGATCGGGATTTGGATGGAGATGATCGTCGGCGGGACGCTCGAGTCGATCATCCGCGCACAAGGGGCACTCGGCGCCCGCGAGGCTGCGCTCGTCGGGATCGACGTGTGCAGCGCGCTGGCTGCCGTTCATCGCGCCGGCCTGCTGCATCGCGACGTGAAGGCGCAAAACGTCATGCGCGAGCGGGGCGGGCGAATCGTCCTGATGGACCTTGGCGCCGGCCTCGAATTGCTGCCAACCGATGACACAGCGGTAGATACGACGGGCACGCCCAGCTACATGGCGCCCGAGTTGTTCGCGGGCGCGCGGCCAAGTGTCCAGACCGACATATACAGCGTGGGCATGCTGCTCTTCAGGCTCCTGACCGACTCGCACGCGGTCGAGGCCGGCACCATTCGTGAATTGAAGGACGCACACAAGGGCGGGCGCCGTCGCCGCTTGCGCGACGTGCGACCCGATGTCCCCGTGCCTCTGGATGAAGTCATCGAACGCGCGCTCGCCTTCGATCCCGCCGCGCGATACGAGAGCGCCTCGGCGATGGAATACGCCCTGATGGCCGCGCTGGGAATGGTGGCAACGCCCGCGACCACTGCGGCGCCGGGTCACGGGCGATGGCGACGCGCGGCGACGCGTCCCATTCCTGCGTGGTTGACGGCCGTACTGCTGGTGACGACGGTGGCCCTTGTTGTGGCGACGACCGGACTCGACCGGTGGCGGTCCGGCGAGCCTGCGGGCCCTGCCTCCGGCGCGGCGAGGTCAGCCACGGGACCAGCATCCACCGACGCCTTGTCCGAAGACGAGCGGCGCATCTGGACGGGCTACGAGGAATTGGCTGCGAACCACATCGCGGGAGGCAACTGGATGGAGGCCAGCGTGCTCTTCGGCCGTGCCTACCCGACCTTCGCCAACAAGTGGGGAGTCGACACGCCCATGGTTGGCTACCTGGAAGCTCGCGAGAACTGGGCGGCGTACATGGGCGGCGGAGACATGAGGAAGGGATACGGGTTCGACCTCTCGCTCTTCAAGCTGGAGCAGGAACTCGGGCCCTTGCATCCGTACACGATCACAAACCTCATGGCGAAGGCGGCCTACCTTCAAGAGCAGGCGCAATACCCGGGATCACTGGCCGCGATGCTCGATGCTCTTCGCCGACGCGGGCGCCTGATGCGCCAGCTTGGGGGAGCGGCGCCGGGCCAAACCGCACCAGAGCTGCAGGTTCCGCTGGGCCGCTGGGAGACAGTGGCACGCGAATCTCGCATTGCCGCTGACACGGATGCGGACTGGATACCTGACGCTGTTGAATCCATCATCGGCACTGACCCGCAGCGCCCAGATACAGATGGCGACGGGGTTCTCGACGGCGACGAAGACAGCGACCGGGACGGCTGGCCAAACTGCGCCGACTTCTGTCAGGGGTGGGACCCGACCAAGATCATCGCCCATGTGGGCGCGATTGACCCGCAGCGGCTGGGATTCGGGACCAAGAGGGCTTTTGACTCTGGTCCAACGAAAGAGGCGGTGTCGGGCTGGAGCGTCTCGACCACAAATCAGCAGGGGTACTACTACTGGTCGATCCCGGCCGGACTGAAGAAACTGGCGCTCCAGCGAGGATGGCGGTACACCTCGGCCGGTGCACATCGCGAAGGCACCTCCTGGGTCCAACTCGACCTCTCACCGGCGTCGGGTCGATGGGACGTCGGGCTGGATCGAACCTCCGGCGGGGGCCTGAAGGCGAGAGTCATCTCAAGTGTGCTCCCACCCGAAGGACGCGACTTCAATGTAGGGACCGGGAACACATGGCCGCCTCTTGGCCTCGAGTACGACCCGCGACGCAAAGACGCCCGCCTGCTCGTGAACTGGCGACCAGAACCGTTTCGATTCAACGCGCACCAGCAGTTCCTCGAAGGACTGGGCATGGTGTTTGGCGCTCATAACTCCCTGGGGAAATCGCCACGCGGGCAGGCTGACTTCTACCTCGTCATGTTCGAGGTTCGGTAGGCCGCGTTCGAACGGCGTGCACCCCTGCCGCCCGGCGCGGCCAAATCCGCGCCCTACTGCAGCCTCGTGTGAGTCGTGCGGCCGCCCAGCACGGTCAGCACGACAGTGACGCCGCTCAATTTGGCCGGCGGAATCGCAAAGATGTCGTCCGACAACACGGCAAAATCGGCCAGCTTGCCGACGGCCAGCGTGCCCTTCATCGTCTCGTCGAAACTCGCGTACGCGGCGTCGCTGGTGAAATGCCTGATTGCGGCCTCCACTGAAATCCGATGCTCCGGATACCACCCTCCCGCCGGCGTGCCATCGGGCATCTCGCGCGTCACGGCCGCATGGACGCCGCGCATGACGTTCATCGTGAACACGGGATAGTCGCTCCCAAACGCCTGCACCGCTCCCGCATCGTCAAACAACTTGAACGCGTTGGAGCGCGAGGCCCGACTCGGCCCAAGTGCGGGCGCGTAGTTCGTGAGCGTGATCGCGTCGGGACTGGCGAACATCGCTTGCGTGGATGCGATGACGCCCAAAGTCTTGAACCGCGGCACATCCGCCAGTGCCGGCACTTCGATGTGCTCCACGCGATGGCGCCGGCCGGTGGTGCTGTTGTCTTTCGCGGCCTGCTCGAACGCATCAAGTGCCATCCGAATCGCGCGGTCACCAATCGCGTGGAGTTGCACCTGAAGTCCGGCCTTGTCGTAGGCAGCGACGACGCGATTGAGGTCGCCCTGCGTCCACATCGGCAAACCGGTGTCGGTGCGTTCGGCGTACGGCTCCAGCATGGCCGCCGTGTGCGCATCCACGGTGCCGTCGAGCATGCCTTTGGCAATGCCGTAGGCCAGCAGGCCGCCACGGTGCCGATCGCGGAGCGCGACAAACTCCGTCAACTGCGCCGGGGTCACATCGCGCTCAAATGGCACACCGAGCCTGACGCGCACCTTCAGCGTCCCCTCGCGCAACGCGCGCTGGTACGCCTCGTACTCAATACCGGATGCCCCGCTGCCTGAGGCCACCTGGAGCGACGTCAGTCCGAAGGCGGCCGCCTTGTCCATTTCGGCAAGAAGCGCCCGGTAGACCTGGTCGGCCGTGAGCGCGGGAATCAACTTTCGCACGAGCGACGACGCGGCTTCCTTGAGGAGGCCGGTGGGCTCGCCGTTAGCGGCGCGATCAATGCGGCCGTTCGCAGGGTCCTTCGTCGCCCTCGTCACCGAGGCCAGCGTAAGGGCACGACTGTTGGCGAGCGTCTGATGGCCGTCGCGATCGGTCAGGAGCACCGGACGGTCAGGAAAGACTTCATCGAGGTAGCGGCGATGGGCCTGATTGTCTGGAAAATCCGACGGCCCCCACCCGCGGCCGGTGACCCACTCGTCCGGGCCGAGCGTGGCCGCGAACTCCTTCAGGCGGCGCTGAATCTCCTGCACGTTGCCGGCGTCCACAAGATCCGCCGTGCGGCGAGTGGGCAAATGCCAATGTGCGTCGTTGAACCCCGGCACGACGCGGCGGCCGCCCAAGTCGACGACCTCAGTGGCACTGCCCGCGAGCGCCCGGATCTCCATCGACACACCAATCGCCACGATGCGGTCGCCCCGCGTCGCAATCGCCTGCGCCTCGGGCATCCGAGCATCGCCCGTCCAGATGCGACCGTTGATGAACACGCGGTCGGGCGGCGGCTCTGACGGTTGCCCGTTGCATCCGGATAAAATTGCACCGGCGACGACAACGCACCGGCAGATGGACCCGATCGTCCTCATCGTTTGTGCATTCCTGTGAACTTCGGCGCGCGTCTCGACTGAGTGGCCTGCTCAAACGTGTAGGCGAAGCTGATGAGATCCGCCTCGCTCCACGCGCGCCCCATCCATGTCAGCCCCACGGGCAGGCCAGCCACATCACCGGCGGGAACCGTCAGGCTCGGGGTGCCGGCGACCGCCGCCACGCCATATCCCGCACCGACGAAGTGATCGCCCAGTACGTGGTCGGTGGTCCACGCCGGCGACATGCTCGGCGCAATCACGGCGTCGAGCGTCAACTGATCCATCACCGCGATCAGACCCTCCTTCCCCGCCAGCCTCCGCGCATCGTCTCGCGCTTTCAGATAGGCGGCGTCGGTGAGCGGCCCTTTGGCCTGCGCCTGCGCGAAGATCTCCTGGCCGAAGAGCGGCATCGCCTCAGCGGCGTGTGCCGTGTTCCACGCCATCAACGCCTCAAGCGACGCCACCGGCGCGCCGGATGACTTCAAGTACGCATTGAGGCCGTCCTTGAACTCGTAGAGCAATACCTCGAACTCCGGATCGTTCCACTGGTTGTAGGTGGGGATCTTCACGTCGATCACTGCGGCGCCCAGTTTCCGCACGGCATCGAGCGCGTTCGCCATGACGGCATCCACGTCGGGGTGATACCCCATCGCCTGGCGGAGCACGCCGATGCGCCTGCCACGAAGCGCATCCGACAACAGGAATGCGGAGTAGTCGGAGGGGCGATGGTCAACAGACGCCGGCCCTGCGGGATCCGCATCATCCACCACCGCGATGGCGCTGAGCAGCATCGCCACGTCCGACACCGTTCGTCCCATCGGCCCCGCCGTGTCCTGCGAAATGGAAATGGGGATGATGCCGCCGCGACTGATCAGTCCCACTGTCGGCTTCAACCCGACCAGACCATTCACCGACGCCGGGCAAATGATGCTGCCGTCGGTTTCAGTGCCAACACCGATGGCGCCAAGGCTTGCGGCGATGGCCGCACCCGTGCCCGAGCTTGAACCGCAGGGATTGCGGT
>CXWK01001339.1_pt4 | contig 11199 bp, 12 predicted proteins | sample 590851 | NCBI WGS metagenome assembly CXWK01 (sample SAMEA3498364, study PRJEB10139) | wastewater metagenome | biome: wastewater treatment plant; material: activated sludge | place: Denmark | collected 2014-08-01
TAGTTCTTTCTTGATTTTTTCAGCTTCATCTTTAGATGCTTGCTCTTTAACGGTCTTTGGAGCACCGTCAACAAGATCTTTAGCCTCTTTTAAGCCTAATCCGGTATGAGCTCTAACAACTTTAATTACATTTATTTTCTTTTCACCAGCAGTTTGAAGAACTACATCAAATTCTGTTTGTTCTTCAACTGGCGCTGCTGCTGCACCTGCAGCTGGACCAGCCATCATAACTGGCGCTGCTGCTGTTACGCCAAATTCTTCTTCTAAAGCTTTCTTTAATTCAGATGCCTCTAGAAGTGACATTCCTTTTATTAATTCAAGTGCTTGGGCAACTTTTTCTGACATTTTCATTTCTCCTAATTTAATTTCTTTTTTAATTATGCTGCTTTTTTCTTAGAGACTTCGTCAACAACACTTACTAATTCTCTAATTACAGCTGAAATAGTTCCAACAATACCGGATGCTGGTGAATTTAGGCTGCCTAATATTCCGGCAATCAATTCTTCTTTTGACGGTAATGCTGCCAACTCTGAAAGTTTACTTCCATCATAATATTGTGTTTCGATGTAGCAAGCTTTTAGAGGAAACTTCTGAGAAGTTTCATTATACTTCTTAATTATCTTAGCTGGTGCAACTGGATTAGTTGAAGCAAATGCAAATCCAGACATACCTTCTAGATGATCAGCCAGCTTTTCAAATTTACCAGATTCTACAAGAGCACGTTTAAACAAAGTATTTTTAAATACTTTATACTTAACGCCATCTTTTCTAAACTGATTTCTTAGATCGCTAATATCAGCTACATTGATCTTTGAGTAATCAGTTATATAGAGTGCCGTAGAATTGTTGATTAATTCTTTTGCTTCGGCTATTAGTTCTGCTTTTTCGTTCTTATTCATTTTTCTCCCGTATCACAGTTTATTATTTCGGGTCGGTTAGAAGCTAAATATATTATTTTATGAGTGCGTAAATTCTTTATACTAAACTAACTTCATCTTTAGAAATTTTAAGTCCAGGGCCCATAGTACTTGATAAGAAAAGACTTTTAATGTATAGCCCTTTTGCAGATGAAGGTCTTAATTTTACAATTGTATTAAGAAAAGCTTTTGTATTATCGACAAGTTTATCTGCATCAAAATTTAATTTACCTAAAGAAGTGTGTACAATACCTGTTTTCTCAACTCTAAATTCTATCTTACCACCCTTTACTTCCTTCACAGCTTTTGCAACATCCATTGTTACGGTACCACTTTTAGGGTTAGGCATTAATCCTTTAGGACCAAGAATTTTTCCTAATTTACCAAGTTCTGCCATCGAATCAGGTGTAGCGACAATTACATCAACATCTGCCCAACCGCCCTTTATCTTTTCTAAATAATCTTCAAATCCTGCATGATCAGCTCCAGCATCTAAGGCTTCCTGTATTTTAGCACTTTTTGCTATTACCAATACTCTAACAGATTTTCCTGTACCGTGAGGTAAAGAAACTGTTCCTCTTACCATTTGATCAGCATGACGAGGATCAACACCAAGTCTAATTGCACAATCTAAAGATTCAACAAATTTTACTTTTGATTGATCTTTAAGTATAGCTATTGCTTCAGGTAATGTATATTCTTTTTCAAGATTTACAGATTTTACTATTTCTTTATTTCTTTTTGTTTTTTGCATCTTAAATCACCAATAAATTTTAAATTCTCTGCTAAAATCTTAATTATTCTTCTACAGTAATTCCCATACTTCTTGCAGTTCCAGCGATCATACTTACAGCGTGGTCAATATCAAAAGCATTAAGATCTGGCATTTTAACTTCAGCAATTTCTTTAACTTGCTTTTTAGAAACTTTTCCAACTTTTGTTCTATGAGATTCAGCCGATCCTCTTTCAAGTTTTGCGGCACGCTTCAATAAAACTGCTGCAGGTGGAGTTTTGGTAATAAAAGTAAATGATTTATCACTATAAACTGTTATTACTACTGGAATAATTAATCCATCTTTATCCTGGGTTCTTGCATTAAATTGTTTGCAGAACTCCATTATATTTACACCTTTTTGACCGAGTGCCGGACCAACAGGTGGTGAAGGATTAGCTTTGCCTGCTGGGATTTGTAATTTTATGTAAGAATCAATTTTTTTTGCCATTTTGGTAACCTAGTGTATAAATAACTATTATTTTTCTAATTCAGCTTGAACAAAATCGATTTCAACTGGTGTTTTTCTACCAAAAATTGAAACCATAACTTTAATTTTCATTTTTTCTTCATTTACTTCTTCAATAGTACCTGAAAAATTATTAAACGGTCCATCCACAATTTTTACGAGATCACCACTTCTAAAAATGGTTTCCATTCTTTCAGTTGTACTATCTTGAGTGATTCTTCCTACAATTCTTCTTACTTCTTCAGGTTGTAGCGGGTTAGGATTATTTCCTGTGCCTAAAAACCCCATCACAGATTGGGTACTTAAAATAAAATCCTTAACTTGATTATCGAGATCAGCATTGATTAGAATATATCCAGGGAAGAAATTTTTTGTTTTACTTTTTTTCTTGCCATCTTTCACTTCAAATACTTTTTCCATCGGAACCAAAACTTCTTGAACTTTTGCTTTTAAATGCTCATTTTCATTTAGTCCGGCTTCTAAAAGATTCTTCACTTTGTTTTCGTGACCTGAAAAAGTTCTAACAACATACCATCGAGTTTCCATTTACATCTATACCTAAAAAATCCCTTTAAATGCTTGATTAATTATAATATCAATTACATAAGTAAACACAGCAAGCACAATACAAACTACAATAACTATTTTAGTAGATTCAATAAGTTCTTCCTTGGTAGGCCAAGTAACTTTTTTCATTTCTTTAACAACATCCTGAAAGAATGTAATTATTTTATCTTTCATATAAACCTTTCAAATTTCAGCACGTCAGGAGGGACTCGAACCCCCAACCTGCGGTTTTGGAGACCGCTGCTCTACCAATTGAGCCACTGACGTATTCATCATTTTGTTTCTTTAAAAACTACATGCTTTCTAACAACTGGATCATATTTTTTATACTCAACTCTTGCGGGATGAGTTCTTTTATTCTTTGTAGTAGAATATCTGTAACCAGTGCCGGCTGTGCTTTCCAAAACAATTATTTGTCTAATATTGCTTTTTGCCATTTTATTTCCTTAAACTATTCAAACATTTTTGAGCTGACGACCGGGATTGAACCGGTGACCTCATCCTTACCAAGGATGTGCTCTACCAACTGAGCTACGTCAGCGGAAGAAGTGATCATACAATATTTGTAAGAACTACTATTATCTTTTTTAAAATTAAACTAGAGCGGGAGACGGGATTCGAACCCGCGACCAACAGCTTGGAAGGCTGTGACTCTAGCCAACTGAGTTACTCCCGCAAAGTTGCATTATTTATAAGAACAAAAAAGTTTCTAAACAGAAACTTAAAAAGTTATTGTGGGCGGCGAGGGATTCGAACCCCCAAAGGCGCATGCCAACGGATTTACAGTCCGCCCCGGCTCTCCAACTCCGGCGTCCGCCCAGAATAATGCTAAAATAAAAGCGAGCGACAAATATATTTTTATTCAAACAAAAATCCAAATATTTGAAGAGTTTTCAATTCAAAAATTATTTACTTCATTAACTTGATAAGTAAATATTACCGACGTCAATTTTTTCAGGTAAAATTTCTACAATCTTAAATTTCATCTAATTAAAAACCTAGAATTGAGCACTTTTTCTTAAATGTCAAAAACGGTACGTGATTTGTCGTGTACTTAGCAACTGGTAAAGTTAAAAATAATCAACAACAATATAACGTGGGAGTTCATCATGAAAAATTTAGTAGTTCTTTTTTCCGTGCTTTTCATTTTAGGTCTAACATCTTGTTCAGACGTAAGTGATAATTCATTATTAGTCAATCCTATCACTGAAAAATCTGGAGTATCCGGTGCTGAAACAACACCTTACCCTATTACTCCTTATCCTTACTTATTTAATTTTACAAAATTAGAAGATGTGAAATATTTATCAAATGAAGGCGAAGATGCAGTTGAATTTTATATGGGCGAAGGTGCTTACAAATATGTTCAGCTTTATGTAGTTGCATCATATGTATCTGATTCACCATCAAAATTGTTCTTTGTAGATAAAATTGGAGAAAACTTTTTTAAAGTTTATGGTCTGAACGTTTCTCAAGTTCGTGACATAGTGGTTTATGGTTTGGACGCAACACAAATCAGTGGTGAAGGTGTTCCTCCTTTTTCAAATAATACTATTATGAATGAGCTTAGTGTAAATGGTTGGAAAGTAGATAATAGCAGTATTTCTGTTGAATGTGCTGGAACTTGGCCGTCAAGTTTAAAATACGTGTTTGCTGAAATTGAAACAAAACAAGGAAAGTTTTTTGTATTCTTACAAAGACCATGGGGAACAAAATTTTCAATACCAGAATATGCAAAATATGGTGTTATAAATCTAAAATTATATGCTCACTATACCGTAACAGAATTTGATTTAGCTGTTAACTAAATTATATAAAGTATTATTAAAGCCGAGATTCTTCTCGGCTTTTTTTTATTAATGTTTCCAAAGTTCGCGATCCAAACTACGATATTGAATTGCTTCACTGATATGCTGTGGTAAAATGTTCTCTGAGATTTCTAAATCAGCAATAGTTCTGCTTACTTTTAATATTCTATCATAAGCTCTCGCAGATAACCCTAACTTTGTCATCGCCATCTTTAATAATTCTTCACCTTGTTCATCTAACTTGCAAAATGTTCTTACTTCTTTGGATCCCATATCACCATTATTAAAAACATGTTTTAGTTCCTTAAATCTTTCAAGCTGGATTTGTCTTGCTGCAATTACTCTTCTTCTTATTTCTTCAGATTTTTCTCCATTTGATTTAGAAGACAACTCTTTATACTTAACTGCGGGAACTTCAATATGAATATCGATTCTATCCAGCAAAGGACCAGAAATTTTTGCCATATATCTTTGAATTTGCGGTGGTGCACAAGTGCACTCTTTATTTGGATCTGTATAAAACCCGCATGGACAGGGGTTCATCGCAGCGGCTAACATAAAGTTTGCAGGAAATTCTAATGATAATTTTGAACGGCTTACTGTAACTTTTGCGTCTTCAAGCGGCTGGCGTAAAACTTCTAAAACATTTTTTTTAAATTCTGGTAGTTCATCTAAAAACAAAACTCCAAAGTGGGCAAAAGAAACTTCTCCAGGTTTTGGAAATGAACCACCGCCAACTAATGCTGCATCGCTAACAGTATGATGTGGACTTCTAAATGGTCTTTCGGTAATAATTGCTTTACTCTTTGGTAAGATTCCAGCTATTGAGTGAATCTTTGTTGTTTCAAGTGCTTCATCAAAAGTAAGTGGAGGTAGTATTGATGGAAACCTTTTTGCAAGCATCGTTTTTCCTGAGCCTGGAGGTCCAATCATTAAAATATTATGAGCACCAGCTGCTGCAACTTCTAATGCACGTTTAACATTTTCCTGTCCTTTAACATCTGAAAAATCCAAATGATAATTATTTATCGCTGAAAAAAGTTCATCTTTATTTGTATAAGTTTTTTCTGGATTAGATTCTTCATTTAGAAAGGATATAACTTCGGTTAGATTTTCAAATCCAAACACATCAATCTCATCAACAATAGCAGCTTCATTTGCAGATTCCTTTGGTAAGATGATTCTTTTAATTCCTTTTTTCTTTGCTTCAACTGCAATTGGCAAAGCACCTTTGATGTGTCGTAATGTTCCATCGAGTGAAAGTTCACCAAGAAAAATTGAATCTGATAAAAACTTATCTGATACTAATTCTTCAGCAGTTAATATTCCTATTGCAATTGCTAAATCGAATGAACTTCCCTCTTTTTTAATATCTGCCGGCGCAAGATTTATAGTAAATTTTTTAGTGGGAAATTTTATTCCAGAATTTTTGATTGCAGCAATAACTCTTTCGCGACTTTCACGCACAGCATTGTCCGGCAATCCAACAATAATAAATCCAGGAATTTGTTTTTCGACATGAGTTTCAACTTCAACAAGATATGCATCTATGCCATAGGTTGAGCTGGTGAGTGCTTTGGATAACATAATAGATCCAACTTTTTTTGATTGAATTTTTGAGGCGAGATGATCCACCCCAAGATAAATCACAATTAACTAACAAAATAAAAAAAATGAACAGAAATACTTTATCTGTAATTTCTCAAGAAATCAATTCTATCCTGTAAATTAGCTACAGGAGTTAAAAGTTTATCTTTACCATAAATTGCATCTTCCCTATTTGAAAAAGCCAATTCATAATCCTTACTCATAACAATTGCTTCTTCAGGACAAACTTCTTCACAGAATCCACAAAATATGCAACGTAACATATTTATCTCAAACTTTTCTGGATACCTTTCTTTTTCTCTCTCAGTTTCTGCTGCTTGAACTTCAATTGCAAGTGCCGGGCAAACTCTTGAGCACAATCCACAAGCAACGCATCTTTCATCACCATTATTTTCTTGAACAAGAACAGGTCTTCCACGATATGAACCTGCTGGATCAAATCTTTCTTCTGGATATTGCATTGTAAACTTTGGTTTGAACATTGTTTTAAGGGTTAACGATAATCCTTTAACAATTTCCGGAATGTAGATTTTTTCACCAAGAGTTAAATCTTTGATTCTCTTTTTTGGTGGTATTTTATTATCCGACATTAAAACTCCTGATTATAATTTATTATTCAATCAATGTTTGATGATTAAAAATTATAGTTTAAAAATCATTATTAAAATTGCTACCCAAATTATATTTAGTAACGATAACGGGAACATTACTTTCCAGCCTAAATTCATTAATTGATCATAACGAAATCTTGGAATGCTCCATCTTACCCATATAAAGAAAAATAGTAGTGCACCAACTTTTATCATAAATCCTAAAACTTGAAGTGCAATCACCAGCCCTGAAGACAATCCTAATGTTTCAATGTAAGGAATTTGCCAGCCGCCAAGATACAATGTTACAATTAACGTACTTGCAATTAACATATTTGCATACTCTGCTAAAAAGAAGGCAGCAAATTTCATACTGCTATATTCTGTGTGATAACCGCCCACAAGTTCTGGTTCTGCTTCAGGTAAATCAAATGGTAATCTATTTGTCTCTGCAAAAGCGGAAACAAGAAAAGTTATAAACCCAATTGGTTGAACAATTGCGTTCCACATCCAGCCAGATTGTGATTCTACAATTGCAATAGGTCTTAATGATTCTGATAAAAGAATAACACCGCCAACCGAAAATCCCATAGAAATTTCGTAAGAAATCATTTGTGCAGATGAACGCACACCACCTAACAATGAATATTTACTACCGGATGACCAACCTGCAAAAGTAATTGCATAAACTCCAAGTGATGTTAAAGCTAATACATAAAGTATTCCAATATTTACATCTGCAATAACCATCGGGATTTGATAGCCGGCAATTGTAATTCCGGGTCCGATTGGTATAACTGCATAAGTTGTAAATGCCACAAACAAAGCAACCATTGGAGCAAGTGCATGAATTTTTTTATTTGCAACATCAGGTACAATATCTTCTTTAAATAAAAGTTTGAAAACATCTGCAAATGATTGAAGCAAGCCATACCAACCAACTCTATTTGGTCCAATTCTGTTTTGTGCCCACGCACTTATTTTTCTTTCAAAGTAAACAAGATAAGCGGCTGTCATTAACATCATCACAAGTACAATTACAATTCTAATTAATAAAAAATTGTAAAAACTAATGATTGACCACAAAATATTTCCGATTGCTTCCATATAAGTATTAATTCCTTATAACCTAAATTTTAACGGTAGATTTAGAATTTACATTTTTCAATTGTGTACCAAGCTCACCAATAACATCGTAATCTAAACCTTTAAAAGCATCAACTGAATTTGCGACATCAAGAAAAACTTCTTCAGCCATGTTATATTTCATTTTTTGTCCGAGTGCTGAAGCTAATCCAACTAAAATTTTCCAGCTTGATCTTGCATCATAATGTTTACCTTGTGCCCAGCGATCAAACTTAGTTCCAAATTTGTCCAAGCGGCTCATCGACATTCCTTCCAATGCACGATCAACATCATTGGTTGCGATTGCAGGACGAATTCTTTGAACTCTTCCGGCAAAGTTTACATATGTTCCATTCTTTTCAGCATATGTTGCGGCCGGAAAGACGATATCGGCAAGGATTGTGGTTTTGTTAAAGTTAGTTGCATTTATAATTAATAAATCAAGCTTTGATAGAACATTTTCTAATTCGGGATTATCATTTAAAATATCATCCTCTAAAATGTATAGTGCTTTTATTTTCCCTTCGCGGATTGATTTAATTATTCCATTAAAGTCTAATCCGTTTTTAGAAGGAATTACTCCTGTTAATTCTGCACCTTTAGAATTTGGAGTTACATCTTCGTTTCGCAAAATATCATCTCCAAAAGATGGGGTGATATGATGAACAAAATCTAAATTTCCTGTTCCTAAAACAGATTTTGCGAACTTGGCAGCAACAAAATTATCTTCAACTGTTGCAAAAGCAGAACCGAGTACAGCAACTTCATCCTTACCAAATGCTTTTAAGCTTGATGCAGCTTTTGCGTAGGCTTCATCCCATCCAACTTTAATTAAATTGCCTTCAACCCTAATAAGAGGTCCATCGACACGATCTTCTGAATTGATAAACTTGAATGTGTTTAATCTTCCGTGATCACACATCCAATAACTATTTACTTCTTCGTTATGTCTTGGAACTAATCTTAACACTTCATTATTTCTTGTCCAAACTTCTATGTTGCATCCACGAGCACAGCCACTGCAAATTGTGTTTGTATGAGCCATATCCCAAACGCGTGCCTTAAATCTAAAATCACGATTTGTAAGCGCACCAACAGGACAAATATCAACTACATTCATTGAGTACGGATTATCAAGTTGTTGACCCGGAAAAGTTGTAATCGTAACTCTATCGCCTCTTTGAACAAATGTTAGTTCAGGATCTTTTGCTATCTCATCACAAAATCTTATACAACGTGAGCAGGAAATACAACGCTCACCATCAAACATAACATTAGGACCAAGTTCAACTCTTTTATCTTTATGATTTTTAGTTTCAACAAATCTGCTTTCACCAGCACTATGATCGTAAGCATAATCCTGAAGTTTGCATTCACCAGCCTCATCACAAATCGGGCAATCAAGTGGATGATTAATTAAAATAAATTCCATAACAGCATTACGAGCAGCAAGTGCTTTATCAGATGCTGTATGAACAACCATTCCTTCTGCGGCAACAGTTGAACAAGCTATAACAAGTTTTGGCATTTTTTCAACTTCTACCAAACAAACTCGGCAATTACCGGAAACGGAAAGTTTTGGATGCCAACAAAAATGAGGAACATCAATTCCATGATCTTTTGCGGCTTCAATAATCGTTTGGCCTTGTTTGAATTCTAATTCTTTTCCATCAACAATGATTTTAGGCATAATCTACTCTGAATATTTGCTAACTATTTTATGTTAAGCTGCTTTTTTTATTGAATTATCTTTTGAACAAATTACAATTTTACTAAGTGTTGATTCATTTAAAACTTCTTTCGAAAGTTTTAAAACATCTTCAACAGTAACTGCATCAATTTTATTTAATATATCTTCAATCGGAACAACTTTGCCATAATGATAAATCGAATTTGCAAGTCTTATCATTCTGTTAGTTGTGTTTTCAAGGCTCATTAAAGTGTTGCCTTTTATGTACTCTTTAACTCTGTTAAGTTCTTTTGATTTTATTTCTGTTGTTCTAAGCTTGTTAAACTCTCGATGTACAATCTCATTTACTTTATCAGTTTGTTTTTCATTTGTAGAGAAATAAACGCCAAAAACCGAAACATCTTCATAAGAATTTAAGAAAGTATTGATCTGATAAGTCATTCCAAGTTTTTCTCTAACTGCCTGAAATAATCTTGAAGAACTACCATCACCAAGCAATGTGGAAAGTACTTTTAATTTATGTCTTCGCACATCATTAAATCCATAAGTTGTCCTTCCGATTATGGAATGAACCTGCTGAATTTCTTTTTCAATTACTTCGCTCCTAACTGTTTGCTTAACAAAGTTTTTTCTTTTTTGGATCGATGTTGTTTTTTTTGAAGTAAAATATTTTTCTGCAAGTTTTACAGCTTCATCGTGCTCGATTGCACCAGAAACCGCAATCATTAAATTATCCAAACGATAATTTGCTTTATGAAATTGATGAAGTGTACTTGAGTTGTAGGATAAAATATTTTTTTCAGTTCCGATTATCGGATAACTTAATGTGTGACCGTTAAAAACTGACTCTTCAAACTTATCAAAAATTAATTCTTCAGGATTATCATCGATATCTTTTAATTCATCTATAACAACTCCAGCTTCTTTTTTGATATGTGATTCTTTGAATAAAGGGTTTTGAATCATATCAGAAAGAACAACAAATGTTTTTTTGAAATTGTCTGATAAGCCTCTTCCGTAATAACAAGTATGCTCTTTTGAAGTGAAAGCGTTTAAGTAGCCGCCGTAAGATTCAATTTCATCAGAAATTTGTTTTGCTGTTCGAGTTTTGGTTCCTTTAAACAGCATATGCTCAACGAAATGTGAGATTCCATTATTCTTCAAATTCTCATCACGCGCACCAACATTAAACCAAAATCCTAAAGAAAAAGATTTAAGATAAGGAATAAATTCTGAAACAATTTTCACACCGTTTGAAAGCGTCGTTACTTTACAATTATCCACAATTTCAATCTATTAATAATGAATTAAATGAGGTTCAAATATAGATAAAGAGGTTTAGCCAATCAAGAAAAGAAAAAGAGGAAAATAAAACAATAGTACACTGATCATTAAGATTATTTATGATCTTTACTGATCTTATTAAATCATAAAAATCAGTGTACCTTTTTTTAAAATTTAAACTTCAACTAAATCCGGATATTTTTCCTGGTACTTAACAAAAAACTCACCAATAGCTTTGTAAGCTTTTTCAAGAATTTGTTCGTTTGGTAAAAACACAACTCTAAAATGATGCGTGCCTGGAACCTGCCCAAATCCACTGCCAGGAACAATCACAACTCCGGTTTCTCTAATCAACTCTCCTACAAAATG
>CXWK01099174.1_pt4 | contig 11197 bp, 8 predicted proteins | sample 590851 | NCBI WGS metagenome assembly CXWK01 (sample SAMEA3498364, study PRJEB10139) | wastewater metagenome | biome: wastewater treatment plant; material: activated sludge | place: Denmark | collected 2014-08-01
GGCATATCATCCCGGTAAGAAATCGCAGATGATGCACTGTAACCTAATAGAATATTGGCACTGATAACCGGAGAACAAGTTAATACTAATTCAGATATTTTATTATTGGTTTGGTCATAGAATCCCCATTCAGGATTTAGATGATTCCAGAAAGAGGTATCAGTAATAGGGAATGAATTGCTACCACTGGAATATAAGAATACCGTTGCAATAGGTTCCGTGGAGGAAACATTTAAGGTCAATGTTTGTGGGCAACTAGTGTATGCAGACAATACATCATATGATACATTGATTGCATTCTGATAGAAAATGTTAGGGAATGCGGATACTTGGAATGCGGATATTTTATTACAATTAGTTACAAAAATATCATAAACATTTCCAGCACTATAACGATGGGTATTGTTATTGAGGTCGTCAATCGTACCATCTCCCCAATTCACTATGTACGATCCCGATAAGTCGGCAAAGGATAGAGTAAAGGCAGTATCTAGGGTATAACCCGAAAGTGGAGAAATATTAATCACTCATTTATTTACCAGAAAAAATATAAGGATTTCGCTCTTTAAATTCTTTAATTTTATTGGTTGCAGTTGTGCTCATTAAAATAGCATGTTTGTTCTTCTCTAAGAAATCTAGGTATGTGGCTTGTAACTGTTTGGCATTTGCCCATGCGGCACTTAGTTTTCGCTTATACTCTGCCTTAGAAAACATCTCACCATTTAAGTGTAGTTTGTAACCTTTTGTAAAAGCTGCACGCACTCTCCGATGTAAAGTAGATAGATTGTCCAATAATTGGTTATCATCCACCAATGCTGATTCAGAGATTAAAGAATATAGTTCGTTTAGTTTCATACCTTTATTGACTTTAATACATGCGCAAAATCTTCATACATTCTTTTACCCAAAGATGAACGCATGATATTATCCATATGGCTATTGACAAACCGTTTATAATCTTCCACAGCATTTGCCAATAAACTGTTTAAGTTTGTAGCTTCACCATCAGGATACACTTCTTGGTAGTTACGGATATTGATTTGCTTGTGTAAATTTATTATTTTACTTTGATAAAATTTAAGTTTATCCACTAACGCATTATCTCCTGAATTGAAAGATTCAGTTATTAGATTGATATAATCATTGAAGAACATATTGTTATTTATAATAGATGATGAAATCCCCTGTATCCGATAATGCACTATCAATTATCAACTGTTTATTTCCTAAATTAGGGAGAGTCAATACAATTGCTATAACATAAGTGTTATTCTCGTAATCCGGCGCAACCAAAATCTTCTGTACTTTAACACGCGGTTCGAACAGAGCAATACCTTTATCTATGGTATTTCCAAGTGCAGTCGCTCCCATATCAGAAAGTGGTTGCCCAATAAAATTAGATAAATCTATGTTGAATGCCGGATTGAGATACCGCTTCTGTGATAAAATATTCTTAATAGAATTGATGATTGCCCGCTCATCTGTATCAACTATAAGATCATTACCTAAGACCACATCAGCATTTTTCCTATTTCCTGAAACTTGGTTCATTTGAAAATCAAGATTTAGATCAATAAAAGTTGGTTTATTGACATTCTTTTTATTTGATAGATTACTAATAGTTATCATTTTAATTATTTATATTATATGATAAATAAAGGATATGTCCAAATTTTTAGAACTTTATCAAAGTGTATTAGAATCAGTTGCACTTGGCACTATTCGTCCACAATCAGTTGTGGTTATTGATCCAACTATGATCAAACGCAAAGAAATTGCTGATGAGATTATTCAGCGTAAAGGTATTACCTATCTTGCTCAACTACAGAAGTTAGCAAATGATAAAGCTCTTCTATATGTATCTGCCTTGAAAACCGTTCGTCCTGTTAATAATGTTTATGCATCTCTTCCAACCAGTAATGATTTTCAAGAGGCTGACGTAGTTAATTATTCACCGGGATTGAGTGCATCATGGAATGCTCCTATGACTCTTCCTATTTCGGTATTAAAGACTATTGTTGATCCTGAGAACATCATGCAAATCCCTGTTCCCGGCAAGGAAACAGCCCAAGGACAGTCCGAAGGCGACAATTCATATAATGACGGCAAACAGCATCCAAACGTCGTAGGACAGCGGGAAAAAAGAAAAGGGAAGTAATCTAATTATAATGTAAATAATTAGATGAATGATAATTTTCCAGTTTCAAAGGATGCTTACTTAGCTTTCGATGGACTTTCTATTCGAGACAAAATACGTGAAAGATTAACTCAAACAGGGGTATTCTCTGATCAGAGTTTCGAAGGAAGCAACATATCCGCTATCAATGATGTAGTATCAATGGTTTTCTCATTGTTACTTTATAATTTAAATAAGACAAGTTCCAATGGAACCTTTTCTGAAACATCATTGTATAAGTCTATTAATGGAATTGTTAAAGCATTAAGTTATAATCCGATTGGTTCTCAAACAGCATCGGTTAATTATACAATGACTGCCCAAACTTTGAAGGCAGGATTTTATACCATTCCTCGTTATTCGTCTATCACCTTGGGGGGAATTAAATATTCCTTCAATGATGACTTAGTTTTTAGTAAGTTAGTTGACACTATCTCCGAACAGATTATTGATATAAACAACTCAAAGATTTTGTATCAAGGTTCGTTCCAAGAATATCCGACTGTAATTTCGTCTGGTACTCCAAACGAAACAGTCTTCATAATTCCAGATGATACAACCCTAGTTGATCATTTTAACATTTTCGTTTATATTAAAGAGCCAAATGGTATTTGGACAAAATGGAATAGAACCGCCTCATTATATCTTAATAATTCAGCTGATCAAGTTTTCGAAGTTCGTTACAATGAAAACCGTCGTTACGAAATCAAATTTGGAAACAATATCAATGGTAAACAATTACCTGAAAATACTCAAATTGGAATTTATTATTTGGCATCTGATGGTCCTAGTGGAGAAGTTGGAATCAATGCGATTGCTAATAAGAAACTTACCATTTTTGATACTGCAAGAATTGAAGAAATCTTCATAGATGAAAAGGTACAGAATATACTTGATAATACTACATTAAATGTAGTGTCTCTTGATAATGCATCCCCTAGCACATATTACAGTGAACCAGAAACTATTGAACAAATTCGTCAAAATGCACCTGCTAATTATCGTTCACAGTTCAGTCTAACTACTGCTAAGTCCTACCAAACATTCCTTAAAACTAACTTTGCCAATATTCTTCATGACGTATCTGTTATGAATAATGACGAATATTTAAATAGTTATACCAAATATTTCTATAATTTAGGATTGACAAATCCTCAATTGGAATACCGTGCATTATATAACCAAGTTCACTTTGCCGATGCATGTAACTTCAATAATATCTATTGTTTCTGTGTTCCTAAGACTCGTAACAATGTCAAATCCTATATATTCCCTGAGCAGAAATCATTGATAATTAACACCATCAATGAACAGAAAGTATTGACTTCCGAAGTTATTATTGCTGATCCAGTTTATATGGCAATTGATTTTGCTGCATCTGTCACAGGACAACCAACGGTAAATGATATTAATAACACACAGATTATAATCTATAAAGATAAGATTACCCGTAAAAGCGATTCAACTATTGCTGCGGATGTGGAATCATTGATCGTAAATTTCTTTAGTCGTATCAATAATAATCTTGGACAAAAGATAGATGTTAATCAATTGGTTACAGATATTTTGGCATTAGATGGTGTGGCTAATATTGGAACTCGTATCAATGATGTCGGCACAACCATAGAAGGACTACAATTGTTACTATGGAATCCTTTATATCCAACCTACACGACTTCTTTCAGTACTAATATTGCATTGGAATCATTCCAGTTCCCTTTCCTTTATACTTCTCCTCTAATATCAAGAATAACAGTTGTTTAATACGGTGGGCATATATAATAAATAATAGTTATGCCTTCTATTGTCCTTAGAAAGATTGCCCAACCGCAACAAATCTCATCCAGAGATATTTTAAACACTTCCACTCCTTTGAACTATAAGGATTGGCTATCTCAGCATGTGGCGATTATTCCTAACGATGCACAGAAACAATATGAACAATATTTACTAAGTTTCTATACCAATAAAGATGATCAAGCGACTGCCAAGGCAAATAACTTAAAAAATGATTATATTGCATTAATCAAGAAGTTATCAAATATTTTCAAATATGATCCAGAGTTTCAACGGTATGCCAACATAGATTTATCATCTAATACCGAATTGAAAATAGCTATTCCGTTCTATGCGAAAAAGCTAAAGGAAATTGCGGTGTATTATATTAATCATCGTGATAATATCAAACAGAGTAAGTTGCACTATGCTTCTATCGGTTCTGAATTGGGTATTGAACGATTCCTTTATAAGAATCTTCTCGGACTTTTCACTAAGAAAGAATTTTCCGAAGATGGACTATACTCAAATAATAGTCCTGATTTGTCTGCTGTGGCTCCCTCATTCAAGCTTGAAATCGAAGAATTATACGATACAACCAACTATGCGAATGATAACACCTTAGACATAAATCCTCCTCTCTGTGTGCTCGATGGTTATGTGTCTAATATCTGTACACAGTTAGGAGATATTACTACTGATAGTAATAATGCTCCTCTTGAATCTATTTTCTTATGTGAAACCGATAATCTACAAAGCTCTGATCTTATCCGTGCAGGATGGGAGAAATATTTAGGAACAGATTTATATTACATTTCTGGTGGTGGATCATTATACAACAGCATTGATGTGTCATTACCTATTGAAGCTAATAATAACTTCTTCTACTGGTTCAGTGGAGAAAATGTTAATGAAATTCCAGAAGGACGTTACAATGATATTGCCCTATCTGCATTGGATTGGTCTAAGGCTACGGGTTCAGGAAATTTCTCTGCATCTGATATTATCTTTGTTAATTATGGAAACTTGAAGACAGAAGCTGCATGGTTAATGTCTGCGGCTAATTATACATATGACACGGAAATGACTGCAACTATTTCTGATGGAAGAGAATTCAAATTCCCTTATCCCGGTATAGGATTGAGCGCAGAAGGTGGAGATTGGACAGGACGACTAATAACTGATCGTTATGAAGAAGATAAAAGATTCTTCCCTAATGAAGTTAGTTACCAGAATAACCAAAAAGAAATCGAGAAATTGTATTGGAGCGGAACCGTAACCAATTCATCTGTTCAGCCAGTTAATATCCGGAATCTAACTTTGGAACAATGTGGTGCATATGCTTCCAACAAATTTAAGACAGCCGATAAACTTCTAATCAGAAGCAATACCGCTCCGTACACTATTGATGACCAAAATCCTAATGGTGTGTTCACTGGAAATATTGACATTGTATGGCTTTACAAATTTAAACAAACTCAATTACCTGTTGTTGTTGGAGACACCAATATCTACTATCCTCTTACTTCTTTTGATAATCTAAGTGACTTGTACTATGAATATGAAAGTGGTGATACCATTGCTCTTTCCTCTGTTCCTGTAAATGAATCTTTCTCCGGTGCGATTGCAGGCGGAGATATTGCAACATCTGATATGATTGTCAAGTTAAAGGCTCCATGTGGTCCTGAAATCGAAGCAGCATGGCTAAAAGGAATACCTCTAAAGTATTCTCAAAACATCTTCTTAAATGACTATACTTGTGGTGTAAACCAACTAACTCAGTATTATACCCAATGGAATTATATCAGTGGAACTACTCAACCGGGTATTGCCTTCCGTACTGATCAAGGGGAATATGTGCGTTTCGTATGGTGTGGAACCGATACAGATATTAATAATGTCAAGGGATTCACTGGATTCATCCATGATCCATCTTGCGAATATACTCAATTAAGCCATAACAATTCTATCATTGATGTGAATTTCCTTTCTGTGGACGACACTGAAAGATATGAACGCTGGAAGAAATGTAGCTGTAAATCCGTGTACTATTCTCCATTGGGACATCAAGGTGATAACCTAAGCATTAAGAAGGTATTCCCTGATTTCATCGTTCCTGATACTCAACCCGACCAAGCATTTAACTTAGTTGATTGGAGAGGTAACGACGGTAAATCTTATACAGAATCATCTGATCTTATCAGATTCAGACCGGATCATCTTATTGAGAAAGATATTGGATGGAACAAGGGTCGCTGGATTCGTCCATCAAATATTCCATTCATCTTGGAAACTGGTAAGAGTTATATCTATTATCGCACCAATCTTGATAGCTGTAATTACAGCTTACCTCCATTTATAATCAACCAAGGATACTCATCTTCCACCATAAAGACTAGTGATTGTTCTATCATTGATAGCGTTCCAGCTTGGTACAAGGCAGTTAAAAATAGTAACGGTGAATGGATTGATACTGGTTTGCTTAGTGATATGACGCTAGAATCGGGGTCATTTTATACCTATTCTCATAAGGATTCTTATGTAATTGCTAAACAGAAACTTCTCTATAACGGAACAGATATTACTCCTATAAGTGGTAATTATATTACTGTTTTCAATGATGATCCAAATATAACTTATAAAAAGGTTGTGTTTAGTTCTCCTGCAATCAACTTCCTTATCAAGATTCCTCTTTTAAATAATAGTTCTTATTGGGCGCAAGCATCTTACGGAGACAAGGCAAAGCCTGTTCAACGTATTACTGATGATAATCGTAATGTGAATGAATACCTACAGCTTTCTCAACCTATTCCTAGCACATTACTATTGACTGAACAGAATGTTATTCGTTATGAATTGAGTGAATGTAATCAGTGCTTTACATGGAAGCAGCCTATCACTCTTAAGATTTTTGATCCAAAGATGCGTTGGAATAAAATCAGCGTAGATGATTGTGTATATTCCGATGTTCTAAATTATCTGCATGAACGTGCGGACAAATATTGTAACTCATACGTTCCACAATGTTATTCTGAATGTCAAGAATTTAGTATATGTGGTTGTGGTGATTTCTGTGAAACCTCTAAGACTGGTGTAACTGCTACAAATATTCCTGCGGATATTACTCTTAATACAGAACTATCTGGCATACCTGTATTCATTAACTATTTTGCACGAAATGCATTCAATCTCAATTTTAATGTTGTGGATTTGACTGCGGGTTCCGTGTACCATCCTCCTCTTTCGGGATTATTATCTAAGGCAGTTAAACCTTGGAGCAATCTATTAAATGATAAAACTGCCAACTTCCTATACAAACAAATAGATGATAATCTAATGTCTCATAAACAGTTAGGATTAATGGTTCCTAATAAATTGGGTGTTGGAAAGTATGAACTATCGAATGCTGCACAAGCAAAAAATGTATCAGTTAATGGTGTAAGTGCTGTTCGTTTGAACAAGTTTGATTATCCATTAACTCCTACACAGATTGATTCTAGAAAGTATAAAAATAATATCGGAGTTCCTTTACTTAAAGGGAAGCAATCATATTATCCTTATACTACGGGTCCAAATGATTTGACTAATTTATCATATGATCTATTAAGTTGGCAAAATGATATTTTTGGAAACCAGTATTATTTGACTTCTAATAAGTTATTTAGCCGTTCTGTTGTGGGTAATTTATCCGTGAAGAGTCCTGATGGCGTTTTATATTCCGGTCAAGAATATCTTGCGCAAATTTTCAACAAGTATAAGGCAATATCCTTTGCTGGTGCAAATGAAGGAATTATTATTACTGAGGATGGTTATAGATTAATCACTGAGGATGGTTTCCTAATATTGGTTGGGTAAGTAAATTTATTATGTATAATATATATTCTGCATTATCCAGTACTAGTCCTGATTATGGAATAACCCGTTTAAAGGTTTTCTATGATACATTGATGGTTGAAGTTAAGTGTAAAGACGATGGAGTTAATCATTCCTATTACGGTCATGTTTTATTTGATAAAATCAATTATAACTATACGGAATTCCCTTTACAATCAAATAAATCAATTGTGTTAAATCTTGGATTATTGAATTCTGATGTGTTTCAACCTACTGGAAATGGGGTCGTGGATGCCTATTTTAATCAAAATGAAAAATCTGTGACACTTTTCACCGTGTCAGCATTGGATAATTCGTTCATGCCAAAGATTTACAAATATGATATTAATAATCATAATATAGCCCTTCAATATCCAGTTGAGGCAGATAGACCCACATGGACAAGTTCTATATTAGGAACATTGACTGCATGCCATCCACCACTATTATCCGTTAGTGATACTACCGCCGATGTGTTAATTACTACCGTTACAGATGAGTTTCGTATATTGAATGTGTTGACTTTTGACATTACTTCTAAACCAGAGTTAGTTAACTATGCGAAATATAGTATTGATTTGGGTGTGGAAAATGTGATTAAGAAGATTCAGCGCGTGGACAATGAGTTACAATTTTACTCTTCATATCAGCAAAACATTACACCATTCAAAATAGTAGATAAATAAATATGTGATCTTATCCGCGATAAACATAGAACCTCTTTCTGCTAATATTTCCCCATTGTTTATGTCTTACATACATAATGGTAGAAATATTGTTCCCGTTACGTCAGCAGATGATTCCCTAACATATTCATTATCATCTTATAAATGTTTAAAAAACGTTAAAGATATTGAAATAACAAATAATAGCATATCATTCTTAACAGATAATATTACATTATCTTCCTTATTTTATGATACTTATAATAAAGAAAAGCAGACTTTATCTACCTATTTCTTTCGGGAATTGAATGATTTGGATGATTTCAATTTAAATGTGCGATCATCTATCGAAACAAAGGGAAACTATTTGGTTACTTGTCCGCTCTCATCCCAACTAATATTCAATGTGGTGCCAATGAAAAATGCATTGAATATCAATGAAGAAAAAGGCTGGTTTGCTAACTTCCGTGATTATAAATCTTTATCATTCAGCAATGCATGTGGGCCAGATAATAATGATCTTTTTATCGAGTATAAAATTGATTATGTACCAGTGAACATCCAACCCGATGAAGAGGCATCATTTGATATTCAAGGTCAAAGTATTAATACTGCAATCAGTGCTCTAGGATTGATTGCATCTGGTGCTATCGGAGGTTCCCAACCGCTAGACTCTGATGTCATTTATTTGAATCGTTTTGATGCCGCAGGAATTCCAAATAGAACCAATTTTAACGGAACTCCTCTATGTTTATGGTTATCCGGTAGTTCTGTTCTACAAGGATTTCCTAAACAATGGATGGAACGCTGGTACGATCCTAATAACATCACTCAAGGTGATGCGCTTATTAGTAAAGTTAATACTTCTCCATTCAGTCCTGTTGTAGATATTCCTTCTTCAATGAGTATTCGTGATGGTGATACTGTAACAATTAATAGATTAGGTCCACAAAGAAACTTAGACTTTATTGACTATTTTGCAACAACTCAGAAGTGTTGTATATCTGCATGGGGTCCAGTCTTTAAAGATGAACTCAATGGAGTTCAAGGTTTTATCGAAGGAACATATCCTTATCATGAATCAGAATTCATCCTAGATGGTTCTGTTCATGGTCATATTCCACCTACAGATAATCTACTAAAAGAGTATGATTTCACTACTTCATTTTGGGCATATAAAGACGATTGGATGTATGGTCCAGATAGTCAAATATTTGGTAATTTCTCTAACTTCGAAGGATATAGTGTAAACTACAATACCGGAGGAACCAATAGCTTACTCACTTTCCCTACTAATATTGGAATGGTTTATGGATTCAATCCAAAAGGATATAAGATATTTGAAAAAGATTTACAGAAAAGTGCAGGGTTGGTTACTCCGCATATAAAATTCATTGCTACCGATTTCTTCGGAGCACGTTGGATGTTAGATGATTTTAACCAGAAAATCATTAAGTTAGAATCAGATGATCTTCTTAGACAAGTCATTGACCTACCATCAAATGCTGTAATTAGAGCAATGAAACTAAATGGATTAAACCAGCTAGTCGTCTTGAATAGTGCCAATCATACCATTTCTGCATTTGACCAAAACGGTAATCTTGTGGCTGATTATTTCATATCTCCGAATTTCAACAACTTTGAAATCGACGGCAACAACACCATTAAAACTTCTATTGCAGATAATATGTATTGTGATAACAACAATAATATCTATAAACATATAGGAAGCAATATCTATAAAAATGATCAGATGTATTTCCATGTTGGTAAGGAAATCAATGTAATTAAGTTTGACTTGTCTAATAATATGTGGATTCTCTATGATCGTAATAAGATCATGAAGTTATCTCCGACACAGAAATTATTATTCACTATAAATCTTCCGGTGGTTTTCAAAGAAACTTCATTTGAAATGAATTTTGTTAAAGATGTGGTTAACTCTATTGAACAAGATATTCTATGGATCATTTTCAACAATAACAGATACATCATGAAAATGAATTCAAATGGGGAAATCATTAAGCGGATAAATCTCAATGATGTCGTTAACTTGAATAAGTGTAATCCTTTCTACTTGACTACCAAGGGTGATTTCACTGATTTTGATATTAAGAGAAAATATGAGAAATCTTCTACAGGGAATATTTCTACCCAAAATCCTGCATTCTCCGTCAAGATGAATCTTAAATGTGGTTCTAACACTGAACTATTACAGATGTATTATCCGGTTAAGAACCTTCGTGGATGGGTTCATTTCTCCCTAGTTCATAAAGTGGAAGATAATACTACCAGTATTAAACTATACATTACTNNGTGCAAACAAACTTGAACGTTCTATTTAGAATGAATATTTGGTGGGTAAATTCGATGATCTTCGTATTCACCATAGTTGCTTAAACAATTTCCAAATTCTATCATTGGCTAATAATAAACATTATTCTAATTGGAATGATTTGATTTTCCATGTACCAACCAAGAAATATACATGTTTGGAACAGGTTAAATTCTTCCATATGAATAGACCACCCGGCCATAAATCCAATAAATTCAATCTAATTGTTCGTGGTTTTGACGATCCTGCGGTTCAAGAGAATATTGAGAAATATATTCTTGCGAATATCGACAATCTCAAACCGATAAATACTGTCCTCAATAAGGTTATATTTAAATAATTATAAATTGATTGAATATATTATTTTCATAC
>CXWK01002185.1_pt2 | contig 11191 bp, 11 predicted proteins | sample 590851 | NCBI WGS metagenome assembly CXWK01 (sample SAMEA3498364, study PRJEB10139) | wastewater metagenome | biome: wastewater treatment plant; material: activated sludge | place: Denmark | collected 2014-08-01
AGAAGGGCCGCGTCGCTCGGAATCGTCGCAAGTGTGGTTGCCATCAGGATGCTCAACGGACGATAGACCTGATCAAGATCACTGACTGGGCCGCTCTCTGCATCCACGAACGATCGAACCAGGTCTCGCACGGAGACGATCCCGACAATTTCTCCGGCCTCCGCCACGCAGAGGTGACGGATATGATTGGTTTCCATCACATGACTGGCATCCAACATGGTGCGGTCCCCCGTGATCGTCACAATTGGACTGACCATCACCTGATTCGCCGTCGTCACCATAGGGTCTAATCCAGCAGCCAGAACTTTCCGCACGAGGTCCGTCTCCGTCAGAATGCCAATCGGCCCTCGGGTGGGATCATCTGACTCGACCAATAGACAGCCGATCCGCTTGACGCTCATTCGTTCAGCGACAGCCGTCACCGTCGCCTTCGGTGAGACGACCTCCAAGTAACGATGCATAAACTCCTTCACCAACCCGCCCCCATGCTCACCCATCTCAGCTCCTTGTCTCACGATGAGGTTGTTCGCTCCCTGACTATCGTCGTCAGGAATCCCCTGATGACGACTATACCCGATTACTGATCAACCCATGAAGGAATACGCCCTTGCTCAATAACAACATCTCCACATCATTCGGGAACAGAAGTCACCCTGTCAAACCCATGCCCCATGTTTCGTTCAGTGCTCCATGAACAACGATGTTCCATCTCTTGTAGAGGATGGTTGTTCGTGTGAAGCCTCTCGAAGAATGGCCGGACCGTTTCGAAGCGACTCCTCGTGCTACGGTGAACTACTAGAGTCATTTGCCTTCACCTCCTTCACTTGGAACGGTGTCCACAGGATTCGTCCAGCTGGCCCTATAAGCAGCTCCCACGGTCGTAACTTGCTAGATTTACGTATAAATCTACTGATTCATAAGAACAGTGGGATCTATTTCTTCGTCCACGTCCGTCATGGCACTTAACTTGCTCGCAAGTGTTGATCCAAAGGACTTGGCCTCTAGGACTACGCATATGGGACAGCCGATACCCCCTATCACTGCGCGAATTGAATGGTGTCGACAACGATCGAGACAAGCTGGAAACGAGCCAGAAGCCGATGGCTGGCAAGCCGAAGCGGATGGGCTGCGAGATGCCGTGATGAGTCGAGACCACAGCGAAGACTATCGGCTCTGTTCTCCGGAAATTCGTGAGCGATACTTGCTGGGCCTCCAAGACGGGATCGCCATGCTGCAAACGACACGTGTGCGGCAGGCGAATCATGTTACGGCTCCTGGCATTCCACCAGCAGATCCACGGATAGAGCTCAACACACGATCGGGAGGTAAATGATGAATTGCCAACGATGCAACGGATTCGCAGTCTCTGACGATAGCGTCGTCGTACAAACCGGTTCGTCCTCGGAGGTTCATGCCTGGCGTTGTGTCAACTGTGGAATGATCGTCGACGAGGTCATTCACCGGAATCAGCAAGTCCTTCCGCGACGAAAAGGATCGGGCGGATCCAAACTCCGTCAATATGGGAATGAGGCTGCCTGATGGACACCCCTCCAACGGACGTGTCCTCACCCTCAACGCAACTGCGAAACTAGGGCAATACGCTCTCGGCTTCACTTCGCTCCTGGTCCCGCTTCCATTCGCCGGAGCGCAGAAGTTTGTCTCCAAGTCCAACGGCTAAGTTGCGATAGATAATCACGCCGATATCGGGACGACGTCGAATGAGATCCTCCAGATCTCGTCGAGGGAGTTCGGCGACCTCGATCTCACTCACTGCCATCGCCGTGGCAGAGTGAGGTCTGGCCGACAACAGAGAGACTTCACCGCAGGTCTCCCCGGTGTGAATGGTACCGATGATGGCCGGAGAGGGTCCGCCGCTGATGGCAACCTGCCCCTGAAGCACCACATAGAGCCGGTCGGTTGGGTCACGCTCGGCAAAGAGTCGCTCACCGCTTCGCATGCTTTTCACCGTGAACACTCCGGCCAACCTGGTCGCCTGTTCGGTATTCATTCCATGAAACAACGGGACTTCTTTGATCGCCCGAGCCATACGAGGCGCAATGACGCATGTCGAAAATCCACGCATCACGGCATCGGCCACGGCTTGAACAGGCTCGGTCAGACCAAGTGGCCCCAAGTCTTGTAGTTTGTTCAGTCGCACCATTTTCACGATGTCGAGCCGTTCGACCTGATAAAACACCATGGCCGGCACATAGGCGACCGGAAGAAAATTCAGCTCCAGCAACGTTCGCTGCATGCGCGGCGCATAGGCACTGACATCGATTTCAATGTACTCGATGCCCATCTCCTCCCGACACTTCCGCTCAAGTTCGCCCAAGAGAAAGCGCACCACATCATCAGCCAACGCAATGAGTTCGAACACTCGTACGGTGTGCTCAACCGGGTCCATGGTATAGCCGACTGCTCCGACGACCTGAGTGCCGGAGCGAGCCAGAAAGTAGTTGGTCTGGCGGGCTTGCAACTTGAAGAAGCCGTAGTCCAATCGCATGGGTCCAAAGATTTCACGATTCCTTACTCGGCCTCGTTCAATACGTAGCAGAGCCGGATAGCCCTCGGCTTGCAACTGTTCCAGTCGGTAATCGCCGCCGGGCGGATAGGAAGCTGAGTCTTCATCCACAATGAAATCCGGTGTGAGCGGCGGCTGGCTCATCACAAGATTGGCCAAGGCATAAGCCTCTGGAATAATGCGCGGATTATTGCGGCGCAAGGTGAGAGCGTCTCCGAAATATCGAGCCAACAAGGCAAAGCTCTCGCGATGACGAAAGAAGTGCTTGAGCGGGAGAAAACCCATGGCAATGAATCGCTGCGCAAGGCTGATCCGTTGCGCATAGGGATGTACCGTCCGTGCGACGACAAGTCCGACATGCAGACGGTTCTTGATGGCCTCTAGCCGCTTATCCATGAGCAGCTTTCCGACCTGCATCCGACGATAGTCCGGATGGACGGCAAGGCGGCCGAACTCTCCGACCAGATCGGAATGCGCTCCGAAATCGAACAAGACGGACGCGGTGCCGACAACACGTCCCGACTCTGTGTCTTCGGCCACGAGAATCAACGCGTCGTCCGTAAAGACCGACCGCTTCAGCCAGAGCTCGTCGTAGAGTTCTCGATGCGGATAATCAGTGCCGTAGACTGCGAGAAAGATCTCGCGGATCTGGCCGACATCTTCTTCGCGGGCCTCTCGGACTCTGATCATGCGCGCCTCTTTACAGCGGATCAGGAGGATGCCAGGTGCTGACGAACCTGCCGGCCGGCAATTCTGGCGAGGGCCCGATAATAGGCTGCTCCTACAGCCAGCGCTTCTTCATCGAAGTCGAACTTGCTGGAATGGGCTGGATAACCTTCACGACCAGGAACTTGGCTGCCGAATCTGACGTAGGCACCTGGAATCTTTTCCAGGTAATAGCTGAAATCTTCCGCCCCCATATTCGCCGTTTTCAGCGGCAACACATTTGTCTCCCCCACTGTCTCGATTGCGGCGCGCCGCGCGAGGCCCGCCATCACCGCATCGTTGACGAGAGGTGGTGTACCTTCCGTCACCGCGACATGGATCTTCGCCCCGTGTAGTTGGGCGATCGATTCGGCGATACGACGCACGGAGTTGAGCAACTGCCGGTGGACAGCCGGATCTTGCGCCCTCACCGTCCCTTCCAACTTGGCCTGTCCCGCAATCACATTCGGTGCAGTCCCTGCATGAAATTGGCCGACCGAAACAACCGAGGGGCGGGCCGGATCGACCTCACGTGAGACGATCGTCTGCAACGCCATGATCATGAGGCTCCCCACCACCACGGCATCAATGCTTTCGTGTGGCCTTGCGCCATGTGCCCCCTGCCCGATGATCTCAATCGCAAAGTTATCCGACGACGCATTGACCGGTCCCTCACTCACCACGATGGTACCTGGGCGGTAATGCCGATCCAGATGTCCACCGAAGATCAGGCCGGCTCCGTCAAGCACGCCTTCCTTAATCATAGCGATCGCACCGGTCCCTTGTTCTTCCGCCGGCTGGAAAATCAGCCGCACCGGCGCCGGCAAGTCGTTCTCCTGGGAAAGGAGCGCCGCGGCGCCGAGCAACATGGTGGTATGCCCATCATGTCCACACGCATGCATGACGCCCTTATGAACCGACGCGAACTCGAGACCGGTCTCTTCCTGAATGGGAAGTGCGTCCGTGTCGGCTCGCAGCACGACGCAGGGCACGCCGGTTTTTCCTGGTATGTCGGCGACGACCCCATGGCCCGCGATGTTCGTGCGGTGATGAATACCAAGGTCGTGAAGAAACCTGCTGATGACTGCGGCCGTCCGAGCTTCCTGCCAACTTAGCTCAGGATACCGGTGAAGCTCTCGTCGCAGAGCAACCAACCTGTCATACAGCTCTGGAGCAATCAATGCCATGGGAGTTCTCTCCACGCGTAAAGCCCGCAAAGTCAGAAGGCCTCACCTGGCCGAGACACCATCATCCCTCCTTTGCCTGCACACTCGGTTGATAGGTCGCATACACATAGACCGGGATGGACAGATGGCCGAGATGCTTCTCAAGCAACGGTTTGACGTCTCTCCAATCAAGCCCGCCCACTCCTGTCGCAAGACGAGGTAAAGCGAGGCTCTTAACCTTCTCACTTTCCACTAACTTCGAGAGGGCTTTGAGACAATGATTGACGTTTTCGATTGTCGCCTTTCCTGGATTAGACCCATGGCTGGGGGCCGGTTCTTGGGTAAATAGGCTCACAATCCGTGCACCACCGACACCAGCCCAGGCCCACAATTCACCGGTCTTGGGCGTAAATGTTTGGCAATAATGCCTGAAATCCTTATACATGGCAGGCCACTGTTGCCTCAGGGACAACGCCAAACCGTTCGCGAACCCGTCGTTTGGCGCCACACCGTGCGCCACCATTTCGGCCTTCGATTGTAAAATGTCTCCCGCCACTTCCTTGAGCATAGAACCTCCCATGATGATATGAACCTCGACAGCATGGCACAGCCAGGTCTACAGCCTCATGCTGTAGATGCCTCTCGACCGACCAAGCACCCTTGCGAATCCCACTTCATTCCGTTATGAACATCGAATCTTGTTCCCTAGCCAGAGGCCACGCCGTGGTACACATTCGACCAGCGACCGAAGCAGATTTTCCCGCAATCCTCCAGGTGCAACAGTCCGCCTTCGGCGAATATGCCTCGGTCCATACCGTGAGCGGCTGGACGACGGAAACCCCGGAGAGCCTCAAAGCGGACGCTCGGGAGAAACAGATCTTCGTTGCAGTCGAAGACGGGACAATCGTCGGCTCCGTACGGTTCTGGACGGTAGCCGGCGTGTGCGTCATCCGCCTGCTCTCTGTGAATCCCAGCCATCAACACCGAGGAGTCGGTAAAGCCCTGATACGCGAGATCGAGCGGGTTGTGACCGATGCCCATAAGCTCTACGCCTGCACGATGTTACGAACAGCTCGCAATATTCAGTTCTTCATGAACCTTGGGTACAAGGCTGAAACGATTCTCCCCGATCACTACGACCATCTCGATCTCATTTGCTTCGCAAAATATNNCGAAACCCATAGCCGAACTGCCGGTTCATCGGTTGCGCATTGAACCGATGGGCGGACCTGAGAAAGTCCGCCACGTACAACCAGGAGCCTCCGCGTACGACCTTCTCATCACCTTTTGCCGGGCCGATGGGATTCTTCTCAGGACTCTTCTTGTATGAATCGAGCCCATACCAGTCAAACACCCACTCCCAGGCATTCCCGGCCATGTCATAGATGCCGTAAGGGCTCTTCCCTGCCTCGAACGATCCGACCGGGGACAAAGCCAGATGGTCATCCCAATCCTTTCGCCCATAATTGGCGTGGAGTCTGGTCGGGGCTTCATTGCCCCAGGGATAGATCCGTCCATCGGTTCCCCTTGCGGCCTTTTCCCATTCCGCTTCAGTCGGCAAACGCTTACCGGCCCATTTGCAGTAGTTGACCGCATCCTCCCAACTGACATTGACGACCGGACGTCTCAGATGTTGTGGTTGATTCATGACGCTCCAGTCCGGCGGCTCCTCCATTTCCGTGGCTTCCAAATACCTGGCGTATTGCCCAACCGTCACTTCATACTTGTCGATCCGGAACGCATTGAGATAGATCTGCCGCACCGGCTTTTCATCATCTCCAAGAGTGCTACCCCGAGTGAACGTCCCCGCCGGCACCAGCACCATCTGCAGATCGAGGTTATCAGCCTCTCCCGTTCCTCCGGACGCCCCGGCAGAGATTTGTTTCTTCGCCCCGGACAGAGACCGCGGAAGTTTGGCCTGGAGCTGTTGGTGAAGGACCTGCTGTTCAGTGGTCAGGCCCATTTCATGGGCGCTTTCGAGCGTCTCCTGGGCTTGCTTCATCTTTCCAGCGGCCACCAACGCCTTCGCTTCGTGCAGGAGCCTCCAAGCCGTTGTTTCCTCTCGTAACCGCCAGACCTTCGCTTTGGTCTTGGGCAAATAGGATGTTGTCCGACCGGATTTGGCATCCAGATCCAATGCAGTCTCGTAATGGTCCTCCGCGCAGATCCAAGCCTCTAGGGCCCGGCAGGCTTCGGCAAGGTTGAAATGTGCCTGAATGTTGGACGGATCTTTCTGAATGCCAGTCTCCAACAACGTACGTGCCTCTGCATACTGCTTGCTTTTCAATAGGTTCTCTCCCTTGGAAAACTCCTGATCCCCGGCTCCGGCTGCATACACGGCAGCTCCCCAAGCGATGAAGAGGCAGAACACCGCCATACTCGCCAACACCTGTCTCATAAACGCCCCCCTCCCCCTTCTAACTGATTGCCCTGTGGATTCAGCCTCGCCTGCCAGCGACGGTGTTCGGCCTGGACCGGCCTGGCAGACTTGCCATCTGACAACTACAAGATTGATGCCTAACACCACAGTCGTCTGACCTCGGATCAATCCAGTGGATTTTTGCCCCAGATCTTTGGCTGCCTTTCAGTTCTCTCGTATGTGACACGTGAAAGATGCTGCAACATGGAAAAGCTCATCGCACTCATTCAAGCTGTTCTTCTCTCCTCTCAAGCGGCGCGTGGATCGGCATTTTGAGAGCGGCATGACGCCCTCTAAGCACCGCTACTTTTTCCCATCCCCTCGGCAACAGTAGGGTCGATCCCTTACCGCGCGCATTGAGGGATCACATTCCGATGTGAGGCCTCAGCGAGCGCAGGGATTGACCCTACTGCCTGCCCCCCTCACACCCATTCCGGTGCCTCTTCTTTCCCGACTTCCCGCCCCGCAAACAGGCTGTACAGCGCGGGCAGGACCACCAGCGTCAACGCCGTTGAGGTGAAGAGTCCGCCGATCACGACGCTGGCGAGCGGCCGCTGCACCTCAGCTCCAATCCCTTGCGCCAGCGCCAGCGGTAGAAGACCGAGCAACGTCGTCATCATCGTCATCACGACCGGACGGAGACGCAGACTGCAACCAGCCACGATCGCGTCGTCGATCGTTTGTCCCTCATGACGCAGCTGGTTGATATAGGAGACCAGCACAATCCCATTCCCTACAGCGAGTCCGAACAGCTCGATGAAACCGATCGAGGCCGGCACACTCAGATACTGTCCGCTCAGCCACAAGGACACGACCCCACCAATCAAGGCAAACGGCAAGTTGATGATGATCAGGCTTGCGTATCTCACCGAATGGAAGGCCCAGAAGAGGAGGAAGAAGACCAGCGCCAGCGTGATCGGCACGACAATCATGAGCCGCGCGTTGGCCCGTTCCATATGTTCGAACGCACCGCCCCAAACGACGGTGTACCCTTCCGGCAAACGAAGCTGTGCGGCGAGCTTCGCCCGCCCTTCATCCACCACACCGCCGATATCACGACCCACGACATTGAAGCCGACGAAGATACGGCGCTTGACATGCTCACGACTGATGCGGAGCGGGCCTTCGCGCATCTCAATGGTTGCGAGATCGCTCATCGGGATCAGAGCTCCAGAGGCCGCCTTTACCCGAATCTCTCCGACGCTTGCGACGCTGTTCCGATAGGATTCGGGAAATCTCAAGATCAGCTGAAATCGCCGCTCACCTTCATAGACTTGCGTGGCCGACTTCCCGCCGATCGCCGTCGTGATGATGTCCTGCACATCGGCCACATTGATGCCGAACCGGGCGATCTTCTGCCGGTCGATGTCGATGGTCAGATAGGGCTGTCCGGAGATCTGTTCGATCTTGACGTCTTTGACCCCCGCAATCTGCTGCAGCAGGGCTGCGATCTCCTCCGCCTTGTCCCACAGGATATCGAGGTCGTCTCCGAACAGCTTGATTGCGCATTCCGTCCTGATACCCGAGATGAGTTCGTCCACCCGTTCCTGAATCGGTTGGCTCATGAGCACGGAGATGCCGGGAATCTCCGCCAGCTTGTTTCTGATGGCATCGGTCAGCTGCGGTTGTGTCGCCGCCGTTGTCCAGGTACTCCGGTCGCTCAGCGAGACGATCGGATCACTTTCATTGGGTTCCTCCGGGCCGAACGCGATATCCGGCCGCCCGATTTTGCTCACGGCCATCCGAACCTCAGGGAATTCCAACATCGCCTTGTGAGTCTGCTTTTCCATCTCGATGGATTCCGGCAGCGACACGCTCGGCAATCGAACGACTTGAGGGGTCAGCGCACCTTCCTCCAACAGAGGAATAAACTCTCGCCCAATGAAGGGCACGAGGGTCATGCTGGCAAGCACGATCGCCGTCGAACCGGCCAGAACAACCGTGCGATGCCGGAGGGTCCATTCCAATACCGGCAAGTACCGCTGCCTCATCCAGCGGGTGAGGCCCGTTTCTTTCGGATGGTCCCCACGCAACAGCAAGGACGCAAGCACCGGCGACAACGTCAGCGTGACGATCACCGACGCCAGCAACGCGATGACCAGTGTGTAGGCCAGCGGCGCGAACATCTTCCCTTCAATACCTTGGAGGGTCAGGAGCGGCAAAAAGACGACGCTGATGATCAAAATTCCGAACAGGATCGGTCGGCCCACTTCCTTGGTGGCGTGGAGAATGACACTGAGCCGGCTTTCCTCCGACGCGCCACTGTGTTGTGCGAGGTGTCGATAAGCGTTTTCGACCACCACAAGAGATCCGTCGGCAATCTCGCCGATGGCGATCGCGAGCCCGCCCAGCGTCATCAAGTTGGCCGAGAGTCCGAATCGCTCCATGGCGATGAACGTGACGAGCGGCGTGACGATCAACGTGACGGTCACGATCGCGGCGCTTCGGACATGGCCCAGAAAGAACAAGAAGACGAAGACCACCAGCACCACGCCCTCGATCAATGCATCACGTACCGTGTGAATGGCGGCATTCACCAACTCGATGCGATCATAGAACGGGATTAGTTTCATGCCTGCTGGGAGACCATGCCCCTGCTGGAGATCTTCCACCTTGGCCTTCACCGCCTCGACCACCTGACGGGCATTGCCTCCTCGGATCATGAGCACCGTGCCGGCGACCACCTCCCGTTCCCCATTGAGCACCACCGCGCCATGGCGGACGGCGTGACCGATGCGGACCTCCGCCACATCGCGAACGAAAATCGGTGTGCCACCGGATTCCTTTACGATGATTGATTCGATATCGCTCAGGCTTTTGATCAAGCCCAACCCTCGGACGATCGCACGTTCGGCATATCGCTCGAGCACATTCCCGCCGGCATTGGCATTATTTTTCGCGACAGCCTCGTAGACCTCGTGCAGGGTGAGGTTGAATTTGCGCAGTTTGGCCGGATCGACAAGAACCTGATACTGCTTGACGAATCCGCCCATCCCGTTCACATCGATGACTCCCGGCACGCTCTTGAGCAGCGGCCGCAGCACCCAGTCCTGGATGGTCCGCTGGTCCGTCAATTCCCTTTCGAGGACCTGCACATCGGCTACTACGGAATCAGGCCCTGTCCTAAACTGCCCGTCCTGAGCTGGCTGCAGAGTTGAAGGACCTTCCACATAGTATTGATAGACCTCGCCCAACCCCGTGCTGACCGGCGCCATGATAGGCTCCAGCCCGTCAGGCAGTCGTTCCTTTGCCGCCATGATTCGTTCGAAGACCAACTGCCGAGCGAAGTAGATATCCACATCATCGTTGAACACCACGGTGATTTGAGAGAGGGCAAATTTTGACAGCGACCGGATCTCCGCCAATCCCGGCAGCCCGGTCATCTGGATTTCAAGTGGATAGGTGATGAATCGCTCGACCTCCACCGGTGAAAGCCCTGGCGCGTCAGTCAACACCTGCACCTGGATGTTCGTCACGTCGGGGTAGGCATCAATCGGGATCGACTCAAAGGCAATCACACCGACGACGGACAACAGGCAAGCCAGACCGATCACCAGGATCCGCTGCCGCAATGAGAATTCCAGAAGCGAGACGATCATGTCGAAGGCTCGATCTTATGCCGTTCCATTTCAGATTTAAGAGCGAAGGAGCCCTTCGTCACAACCTGCTCACCGGCCTTCACCCCCTCCAGAACCCTGATCACCTCTCCCTCTTCGTTGCCCAACTTGACCGTTCGAGCCTCGAACGTACCGACCTCCTGCTGAATGAACACCATCTTGCCGACAGGCCCATCCTGAACAGCTGCAAGCGGGACGCTCAGCGCGTCAGAACTCGACGTTGCATACACACTGATCACGGCAAACATTTCCGGCTTCAGCAATCGCTCGGGGTTTGATACGGTGACCCGCAGGCTCATGGTGCGAGTTGCCGGATCAAGAACATCTCCGACATAGGTGATGGTTCCACCGAAGATTGCATGGGGATAGGCCGCAAAAACCACGTTGACGTTCTGGTCCTTATGGATGAATCGGATATCCTTTTCCGGCACGTTCCCGATCACCCACACGTCGGTAAGGTTGGCCACAGTGAACAGTTTTTGGTCCGTTTCAACGACTTCTCCCCGCGTGATGTTTCGTGTGATGACCCGCCCGTCGAACGGCGCGCGCAACGGCATGTCGGCTTTGATCGTATGCTCACGATCCAGCCTGTCGATTTCTTCTTGAGGCACACCAAGCAGCTCAAGACGGTTCCTAGTCTCACGGGCTTCGGCCCTGGCGGCTTTCATGGCTGCCTCACGCCGCTGTAGTTCAGCAAGGCTGACGGCCTTGTTCTCATACAACTCCTTGGCTCGCACATGGGATCGTTCGGCTTCCTCCA
>CXWK01003603.1_pt5 | contig 11189 bp, 11 predicted proteins | sample 590851 | NCBI WGS metagenome assembly CXWK01 (sample SAMEA3498364, study PRJEB10139) | wastewater metagenome | biome: wastewater treatment plant; material: activated sludge | place: Denmark | collected 2014-08-01
CTCAGTCAGGCGCCCGGGCCGGGCGAGCCGCGCACCCACATAACACTCTACCAGGCCGTTCTGAAGGGCGAGAAGTTCGAGTGGCTGCTGCAGAAAGGCGCCGAGATCGGCATCAGCCGGTTCGCGCCGCTGCTGGCGCAGCGCTGTGTGACGCACGACCGCGCCAGCCTGGACAAGAAGGCGGATCGCTGGCGCCGGATCATCCAAGAAGCGGCCGAACNNNGGAGGCTGCCGCCGAGGCCGGCCTCGCCCTGTTTCTGTGGGAATCTGCGCCAGGGCGCGGCTTGAAGGAGACTTTGCAGATGTGGCAGTCATCGGCCGCAGCGAATGGACGGATCAGCCTCTTTGTCGGGCCTGAGGGTGGTTTCGCCGAGAGCGAAGCGGCCCTGGCAGAGGCGTCTGGCGCGCGCCTGATCGGCCTTGGCCCGCGCATCTTACGCGCGGAGACGGCTGGGCTGGCCGCGGCCGCCGCCATCTTGTACGAGCTGGGCGACATGTAACCAAATCGCGGGGCAGGCCATCTAAACCGTACAGAAGCAAGCGAGACCAAGTATCAACAGACCAGAGGAAAAGTAAAACCATGAATGAAAACGGAACCAACGGCAGCAACGGCCACGGCGTGATCGAGCCGGCGGCCGAGCCAGCGATTGAAAATGTGATTATCATCGGCAGCGGGCCTTCGGGACTGACGGCCGGTTTGTATACGGCGCGCGCCAACCTGAATCCCCTCCTGATCACCGGCAATGAGATCGGCGGCCAGGTGGCGATTACCTATGAAGTCGAAAACTACCCCGGCTTTCCTGAAAGCCTCAGCGGCCCAGAGTTGGTAGAGAAGATGCAGAAGCAGGCTGAGAAGTTCGGCTGCCGCGTCGAATACGATTACGTGGACCGTGTGGATTTCGAGCAGTTTCCGTATACCGTGCATACGGCCAATGAGATGGAGTACAAGGCCAAGGCCATCATCATCAGTACGGGCGCGTCATCGCGCAAGCTGGATGTGCCAGGCGAAAACGAGCTGACCGGCCGCGGCGTCAGCTACTGCGCCACCTGCGACGGTTTCTTCTTCCGCGGCCGCGAGGTGGTGGTGGTTGGCGGCGGCGACAGCGCGGCCGAAGAAGCGATCTTCCTCACCCGTTTTGCCAGCAAAGTGACGCTCATCCACCGCCGCGACAGCCTGCGCGCCAGTCCGATTCTACAAAAGCGCGTGTTCGAGCACGACAAGATCAACATCATCTGGGATACGGTGGTCACTTCGATCAACGATGACGACGGCAAAGGCGGGGTCACATCGGTCAGTCTGCGCAACGTCAAGACCGGGCTGGCGTCCACCCTGCTCACCGGCGGCGTCTTCGTCTTTGTCGGGCATTTCCCCAATTCGCACCTGTTCGAGGGCAAGGTCGCCATGGATGAGGAAGGCTACCTGGTCACCGACAAATTGATGCGCACGAACATCCCCGGCGTCTTTGCTGCCGGCGAGATTCAGGACAAGCGCTTCAAGCAGGTGGCTACCTCGGTCGGGCAGGGCAGCGCGGCCGCGATGGAAGTTGAGAAGTATCTGGCCGACCTGGAAGACCGCAGCTATCCTGGGTACGCGGCGCTCAAAGCGCCGGCGGCCGCCACGGTCACCGCGAGCAAGAAATTCTAACGCAAAGCCGCAAAGCGTTTTCTTAGCGTCTCTGCACCGTGGCGCCTTTGCGTTGAAGCATTTGGCTCCGGCTTGTCCGGGTTAGAGACTTCGTCATCGTAGCCGCGACTGGCAATCGCCTGATCTACGAGATGGGACAGAACACGATGCCAACGATTCAAGTTGGTGAGCAAACGATCTACTTTCGTCGCAGTCAGTCAGCGGAGGCGCCGAACGCGCCTCCGCTGGTATTGATTCACGGCGCGGGCGGCACGCACATGCACTGGCCGGGCGAGCTGCGCCGCCTGCCCGCGACGACGGTCTATGCGCTCGATCTGCCCGGCCATGGCCAGTCGCCCGGCGCGGGCTGCACGACGATTACCGAGTATGCGCAGGCCGTGGTTGCCTGGGCGGATGCGCTCGGACTGCCGCGCTTCATCCTGGCTGGCCATTCGATGGGCGGCGCGATTGCGCAAACGATGGCGCTGCGCCAGCCGGAGCGCCTGGCCGGGTTGATCCTGGTAGGGACTGGCGCGCGGCTGGCGGTCTCACCGGCCATTCTGGATGGCCTCAGCCGCGACTATGCGGCCACCGCGCGCCTGATTGCCGAATGGGCCTACAAACGCCAGGTGGACCCGGCGACGTTGGATGCCTATGCGCAGGCGATGCAGGCGGTTCCGATGGAAGTCACGCGCGGTGATTTTGCGGCCTGCAACGCCTTCGACGTGACCAGCGAGGTGAGTCAGATTGCGCTGCCGACCCTGGTCATTGTCGGCCTCGAGGACCGGCTGACGCCGCCCAAATACAGCCGCTTCCTCGCGCAGCAGATCCCCGCGGCGCGGCTGCTGGAGGCGCCGGAGGCCGGGCACATGGTGATGCTCGAGCAGAGCGTCATCGTCGCTGCGGCCGCGCGTGAGTTTGCAGCTTCGCTCTAGCGGTTCGTTCCAACTCAGGCAAGAAGATCAGCCACCGTCGGCACAGGCGTGGGCCAGGCGCCAGCCTCCTTTGCTGAGCGAATGGACTGATGGACTGCCTGCGACAAGCGCCAGTGACGGTCGTCACGGGCGTTGACTGGCACCTGATGAATGCGCTGCTCCATCTCGGTCAGCGCCACGGCGTAGAGCACGGCCGGCTCGATCGTGGCCAGGTGCGCGTCAAAGGTAATGTCCTCGCGTCGCCACTGCGATCGCCAACCCGCGAGGGCAGCGTCGAAACCGGTGGCGATATGATCCTCAAGCGAGTCAAGGTCATCCAGGTCCACAATGGGCGCAGATGACGTCAAGCTGCAGACGGTGCGCTCCTCATCCGTGGTGATCTCCAACTCACCGCCCCAGGTAAACGCTTCCACCGTCTCTTGGTGGCGCGTGAACATGACCACATTGTCTGCGCCCACCCGGTAATGACCGGGCCAGGGCCAGGGATGCACCACGGACAAGCGCTCCACCTCGCCCTGATCCGCCGCGACCACAAAATCCACTGAGATCAGATCATCATCGGCTCCTGTCGGCTGCGCAAACAGAATGGCATCGAGCCGGGGATGCCCGAGCGCATACGGACTGCTGGCGGGGTAAAAGATGATACTTTGTTTAGCGTCCACGTTGATTGTCCCTTGTCGAAATAGGGGTATCGGGGGGTGTTCCACACGTGATGCGTAGTGTAGCCCAGAGCGCCCAAAACACAAATTGCACCTGCGAACTTGTTTGCGAATTCCACCAAACACCGCTATAATGAAAACATTCTTACCTCGCCGGCACGCGGCGGCTTCCGCGGTTCAAGACTGCAGCCACGTGCGTGAATCCTGCCTGCGCAGACCGCATGCCGGTCCGCGTCGTCCGTCTCAACCTGGTGCAAACAACACGTGATGTCACTCATCGCTGATCTCTCAAGCCTCGAAAGCCACCTGTGGGAGGCCGCGAACATCCTGCGCGGGCCGGTGGATGCAGCCGACTTCAAAACCTACATCTTCCCGCTCCTCTTCTTCAAGCGCATCTCCGACGTGTACGACGAAGAATTCCAGGTCGCGCTGGATGAATCCGGCGGCGACCGGGATTACGCCGCCTTTGCCGAAAATCACCGCTTCCTGATCCCAGAGGGCTGTCACTGGCGCGACGTGCGAGCTCACACCGAGAACGTGGGCCAGGCGCTACAGCGAGCGCTGCGCGAGATCGAGAAGGCCAATCAGCGCACCCTCTATGGCATCTTCGGAGACGCGCAGTGGACCAACAAGGAGCGCCTGTCGGATGCACTGCTGTGCGACCTGATTGACCACTTTTCGCGCTTGCCGCTGCCCAACCGCGCGGTGGACGCGGACATCCTCGGCCAGGCCTACGAATACCTGATCAAGAAGTTTGCGGACGCAACGAACAAGAAGGCGGGCGAGTTCTACACCCCGCGCAGCGTCGTCCGGCTGCTGGTGAACATCCTCGACCCGCAGCCCGGCGAGACGATCTACGATCCGGCCGCAGGCACCGCGGGCATGCTGCTGGGCGCAGTGCAGCACGTGCAGGAGGCCGGCGGCGACGTCAAGCTGCTGTGGGGCAAGCTCTTCGGCCAGGAGCGCAACCTGACCACCAGCAGCATCGCGCGCATCAACCTGTTCCTGCACGGCATCGAGGATTTCCAGATCGTGCGCGGGGACACGCTGCGCCAGCCGGCTTTCTTCGACGGCGATCGCCTGGCGACCTTCGACTGCGTGATCGCCAACCCGCCTTTCTCGTTGGAGCGGTGGGGCGAGGAGATCTGGGCCTACGATCCTTACGGTCGCAACTTCGCCGTACTGCCGCCATCCAGCAGCGGCGACTACGCCTGGGTGCAGCACATGCTGCGCTCGATGGCGCCCGGCCGCGGGCGGATGGCCGTGGTGCTGCCGCACGGCGCGCTGTTCCGTATGGGCGCCGAGGGCAAAATCCGGCGCAAGATCCTGGAGATGGATTTGTTAGAGGCGGTGATCGGACTGGGGCCGAATCTGTTCTACGGCACCGGGCTGGCCGCGGCGATCCTGGTCTTCCGGGCGCGCAAGCAGTCAACGCGCGCCGGCCAGGTGCTCTTTATTGATGGATCAGCGCTCTACCGCAAGGGCCGCAACCAGAACACGCTGGAGCCGGAGCACGCCGAGCAGATGCTGGCGTTGTACCGGGAGTATCGGGATGCGCCCGGCGCGGCCCGCGTCGCAACCCTGGCTGAAATCGAGCGCAACGATTGGAATTTGAATATCCAGCGGTACGTTGAGCCATCCGTCGAGCACGACTCGCTTACGATCGACGAGGCAGCACAGCGTTTGCGAGAGAGTGTCGAAGCTGCCTTCGCGACCGAGGAACGGCTGCTGACACTAATCAGGCTAAACGGCTTGCTAGGGGAGGATTACTTATGAACTCCAACGATCAAAATATCCATGTTCTGCCTGATACTCTAGGCAACCTCATCGTCGCCGTCAACAAAGGGCTGTATCGTATTCCTCAGTTTCAGCGCGAGTATGTGTGGGAGAAATCCAGAGTTCTCGAGCTTTTCGACAGCGTCTATAAGGAGTACCCCATTGGATCCTTCTTCCTTTGGAAAGCGGGTCGGGAGCACAATCGCCTTTTTCGNNCCTTTTTCGTCATTCAATTAGCCTGAACATTCCTCCCGTCAAGGACGATGATGACGTCACCTTCGTTCTCGATGGGCAGCAGCGGATAACGTCTTTGTATGTCGCTTTGCTGGGACTGACTGCACAGGGGACTGACTACAGCCATATCTGCTTCGACGTTAAGGATGAGAAATTCACCTACAGAGAGCCAGATAACAAGCGGTTTATCAGCATCAGCGATATCTGGGGCGAGAACGCCCTAGACATTGTTGAAGAGGTGGAGAAAGCTTACAAGCCCGCGTACAAGCGATGCTTTAGAATTCTACAAACCTACCCAGTTTCCATTGTCGAGGTCAGAGATCAGGACCTGCCTGCTGTCTGCAAAATCTTCCAACGCCTCAATCAGTCCGGCAAGCGCCTGGACCGATTCGACCTGATTTCCACTATGACTTTCAACCCCGACTTCGATCTACGCGAGAAGTTCAAACAAGACATCGTCGCCAAACTAAAGCAGAAAGCGTTTGGCGAAATTTCGCCCGCAATCCTCACTCAACTCATGGCGCTAGTCAAGAAAGGTGCATGCACAGAAAACGTTGAGTATAGCCTGACTTCGGACGAAATCATGTCTATGTGGAAATCGGTCGTTGATTCGATCCTACTGGCTGCGGACACGCTTCGGAAGAACGTTGGCGTACAAAATGCCAGTTTCCTCCCCTACGACGCCATTCTGACCCTTCTCGCGTATTTCTACGCCAAGTCCGGACGGCGTTCACTGTCGGAAAGCGAGCTGAGTTGGGTCAAGAGATGGTTCTGGCGGGCATCCTTCAGCCAGCACTATGGCTCCGGAGGTCCTACGAAAATGGGCCGCGATAAGGACCTCTTCGATGGATTGATCACCGGCGCGTTGCCAGCGTTTGCACCCGCAATGAATATCACCGCTGAGACGCTAGTGGGCACGAAGATGACGTGGTCCCGATCCGCGATCCGGAACGCATTCCTCTGCCTCCTGGCTATGCAGAACCCGGTTCACCTGGCAAACAACAGCAGCCTTGATCTAGTCAACGGAGGTATCTCCGATTTCACCAATCCGGAGAAGCACCATATCTTCCCACAAGCATTCCTGCGCGCTCACAGTTCTGGCGAAGTGGAGGTACACGCTCTGCCAAACTTCTGCTTCTTGCCGGCCGAGCTGAACAAGCGCATCTGCGACACCAAACCCTCGATATACATCCCTGATCTGACAAAGGAGAATCCGGAGTTTGCTGATGCCGCGCGGACACATCTGCTGCCCATTGGAAAAGGGGCCGGACTGACAGAGGACGACTACTTGCTGTTTCTGAAGACACGCTCTGAACTAATCCTTGGTGAGATCGAGCGGTTGACCGGAATCTCGACCGTTCCGGCTGAAGATCAACGGCAAAGAGCGATTGGGAAACTGGAGACCCGCCTCCGCGACCTAGTCCACAGTACCCTGTCAGACGCGCATGGCCAGGACTACTGGAAGACTGCCGTTCCCGAGGACATTCGTGTCGAAGTGCAAAGGAGAATCGATGCTGAGCTGCGCAAACAGCCCGAGCGTGGACAACAGGATTTCGCTGACGCGCGGCACAAGCTCAACTTCTGTAACGTGCCTGATTATCTCAAGCTCATTGTTACCAAGACCAATTGGCCGCACTTCGAGCCTGTATTCCGTCGCAGGGTCGACGTCGAGCGGCACATGGAGGCGTTTTCCGAGTTCCGCAACGCAACGATGCATAATCGTACGCTTGGGGAAATTGGCCGTCGCGCTGGTGAACTGGCACTAATCTGGTTCGAGACTGTTATGTCCGCCGATGGTGATGGGGGTTCTGAAGTAACTAATGAACAAACTGATGCCTGAGTGCATCACCCAATCCCAGCTCGAGTCCTATCTCTGGGGCGCGGCGACGCTGCTGCGCGGGCTGATCGACGCGGGCGACTATAAGCAGTTCATCTTCCCGCTGCTCTTCTTCAAGCGGCTGTGCGACGTGTACGATGAGGAGTACGCGCGGGCGCTGGCCGAGTCGGGCGGGGATGTAGATTACGCGGCGTTCGCCGAGAACCACCGCTTCCAGATTCCNNGGCGCGCACTGGCAGGACGTGCGCGCGGTGACGACCCACGTCGGGCAGGCGCTGCAGAATGCGCTGCGCGCCATCGAGCAGGCCAACCAGGGGCAGCTTTACGGCATCTTCGGGGATGCGCAGTGGACCAACAAGGAGCGGCTCTCCGACGCGACGCTGCGCGACCTGGTGGAGCACTTCTCGTCGCTGACCCTCTCCGTCGCCAACGTGCCCGAGGACGAGCTGGGGGTCGCGTACGAGTACCTGATCAAGAAGTTCGCCGACGACAGCGGCCACACCGCGGCGGAGTTCTACAGCAACCGCACCGTGGTCCGGCTGATGACGCGATTGCTCAATCCGCAGGAAGGGGAAAGCATCTACGACCCCACGGCCGGGTCGGGCGGGATGCTGCTCTCGGCTGCGATGCAGCTCAAGCGGCAGGGCCAGGAGTGGCGCACGCTGCGGCTCTACGGCCAGGAGCGCAACCTGATCACGTCGGCCATCGCGCGCATGAACCTGTTCCTGCACGGCTTCGAGGATTTCCGCATCGAGCGCGGAGACACGCTGGCCGATCCGAAGTTCTTGGAAGAAGACAGCCTGCGCCGCTTCGACCTGGTGCTGGCGAACCCGCCGTACTCGATCAAGCAGTGGAACCGTAAAGCGTGGAAGACCGACCGCTTCGGCCGCAACTTCCTGGGCACACCGCCGCAGGGCCGCGCCGACTACGCCTTCTTCCAGCACATCCTGGCCAGCCTGCAACCTGCGACCGGCCGCTGCGCGATCCTGTTTCCGCACGGCGTGCTGTTCCGTGACGAGGAGCGGGCCATGCGGGCGAAGCTGGTGGACCTGGACCTGCTCGAGGCGGTGATCGGGCTGGGGCCGAACCTGTTCTACAACTCGCCGCTGGAGGCTTGCATCGTGGTGTGCCGGACGCGCATGCCGCCGGAGCGGTGGGGCAAGGTGCTCTTCGTCAACGCGGTGGCCGAGGTGACGCGCGAGCGGGCGCAGAGCTTCCTGGAGGACGACCACATCGAGAAGATCGTGCGGGCCTACGCTGATTTTGCCGAGACGCCCGGCTTCAGCCACGCGGCGACGCTGGACGAAATCCGTTCGCACGCCACGAATCTGAGTATCCCGTTGTATGTGCGGCCGGCGACCAAGGTGCGCGAGGAAGCGGCCGAGTACACGGTGAATCCGCTGCGCGAGGTGATCGCCGAATGGGAGGCGAGCTCGGCGGCGCTGCGCGCAGCGATGGATGAGCTGTTTGCGACCTTGGCCGAAGCCGGAGGCCAGGAATGAGCGAATCGTCTGCTACCTGGCGCACCGTCCGCTTCGACCAGATCGCGGACAACATCGCGGAGCGCGTCGAGCCGGCTCAGGCCGGTACTGACATCTATGTCGGCCTGGAACATCTCGACCCCGATTCGCTGCGCCTCCGACGTTGGGGTACGCCGGCCGACGTGGAAGGCACCAAGCTGCGCTTCTATCCGGGCGACGTCATCTTCGGTCGCCGTCGGGCCTACCAGCGCAAGCTCGCCGTGGCCGAATTCGAGGGCATCTGCTCCGCCCACGCGATGGTGCTGCGGGCCAGGCCGGACGTCTGTCTGCCGGAGTTCCTGCCGTTCTTCCTGCAAAGCGATCGTTTCTTCGAGCGTGCGATGGCGATCTCGGTCGGTTCGCTATCGCCGACGATCAACTGGAAGACGCTGGCGGTGCAGGAGTTCCCCCTGCCGCCCCTCGACGAGCAACGCCGCATCGCGGAAATCCTGTGGGCGGCGGGAGCGGTTATCAATGGCTATGTCGCGGTTGAAGAAAGCCTGCAAGGGCTCAAGCGGGCGTATTGGCTTCAGGTCAGTTCCGAAGCAGATTGGCCGGTAGTTAACCTGGGCGATATCGCCGAGGTGCACAATGGGGCAACCCCCAGACGAGAGGTTGAGCGGTACTGGACAAACGGAACGATACCTTGGCTTCCGACTGAGAAAGTGCACGAACGCCTCATTGCCCAGGCCGACGAGTTGATCACGGAAGCGGCAGTCAAGGAATGCTCGCTTAAGATCTTTCCTGCGGGTTCAGTACTGATCTCCATGATCGGCCAGGGCAAGACACGCGGTACCGTGGCGCGTCTTCTTCTCGATGCCTGTATCAATCAGAATTTCGCTTGCGCAGTTTCGCAGCCTGGAACGGACAGTGAGTTCCTGTTCTACTATCTCGGTAACAGCTATGAGGAGCTGCGAAGGCTGTCTCAAGGAGGCGTTCAAGCGTTGAACTGCCAGATACTCAAGCAGTTTCCGATCAGACTTCCTCCAATTGAAGAACAACTTGCACTAGCCGCAAGCTACCGAGAGGTGGAGAGGCGATCCGAGTACGTTAGGGAACACATCGCGAAACTGCGATCTCTTGCTTCTATCCTATCCAAACAGCTTCTGTCGTCAGCCTGATCACGATACCTGAAACGAGGCGAAAGAGGATATTCAACGAACAAAACGCCGTCGAGAACTTCGTCCGTGACCTGCAGGGGATTTGGATCGCGGAGGCGCGAAGACTTCGGGTCGCGAAGGCACGAAGACTTCGGATCGCGAACGCACGAAGACTTCGGATCGCGAACGCACGAAGACAACGAAGAGCGCGAAGCACGAAGTACACGAAGGGGACGCGCCGCAGCGAGCGCCTTCGCGCTTCGTGGTCTTCGTGCACCTTCGCGTCTTCGCGATCCAAAGTCTTCGCGATCCAAAGTCTTCGCGATCCAAAGTCTTCGCGATCCAAACACCTTCCCGTCCAATCTTTCTGAGGTGATACATGAGCCATCAGTTTGAACCTTTGTCCTACAAGATCTTCGGCGCCTGCATCGCCGTTCAGCGGCAGCTAGGTCCCCACTGCATGGAAGTGGACTACCAGCGCGCCCTGGAGATCGAACTACGCAAGTTGGGGCTGGAGTACATCCGCGAGGCCGAGATTCCGATCGTCTACGATGGTATCGAGGTGACGCGGCGTCGCGTGGATTTTGTAATTTGGGATGATACCCATACCAATCTCCTGGAAACCAAAGCGGCAAAAGCGTTTCGCCCCGAAGATGTCGAACAATGCCAGCTTTATCTGCGCAACGGCAACTTCCGTGTGTGTCAACTGGCGAATTTCGGCCAGGTGCCGCTCGGCAAGGACCGTTTCGTATGGACGCCCAACGGCCCGGCATTACACGGGCCGCATCCGTAGGGGAACTGGAAGTGCGAAGGCGCGAGGACTTCGGATCACGAAAACGCGAAGACAACGAAGGGCGCGAAGCGCGAAGTACACGAAGGGGGCACGCCGCGGCAAGCGGCCTTCGTGCTTCGTGGTCTTCGTGCACCTTCGCGTCTTCGCGATCCAAAGTCTTCGCGATCCAAACACCCCCGTGACACCGGGAGTCATCCATGTTCAACGAACAAAACGCCGTCGAGAACTACGTCCGTGACCTGCTCTGCGGCCCGCAGCCAGCTGCCGGTGTGCGCATCGGCGAGCCTCGCGCCGCCTACCGTGCGGAAGTAGCCACGCCGCAGCCGCAAAGCCTCGGCTGGAGCTTCCTGCCCGGCGCGCAGCTCCCGCGCGCCACAACCGACGTGCTGGTCGAGTCACACCTGCGCGACGCGCTGATCCGCCTCAACCCGGAGATCGCGGCTCGGCCCGACCGCGCCGACGAGGTGCTTTACCGGCTGCGCGCCATCCTGCTCTCGGTCAACGCGGACGGCCTGGTGCGCGCCAACGAGGAGTTCGCCGCCTGGCTGCGCGGGGAGCGCTCGATGCCGTTCGGGCCGCGCGGGGAGCACACGGGCGTCCGGCTGGTGGATTTCGACGCGGTGGTGAACAACCGCTGCCTGGTCGCTACGCAGCTCGTGTTCACCGCCGGCGCGCAGACGCGGCGCTTCGACCTGGTCCTGTTCGTCAACG
>CXWK01003083.1_pt1 | contig 11187 bp, 13 predicted proteins | sample 590851 | NCBI WGS metagenome assembly CXWK01 (sample SAMEA3498364, study PRJEB10139) | wastewater metagenome | biome: wastewater treatment plant; material: activated sludge | place: Denmark | collected 2014-08-01
CACCACCACGGCGCGCCAGAACATCTCGTGGCTGGGCGCCGCGCGACTGCGCGCCGGCTTCGTTCCCTTCGGCTCGACGCTATTCTACGCAACCGGCGGTCTTGCCTTCGGCGGCGTCGAACAGCACTCGGCCTTCACCTCGCTTGCCGGCGGCGCCTGCCAGTTCTTCTGGTGCTCATACGGCGGTTCGTCGCAAACCGCGCTCGGCTGGACGATCGGCGCAGGCGCCGAGGTGGCGATCACCGACAACATCAGCTTAAAGTCGGAGTATCTCTACGTCGATCTCGGCCGTCGCCAGAATCCGGTGTATTCCTACGGGGGAGCCAACGCGGCAGGCGTTCCGGTCAACTACCTGCAGACGTCGAAATTCGCCAGCCACGTGTTCCGCAGCGGTCTGAACTACAGGTTCGACTTCGGCCGCGACGCGCCCGTGACGACCCGGCGCTGACGCGCGGAGAAAAGGGCAGGACGGCGGGCCCGGCCCGCTGTTTTCCTTTCACCCGCCCCGCGGAAACTCCAGCCCCATCTCGCGATAGCGCTCGGGATCGTCGGCCCAGTTGGAACGGACCTTCACGAACAGGAACAGATGCACCTTCTGTTCGGCGGCCTCCGCGATCTCTTTTCGCGCGGCTTGCCCGATGGACTTGATCATCTTGCCGCCCTCGCCGATCACGATCTTCTTCTGGCCCTCGCGCGCGACGAAGATCGTCTGCTCGATCCGCGCCGAACCGTCGGGCATGGTCTTCCACTGATCGGTCTCGACCGTCGCCTCGTAGGGCAATTCGTCGTGCAGGCGCTCGAATACCTTTTCGCGCGTGATTTCGGCGGCGAGCGAGCGCAGCGGCGCGTCGGACACCTGGTCTTCCGGATAGAGCCAGGGTCCCGGCCTCATCATGCCCGCCAGATGCGCGCGCAGATAGTCGACGCCGTCGCCCTTGGCGGCCGAGATCATGAACGTCTCGGCGAATTGCGCGCGCGCATTGGCCTCTTCCGCCAGCGCCAGCAGTTTCTCGCGCGGGATGAGGTCGATCTTGTTCAGGACCAGCACTTTTCGGCGCGGCGCGTCCTTCAGCCGGTCGAGGATCGTCTCGACCTCCTCGTCGATCCCCTTCTTCGCGTCGATCAGCAGGGCGACGACATCTGCGTCGCCGGCCCCGCCCCACGCGGTGGTCACCATCGCCCGGTCGAGCCGCCGCTTCGGCGCGAAGATGCCGGGCGTGTCGACGAAGATGATCTGCGCGTCGCCTTCGATCGCGATGCCGCGCACCAGCGCCCGCGTCGTCTGCACCTTGCGCGACACGATCGACACTTTCGCGCCGACGATCGTGTTCAGGAGCGTCGACTTGCCGGCGTTCGGCGCGCCGATCAGCGCGACGAATCCGCAACGGGTCTGCTCTTCGCTCATGACGTTCCCCTCGCGCCCGCGCCGACCTTTTCACGCACGAGAAAGGCTTCGGCGGCCGCCTGTTCGGCGTGGCGCTTGGACGAGCCTTCGCCCGCGGCGGGTTCGAACCCGTCGACGATGGCGGAAATCCTGAATTGCGGCTGATGATCGGGGCCGATCTGTGCGTCGAGCCGGTAGGTCGGCGTCGCCAGCCCCCGCCCCTGCGCCCATTCCTGCAGCGCGCTCTTGGGATCGCGCGAGGCCGGCGCTTCCTGCACGATCCGCGACCCGAAGCTCGCGGCGACCAGTCGCGCGGCGGCGTCGTAGCCCGCGTCGATATAGACGGCGCCGAGCACGGATTCGCAGATGTCGCCGAGGATCGCCGCCTTCTTGGCGCCCCCGGACTGGGCTTCGCCGTCGCCGAGCCGGATGAACGGCGCGGCGCCCCATTCGAGCGCGACCTCGGCGCAGGTTTCGCGGCGCACCAGTTCGGCCAGGCGGCGCGACAGCTCTCCCTCGGCCGCGCCCGGAAAGGCGCGGTAGAGCATGTCGGCGATCACCATGCCGAGCACGCGGTCGCCGAGAAATTCGAGACGCTGGTAGCTGTCGCTGCGATTCACGCACGAACTGACATGCGTCAGCGCCTGCCGCAGCAGCGCGACCTTGCCGAACCGATGCCCGAGCCGCTCCTCGAGCGGCGCCAGGTCGGGCAATGGCTTCCTGGACATCAGCGCACCGGCTGGAAGAGCCTGTCGAAGCGCACCGCCCACGGCCAGGTCCAGATCTGCCAGGCCGAATAGCCGTCGCGGAGCGAGAAGAAGATCATTTCGGCGCGGCCGACGAGATTCTGCGCCGGCACGAAGCCGACGCCGCCATGCTCCGGCGGCACGCGCGAATCCGTGGAATTGTCGCGGTTGTCGCCCATCATGAAGTAATTGTCGGGCGGCACTTCGAACACGCCGGTATTGTCGTTGAAGCCGGTGTCGCCCTCGATCTCGATGATCGTGTGGCTGACGCCGCCCGGCAGCGTCTCCTTGTAGGAGGCGACCGACGTCAACTCGCCCATCCGGTCCTCGGTGCGCACCTTCTCGATCGGCTCGCGCGGCACCATCTGGCCGTTGATGTAGAGGCGGCCCTTGATCATCTGGATGCGATCGCCCGGCAGGCCGATCACGCGCTTGATGTAATCCTGCGACGTGTCGCGCGGCAGCTTGAACACCGCGACGTCGCCGCGCTTGGGCTTGGAGGCGAGGATGCGGCCGGAGAACAGGTCCGGGCTGAACGGCATCGAATAGCGCGAATAGCCGTAGGAATATTTCGAGACGAACAGGAAATCGCCGATCAGCAGCGTCGGGATCATCGAGCCCGAGGGAATGTTGAACGGCTGGAACAGCAGCGTCCGCACCACGGCCGCGATCAGAAGAGCCTGGATGATGACCTTGACCGTCTCGCCGAGACCGCCTTCGGCGCGCTTCTGCGGCTTGGACTTGTCGGCGTCGAGGCCGATCGGCTCGCTCATGAATGCTCTCTTTCTGGCAATGCGCCGGCCTCTCTAACATGCCGGGCCATTTTCGTCAGCCGCGCGCCCGGTTCGGGCCGAACCGCCATATAGGCGGCTAATGCGCCGTTTTCACGCCAGCGCCGGCGCGCCAGGCGCCAGCGCCTCGATGATGACCTGCGCGAAGGCGAGCGGAAACTCGTCGGTGATGGTGAGGTGGACGCGCGCCTCGTAGCCTGCGGGAACCATGGCCGCCAGCCGTTCCGCGGCGCCGCCGGTCAGCTTCATCGTCGGTCGGCCGCCCGGCAGGTTGATGACGCCCATGTCCTTCCAGGCCACGCCGCGGCGAATGCCGGTGCCGAGCGCCTTGGCGCAGGCCTCCTTGGCCGCGAACCGCTTGGCGTAGGACGCCGCGCGCGAGGCGCGACCGTCGGACTTGGCGCGCTCGACCTCGGTGAAGCAGCGGCGCGTGAAGCGTCCGTCGAACCGCGCGAGCGCTTCCTCGATGCGTCTGATGTCGCAGAGATCGCTGCCGAAACCGATGATCATGCGCCCCGCGCCGCCTGCCGCCCTTCGTCCATTGCTTTGCGCATGCGGGCGACCGATTCGGCAAGGCCGACGAAAATGGCCTCGCCGATCAGGAAATGGCCGATGTTGAGTTCGACGATCTCCGGCAGGCTGGAAATGCGCCGGGCCGTGTCGAAATCGAGACCGTGCCCCGCATGGCATTCGATGCCCAGTTGCTGCGCGAGCTTTGCGGCGGCCCGCAGCCGCTCGAATTCGGCTTCGGCCTTCGCCGTCTCGCCCAGTTCGACCTGATGGCACCAGGCGCCCGTGTGCAGCTCCACCACCGGCGCCCGCAGCGACGCCGCCGCGCGGATCGCCTCCGCGTCCGGCTCGATGAACAACGACACGCGCACGCCGCCGCGCGAAAGCTCGGACACGAACGGCGCCAGATGATCGTGCCCGCCGACCACGTCGAGCCCGCCTTCGGTCGTCCGCTCCGTGCGTTTTTCCGGCACGAGGCAGGCGGCGTGCGGCGCGACGCCGAGCGCGATGTCGAGCATCTGATCGGTCGCCGCCATCTCGAAATTGAGCGGCTTCGCGATCGCGGCCTTGAGCCGGCGCATGTCGTCGTCGCGGACGTGGCGCCTGTCCTCGCGCAGATGCGCGGTGATGCCGTCGGCGCCGGCTTCGATCGCCAGCAACGCGGCGCGCACCGGGTCCGGCCGCGCGCCGCCGCGCGCGTTCCGCACGGTGGCGACATGATCGATGTTGACGCCGAGGCGCAGTTTGCCGGTCGTGGTCATCCGTTCATCCGCTCGACCTTGCTGACCACGGGCTTGGATTTCAGTTGCGAGATCACGCTCGTGAGCTGCTTGAGGTCCGTCACTTCCAGATCGAGGATCACGTCGCGGAAATCAGGCGAATGGACCTCGAACGCGATGTTGGAAATATTGGCGCCGACCTCGCCGATGGCGGTGGCGATCGTGCCGAGCGTGCCCGGCTCGTTGATCGCGGTGACGCGGACCTGCGCCGGGAACTTGTCGCCGCGCGATTCCTCCAGGTCCCAGCGCACGTCGAGCCAGCGTTCGGGTTCGTTGTCGAACGCCGACAGCGCTGGCGACTGGATCGGATAGATGGTGATGCCCTCGCCCGCCGTGACGATGCCGACGATGCGGTCGCCCGGGACTGCGCCGCCGTTCGGCGCGAAACGCACGGGCATGTCGGCGCGGATGCCGCGGATCGGCAGCGCCTTTTCCGGCTGCTCGCCGGCCGGCGACTTGAACAGCAGGCGCTGCGCCTTCTTGAGGCTGAACCAGCCGGCTTCCTTCTTGTCGTAGCCGGGGCCGGCCTTGCGCTCGTCGGTGAACTCCGGATGCACCGCCTTGACCACGTCGCCCGAAAACATCTCGCCGCGTCCGACCGCGGCATAGATGTCCTCGACCGAGGTGCGCGCCAGCCGCGAGACGAACGGCTTCAGGGTTTCGTCGCCGAACGGCTTGCCCGCGCGCTCGAAGGCGCGCGCGACGATCTGACGGCCGAGACCCTTGTATTGCGCCCGCACCGCCTCGCGCGTCGCGCGCCGGATCGCCGCCCGCGCCTTGCCGGTGACGACGAGCGTTTCCCACGCCGCCGGCGGCGACTGGCCTTCGGCGCGCACGATCTCCACCTCGTCGCCGTTGTTGAGTTCCGACAGCAGCGGCGAAATACGTCCGTTGACCTTGGCGCCGACCGCCGAATTGCCGACGCGCGTGTGTACGGCGTAAGCGAAGTCGACCGGGGTCGCGCCGCGCGGCAGCGCGATCAGGCGGCCCTTCGGCGTGAAGCAGAACACCTGGTCGTGGAAGAGTTCGAGCTTGGTGTGTTCGAGGAATTCTTCCGGGCTGTCGCCTTCCGCCAGCAGTTCGAGCGTGCGTTGCAGCCAGCGATAGGCGCCGCTCTCGTGACTCAGCGTCTCGACGTCGGCGACCAGCGAATCCTTGTAGAGCGCATGCGCGGCGATGCCGAGCCGCGCGATCTCGTGCATGTCCTTGGTGCGGATCTGCAGTTCGACGCGCTGGTGTCCGGGGCCGACCACCGTCGTGTGAATGGATCGGTAATCGTTCTGCTTCGGCGTCGAGATGTAGTCCTTGAAGCGGCCTGGCACCGTCGGCCATTTCGTATGCACGACGCCGAGCACGCGATAGCAGTCCTCGGGGTTCGGTACGACAATGCGAAAACCGTAGATGTCGGAGAGCTGCTCGAACGCGATCGACTTGCGCTCCATCTTGCGCCAGACCGAATACGGCGCCTTCTGCCGGCCCTGCACATGCGCGGCGATTCCGCGCTGCGTCAGTTCCTGCTGCAATTCCTGCTCGATCCGGCGGATGATCGCGCCGTTCTTGCGCTCGAGATCCTTCAGCCGTTTCGAGATCGTCTCGAACGCCTCGGGCATCAGGTGCTTGAAGGCGAGTTCCTCCAGTTCGTTGCGCATGCTCTGCATGCCCATGCGGCCGGCCAGCGGCGCGTAGATGTCGAGCGTTTCCTCGGCGATGCGCTTGCGCTTCTCGACCGGCACGAAATGCAGCGTACGCATGTTGTGCAGCCGGTCGGCGAGCTTGACGAGCAGCACGCGCACGTCGTCGGCGATGGCCAGCAGCAGCTTGCGGAAATTCTCCGCCTGCTCGGCGCGCTTCGAGACGAGATCGAGCTTCTTGATCTTGGTGAGGCCATCGACCAGGCGACCGATGTCGGCGCCGAACACGCGGTCGATCTCCTCGCGCGTGACTTCGGTGTCCTCGATCGTGTCGTGCAGCACGGCGGCGACGATGGTCGCATCGTCCAGGCCCAGATCGGTCAGGATCGCCGCGACTTCCAGCGGATGGGAGAAGTAGGGGTCGCCGGAGGCGCGCGTCTGCGCGCCGTGCGCCCGCATCGCATAGACGTAGGCGCGATTCAGCAGGTCCTCGTTCGCATGCGGATTGTATCTCCGCACGCGTTCCACGAGTTCGTACTGCCGCATCATATCGAAAGCACCCCCGACCACCGGACGATTCGAACTATCGGGCCGGCGAAGGGACGAAACAAGCGCGCAGGCAGTCCCTGCGCGTGTCTGGATTTATTCGCCGTCGTCTTCCGTCTCGGCGGGGGGCACGAGTCCCTCGAGCCCGCGCAGCAGGTCTTCTTCCGTCATGCGGTCGAACTGCACTTCGCCCGTGCCGGCGTCGACCGAAGGTTCTGCGCTGACGAGCGCCGGCACCGTCTCGGCCTCCGGTTCGTCGACCTCGACGTGCTTCTGCAGCGAATGGATGAAGTCTTCTTCCAGATCCTCGGGCGTCAGCGTCGCGTCGGCGATTTCGCGCAGGGCGACGACCGGGTTCTTGTCGTTGTCGCGGTCGACCGTGATCTGCTGGCCCGACGAGATCATCCGGGCGCGATGCGCGGCGAGCAGGACGAGATCGAATCGATTCTCGACTTTCTCGATGCAATCTTCGACTGTGACGCGCGCCATGGCGGGCCGGCTCCTGCTTCAATGGATCGGAAGAGGCCGTCCAATACACGTTCGGGACGGCCGACGCAACATTCGTGCGGCGCCGCCGCAAGAGCCGCATTTTGAACGCAAACCATGGATAACTTAAAATCGTTCAAATGTATACCATCCAAAATTAAGCTGTTGAATCAATTATCAAGCTTTAGGTCAGCTTGACCTGCTAACTTGACTGCGCAGCTTCGAAGGATGATTTTACGCGCGCGAGATCGGCTGGAATGCGCCCGGCCCCGAGATTGGCCCTTCGGCCACATACCGGCAACCCCTTCCCGCTCGGCGGTGCGTCGGCGAGACCAACCCGGATTAGAGACAAAGTATGGCTGAGCAGGAAAGAATTGCTCTCTTCATTGACGGCGCCAACCTCTACGCGACCGCCAAGGCCCTCAATTTCGACATCGACTACAAGCGCCTGCTGCGTGAGTTCCAGTCGAAGGGCCGCCTGGTGCGCGCCTTCTACTACACCGCCCTCGTCGAGGATCAGGAATATTCCGCGATCCGTCCCCTCATCGACTGGCTCGACTACAACGGCTATTCGGTCGTGACCAAGCCGACCAAGGAATTCGTCGACTCCACCGGCCGCCGCAAGGTCAAGGGCAATATGGACATCGAACTGGCGGTCGACGCCATGGAGATGGCCGAACATCTCGACCACATCGTCCTGTTCTCCGGCGACGGCGACTTCCGTTCGCTCGTGGAGGCGATCCAGCGCAAGGGCGTGCGGGTCTCCGTGGTCTCCACGATCACGACGCAGCCGCCGATGGTCGCCGACGAGTTGCGCCGGCAGGCGGACGAATTCGTCGACATCACCCATCTGATCCCGAAGATCGGCCGCGATCCGGCCGAGCGTGTCGAGCGGTTGCAGCGCTACCACGAGCGCCGCCCGGCCGCGCCGGCCCCGACGGCCGCCTCGAACTACGACGATCAGGGCTGATTTGTTCTCGGCCCGGGCCGAGCCCGATCGCAATTGTCCGCGCTGCCCGCGACTGGTCGCCTTCCGTGAGGAGGCCCGGTCGCGTGCGCCGGAATGGTTCAATGCGCCGGTGCCGACCTTCGGCGCGCGGTCGGCGCGCCTGCTGATCGTCGGCCTCGCGCCCGGGCTGCAAGGCGCCAACCGCACGGGCCGCCCGTTCACCGGCGACTACGCCGGCGACCTCCTCTACGCCACCCTGCTGGAATATGGCTTCGCCAGAGGCAAGTATCAGGCGCGCCCGGACGACGGCCTGCAACTCGTCGACGCCGCCATCGCCAACGCGGTGCGGTGCGTGCCGCCGCAGAACAAGCCCCTGCCCGAGGAGATGAAGCACTGCCGGCCGTTTCTCGAAGCGGCGATCGGCGAAATGCCGGCGTTGCGCGTGATCGTGGCGCTCGGCCGCATCGCGCACGAGAGCACGTTGCGGACATTGGGACGCAAGCTTTCGGCGCACCCTTTCGGCCACGGATCGACGTTCGAGATCGAGGCGGCGGGACGACCCGTCGTTCTGCTCGATAGCTACCATTGCTCCCGCTACAACACGAACACGGGCGTGCTGACGCCGGACATGTTCCGCGCCGTCTTCGCCAGGGCCCGCGCCCTGCTCGAGGCCCGGTAAAGCGCCGTTAAGCGCGCTCTGGTTTGCTGGCGGCCCATTCCCCGGGACGCCGGAAGCGCCAGTTGCAACAGCTCATCGCCATCCAGATCCTGCGCGCGCTCGCCGCCGGCATGGTGGTGTTCCATCACGCCCAGAACGACGCCGCCCGCACGGCGGCCGAGGCGGGCGGCCAGTTCGCGCGCTTCTTCCCCTTGCCCTGGGCCGCCGGCGTCGACCTGTTCTTCGTCGTCTCCGGCTTCGTCATGGTCTTCTCGTCGGACAAGCTGTTCGCGGCGCCCGGCGGCGCGGCGCAGTTTCTGGGCCGGCGCGCGGCGCGCATCGTGCCGCTCTACTGGCTGGCGACCGCGATCTTCCTCGCAGCCGTCCTGCGTGGCGCAGCGGCCGGCAAGGCGCCGATGCCCGACATCGGCGAGATCGCGTCTTCGTTCGCCTTCCTGCCCTGGCCGCGCGGCCTCGACGGCGCACCGCGCCCGATCCTGTCGCTCGGCTGGACGCTCGAATACGAGATGTTCTTCTACGTCGTCTTCGCCGCCTTCCTCTGGCTGAAGCGCAAAACGGCGGTGGCGGCCGTCGCGCTCGCCCTCGGCGCGCTCGTCGCATGGAATGTCCTCGCCCAGCCGCAGAACGTGGCGCTCGCCTTCTGGAGCGATCCGATCGTGCTCGAATTCGCGCTGGGCATGGGCCTGGCCCTCGCCTACCGGAACGGCGTCCGACTGTCGGCGCCCGGAGCGATCGCCCTTGCGACCGCGGCCTTCGTCGCGCTCGCGTTCGATCCGATGGAGTCCGCGCACGAGGCGGTCGACGCGGTCGACGCGAACGGCTTCCTGCGCCTGTTCTCGTGGGGCGCGCCGATGGCCGCGCTCTTTGCCGCGGCGACGCTCGCTCCCGCGCCCTCGGCCAACGCGCCGCTGCGCGCGCTGGCGAAGATCGGCGACGCGTCCTACGCGCTCTACCTGTTCCATCCTCTGGCGTTGATCGTGCTGCGCAAGCTCTGGCTCGCGGCCCGTCTCGACGCGGCGCTCGGCTACTGGCCGCTCGTGGCGCTCACGTCGCTGGCTTCCGTCGCGCTGGCGCTGGCGGTCTATCGTTGGGTGGAAATGCCGCTGACCCGCGCCGCGCAACGCGTGCTCGTGTCGAAAGGCGCGCCGGCGCGGCCGGGCCTGGCGCACGGCTGAACTGCTGGCCCGCGCACGTCCGTGCGCTAAGATGGGCTTTCGAACAGCGAGGCTCGCATGATCGTCACCGTCTTCCGTTCGCGCCTGAAACCCGATGTTCGCGACGCCTACGATCCGTTGGCGGCGCGCATGAGCGAACTGGCGCGGCAGATGCCCGGCTACGTCTCGCACAAGGTGTTCACGGCCGATGACGGCGAGCGCGTCACCATCGTCGAATTCGCAGACGAGGCGAGCCATCGCGCGTGGGGGGATCATCCCGAACATCGCGCCGCGCAGCGGACGGGACGCGCCGAATTCTACTCCGAATACACGCTGCGGGTCTGCGAGGTGAAGCGCGAGTCGCGCAAGAAGCCGGAGTGACTACCGGAACGGATTGACGATCGTCGTTCCGCCGATCGTCGTGCCGTGGCTCATGTCCTCGCTGTAGAGCGTTTCGCAATTCAGCGCCTGGGCAGCGGCGACGATGGCGCTGTCCCAATATGACAGGCTGTGGCGGGCGGCGATGTCGAGGGCAGCCATGACGATTGCGACCGTTATGTCCTGCGTTCTGAATCGCATGAACGCCTGCACGAGGAGCCGCGCATCCTCGGTCGGGATCGCGTCCACTTTGGTGGGACGCGTCGATTGGACAAAGAACTCCTGCAAAACCTGCGTGGACAGCGAATGATCCGACAGGTCGAGCAGTTCGATAGCGCGGAGCCGCTTCGGTCTTTCTTCGGGCCTTGCGCTGATCGAATAGAGGAGGACGTTTGTGTCGAGGAAGCCTCCCCTCATCGCCGCCGCCGCTCGTGGATTTCGTCGCGCGGCAATCGGTCGGAGGCGGAGAAGTTCGCAATACGTTCGCGAACCTCTTTTTCGAGACGCTTCAGGCGCTCGAATTCGTTTTCTGACGCGCCCAGTTCGGACAGGAACGCCCGCACCAGCGCGGACACTGATGTGTCCTGCTCCGCGGCTTTGACACGCGCGCGACGGTAAGTCTCGTCATCGACCGCGACAGTGATGTTTTTCATCCATTCACAGTATCACAGTTTCACAGTCACTCAACCCCGCGCCCGCAACAACCGGCCTTTCTCCTTGGCCCAGTCGCGCTTCTTCTCGGTCTCGCGCTTGTCGTGCAACTGCTTGCCGCGCCCCAGCGCCAGCTCGATCTTGGCGCGTCCGCGATCGTTGAAATAGATTTTCAGCGGCACGATGGTCATGCCTTCGCGCTGCACGCCCTGCGCCAGCTTGGCGATCTCGCGCAGCTTCAGGAGCAGTTTGCGCGGGCGCTTCGGCTCATGGTTGAAACGGTTGCCGCCTTCGTATTCCGGGATGGTCGCGTTGATCAGCCACAGTTCGCCGGCGCGATCGACGCTGGCGTAGCTCTCGGCGATCGTCGCCTTGCCGGTGCGCAGCGACTTCACCTCGGTGCCCGTCAGAACGAGACCGGCTTCGAATTTCTCGCCGATCTCGTAATTGTAGCGCGCCTTCCGGTTGTCGGAGACGATCTTGAAGTTCGACTTCGGTTTTTC
>CXWK01007889.1_pt3 | contig 11187 bp, 13 predicted proteins | sample 590851 | NCBI WGS metagenome assembly CXWK01 (sample SAMEA3498364, study PRJEB10139) | wastewater metagenome | biome: wastewater treatment plant; material: activated sludge | place: Denmark | collected 2014-08-01
GTTCCGGCATTGAGACTGAACGCTTTGGCCGGCGCGGTCGCAAGTTTATCTACCGCGGATTCGAGCGTGAGCACCCCTTCATCCACCAGGGCCAACGTCAGGGAGAGGGCGGTCTCCAGGCCCACGATGCCGAAGGGCGCTTCGGTGAACTCCTGCTGCTTCTCTTGGGTCGCATGCGGGGCATGGTCGGTCGCGATCACGTCGATGGTTCCGTCGCGGAGTCCTTCCTTGATCGCCTGAACGTCCTGCATGGTCCTCAGCGGAGGATTCATCTTCGCGTGGGTGTTGTACCCGCGTGTCAGTTCTTCGGTCAGGGTGAAGTGGTGCGGGCAGGCTTCAGCGGTCACCTTGAGGCCGCGCGCCTTGGCTTCCCGCACCATACGCACCGAGCCGGCGGTGCTGATATGCGCGAGATGAAGGCGGGCGCCGGTCAGTTCAGCCAGCGAGACATTGCGGGCCACCATGACATCTTCCGCCGCGGAGGGAATGCCCGGCAGGCCGAGTTCGGTCGAGACCAGCCCTTCGTTCATACACCCGCCCTCGGACAGGTGCAGATCTTCGCAGTGGTCCACGACCGGCACGTCGAAGGCGCGCGCGTATTCCATGGCGCGTCGCATGACGAGGCTGTTCATCACCGGCTTTCCGTCGTCGGAGATGGCGACACAACCGGCGCGGCGCAGATCGCCGATTTCCGCCAGTTCTTTGCCTTCCGATTTTTTTGTGATGGCGCCGATTGGATAGAGGTGGGCGTTACCCGCTGCCTTCGCGCGCTCGAGCATGAATTCGGTGACGGCCTGATTGTCGTTGACGGGATTGGTGTTGGGCATCGCGCAGACGGTGGTGAATCCACCCGCGACGGCCGCAGCCGTTCCTGACTGGATCGTCTCTTTATACTCGAAACCCGGTTCGCGGAAATGCACGTGGAGATCCACGAACCCCGGAAGCACCAGTTGGCCCTTGGCTTGAATGACTGTCGCGCCGGCCGGCGCAGTAAGTGCCGGTCCGACTGCCGAGATTGTTCCGTTTTCGATCAGGACATCCGCCACGCCGTTCACGCGTCCGGGATCGATCACATGACCGCCTTGAATCAGTAGTGTCATCGTTCGCTCATAAAAAGAATAAGGTAAAAAGGATTCATTCAGTCGCTTCGTCCCGCTCAGCCGGCTCCCGACATGAGATACAAAATGCCCATGCGCACGGCCACGCCGTTCGCCACCTGATCGAGAATCACGGACGAGAGACTGTCCGCCACGTCGGGCGCGATTTCCACCCCGCGATTGATGGGGCCCGGATGCATGACGATGGCGCCGGGCTCGGCCAGCTTTACGCGTTCGCTGGTCAATCCATAGTGTCGCGCATATTCCCGGATCGTCGGAAACAACGCGCGGCCCTGTCGCTCCAGTTGGAGCCGCAACATCATGATCACGTTGACGCCTCGCAGCGCTTCGTCCAAGTTGTGGTACACCTGCACTCCGAGCTGGCTGATCTGCAGAGGGATCATGGTCGGCGGTCCGACGACCCGCACCTCCGCTCCGAGTTTCGTGAGGGCNNAATCCGGCGAAGCCCATTCGCCGGCTGCGGATGGTGTACAGGTCGAGCAGAGCCTGTGTCGGATGTTCATGCCACCCGTCACCGGCATTGATGACCGAAGACTTGACGCCCCGCGCCAGGGTCTCTGCGGCGCCGGCTGAGGAGTGCCGCAGGACGATGATATCGGCCTGCATGGCTTCGATGTTGCGGGCCGTATCCAGGAGCGTTTCCCCCTTCACCACGCTGCTGGAGGAGGGGGAAAAATTGATGACGTCGGCGCTGAGCCGCTTGGCGGCCAATTCAAACGACGTTCTGGTTCTCGTGCTCGGCTCGAAGAAGAGGTTGACGACCGTCTTGCCTCGTAACGCCGGCACCTTTTTGATCTCCCGGCCGGAGACTTCCTTGAAGGAATCCGCGGTTTCCAGGATCAACGTGATGTCGTCCGCCGACAGGTCGGTCAGGCTGAGCAGGTCTTTCCGTTTGAGCCCCACGACAATGTCTCCGGTTACGCCCTGAGGATGACGACGCGATCCTCTTCCCCGTTTTCTTCGAGATGGACCTCAATGGCCTCTTCTCGTGACGTGGGAATATTTTTGCCGATGTAATTGGCTTTGATGGGCAGTTGCCGATGGCCGCGATCGACCAGTACCGCCAGCTGAATTTCCGCCGGTCGTCCCAGGTCGATCAGGCTATCCATGGCGGCGCGAATGGTGCGGCCGGTGAAGAGCACATCGTCCACGAGGACCACCTTGAGATCGGAAATTTTGAACGGCACCGAGGTCTTGCGGAGGATCGGCTGATCCTTGCGGAGCGACAGGTCGTCACGATAGAGCGTGATGTCCAATTCGCCGATCGGGATCTGGGTGCCCTCGATGTCGTGGATGCGCCGCACGAGACGATGCGCCAGGTGCACGCCCCCCGTCCGGATGCCCACCAAGGCCAGGTCCTTGATGCCCTTATTGCGTTCCAGAATTTCATGCGCGATGCGGGTCACGGCGCGGGCGATATCGCCGGCGTCCATCACCACTCGCTCCTGCCGGTTGCCAGTTGTGGGTTCGGTTGTCATAGGTGGTTCAGTCGATGGGGGCATAAAAAAACCTTCCCATCGGTTTGGATGAGAAGGTGCGGGTTGTCGGACGGCTGGCTGCCGTGTCGTGTGGTCATGATCTCCTTACCCACCTCACAGGATGAGCATTAAAGGCGAGCCGATCTTAACGAGTTGCCCCTACCGTGTCAAGAATTCCGTGCCCCGTGTGGCCTGTGTTGCACGACGACGCCTTCATTGACTCCCTGCATGCCATTTGTTAGCTTCGTGCCGTTGAGAGGCGGTCCGCCTCTCTCGACTATCATCCAGTCACCCGGAATTTATCAGCTCCCATCCTGAAAGGATCGCGCATGACTGCCTCTGCTGCCTCTACCGCCACGCCTGACCTTCTGACCGCTTTGGCCAATAAGGCGACGCACCTTCGCATGGACAGTGTGAAGGCGACGACTGAAGCCGGGAGCGGACATCCCTCCAGCTGTTGTTCGGCCGCAGACATCGTCGCGGTCCTGTTCTTTTCGGTGATGCGGTACGACCCGAAAAACCCGAAATTGCCCAATAGCGATCGATTCGTCCTCTCGAAGGGCCATGCGGCGCCCCTGCTGTATGCGGCCTGGGCGGAAGCCGGGTTGTTTCCCAAATCGGAATTGCTCAAATTGCGCACCCTCGGGTCGGATCTCGAAGGCCATCCGACTCCCCGCCTTTCATTCGTGGATATGGCCACCGGTTCGTTGGGGCAGGGATTGCCGGCCGGAGTGGGTCTCGCGTTCAATGCCAAATCAATCGACAAGACCGACTACCGGACCTATGTGCTGATGGGCGATGGCGAATCCGTCGAAGGCTCCGTCTGGGAAGCGGCGGAAGTGGCGCGGCACGCGGCGTTGGATAATTTGTGCGCGATTGTGGATGTGAACCGGTTGGGGCAAAGCGACCCCACGATGTTGCAGCATGACATGGAGGCCTATCGTGCCCGATGGGCCGGGTTCGGCTGGCATGCCATTGTGGTGGACGGTCACGATATCGGCGCCCTCGTGGCAGCGTTTGAGGAAGCGGCGCGGACCAAGGGGCGGCCGACGGTGTTGTTGGCGAAGACCTTCAAGGGGCGCGGCATCTCTTTCATGGAGAATCATCCCGAATGGCACGGAAAGCCCATGAAGAAGGGTGAAGAAACGCAGAAGGCCTTGGATGAGTTGACGCGGCAACTCAAGCCCGGCTCGACGCAACCGCAGATTCCGATGCCGACAGCCGTCAAAGCTGCTGCCCCTGCCAAGGGGACGATGGCGCCTCCGCCCTACAAACTCGGTGATTCAGCGGCGACGCGGGAAGCGTTCGGAGCCGCCCTCCTGGCGCTCGGCGAGGCCAACTCGCAGGTGGTCGCGCTGGATGCGGATGTGAAGAACTCCACCTATAGCGACAAGTTCGGCAAACGGTTTCCGGGCCGCTTCCTGGAGAACTTTATCGCGGAGCAGAACATGCTGGGCGCTGCGGCCGGTATCGCCGCCTGCGGAAAGATTCCCTTTGTGGCGACCTTTGCCGCGTTCTTCACGCGGGCCTACGACTTCATTCGTATGGCGGCGATCAGCCAGTCGAATATTAAACTAGTCGGGACCCACGTCGGCGTCAGCATCGGTGAAGACGGCCCCTCGCAGATGGGGCTCGAAGACCTGGCGATGATGTCGGCGCAGCCCGGTGTGACGGTGCTGTACCCGTCCGACGCGCTTTCGATGTACAAACTGGTGGAAGCGGCTGCCGCTCATAAGGGCATGGTGTATCTCCGCGCCGGTCGGCCCAAGACGCCGGTGATTTATGGCCTGGATGAGCAGTTTAAGATCGGAGGCTCCAAGGTGGTCCGACAGAGTGTTGCCGACCAGCTGACGATCGTGGCGGCCGGCGTGACGTTGTTCGAGGCCTTAAAAGCTCACGATCAATTGAAGGCGGCCGGTATCACGACCCGCGTGGTCGACCTCTACAGCATCGTGCCGGTGGATCGGGCGACGTTGCTCGATTGCGCGCGAGCCACCGGCGGACGATTCCTGACGGTCGAGGACCATTATGCGCACGGAGGCATCGGCGATGCCGTCTTGAGCGCGCTCGCATCGGACGGTGTGCGGGTGCACAAACTGGCCGTGCGGGAGATTCCGCGCAGCGGAAAGCCGGATGAACTCGTCGATCATTTTGGAATTGGAGTACGCTCGATTGTCAAAGCTGCCCAAGAAATCGTCAAAACAGCCTCCCGCTGAACAATCCGGCCCTGCCTTCCCTGCCGGGTTAAATCAGATTCCCCTCCTCCAGATCCTCAGCGCCCAGGATCGCCAAAAGGTCCTGGGCGAAATGATGGAAACCCGTTACGGCAAGGGGCAGTACATCTTCCGCGAAGGGGACCCCACCGAATACTTCCACATCGTCAAGGAAGGCACGGTCAAATGCTTTAAATCCTCCCCAGGCGGGAAGGAATGCATGTTGAAAGTGCTCATGCCGGGTGACCTGTTTTGTTGCGATGCGGCGACCTTCGACGGCGCTTACCATCCAGGAACCGCTCAGCCAATGAGCGAAGTCAGCGTCTTGCGGATGAGGAAAGAAGCCTACTTCGACATGCTGCGCCGGAATCCGGATGCCGCCATGGAAGTGATCCGTCACCTGGGGCACCGGTTGAACGAAGCGCAGGAAAAGGCGAAGATCCTTGCGCTGGACCGGGCCGATCAACGGCTGGCCTCGTTGTTGGCCAGTCTTGCCGAGCGAACTGGGCTGCGGGAGCCGCAAGGCATCCGTCTCTCCGTACGCCTGACCCGCCAGGATATGGCCGATATGGTGGGCGTCACGACCGAAACGGTCATCCGCATCCTCGCGCGTTTCAAACGGGATGGGCTCGTCTCCGGAACCGCTTCCCGCCTTGTGGTCCGTGATCTTCCTCGCTTGAAGCTGCTCGCTTCCACGTAATCGCTTGTTCGATACCACAAGTGAAGAATCTTTTAAAATATGACAAATGTCATATTTTGTAGGCATGCGTTGTCGTATGGTGTAAGAAGTGAGCGTCATATGAGCGCTACGGATGATGCCGGAGAGCAGCGGAACCGAAAGCGCGAGGACCATTTCATAGGAGGCAGGCATGCAAGAGCAGAAGGGTGCACGGAATCACGGACGCGGTCGGTGCAAGACGGCGTCGTTGTTGGGGCTGACATTGGGGTTGGTGGCCGGCATGGGCCTGTCGGCCGAGGCGAAAACCCATGAGGTCAAGATGACGGCGGTCGAGACGGACATCGTGATCGACGGAGGCGGAGAGAAGTATGCCGCCTGGACGTTCAACGGACAGTTTCCCGGTCCGGTGGTACGGGTCACGGAAGGCGATGTCGTCAACTTCACCTTGACGAACCCGGACACGAACAAGAATCCCCATGCGATGGATTTCCATGCCGCAGAAGTCGATTTCTTAACGAACTACCGCGCCGTCAATACCGGCGAGACGCACAGCTTCTCGTTCACGGCGAAGAAGCCGGGGGTGTTCTTCTACCATTGCGGCGCCCCGCCCATGATTCAGCACGTCGCGCGCGGGATGTTCGGAGCCATCATTGTGGATCCCAAAGACGCCAAGGTCTGGCCGAAAGCGGATCGGGAATATGTCTTGGTGCAATCGGAGTATTTCAAGAATCCGAACGACGTGCAGGCGATGTTCGATCGCAAGTACGACGGCATGATGTTCAACGGCGGTATTTTTAAGTATCACCCGTTCGTGACGGGCGGCGGGAAATTGGATGCGAAGCCGGGAGAACGGGTGCGGATTTATTTCGTCAATGCGGGCCCGAATGAGTTTTCCTCGTTTCACCCGATCGGCGAGATTTGGGACAACGTCTATGAAAGCGGCAATCCCGCCAACAATTTGAAGGGCGTGCAGACCTACGTGGTGGGACCGGGCAGCGCGGCCACCTTCGACGTGGTGGTGGAATCTGCCGGCGCCTATCCGCTGGTGACCCATTCGCTCACGGGCGCGTTGCGAGGAGCCATCGCGGTGTTGCTGGCCGGACCGGATGCCAAACCGGCGCCGTTGATGCCGATGGTGCCGTGGGAGCTGCCGGCGAAGTAACGCAGCCGGGTTCATCGATGCACCGGCCGGCTCGAAAGGGCCGGCCGGACAATCCGAAAGCCAGATCATGACCAATCCAATTGTCCCGGGTGTGTGGTTTTTGGGGGAGGCCGATGCGATTTCATGGGATGACGCGGTGCTGCTCGCTCCTGTTCGTCGGATGCCTAGCGAGCCCAGCCAATGCCGACACCTCGCACGAGCGCGTGGCGCTCTTCTTGTCCGGCCAAGACTGTCCCTCTTTCCGCCCGAGTCTCGCTGCGGAGTTGGCGCAGGTTCCCGGCGTCACGCGCGTGGAGCCGGACAGCGTCCCTGATCATGTGCTGATCGATGTGGTCGGCGGCCAGGTCACTTCGGAAGATCTCTTGGCGGCCGCGCGTCGTCGCCTGATTCCCGGTATGCGTTGCCGGATTGAGATCATGCAGTCCTGTATTTCCGCAGGTCCCGCTCCGTTGCCCCGGTAAGCAGCGCTTGCGACTTTTGAACCGTTCAGACAGACTAGGCGCGATCTATCCGAAGCTCTCTGCGGAGACTACCGGCGTCATGGCGCACAAATGGACCGGTCTGCTGTGTGGCGCGATCGCAATCGTTGGGTGGTGTCTGGCCTCTGCCGCGTCTCTGTCGGCCCAGGAGGCGATGCTGGAATTTCCCATCCGGCCCTTCAATGTCGATGTCATGCTTCGCCAGCAGACGTTCGCCCCTGACGACCGCGAGATCGGCGTGCAACTCGGGATCACGGCGCTCCGCTACGGCAACGTGGAGGTTCGGACCATCTACCAATACTTCAGCATCCATTCCCAGGAATTCCGGACCGACCAGCATTCCCTGTTTCTCAATCCCCGTTGGAACAACTTCATCGACATTCTGGATTTTCCCACACACAAACCGATCAGTCGCCTGCTCCGTCATATCCTGTTCGGTCCCTTGGAGGATCGGGCGGTCCCGTACGTCGGGCTCCTGGCCGGAGGTGTGCTGCCCGGTCCGGGGAACCACGCGCCGGGCCATTTGATCGGAGGTCAGCTGGGCGTGCGATTTCCTGTGGCACGCAGTCTGTCGGTCGATATCAGCGTGCAATATAGCCAGTACGGCGTAGATTTTCGCGGCGAGGCGGGACAGGCGCAACAATGGGTATTTCTCACAGGCGTTCGGTTTTGATGCGGGCGTCGCGAGTTCGCGTGGGATGGATGGCGGTCCTCTGTCTGTGCCTTCCCGGGTGCGGGCTGTTGATCGACGCGGTCGAGCACGTCTGGCCCGTGTCAGGCAACAAGGTCGATATCATCTGCGAACGTGAACGGGTGCAAGTCGGCCTCGCGATGGAGCCCTTTCGTCCGTTTGTGTTCCCGACGATCTGGACCGACGAGGGCGCTCGGGTCACCGGGCTCGACGTGGAACTGGTGCGGGCGATGACCGATGAATTATCCCGACGGTGCGGACGCACGGTGACCCCTGTCTTGCACCTGGTGCGGTTCAGGGATCTGTTCCGACTGCTGAATGAAGGGCATCTCGATTGGTTTATGTCCGCCGTGGCGATCAATACACCAGCGCCGGCCCGGGCCGGTGTGGCCTATTCCCTACCCTACTTTTACGGCGGTGGGATCAGCGGGATCACGACAAGTCCCGCGGTTCTTGAGCGAGTCCGCGCAAATGTACGAGAGCAGGCGATTCATCCCACTCCCGACCGGCTGGCGGCGACCAGCCATGCGTTGGACGGATTGACGATTGCAGTACAGGACGAAACCAGCGCCTATTATTACGCCGAGGCGAATCTGAGCCCCCACCGGTTGATTCTATGCGATTCGCTCCCGGCCGCGTTTGAGTATGCCGACTCGCAGGCAGAGCCACGTGTCGACGTGATTCTCGGTGCGCAACCGGTGCTGGAGTATATGGTCAAACGGGTTCGTAAAGACTGGTCGCCGTTGACACGGGAAAACGGCCGCCCCTTGTTTTTGACCAAAGCCGATTACGGAGTTGTGGTGGCCGAAGAGAGTTACCACCTGCGGTGGTTGTTGAACGACCTGCTGTTGAAACTCGATGAGTCGGGTCGACTTCGCGAGATGCGAACCAGGTGGCTTGATGAGGAGTACGCCTTTCCACGCCGGGCTTCTCTGGAGGGGTTGTCGTTTGACGTGGAACGGATGGCGGCCCATTACGCACAAGGGACCTGTCGCCTCAAGGTCGAGCCGTAACATCACGGATAGGAGAATGGTCATGAGAACTCACGCGTTCTGCATCCTGGCGGCCGCAGTCCTGTTAGTGATCGCGCAACCGTCGATGGTCGGTGCGGTCGAACGGGCGGAGGCGGAAGAAACGGCGCGGTTGTTGGCAAAGCTCCTGCAATCCGGCCGCATGGTGATCGAACGGAATCAGACGTTGATCGATGATCCCCACAAGGGTGAGAAAGGGTTCACGCCGGAACTATTCGAGCAACAACTCGTGCGGGAGTTTCTGGCCAAGACCGGGATCGATCTCACCGCGCTGCCCGCCGCGCCGGTTTCCATCCTTATCCCGCCGTTGGCGAAAGAACTCTTGCCAGCGCTGGTGCAGGCCAGCCGGGAAGTGGTGCGGGATGCTCAAGTCGTCATCAACCAGCGCGGCATCGGCTATAAGAATTTCATCCCGGCGACGTATGGGAGTCAGGCCTCGGCTCGCTTCTCCAAGTCGGCGCACGTGCGCCTGAAACAGACGGCCATCGAGCCCCGCAATCCGAAAAACGAGCCGGATGAATATGAGGCGTCGGTGCTGAAATGGCTCTCTGCAAGGCCACGCGCGGAAGCCTATGTCAGTGAGCTGACGGACGAGGGGCGTACGTTGCGCGTCGTCATGCCGATCTATTACGCTAAGGATTGCCTCGCCTGTCACGGCGAACCGAAGGGGGATCTCGACATCTCCGGCTACCCCAAAGAAGGGCACAAGGAAGGCGACCTTGCCGGGGCCATCACAGTCACGGCCCCGCTAACGATCCGAAAATGAGACGGCATGCGTCGGTCGGGATTCTGATAACAGGAACGATCGCTGATTGCCGGATGGCGGTTGCCGGATGTCAGGCCTGATTCGGCGCGACGAACACTAGGACTTTCAGCCGCTGTTGCGTGTGATTCTTCACTCCATGCTCATCGCCGGCCGGGGCCATAGTGCCCTGGCCCGGTCGCAGCACCTGCTTTTCTGAGCCGACCTGAAACGTCCCTTCCCCTTCCAGCACAATGTAGACCTTATCCTGCTCGCCGTGAATGTGGCCCTTCTGTTCCTGGCCCGGTTCAAAGCAATAGATGTCGCAAAAAAAACGCGGGGTCTGGAAGAGGTTATTCTTCTTCATTTTCTCGGAACTGAACTGCTGAAAATCTGCGAGCGTGAGTACCTTCATGTCGTGGGCTCCACGGGTCAGGATGAATGTGTTGTGTCCGGTGTGTGCAGGCGCGTCACGATACGGTCGACGGAGATCAAGTGGCGTGAGAGCCCCAAGTCCTGTGCAGGGAGACCCATCGCGAGGCCAAGTAGCTGGGGAAGATGCAGGATGGGAAGGTTCAGCGCCGTTTTGACGGCCTGCCCTGCCCGTTCCTGGTAAATGTCGAGGCTCATGTGGCAGAGCGGACAGGGAGTCACCATGAAGTCCGCGCCATGGTCCTTCGCATCCTTCATATTGGTGCCGGCCATGGCCACCGCGATCGCTTCCTTCTCCAGAATGATAGGAAAGCCGCAGCACTTGGTCCGGCCCGCATAGGCGACCGGTTCCCCGCCGACGGCGAGAATAATTTTTTCGAGCGATGACGGATTCTCAGGATCGTCGAATCCCAACTCCCAGGAGGGCCGGAGCATGTAACATCCGTAGAAAGGGGCGATACGAAAATTACGAAATGGAGACTGGACCGTCTCACCCACGCGGGTGAGTCCGATATCCCGCACCGCGATCCAGAGGAGATGTTTCACCTGGACCCCGCCGCCGTAGCTGATGCCGTCTTGCGCGAGGATGGTATTCACCCGCTCAAGGGTGCCCGGTTCGTTCTTCAGGCGGCGGTTTGCCGCGCTCATCACCCCCTGGCAGGTGCCGCAGATGGTCATGATGTCCAGCCCGAGCCGCTCCGCTTGAGCGAAGGTCCGGGCGTTCAGCGCAAGGGCCACATCCGGATCGGCCTCTCCGATCACGCCGGCGCCGCAACAGGAGGAGGCGGCAAGCTCGACGACCTCGATGCCTAATCGCCCGACGATGGCCATCGTGGATTGATAGAGTTCGGGGGTGGCGCCTTTCGCTGCGCAACCGGGATAGAGGGCAAATTTCAGGGGCATAGAGTGGGTCGCCTGTTCGTCCGGTCTGTCCGTCCCAACATAGCGTATTTCACCCCTCGATGAACAGACGGAATCGGGATTCTCTCGGGTGCGTGAGCCATAGGTGGAATCAGGGAAGTTTTGAAACGGTCTCTTTATAGCTTTTCTTCAGGTCTTCGACGGCGGCGTTCATGTTGTCTTTCAGCTTACTCCAGGCTGAGCTGGTGGAGGCATTCACCTCCTCGAGTTGCTTTCCTGCCTCGGCTTTTTTGTGTTCCAG
>CXWK01000362.1_pt2 | contig 11186 bp, 9 predicted proteins | sample 590851 | NCBI WGS metagenome assembly CXWK01 (sample SAMEA3498364, study PRJEB10139) | wastewater metagenome | biome: wastewater treatment plant; material: activated sludge | place: Denmark | collected 2014-08-01
CCGGGCGAGTTCTTCACTCGGCGCATTTGGCAGTTTGGCACCTTTTGCGAGGTAGACGACGAAGAGCCAAAACCATTGAATGAAAAGAGCGATGTTGATGGAAATAAGAAGTATGAGCGGACTCGGGTTGATCATGGATGCGATCAGAATCACCGCGGCGGCACCCAGCAGCGTGGGGCCAAAGTGTGACCGGAGGCCGGACGGGATGAGTTCGTCGGGGATGGCAAAGGTTGCCAGCCAGATCGAAACCAAGACAATGGCGAGGCTGGCGCCGAGCAGGATCGACGCACTTTCTGGGGCGCGGGCGTCATGGGCGTGTTCGACAAGGTTGGTGATTGCGGCGCCCGATGCGGCGATGGCGGTCGAAATGGGGAGGTGCAGGCTCATCCAGCCGCCAAGTCGGATACCTCGACGCGATGGCAGCCGTTCACCGAGCAGGTCGAAGTAGCTCCACCAAATTCCCATGCCGATCATCAGCCCGAGAACACCGACGGCAATTGTCGCCGTGTCGTGATTGGCGGCATCGCTCATCCCTCCGACGACGCCGATGATCACTTCGCCCAAGACGATGATCGTAAAAAGGCCGAAACGTTCGACGAGCGATTCGGTAACCCCGTCACCAAAGCCCGCGGTCCGATCGGCTGAGTTGAAAACAAACCCGCCGATCACCCACAGGACGACGACGACACCCCAGATCGTCATGCGGACGTCGGCGTCTTCGACGAATGAGGAAGCGACGAACGCTGTCGTCGTCAACACCATACCGGCGATGAAAGCCCTCGTCCGTGGGCGGTACTGCGGATCTTCGTCAACCTGCTGGACCCGGAACCATTGCCAGGTCAGGCCGCCGTAGAGCACCGCGAGGGTCCGGGCGAATGCTGGCCCGCTATCAGTGGCCGCATCTGCGGTGAACACCGCCAACACTGCCAGAACGCCCATCTGGCAAAAGATGTTTAGGCGGCTTCGCCCATCCTGACGTCCGTGTAGCTCATGCCAAACCGTGCCGTTAAACCAGGACAACCAGATGAGCGAGAACAAGACGACGAAGTCGACGACACCCCCACCGTCCAGGTGTGTCGCCAGATGGTGAGTCGCGCGTCCGATGATGACGACGAATACAAGGTCGTAGAAGAGTTCGAGGTTGCTCACCCGCCGGCCGTAGTCCACTTCGCCGTGTTGTCGTGGTGGCGTCAAGAACCAACGCCTCAGGCCGGCCTTCACACGCTGGCGAGCTAGGTCTTGGTCGCTTGATGTCGGAGCCGTCATCTGGTCCCCTCCTACCCTCCCGACGATTCTGCCCCACCTCCGAGCGCCACCAGGCGATGGCGGCCGCCGCAATGCGCAAAACGGGCGGACGAGCCCGAAGACTCGCCCGCCCGTTCGAGGCGCTTGCTTGCACCGAAAAGCATCGGAGCGTTACGAAGAGAACGGTCCTCCGGGGGTGTGAGCTCTCAACGTGCTGCGCCGCTGAAAGCCATCTCTGGCTCTGCGTGCGGGGCGGACGCTGTTGCCTGACGAGGCTTGGCGCCGACCACTGCTACGAACGCAAAGGCCGCCGCGAGGATGCCGACACCAACCCACATCGTGGAGGTCCAACTGTTCACATAGGCGTGCTGAGCTGCGTCGATGATCTGGGTTGCGAGCCCTGGATTGTCGCTGCCGACTCCTTGGGCTGCGCCGAGGGCCAAGAAGTAGTCCTTGCTCACAGCGTCGCCGATCGACTTCGGCAGCGAGGCCGCGAAGTCGGCAACTCGGCTGGTGTATCCGCTGGTCAGAATGGAACCGAGCAGAGCCACACCGATCGCGCCGCCGAGTTCACGGCTGGTGTCGTTCAGCGCCGACGCGACGCCCTGCTTGTCGGCGGGCAGGGTCGCTGTGATGGCCTCGGTGGATGGCGTCATCGTGAGACCCATACCGAGTCCAAGCACGAGCAGACCGGGAAGCACCGACATGTAGCCGCCTTCGACCGACGCCATGAGCGCGAGGACGGAGAGGCCCGACATGGCAATCCCAAGACCGAGCAGCATCGTGGTACGGCGGCCAATCCGCTGCGCCACGACGGGCGCGAGCGCCGACATGGGCATCATCATGAGGGCCATGGGGAGAAGTCCAAAGGCTGACCGAACTGCCGACCATCCAATGACTGTCTGAAAGAACGGGAAGAGGACCAGGAACGCCCCGAACATCACTGCGAAAACCAGCGTGATGGTGGTGAATCCGGTGGAGAGCCCGCGGTCAGAAAAGGCCGAGATGTCGAGCAGTGGGTGGTCGGTGGCACGTTCCCACAGGACGAAACCGATGAGTGCGGCAACCCCGATCACCAACGGGTACAAGGCAAGTGCGTCCGACCAGCCCTTTTCGGGGCCTTCGTGAATCCCGAAGACCAAGCCACCGATTGCCAAGGCCGACAGGATCGAACCAAAGACGTCGAAGCGACCTTTTGCTTCGCGCGAGTTGGGAACCACGGCGAAGGACAGCACGCCGGAGACCACGATCATCGCGATGGGGAGTGTGAACAGCCACCGCCACGAGAAGAAGTCGACCATGATCGCCGACATCCACAGTCCGAGGATTCCGCCAGCGCCAGAGAAGCCTGCCCATATGCCGATGGCCCGGGGGCGCTCCTCTTCAGAGAAGGACGAGGTGATCACGGCCAAGGTGACGGGCATGACCATGGCAGCACCGACGCCGGCCAGGGCGCGGGCGGCGATCATGACGCCGACCGACGGTGCAACGGCCGCGCCGATACTTGCCAAGCCGAAGATGGCGAGTCCGCCCAGAAGTACCGGGCGGCGTCCCCACTTATCACCGATCGCACCGATCGGCATCAGTAGCGAGGCCAACGCAATGGTGTAGGCATTGATGATCCAGAGAACATCTCCCGACGACGCGTCGAGGCTTTCTGCGATCTCTCGTTGGGCGACGTTGAGCCCGGAAACAGATGCGACGACTGCGATCAACGCGCCGCACATGGCGATGAGGATGTTGCGCTTTTGTCGGTCGCTGAGGGTTTGAGTAGCGCTCACAGCAAACTCCTTGTCGTTGCTGAGTGCCAGAATGGAAGCTGTACGTGAACTAACGAAACGAAACTGTATCGTAGTGGAACTATGAACTCGTCATCTGGCAAAGAAAATTCCCCGACCGAAGACCCCCGGGTAGCTCGAAGCAGATCGAAGGTTCTTGAAGCAGCCACCGAGTTGCTGGTCGAAGGCGGGCACCGTGCCGTGACGGTCGATGCCGTCGCCGAGCGGTCCGGTGTGGCCAAGTCGACGATGTACCGGCATTTCCCGTCTCGAACCGAGTTGCTGGTCAACGTGCTGCGTCACAACATGCCGACCCTCGACCTTGAGGTCCCTGAGGGCTCGTTCGAAGACGCGATGCGTGTGGTCATGTCGCGTGCTGTGGCGTCGATGGACAACCCAGACTGGGCGCGCATGCTTCCCGCGTTGATGTCGCTCAAAAACACCCTGCCCGATATTCGCGAGCTCACTCAAGCAGATCGCGAATGCCGGCTGTCGCTTCTTCGAGCGGTGCTCGCACGCGGAATCGACGAGGGACTCGTGCCGCCAGATACCGATCCGACGTTGATCATGAACCTGTTGATCGGCCCGCTGATGTTCGCTGCGATGAACAACGAACTCGATGGACTGAACGAGCTTGCCGACGCCGTCACCGAACAGTTCCTCGCCAGTTGCCGATTCCGCTCAGCCACTCAGACCGCGACGTGACCATGGACGACGCCACAGTCAACGCTTCCGCCGAAACGATGAAGGCCGCTCTCCGAGCCGATCTCAAAGCAGCGATGAAGGCGCGTCAGCGCTTAGAAGTTGCAGCCATCCGGGGTGCCATTGCCGCCCTCGACAACGCTGAGGCCGTGGAGATTCCCGACAAGCTCGACGAAACAACGTCCGCGCATATTGCTGGGGCCAAAGCAGGCCTGGGTGCAGGTGAAGCAGCTCGCCGGACCCTGAGTGGCGCCGACGTGACGGCACTTCTCCGAGCTCAGATCACCTCTCGTCTCGAGCAGGCCGCATCATTTCAGCAGTTGGGCCATGACGCGAGCGCTGAAGAACTCCGCACCGAGGCGCAAATACTCAGGCGTTACCTCACCTGAGGCGGGCTGTGGCGTTTGCCGGCCCGGCGGTCCGCGGGGAGTTCTCGGGTCAGCACAGCCCGCCCAACGCTTAGACGGTCAGCATCGTCTTGATCGCCTGGCGGCTATCCATCGCGTCGTAGCCAGCCGCCGCATCGTCCAAAGGAACCGTCAGGTCGAACACGACACCAGGGTCGATGTCGCCAGCGAAAATCAGGTCGATGAGCTCGGGCAAAAACCGGCGGACGGGTGCAGGACCACCGTGAAGGTGAACGTGCGATCCGAACAGCTGGCCGCCTGACACATCGCCATGGGTGAGGCCGACAAAACCGACATGTCCCCCGGCGCGACACGAACCGATCGCCTGACTCATCGACTCGCGCGTACCGACCGCCTCGATCACCGACTGGGCCCCCAGGCCGCCGGTCATCTCCCGAATCACATGGATCCCTTCGTCGCCGCGCTCAGTAACGATGTCGGTAGCGCCGAAGCTCCGGGCGAGTTCCTGTCGGCTGGGGTGACGACTCATCATGATGATTCGTTCGGCGCCCATCTGGTTTGCGGCCAGCACTCCGAGCTGGCCAACCGCCCCGTCGCCGACAACCACCACCGTTTTGCCAGGGCCAACTTCGGCCGCTTGCGCTGCAAACCAGCCCGTGCCCAAGACGTCGGACGCGGCGAGCAAGCTGGGCACCATCGACGGGTCGGGCAACTCGTCGGTTGCGACCAGGGTGCCGTCTGCCAGCGGAATGCGGGCTAGTTCGGCCTGGGTGCCGATACCGCCCATCCCGATCCGATGAATGCACGCACTTTGATATCCAGACCGGCAGATCTCACAGGTGTTATCGCTGGCAAAGAATGATCCAACGACGAACTGTCCTGGCCGAATGGTCCTCACTTCGCTGCCGACCGCTTCGACCACCCCGACATACTCATGACCCATCGGCGCGGGCAGACCGCTCTGGCTCTCGGCGCGATACGGCCAGAGGTCCGAGCCGCAAATGCAGGTTGCCGAGAGCCGGATGATGGCATCGGTCGGTTCGACGATGCTCGGGTCGTCCCGGTGCTCAACCCGGATGTCCCTGTTGCCGTGAAGAAAGACGCCCTTCATAACTGACCTCACTGCTCATCACATCGGTACACGGTGGCGACCAAGAATNNGAGTTGGAAAGCAGGTCAGGACGGCGACCGTTTGGAGGGTGTCCGTTCTGCCAACGAGGCAGCGTGCAGGTGAGTGTTGCTCCCTGACCGACTCCGGGAGAGGTCATGGCCACCGACCCGTGCATCTGGCTTACCAGCCGCTCGACGGCAAACAGTCCCAGTCCGACGGATTCTTCATTGGCCGTCGGCCGCTGAGACGCACGGCCGAACCTGGTGAACAGGCGGCTCATCTCGGACGGATCGATGCCCACCCCTGTATCGGTGACGCTGAATGCCACGGTCACGTCATCTGGGGAGAAGACGCGCACGGTGATTGCCTCACCGGGCTGGCTGTACTTGATTGCGTTGTCGACGGCGTTTTCGACGACCTCTTCAATGCAGTCGCGATCGGCCCTGGCAAGGCTGGCGGTCGCAGACGACAACGAAACGGTCAACCCTTTGGCAGCCATCGCGGATGCGTTCTGCTCAAGGCAAGCCGTGATAACACCGGCCAGATCGACCGCTACGAGCTTCATTTCGCGTTCGCCTTCGAGCTCGCGGGATCGCATCAGCCGTCGAAGCAGGCGATCCATCACCTCGACCTCCCGCTGCAGCACGAGAGGATCGACGACGATCGGCTTGCTGCCCACCATGCCGAGGTTGATCATCTGCCGTAAGACCGGGGCGCGAATGTCGTGGGCAACGATGTCCAAGAGGTCTTGTTGCTCCTCGACGGCCCGTTGCAGCTGATTAGATTTTTGCTGCAGGTGCTCGGTTTGGGCGGCTACTTCCCGTTCAAGTTCCCGCTGGCGGTGGCGCGCTGCGCGACCCCGAAGCGCGGCGGCGCCAATGCCGAATGCGAGCAACACGACGACCGCCCCGACCTGGAGCACCCGGTTGCGATACCACGGCGGGTGCATCGTGATCGTCAACTCGCTCGTCGTCGACACCCAGCCCCCAGCACGGTCCGAGGCCTGGACCTGGATCCGGTGCGATCCATCGCCAAGCGACGGTAAGACAAGGTCGAAGCTTCCGCGTTCGCTGAGCGCCCAATCAGATTCGCCTTTAAACCGGTAGCGAAGCTGAGCAAGGCTGCGGTTCGCGAAACAGAGCTGGCGGAAACGCAACGCCACGATGCGCGCACCGGACTCCAGATCGAGGCTCGCCGTACGTGCGACGTCGTGTCCATCCACCTCCACGTTCTGCAACGTTGCTGGGCGGTCACAATCCTCGCGGGTCGTCTTGGTCGGGTCGAAGGTGTTGATACCTCCGCTCCCCCCGGCTACTGCGACGCCCAATGGTGTGAGCAGAAAGGCGTCTGGCTCAAAGGCACCTGAGATGAGCCCGTCCTCTGACGTGAAGTTGGTAGCACGCCCCGTCTCCAGGTCGATGGCGGTGATTCCCACTGGCGAGCCGACCCAAGCAATGTTGTCGTAGGCCAAGATCAGGCCGGAAAGGCCCCCGCTTGGCATCGCTGAGGTGGATGGGTTGTAACGGTCGACCGACTTGAGGTCTGCGCTGAATCGATCGAGCCCCGCGTTAGTGGCCGCGAGTACCGAACCATCCGCGGCGATCGCGACATCGAGGATCGTCGGATCGCTCACCGCCGGCCCTCCGGCGGTGTTGCCCTCACCGGTAATGGTGACGATCGATGTTGATGTCAAGTCGATGACTGCGAGCCCGAGGCCCCAGTGCCCGGCCACGACCCGATCGCCCGACACAGCGATGGTGCTCGTCCCATCGGCAAGGCCGAGCTCTTCGGAACTGAAGGACTCGATGATCTGGCCGTTCTCATCGACGTGAAACAGACCGGCCTGGCCTGCGACCCAGACGCCGGACCCGCCGTCGGAGGCCGCTGCCCGGGGCGCGTCCCCAACCGCAGCGCCGAAACCTTCAGGGATGAGTACTTCGGTCGTTCCCGTTTCAAAATTGTGGGTCCGCACCGAATCGCCCAGGCACCACACGGTCGGCGTGGAGCTTTTCGAGGTCAGCACATTGCAGTCCTGGAACTCGGGACCGTCCAGGTCTTTGGTGGTGTTGTGAGCCAGGTCGAACAGCGTCGGGCTCGAACGCGTCGTGGCGGCCACGAGTTCTCGCCCTTCAGCGGTAATCGCAGCGATGGAATGGATTCGGTTCTTCACGGTTGCATCGGGGCTCGACGCAGGGACCCTGAGGATGCGGGCAAGGTTGGGCGACGGGTCGAGTCGGCCGATCCCGGCGTCTTGTTTGGCAACCCAAATATCCCCATCGCGGTCGGCAAACAAGTCTGAAGTAGCTCCGGGAGCCATCGAACCCGGGTCGGTCGGATACGGCGCAAAACGGACTGTCGAACCGGTCTCGGGATCGATGCGATACAAACGGTCGCCGGAGTTAGTCCATAGATCGCCAGCACTATCGATTTCGAGTGCATAGACGTAATAGTCGAACTCTTCACCTTCAAACCGGGCAAAGGTCGTCCGGGTCCCATCGGGTCGAATGCCCTGAAGGCCGAAGCGGTCGGTACCAAACCAGACGGTGCCGTCATTGGCCACCTTGACGCCAGTGATCTCTTTGGCCTTGGTCGTCCCGTCGTCGTTCTCAGCGACGAAGACTCGGGTCTTTCCGGACTCTGGTTCGTAACGGTGCAGACCGTCGCTTGTTGCGACCCACAGTTCGCCGTCCGGGCCGACCGCCATGTCCGCGACAGCACTCTTGATCGGAACGGGGGTTGTACGTCCAGACTTTGGATCCATGCGGGCCAAACCTTCGATCGTCCCGACCCACAGATCCTGAGAAGTCCGAAGCAGGCTTGACACCGGCCCCAGTTCCGCATCGAAAGTGACGAACTTCTCGGTCGTCCGGTCAAGTCGCGAGACCTTGCCGCTGCCAGTTCCCGCCCAGATATACCGGGTGTCGCCGACCACGGCGAGCACGGCGTTGTCAGCAATGGTGTCGGAGCGCGCCGGATCGCGTTCAAAGGTGTCGACGTTGACGCCGTCGTACCGACTCAGTCCCGCGAAGGTTCCAAACCACATCAAACCGTCGTCATCTTGGTAGATCGAAAAGGTTCGGTTCGTCGGGAGTCCGTCTGCCGTGGTGACTCTGACCAGTCGATCAGCTGAATCTGTGTACGTCGGATCGGTGTCGGCTTGAGCTCCGGCGGGCTCGAACTCGAGCAACGGCGCGCACAACAAGGCAATGATCGCGTTGCACAGGAGCCGCCCAACCGCCCGCGACGGCGTGTGGTGTTGTCCGATCGGGATCACGCTACGTACCTGGGTGCCTTTCTCGCCGCGAGGTCGACGATGGTGCGTATATCCACAGCCCGAAGCGGTTTCTCAAAGAAATGAACGCCTGGGGGCAACGCTCGGTCGCCGCCGCTCATGAGGGCGACGACCGCGGACGGGTTCTTCTCCTGGAGGGCGTTTAGAAACTCGGGCTCTCCAAGTGGGTCTGACGGGATCCTGCTATCGCAAAGAACGAGATCCCACTCGCCAGTTTCGTCGGCAGCGATCGCTTCTGACCTGGTCGCAAATCCCGATGTGTGCGCACCCAACTTCTCGCACATTCGTCCGAGAACTTCGCGCACCAAACTGTCGTCGTCGATGATGCAAAGACGCGGCGCTGGAGCGTCCTGTGTGATCGGTGCGGGATCGCTGTCCACGTCACTCCCGGTGATTCGTCGTTGGGCGACGTGAGGAGGGCCCCCAAAGTTGGGTGCTTCGGCCACGATCTGCAGCGTCGAGGCCAACAAGGANNCTCAGTGAGCTGTTCTCGTAGGTGGCGATGGTGACGGCACGCACGTGTGGAGCGAGTGCGGTGAGCCGAGCGATCTCTTCGAGTTGGTACGGGCAGGTGATCGAGACCAGAAAGATGTCGGCGAACTTCTCGGCGTCCTTAGGCAAAACCCGCACGCCAGCACTGGCCAGCAAAGGCTCCAATCCGAGCCCGGCGCGGTCAACGACGGCAACTCGCAGCGGGGGCTTCGATGGCTCGTGCATGGCAACCTGCCTTTGAAGGGTCGCTCGTCGAGGACGGGTCCTGCCGGATCTAGCCACGGCTGTCTCCGGTCAAAATCGCAACGCACTGGGTTGAGGGGCCGTCCGAGATCGGCCGCAACTCAGGATAACGACACGTGTTAAGGACAATGTAGGAATTCGGAAAATCTGGGTCAAGGCAATCGGAATTTTTACGGAAACACCGAACAAATCCTTGGGATTTCATTTGACAATGACTCTGCTCACAAGGTGTTCACAACGTAAGTATGGTCCTGTTGATTTCGCAGCTTCTTCGGAGCTGATCTGCGATACTCGGCTTTCCGCGGCAGACACCTGACAAGGACCAATACATGACTTCTCAACCCCAATGGCCGCAGCTGAAGCTCGACGACTGGGCGAGCACCAGAGAGACCCTCCACATGTGGCTCCAGATCCTCGGCAAGATTGAGCTCGAATCCACGGTGTTGGTGAACCACTGGTGGAATGCAGCCCTGCAGGTCAGTGCTCGTGGTCTGCGTACCGGGCTCATGAACGGGGGCGACCGCCGTTTCGATGCCGAGTTCGACTTCATCGACCATCAGCTGGTCTTTCGATCGACCGACGGCGCGTCAAGCTCGGTGGCGCTCACGTCGCGCTCGGTGGCCGACTTCTACAACGCGACCACCCAGGCCCTTTCGGAGCTCGAGTTCCACGTCAAGATCTCTGCCACACCCAACGAGGTCGATCCGGCGATTCCCTTTGCGCAGGACGAAACACACCGCCAGTTTGACCCGTCAGCGGCCGAGACCTTTTGGCGACAACTGGTCGCCGCCGACCAGGTCTTTCAGACGTGGCGAGCAAGGTTCGGCGGTAAATCCAGTCCGGTGCAGGTCTTCTGGGGCTCGATGGACCTGTCCTGTGTGCGGTACTCAGGACGTTCGGCGCCGCAATGGAACGGTGAACCGCCGCCGGCCTGTCCCAAGTGGGTCCTCCAAGAAGCCGAGTCCCGAGAGTGCGCGAGCGCGGGCTTTTGGCCTGGCGGGTCTGAGGAAGGAAGCTTCTACGCATATGCGAGCCCCTCTCCAAAGGGGTACACAGATGCATCCCTATCGGTCGGACGCTTTGATACGACCATCGGCGAATGGATCCTCGACTACGCCGATGTCAGGCAAAGCGAAGATCCCGCCGCGACGCTGATGTCGTTTCTTGAAGAGACCTATGGACTAGCCGCTGATCTCGCGCACTGGGATCGCTCGTTGCTCGACATCGACCCCGGCCGGTTTGATCAGGAACGCCGGCATTCCCAGTGAACCCTGCTTGAGTCCCAGCGATGGGGCGGTTCGCTCTACGCGTAGTCGTCGAGCAGCGATTGCGGAGGGATGAAGTAGTTGGTTCCTGTCACAGCATCGACAAAATCCAAAAGGTGGTCGTAGGCCCCGTCCTCGTCGGCGTGAATCATCCGATCAAGTGACTTCTCGATCGTTGACGGGGAGGCGCAAAAGCCGACGAACATGGTCCCCCGCTCAAGTGCGTTCCCAAACGGTCGGTTCTGGCGGTACATCTTCATTTCGGTGCCGTCGATCGTGACCTTGGAACGGACATTGTGAGCGAAGGGTTGTTTGGCAGCGTCGGGGATCTCGATGTCGTCGAACTTGGTACGCCCGATGACGCCTTCTTGTTCGTGAGTGGCGAGGGCGTCCCATTGGGTGGTCCGATGGGTGTACTTCTGGACCGTCAGATACGACCCTCCCCGGTCGGGACCTTCGGCAGCGACCAACACTGTGTCGACGCGTGCCGTTCCTGCAGGGTTCTCGGTGCCATCGACGAAGTCGATCAGGTCGCGGTCATCGAGGTAGACAAACCCCTGAACGTCGTCGATGAGCGAGGCAATGGGGGCAAGGCCGAAGGTGAGGTGCTTCGAAGCCTGATAGTTGAGATCCATACGCGACGATTTCACCATGATGAACACGTCGCCTGGGGTCGACGGGAAGCGCCTG
>CXWK01007098.1_pt1 | contig 11181 bp, 19 predicted proteins | sample 590851 | NCBI WGS metagenome assembly CXWK01 (sample SAMEA3498364, study PRJEB10139) | wastewater metagenome | biome: wastewater treatment plant; material: activated sludge | place: Denmark | collected 2014-08-01
GCGCCCTTGGAGTCCTGTCAATAACTGTACGCGGCTCGACTTCGATCCGCCGTCGCGCTTCGCGCCGCGCATCGAGCGCACCAAGAAAACCGGGCGCTTTCATGCCTGGGCAACCGGGGCGGCGGATCCGCCATCAGCAGAGGAAGGGGAATTCCAATGAACGCGAACACTCCGGTGAAGGTGATTGACCCGAAGCACGCCGAGCACGGCTTCGGCGCGCTCGTCGTCTCGCCTGTGCCCTACATGGCGAAGGTCGGCAAGGTCGAGGCCGAGTGCTGCGACGTGAAGCACGATCGCACCGGCACCGTCGAGCGCATGCGCCTGGTGCACTTGGAGCAGATCGCATGAGCGAGGCGAAAACCAAACTCGGCAAGCGGGCCTGTCCACTGTGCGGCGAGTCGCTGCACGTGCGCGCGAACGCGGCCGGAACCGTGTCGATCGCGTGCCAGGAGTGCGACTTCTCGGGCTTCGCGAAGAGGGGCTCGCAGGCGGCGAAGCTGCTCACTGCGGGCTTCAACGAACCGGCGCCGCAGCCGGCGCCGAAGCCGGCCGAGCCGAAGCCGCGCGCGCCGGCATCGGCCTTCACGCTCGGCGGGCTGTCGGCATGAGTGCGGCCGAGTTGGAAGCTCTCGCGTTGCAGGCCGAGGGCGAGGGCGCGGCGGCGCCGGCCGACGACGCGCCGGGCGTCGTCGCGCCGGCCGAGCCGCAGGCGCCGGGCAACTTCGAGGCGATCGGGTTCCTGTGCGCGGCCTTCCGCGAAGTCGGATCGCGCGTGCTCGGCGTCGAGTCGCTGCACCGCACGCTGGCCGATCGCGAGTGCGAGACGCTGGCGCGCGTGCTCGCGCCGGTCGCGGACAAGTACGGGCTGCGCCTGGGCGGCTACCTGGGCGGGCCTGAGGCTGTCGCGCTGATGACGGCGGGGCCGATCCTGTGGCGCGCGTGGCAGGAGTTGGACGCCGAATTGAAGGCGCGCAAGCTGGCGAAGACCGAGCCGACGACGAAGGCGTCGTCGAGCACGCCGAGCGATGGCGGCGAGTAAGCCGCTCGTCGTCGCTGCGCTCGGCTCGCGCGGAACCGGAAAATCGGCCTGGGTCAAGGCGCGGCTCGCGCGATTGAAGCCGGCGCGGCTCGCGGTGTGGGACTACATGCGCGAGTACGAAGGCGGGGCGTCGAACCTCGCCGAGTGCATCCGCGCGATGAGGGCTCGGGGCTTCCGTGCGGTGTTCCAGCCGTCGCACGACGAAGCAACGAGCGCGCTTCAGTTCGGTTTGTGGTGCTCGGCCGTCTATGCGGCCGGCAACGTGTGCGCCGTCGTCGAGGAACTGGCCTTCGTCACCAAGCCGAGCCGCGCGCCTGAGGCATGGCGCCGGCTCTCGCTGATCGGCCGGCATCGCGGCGTCTCGATCATCGGCACGTCGCAGCGGCCGGCGTCGATCGATAAGGACTTTCTCGCGAATTGCGATCTGGTGCATGCCGGCCGACTGGCCTACCGGCCCGACGCCGAGAAGGCGGCGATCGTGCTCGGCGTCGAGGTCGAGGAATTGCTAAGGCTGCCGGATCTGGCATGGATCGAGCGCGCGGCCGGCGCGCACGAAGCCGCGCGCGGCGCGCTGAAATTCGATGCGCCGAAGGGGAGGGCGCCGCGCGCCTCAGGCGCGAAATCTAAGGCTCGAAATTCGACAGCCGATTGATCGGCGCCGCACAGTGCGGCCCGTCATCACTGTCAAATTTCGGAGCTACGGGCATGGATCAAGCGAACCTCGTCAAAGTCGGAATCGCGCTCGGCATCGTCTGGGCGATCTACAAGTTCGGTCCCGGAAACGCCGTGAAGGCTGCGGCGCTCGGCGTCGGCGGCACGATCGTCGCGAAGCAGATCCCGTTCGTTCGCGACGCGCTGGCCTGATCGGAGCACGCAACCATGAGCGCACAAGCGATCCCGCTCCAACCCTTCACGAACGTCGTCGCGACCGGGCTCGCGATCAGCGACCTTCGCCACCTGTTCGGCTACACGATCAAGCGCATCTTCCTGCAACTCGGCGGCGGCGCGCTCACGAAGGCGATGCTGACCGGAATCCAACTCAAGGCGAACGGCAAGGTCATCTGGGACTCGACCGGCTCGCGCACCGATCTGCGCATGGCGTTCCGTGGCATCACGGCGAACGCGGCGTTCCTGACCATCGACTTCACCGAACTGAAGGCGCGCACGAAGCTGGGCCTGCTCGCGGGCGCGCTCGACACGACGCTCGGCGTCAAGGATCTGCGCCTGGAAGTCCAGATCACCGGGGCGACGACTCCGACCCTCGCCGGCTACGCCGAGGTCGCCGGGCCGCAAGTGGCGCCCGAGTTCCAGTTGCTGCGCCCGCTCATTGCGCGCGTGCATTCGTCGTCGCAGACGATCGGCGCGGCCGGCACGTTCGCGCTGACGGTGCCGCATTTCGACCCGAACGCGGGCGGCTCGATCTTCAAGCGCATCGCGATCCACTCGGCGCAGATGACGGGGATCCGCGTCGAGCGCAACGGCATCAAGGAACACGAAGTCACGTCGGCGGCGGCGAACAACTTCAACCAAGTCGAGTACGGCCGCGCGACGCAGGCGAATCTGTGGATGGCCGACTTCATCCTTGACGGCCTTCAGGAGGAGCGGGTGCTTGACACGCGGCCTGCGAGCCGCACGACGACGGCGCAGATTTTCGGCACCTTCGCTGCGGGCGAAACCGTGACGATCGAGGCCGAGACGCTCGAACCGCTCGACGTGTACTGATCGGGGGCGCGCGATGCTGCAACCGATCACCGAGGCTCAGCGCAATCAGCAGATTGCGTCGGGCTTCTTCTACACGCTCGGCGATCTGCTCGGCGGCAGCGATTCGCAGCCGCGCTACGAACCCGGCATGAGCACGGCGAGCGGCATGGCGACAAGTTGGGGCTTCGGCGCTGACGGCGTGCTGTACGAACGCGGCCGAACGGCCGGGATCGCGCAGCAGCCGGCGCCGATTTCGCTGCTCGGCGTGCCGCTGTCGCTGCCTCTGCTGCTCGTCGTCGGCGTCGCCGCGTTCCTGCTGCTGCGCCGATAGGGTCGGTCATGGCCGACCTGTGGGACTCGCTGGCCTGGGGCGGCGGCGCGCCGCGACTTGCCGACGCGCGGCCGATGGCTGATCCGTACTTCTGGGGCGGCCGGTGGGTGGTCGGCGGCGGCGAGGATGGCAGCGCGCCAGTGCCTGTGTCGGCCGATTGGAACCCGGAGACGCGCACGATGCGCGCGACCGGCTGGACCGATGCCGTCGATCCGGACTACAGCAGTAGCGGCATGCTGCACGCCGAAGGCGTCGAGCAATGGCTCGGCGGTGCCGCCTGGTCGGGCGACCTGTACGCGGATGCGCGTGTCGGCTCCGATGTCGTGACGCTGAGTCGCCAGCTTGGCGAGCACTATTGGGAGCGCGCCGACTACCGTCGAAGCGACGGGCAGTTGACGCGCGTCAGCGACTGGTCGCCGTTCGCGACGAAAAGCTCTTGGAAGTGGTTCGCCAGCGAAGGCGCGCTCGCGGGACTCGCGACGGTCCTGACGGTCGGCGCGGCTGCGGCGGCGGGCCTGCTCGGCGGTGCTGCTGCCGGCGCGGCGCCGGCTGCCGTTGCTGCGGAATCGGGCGTCGTCGTCGGCGGCTCGGGGCTCACGGCCGGCGCGACTGCCTCGGGCTCGGGCCTGGGCGCGTCGATCGGCTCGGGGCTCACGCTCGCCGCGCCGACCGGCACCGGTGCCGGGCTCGCGATCGGTACCGGCTCCAACATCATCGGCGCCGGCATCGGCGCATCGCTCGCGGGCTTCGGGTCGTCGCTCGTGTCGTTCGGCGATGCCGTCGTCGGCGCCGGCTCGATCGCGCCAGGTGCTGCGCCGGCTGGCGGCGGGTCCATCGCGTCATCGCTGTTCGGCCAGGGCGGCGGCGCGACTTCGATGCTCGGCAAGATCGCGAACGGCGCGGCGCAGCTGCTCGCGCCGTCGATCGCGCAGGGCGTCAATCAAGCGCTAGCGCCGAAGCAGCAGCCGCTGTCGCTCGCGGGCTACTCGTCGTCGCGCAGCGTCGGCGCGCTGCTGTTCGCGGCCGTCGCGGTCGTCGCTGCGATCTACATGATCCGAAAGTGAACAATGTCAAACCGTGCCTATGACGTGACCCTCGCCGCAGCGGCCGGCGCGACGCAGCGGATCGACGCGCGCGGCGCGCTGGTCAAGGTGCTGACGTGCTCATATGGTTCGGTCGGCATCAAGCTAGACAGCGGCCCGGAAATCATGCTGCGGCCGGGGCAGGGTCTGCGCCTGGAGTCGGGGCGGGAATTCCGAGACGTGATCGTGCGCAACCCGGAAGCGGTAGCGAAAACTGCATCGATCTACATCGGCGACGGTCGTTTCGAGGATTCGACCATCACGGGCGTGGTTGAGGTCGTTGACGGCGGGCGCGCTCGCACGATGGCGAATCAAGCCTTCATCGGCTACATGAACAAGACGGCTGGCGCGGGGAACGTCCCGGTCATTCAGTTGTTCAATCCGGCCGGCAGCGGCAAGCGTGTGCTCGTGAAGGCGATCCGACTGAGTTCGCCTACGGCTGGCTTCATCACGGTCGGCCGAAACACTGCGTCGCTGGCCGATGGGCCATTCGACCCCGAAAGCAAGCGGCTCGGCTCGCTCACGTCGTCGGCGAAGCTGTACCGCGCCGATCCGGTCGGCGCCGGGCCGGCTACAGGAATCGAAACAATGAACGTCGGTGCGTCAACGCTGGCGCAGATCACCCTGCAGGAACCGATCCAGTTGGATGCCGGAGTAGGGCTGTTCGCGTGGCATCAGACGGTGGCGACGACGCTGATCGCGGTATTCGAGTTCGTAGAGGAATCGTTGACCTGATGAGGTCGGAAGGTGAAACCATGGCTACTCGCAAGCGTCGCAGCGGTCGCGCTGCTGCTGTTCGTCGCAAATCGCCGTCGCGATCTGCTCGCACTGGCCGATTCGTCAAGCGCGGCTCTGGCCGAGGTCGCAAACGCTGATGACGCCGAGCCGGCGGCGCAATCGCTGCTGGCCGTCGAATCGCTGCTCGCGACGCTCGACCCGCTCACCTACTGGCCGACCATGACCGACGAAGCCGCCGAAGCCGCGAACGTCTCCGCGTTCCTGTGGATGATCCGCTGTGCCGAGGGCACGGCCGGCAGCGACGGCTATCGGACGATGTTCGGCGGGCGAAAGTTCGCCAGCTACGCCGATCACCCGCGCGACCCGCTGCAATTCGTTGACGGCGCCGGCCGGCGCCTCTGGTCGTCGGCGGCGGGCGCGTACCAGTTTCTCGCGGTGTCGCCGCTGCCGAGCGGCGGATGGACGAAGGTCAACACCTGGGATCGCATCGCCGACAAGCTCGGGCTGCCCGACTTCTCGCCGTCGTCGCAGGACGCGGCGGCGGTCGCGCTGATCGACGAGGCGGGCGCGCTGAACGACGTGCGGGCGGGCCGCTTCGGTACGGCCGTCGAAAAGGTGCGGCGCATCTGGGCATCGCTGCCCGGCGCCGGCTACGCGCAGCCGGAACGCTCGATGGAGTGGCTAGAGTCGCAGTACATGCGCGCGGGCGGCGTCGTCGTCGCGTGACAGTTGGAGGGCAGAGGGTATGAAAGCACTTGCAGGCGGGCCGCGCGGTCCGCTCATCATCGCGGCGCTGGCGCTCGGCGCGCTGTGGCTGTACTCGCGCCGCGCAACCGTCGCGAGCGTGCAGCAGCGCGGCCGGCTGGCCTACACGACGCCGACCAGTGTGGGCGAACAGTTCGCGCGCGGCATCGTCGCGTTGACGCGCGGGCTCGCGACCAGTGCGCCGGCCGGCGTCACGGCGGCGACGGCGCAGGAAGATTTCCGGCGCGCCGAAATCGTCGCGCAAAACGCCGGCTCCTGGTGGAGCGCGCCGAGCTACTCGCTAGTGAGTGCGCCGAACGCGAGTCAGTCGTGGAACGACGACGGCGGCATCTCGGCCGGTATCTACGATCTGGCCGACCAGTTCGCGAAGAACGATCTTTCGCTGGGGTACTGACGTGCGCGCGCTCGCTGGCGTCGATCCTCGCTGGTTGCTCTACGGCGCCGGCATCGCAGGCATCGTCTACGTCGCGTGGCGCCTGTCGGGCGCCGCGCCGGCTCTCGCGGCCAGCGCGAGCGCGGCCGTTCGCTCGGCTGTCGATGCGGTCAACCCGGCAAGTTCGAGCAACATCATCAATCGCGGCGTGAGTGCAGCCGGCTCGGCCGTGACCGGCGATGCGTCCTGGTCGCTGGGCGGGCAAATCGCAGAGTGGTTCTCGCCGAGCGTGCGCGCCGCGAATGCATCGCTGCGGCCCGACCCTCTCGCGGCCGAAGTCGAGCGCATCCGGCGCGAGTGGTACGGCACGACGGCGCTTCGCACCGACGCGGCCGATTTCGCCGTTCTGGACACGGTGGGCTATACCGGCGGCTACACGGGGGCATGGTGAACCCGCTGCTGCTGCCCGTGCTGATCGACGGCGCGCGCGCCGTGCTCGATCGGCTGTTCCCGGACCCGGCCGAGCGCGCACGCGCGGAAGTCGCGTTGCGCCAGGTCGAGGCAGAGGGCACGTTCGCAGAGCGCGCCGCGCTGGCGCAGGCGCTCGCCCAGATCGAAGTCAACAAGGCCGAGGCGACGACAGACGGCTATCGCGGCGGCTGGCGCCCGTTCGTCGGCTGGGTGTGCGGCGTCGCTCTCGCGTGGCAGTTCGTCGCGCGGCCGGTGGCGGCGTTCGCCATCGCAGCCGGGGGCCATCCCGTGCCCGACCTGCCATCGCTCGACGGCGCGCTGTGGGAGTTGATGCTCGGCCTGCTCGGCCTGGGCGCGCTACGCACCTTCGAGCGCGTGAAGGGCAAGGCATGAGCGACGGCATGCAGTCGCTGCTGCTGGCGCTCGCGGCGTTCAATGCTGCCGGCATCCTGCCGCTGCTCTGGTTCGTCGTGCGGTTCGCGTGGCGCTTGGAGCGGCGCGTCGCGCGCGTCGAGTGGCATCTCGGGATTGATCGTCGCCGCCGCGGCGCGCTCGACACGACGCAATGATGCCGATCGACAAGGCGCTTCACTTCATGGTCGGCCTGGTCATCGCGGCCGGCGCCTTCTGGCTCACCGACTCGGCCGTGTTCGCGGTCGCGGCGGCGGTCGCTGCCGCGCTCGGCAAAGAGGTCCGCGACTATCTGCGGCCAGGTCGCAACGTCGCCGACCCGTGGGACGCCTTCTCGACGGCGCTCGGCGGCGTCGTGTTCTGGCTCACCCTGCAGCCGTTCTAGGTTCGCGGCCTGCGGCCATGCCGCGCGAAGGCGCGAAATCGGGCCTAGGCTGCGTCGGCGGCGCACGGTGGTACCCGCATAGGCGGCTGCGGCCGAAATCGTCGCCTCGAACGTTCCTGCGGCCAGTTCGCGGGCGATCTTGCCCGGCACGTCGTAGGTGCGGACGTACTCGGGCCATCGCTGCACGCTGACGCGCGCGGCGACGGACTGCATCCATTGCCGGCAGTGCGCGAACGTCACGCGCTGGCCGTCGATCACCCATTCCCGGCGACGCGGCACGATCCCAGACCCGGGCCCGAGGCGCGGGGTTGTTGTTCTTCTTGGCGGGGTTGTCGGCCGGTCCTCAGGCGCGCTGAAGCGTCATCGGCCGAAGGGTCGCAGCGAGCACGTCGAGCCAGGTCGCGCGACGCGCCTTAGGGCGTCGGCGAGTAAACATAATATACAGACCCGGCCGGTACCGAACCGGCCGCTTCGCCAGCAGCGGCGCGGCTTTGCGCCGGGGCAGGGGCAGATAGGATCGTCCCCATGAGCAGTGCGGCGGCGACCCCGCCGAGCTTCTCCACCCACTCGCGCCACGCGCTCGCCTGAGCGGCTTTGCCGGCACGCTCGGCGCGCTCGCGCTCCAAGTCCGCGACGATGAGCGCGGGGTCGGCGTCGAGAATCTGCGCGATTCGGTAGCACGTCAGTACGCCGGGCTCGGCGCGGCCGGTTCGCCAGTCGGATGCGGCCTGCCGGCTCACGCCGAGGGCCTTAGCGACGGCGTAGTCGCTCGTGACGTTGAGGCGCGCTTTGACGGCGGCCAGATACTCGGCGGTGTTCATGGAAGCGACTCCCTTAGGCGGTGTGCCTTAGGGCGTCATCATGCCCGAACGTCCGAAGGGTGCAACGTCCGCCACGGCGGGAGACCGGCGCGCTTGACACGTCCGGCGAGGCGGGCGCATCATCCGCCAGTCGCTCGGCCATCAAGAACCGCGCGGCGTGGCGACTCCCTCGGCTCTGCCGGGCGACTTTCTCGGGGTCCGCTGCGCTGCCTTCAGGGAGTCGCTTCCATGAACGAAACCGGGTATTCGGCCCTCAGTGGCGGCATGATCGCCGACTCCCTCGAATCGATGCTCGCCGAGCGGCGCCGGCTCGACGGTGCCATCGCTCGCGCGCATCGCCTGCTGGCGCGGCTGCCGACCTTCGAGGTCGGCGACCGGGTAACGCTCAAGCTCGGAGCCGACGTGCTGCATGCGACTGTCGTTGATCTGGCTCCGGATCACCCGGTAGAGCCTTCGGCATGGGTCCGCATCGCTGGCTTCTCGGCGTGGCTGCACAGTGCGCCGCTGCGCGATCTGCGCCGGGTCTGCGGCGTCTGTGACGGGTGCCGCAGGCTCAACGAGCGGCCGGAGTGCGTGGCATGACGGCGCCGAAGTGGTGGCGCGACCCGGAAACGCGAGAACAGTACCTGCCGATCAGCGACGAACACGCCATGAAGGTATGGCGCACGCCGAGTGGCGACTACGCGGTTACCTGTCATGCGGACTCGTTTGGCTTTGGCGGTGAAGTTGACTATGAGCCGACGCTGACGGCGGCGCGACTTCGCGCTGAGGCGCTGGCGGGCGGTTTGGGGTGGCGCGACTTCGCGCCGGAAGGGTCGCTATGACGCGCCGATTCGGGCGCTTCCTCGTCGTGCTGCTGATCCTCGCGGCGCTTCAGTTCATCTTCGGCGACGCGCGCGCGGCCGGCGATGCGCTGCGCGAAGGCGATGAGGTCACGTTCGCGCTGCCGGGCACGCAGCGCACCTACTGCGGGCGCGTGACGGTGCTGGTCGAGTGGGTCGGCCTGCCGTATGCGTGGGTGCAGGCTGGCTCGCTCGTCGCGCGGCTGCCGGTGGCGGTGCTGGTGCGCGGCTGCGCGCGGCCGGCGAAGATGGCATGACGCGCGGCGCAGCATTCGGCAGATGGTTCGTCGTGCCGCGTGGCGCGTGGCGGCTCGCATGCGAGCGGTGCAGCGGCATTCGGGGCGGCGGGTTCTTCGGCGTGCTGCGCGTGCAGCCGAACAGAGAGGCGCGGCGGGCCTGATGTTCGTCGCGCTGACGCACCCGGCACCGATGCTGCCAGGCGAAACGCTGGCGCAGTACCGGCGCATCGGCTCCGGCGAGCGCGCGCGTCGCGCCGACGAAGCGTTCGCGCGCGACAAGGCGGCACCGTTCCCGCTGTCGTGGCTCAATCGCCTGCTCGACAAGTGGCGCGCGCGCTGGCGCGTCGATCACGGCGCGGCGAACCTCGCTCACTTGCATCACTGCAGCACGCTGCGCGACGCGCGCGCGGTCGGGCTCGACGCCGACGCCGACGACGCATCGATCGTTCAGCGCGCGACCGACACGGCGCGCGAGGTCGTGCGCCGCTGCGGCGTCGTCGCGGGCGAGTGGTCGGCGCATCCGCTGATCGTGCGGCTGTTCCACGTCCGCGAATGGATGACGCGTTGGAACCTCGGCGATGTATGGATGGCGCTACGCCACAAGCACGAAGGCGCGGCGTGCCTCGTCAGGGTGCAGTGCGAACGCTGGTGGCGGCTCGTGCTGCGCCGGCTGCACGCGCGCGCCGTCGAGTCCACGGCACGCGCGCTCGGGCTGGTTCACAAGCGCGCAGGGTGCTACGTCTCGCACGACGCGCTGAACCGGCGCACGGGCCAGCTAGTGCGCAACGCGCGAGCGCTCGATAGCGTCGTCGGCGTCAACGATCGCGGGCAGGATTACACGCTCGCCGAACTGGCAGCGACCGGCCCGGCGAACAAAGAAATCCGTCGTCACGAGTTGATGACGCGCATTGCGGGCTTCGAGCTGATCGCCCGCGACTGCGGGCACGAAGCGTTGTTCGTCACCGTCACATGCCCGAGCCGGATGCACGCCTACCGCACGGCTGGCGCGGGCGTCGAGGCGAACCCGAAGCACGACGGCACGACGCCGCACGAAGCGCAGCAGTACCTGACGAAGCAGTGGGCGGCGTTCCGCTCGGCCTGTGCTCGATGGGGCGTCGAGTTGTACGGCTTTCGGATCGCCGAACCTAATCACGACGGAACGCCGCACTGGCATGCGCTGCTGTTCATGCCGCGCGTCGTCGCGCCGGGCGCGGTCAAGGCGAACCCGCGCGCCGGTCGGCCGGTGGCGCTTCGCGTCGCGGTTCGGCTGCTGCGCCGCTACTTCCTGCGCAACGCCGATCCGAACGAACGCGGCGCGCGCGCGCACCGCGTCAAGGTCGAGCGCATCGACTGGAATCGTGGCAGTGCGGCCGGCTACGTCGCCAAGTACGTCGCCAAGAACATTGACGGCTACCGCGTCGAGAAAGACCTGTACGGCAACGATTCGATCACGTCGAGCCGGCGCGTCGATGCGTGGGCGGCGACGTGGCGCATTCGCCAGTTCCAGCAGATCGGCGGCGCACCGGTCACGGTGTGGCGCGAGCTACGCAGGCTGCACCCGGAGCAGGCGGCGGCGTCGCCTACCGTGGCCGACTTCCTCGGCGCGATCAACAAGGGCGCGGCCGAGCGCGAGTGCGTCACCGACGAGGCGAAGCGCTACACGGCGGCGACGGCATGGGCCGAGTACGTCGAGCTACAGGGCGGCTATCGCGTGCGCCGCGCCGCGCTGCGCGTGCGGCTGCTCAAAGAGCAGAGCGGCGAGCTAGGGCGCTACGGTGAACCGCTGGCGGCGCGCGCGCTCGGCATCGCGACGAACGAGGCGCGGCGCGAGTGGGTGTCAATGCCGCTGATGAACGAGCGCGGCGGCTACTTTCACTCGCTCAAGGTGCGCGCCGAAGTCGAAAGCGAACGCTGCGAATGGATCGTCGTCCCGCGCGGCTGCGCCGATCAGGCGCGCGAGGTGTTGGCGCGGCGCGCAGCGCT
>CXWK01008736.1_pt1 | contig 11180 bp, 8 predicted proteins | sample 590851 | NCBI WGS metagenome assembly CXWK01 (sample SAMEA3498364, study PRJEB10139) | wastewater metagenome | biome: wastewater treatment plant; material: activated sludge | place: Denmark | collected 2014-08-01
GACGACCCGATCGCCTGCCGGAAACTCGAAGATGCCGGAGCCGCGGCGGTGATGCCCCTGGGCGCGCCGATTGGTTCCGGTCTGGGCATCCAGAACCCGAACAACCTGCGCATCATCAAGGAACAGTCGCGCGTCCCGGTCATCGTGGACGCCGGGGTCGGGACGGCCTCGGACGCCGCATTCGCGATGGAGTTGGGCGCAGACGGCGTGCTGATGAACACGGCCATCGCGGGCGCCACCCACCCGGCCCGGATGGCTGAAGCGATGAAGCATGCCATCATCGCGGGACGGCTGGCCTACCTGTCGGGCCGCATTCCGAAGAAGATGTACGCATCGGCAAGCAGCCCGCTGGATGGGTTGATCGCCTCGAGATGACTGTGGAACCCGAACGACTTGAAACGCTGCTGGCCCGGCTTGAGCAGGAGCGCGCGGACGCGCACCGCGAGTACAACGACCGCCTGACGCGGGTCGACCAGGCCCTGCCGCAACGCCCGGAATTTCCGCATGCGCCACCCGCCTACGACGACGCGCAGATCACACCGCTGAACCTGTCATGGGACATTCTGCCCGACGGCGAACCTGCGATTGACGGGTCGTGGAAAGGCCGCCTGAGGGGCTTCATCTGGCGGCTGATTGGCCCACCACTCGTGACGCAGAAGGCGTTCAACGCGGCACTGGTCGATCACCTCAACAGAAACGTCGCGGCCCACCGCGAATCCGAGCGCGCCATCTCAACGACCATTGAGCTTGTTCGCCAGCAGACCGACGCGACGATTCGTTTCCATGCGGCGCTGCTCTCGCTGCTGCAGAGCCTCACGCTGTATGTCGATACCAAGGACCGCGCCGTCGGTGGCCAAGCCCAGGTGGTCAACTCGGCGATTGGCGCGCTGGCCGACGACTGGTTGAAGCACTGGGAGGCGCTGCTGGCCCGGGAGGAGCGGTTTGAGTCGCGGCACCCCGCGTTGCAGCGCGGCTACGACGAACTGGCCCAGCGGGTCACGCTGGCGCAACAGTCGGCCGTCCTCCTCAAGCGCGAGGTTGAACACCTCATTGCCAAAGGTCTCCAGGTGTCAGTTGGGACCGCGCCTGGCACGGGCGCCACGAACAGCGAGGCCGGCAACCTCGACTCGTTCAAGTACGTCGGATTCGAAGACCGGTTCAGGGGATCGCAGGACGCCATTCGCGAACGCCTGATCGACTACCTGCCCGTGTTTGCCGGTGCCGCCAACGTGCTCGACGTGGGGTGTGGCAGGGGTGAGCTCCTGGATCTGTTCCGCGGCGCGGGCATCGGCGCCCGCGGCATCGATACCAATCAGAGCATGGTGCAGGTGTGCCGCGAGCGTGGCCTGTCGGCCGAGCGGGCGGATGCCATCGCGTACATGGACGGGCTACCCGACGGGTCACTGGACGGGCTCATCGCCATTCAGGTGGTCGAGCACCTGGAGCCGGCGTATCTGACGCGGCTCATTGAACTCGCGTTTCACAAGCTCAAGCCGGGAGCGCCCATGGTGCTCGAGACGCTGAACCCTGCGTGCTGGGTGGCGTTCTTCGAGAGTTACCTGCGCGACATTACCCACCGGTGGCCGTTACACCCTGAGACGCTGCAGTATCTGGTGCAGGCCAGCGGCTTCACCACCGTGAGTGTGGAATACCGCGCGCCAGTGGCCGAGACCGATCGCCTGCAACACGTGCCCCTGCCGCCGCCGCGCGAAGGTGTTGAACTGAATCCCACTGTCACCGACCTGGTGGATATCGTGAACTCGCACGCGGACAAGTTAAACGCCCGCCTGTTCACGTTCATGGACTACGCGGTCGTCGCCCGGCGATAACTCACGACAGCAGAATGGCGCCAACCTCGCGGAGGTTGATGAAAAAATCAAACGTCCGGTGTGCCAGCCGAAACAACAGGTCGCCGTACCGCTTGTCTGATGGCTGGTAGTCCGCGACAGAGTTCGTCAATGTGTCAGGCCTGACCGTCCCTTCCGGTGGCTCTCCCACGGCGGGCGCCGACGGCTCTTCGGACGCGTCGGGTGGGCTCGCAGTGAACTGGCTCACCACACGAACGCGGGTGAACCCCGCGCGGGAAAATGCCATCAGGGCGCGGCGCGAGTGAAACGTCGACGTCACCACGAGCAACGGCGTGTCAGCGGCGATGACGGCGCCGGTCGGGAGCACCATCCCACGGAGCGCGTGTCCGTGGTCCTGCGTCCCGCCGGCGGTCGCCTCAAGGACCATCACCGATCGGGGGATTCCCATCCACGCCGCCGCGTTCGCATAAATTTCAGACTGACTCACGTTTTGCGTGCCGGACCCGCTGAAGATTACGACCGGCGCAAAGCCGGCCGCGTACAGACGATGCGCGGTATTGATGCGCTCCCAGCCTTGCTGCAACGGCAGGCTGCCGGCGCCCGTGCCCCCACCCAGCACCACGATCGCTGCGGCGGGCTCCGGGGGCTCGGTCACATCGAGCCATCGATCGATGCCAACAGGCCACCCGGCCGCGAGCCAGAGCATCAGCACCAGCGTCAGCACGCCGAACGCGCGGACGAATCGCCAGAGAATCCTCAGCGTCGGTTTGCCCGGGCGGCCGGAGCCTGACATGGTCAGCGGCGTCGAATTTCGAGCGCTACCAGCATGCGCTCCGTCTGCCGCACGGCGGTGACCTCGAGTTGATCGCCGGCCTTCAGGTCTGCGCAGGGCGTGCCCACAAACACCGTCGCCTCGGTGGTCGTGATGCGGCTCGAGCCGATGTCAAACGCGAGCGCGGGACACGTGCCGCTGAGCGGCCCGGCAACTCCGGAGATCATCCACGAAGGGACCGGTGAGGCGGAGACGGTCGGGGTCGCCACCTCAGGCGCCTGCGGGGCCGGTGGTGGAGCCACCACGACGGGTTCGGGAACCGGCGGCCGGATCACACCCGTTTTGGATGGCACCACGATCGTGCTGCCCGGCACGATATTTGGGCCGCGCAGGAATCTGTTGGGCGCATACCGACCGCTGGGCAACACCACCGCCACGCCTTTCGCGTCGGCATCTGCAGTGACGCCACCCGCAGCCTGGAGGTAGTACTGGACACCTTTGCCCTTGGCAAAGGCAATGGTAATGGGACGCTGCACCGCGTCCACCACGGTGACCGTGTTGGATCGGCGCGTCACATTCAGGCGATCGCCGTGCTCGAGCAGCAGGTTGTCGGGGGAGTCGGGCGATCGGAGCGCGCGCGCGAAGTCGAGCACGACGCGCGTTGACGCTTCTGCCCCCGTCCCGTCACGCCGATGCAGCGAGGCTCCCTCGAGGAAGGCGTCGGGCAGCACGCCACCCGCCATTCGAATCACATCGGCCAGGCGCTCCGCACCGCCGCTCAACGTATATCGGCCCGGGTACTGGACTTCTCCGCTCACGTCGATCACGCGGGTGGGTTGATAGCCGGAGCGCATCCGCACCAGGAGCCGGTCCCGGTTGCGCAACACCAGCGACGTGTCCGACAGCGGCACGGCCACCGACTCCAGCCGGAGTTCTCCGTCACCGGTGGCACCCATACGGAACAGGTCCGCCATCTTCGGGTCGGCCAGGTCCTTGAGGCCCCCGCCCTTCACCAGAAGGTCGCCCATCGTCATGTTGGACGCCAGTTCGTAGACGCCCGGCTTGTTCACGGCGCCGTCGATTTCAACGGTTCGCGTTTCGACAAAGTCACGCGCCGCGTAAACGATCACCTCATCGCCACTTTGCAACGGCAGGTTCTGAGCCGGGTCGCCGCCCAGCGCCGCACCCAGATCAAACCGCAGGAGTTCCCGTTCGACGCGGTCGCCCCGCCCGACGATGCGCCAGATCTCGCCGCGCGGCAGGTACGCATCGCGCCGACGGTCGGGGTCTTCGAATCCTCCGGCGTTCCGCAGCAGGTCCAGCAGCCGCATGCCCTGCAGCAGGCTGTGGGTACCCGGCGACCTCACGAACCCGGAGAGCGTCACTGTGCGATCGGTGCCCAGGATCTCGTTGCGTTCGTAGATCACGACCTTGTCGTCGGCCTGCAGCAGCAGGTTCTGCGCCTGGTCGCCTTCCAGAAGTTTGCCCAGGTCGAAGGTCAGCAACTCCGTGCGCACGGTGCCACGTACGACGCGGATGATATCGCCGCGCCGCAGGAAGGTATCCCGCATGAAGTCGGCGTCCTGCAGGCCGGCTCGGGTAAACAGCAGGTCGTAGACGCGCATGCCTGACGAGAGCGGGACCGTCCCGGGCGTTTTGACGTGACCGGCCAAGCTGACCTCTCCGGCAGCGCCCACCACATCGATGACGCTGTTCACGGTGAGCTCATCCAGCGACTCAATCACCACGTTGTGCGCGGGATTTCCAGCGGCCGCCAGACGAAGATCGACGTGAAGATAACTCGTCCGCAGATCCGGCCCTGTCCGTCTGAGTTCGGCCCGCTCAAGATACGCCTCGGGTCTCAAACCGCCGGCCCTGACCAATAGCTCCTGGATCCGCATCCCCGGCGTGAATTGATACTCGCCCGGGAGAGGCACGCCGTTGCCCTGCAGGGTGATGTAGTCGCGACGCCTGGTATCGGACGCAAGGATGGTGACGACGTCCTGGTCCTGCAGCGGCACCTGCCGCTTGGCCGCCGCCTCGGCATCAAGGTTCACACTGATCGTGCGCGTGCCCACGTTCACTTCGCTGCGGCGAATCAGGATGCGCTCGGTGATCGCGGTTGGCAGCACTCCCCCCGCGTAGTCGATCATCTCGTCGAGATCTTCGTGGCCGGCGGCGAGCAGCGTATACACCCCCTGCCGGCGCACCTGCCCCTGAATCGTCACTTCCTTACGCTTGAGCGGCACGAAGATCAGATCGCCATTGCGAATCTGCAGTTCGGTGCCATCCACAGTCCCCTTCAACAGGAACTGGTAGAAATCCACTTCGAAGGTGCGTGTGCCCCGGCGAATGCGCACGTTCCTGAGCGATCCGCTGTCCTTCACGCCGCCGGCTTTGGCAATCGCGTAGATGAGATTACCGAGACTCGGGTGCAGCAAATAGCTGCCCGGCGTGGCCACCTCGCCCTGCACAAGAAACTGGATGCCGCGCACTTCTCCAAGCGTCACGTCCACAAACGCCGTACTGGCTGCGGGATTCTCCAGGTCGAAATACACCGCGTGCGCAGTGGCCAGGTGCCGCATGACGCGATCGGTCACGTCCCCCAGGGGCAGGTCCGCCGTATACACGCGGCCGAGCACACCTGGAATCTCCAGGTAATGGTCGCTGCTGACGGTCAATTGAAACGTCAACTGCAGTTCGCCCCAGACGCGCACGTGGACAACGTCGCCCGGCGAGAGGACGTAACTCTTGTCGACCGGTCCAGGCGAAATGGCCGATACGTCAATCTTGAACGCGTCGTAGCCAATGAGGGGCAGGTCGGACCGGGCTTCGGCCGCGCGGTTGGGACTGGCCAACAGCGTCTGCACCGGCAATCCCGTCGGCGCCGTTGGGGACTGGACCGGTGGTGGTGCCTGACTCGTGGGGGACGCCTGCCCCGCTGGCGGCGGCAGCGGCGGCCGCCCCGTGCCCTGGGCCATCACCATCGGACCAAGCAGGCCCACACACATCACAGTTGCGAAAGAGACGTTCCTAAACATCGTGTTTTTGTTCCGGCGGTTCTTCAGCCAATTCCCGGCCCGGCAGCCTCGGCACGCTCGGCACGGGGAAGCGCCGCAGTCCCCCGCGGATGTCGGCCAGGTGCCCCGCGAACTCCCGGGCCTCCGGGGAGCTCACATCGAGGGTCGTGCGAAACTCAAGGAGGAGAGCCAGGCCCAGCCCAAGGACCAGGCCAATCATCCCTCGCATCAGGACCACACCCCGGCGCGACCCACCGCTTCGAGACTTCGGCGGGACGGCCGCCTCAACCACCACCAGAGCCGAGGCATTGTCCAATTCCGAGATTTTGGCTTCTTCGTACGAGGTCTTGAGCGACACATAGAGATCCCGCTGGAGGTCAATTTCCCGCTGCAGTTGGTCTCGCCCCAACGTGAGTTGCGGCGGGATGGTCGTCGGCCGCTCTTCGTTCGGTGCATCGTTCGGAATCAGGAGCCGGTTCTTCTCGGTGAACATTCGCAATTTGTCTTCGGTGTCCTTCAGCTGGTTGGCCTTTTCGGTCACCTGCTTTTCGATGAACTCCCGTCGGTCCTTCGCCGCCTTGGTGCGAATGTCCTTGTCGAAATCCGCCAGCGCCTTCTGGAACAAGTTCGTGAGTTCCGCCGCCATGCCGGGGTCGGTCCAGCCGGCCGAGATGGTCAATACCGGCATCTCGTCTCCCCAGGACCGCGTGCTCGACTCGAGCTTGGGAGTGGCGTCAGCCAGACGTTCGCGCGCCAGGGCCTCTCGTTGTCCCGGTGGGGTCCCGGGAGGACTCAACCGATCGAGCACGGTGACGCCGTCACTCAGCTTGTCCTTGAGGACGGCGTTCATCACGACCGTCGAGGACAGCACGGTCGAGTAATAGTGAAAAGGATTCCCCCGGTACGGCTGCTCGACTTCGTCCACCACGCCGGCGGCCGCCCGGCCCTCGCCAGGGCTCATCACAAACGTCACTGAGGCCTGATACCACGGCGAGAGCATCAAGGCCTGCACCACTCCAACGGCCAGGCCCAGAGCGAACATCACGGCGAGCAGCACGCGATGGCGCAAGACAAAATTCAGCGCCACTAGTGGCGTAAGCCGGACCTCCCCCTCGTCATCGAAGTGATCGGGGAGCCGCTGGGTCTGACCTGGAAGCGACACCCGGTGAGCGTAGCACGACACCTCCGGGTCAGCGCGCGCGGGCCCCGATGTCGTCCCCGCCGAGCATCAGGGCGGCGATCGGCGTTTCGATCAAGCCGTTCGGGCCCGCTGACAGCAACCAGGACGGCCCCGCAGATCCCTGCGCCCGGACGTCGAGCAGGAAGCATCGTCCCCAGGCATCGGTGGGCATGCCCTCGCCGAACAGCTCCGGCGCCGACGTCGCGGCAAGAATCCATTCGCTATGCGAGGCAAGCGATTGTGCGGCCGCACGGGCACTCGCCGTAGCCGGCACGAGTTGCGGTAACCGGCCGGGACCACACGCCACGGTGAGGGTGCCGCCGGAGACGCGTGCGGGGTGCGCGCGCAGATACTCGGCGGCCGATTCCGCTCTCGTCTGCGTTTGTGTAATCCGTCTCGAATTCAGAAACGAGGCGGCACCGGGTGGTACAACGACCGTCGCCACGACGATTGCAATCAGGGCTCCCACCAGCTGCTGACCTGAAAACGGGAAACGCGGATGTGCGGTCACCGGCCCCTCCCGAGAAGCATCCGGCCCACCGTGCGCACGAGGATGCTGAGGTCGAACCACATCGACCGGTGGCGCACGTAATACAAGTCGTATTCCAGCTTCGTCATCGCACCTTCCACCGAGTCACCGTAGCGGGTGTTGACCTGGGCCCATCCCGTCAGGCCCGGCGCCACGATGAGGCGTGCCCGGTACAAGGGCGCCTGCTGCTCGAGCACATCGATAAACTCCCGGCGCTCCGGACGTGGCCCCACCATGCTCATGTCTCCGCGCAGCACGGCCCACAAGTTTGGCAGTTCATCGATGTGGGTGCGGCGCAGCATGCGGCCGACACGGGTGATGCGCGGATCGTTTTCCGGGCTCCATTGGGGCCCCGCCGTTTCCGCGTCCTTTCTCATCGTCCGGAACTTGGTGAGCCGGAACGGCCGTCCCCGGCGACCCTGGCGCATCTGCGAATACAACACCGGCCGCCCCGACTCCACGAGGACAGCCAACGCGGCGATGACGGCCGGTACCACACCCACCACAGCGAGGATGACGGCCACGGCAAGGTCGAGGAGACGCTTCGCGATCGGCGAAGGGTCCCCGGGCCCGGCCCCCACGAAGAGTTGGGTCAGCATCCAGTCGTGGCCGAGATGGCGCACCGGCACGCGCCGGAGCGTCTGCTCGTACACACGTGCGAACGTGACCACGTCGATCCCGGCTTCCTGGCAGCGCAGGAGTTGGTCGATGGTTTCTGCCGAAACGGCGCCATCCGCCGCGACGATGACTTCGTTCACACCAAGCCGCGCGGCCAGTCCATCAATTCCCTCACCGGCAATCAGCCGCTGATCGTCGGCGCGTCGGAGGGGCGCCAGCATAGCCGCGTCGCGCAGGGCGGGCTCCTTCGCGAGCGCCATCGCGGCGTCGGCGGCGGGACCATCACCCACGATCAACACGGTCCGAGTGAAGGAGTCGCGCGTCAGGATCCACAGCAGGAGCAGGCGGCCGCCCAGCGTGAGCCACGCGGCGTTCCAGAGCAGATACAACGCCACCAATCGCGGCAACGCCTCCGAACCGACGTAGAAGAACACGGCGAGGTACGCCACGAGCAACACGCCGCCGGCATGGATCAACCCGGATGCCGTGGCCCGGAGATCGAGGGCGATGGTGGAGTGCCGCGTGGGTGAGAGCGCGGTGACCCAGAGAGGAACCGCGATGAACCACCAGGCTTGATCGCGAACGAAGCCGGCCGAATATCCGAAGCCTGCGGTCAACGACCATGTCCACGTCGCCAGGACCACCGCCATCGTCGCGCTCGCGGTGTCGCTCACGGCGAGCAGTACGGCGCGTTCGGAGGGGCGAAGGGCACGGGGCATGGGTAGGGATGTTAGCTCAGGGCCGATGAGTCATCGGGGCGCGACGGCGCCCCACAACCAGTAGAACGCGCGGCCGTAGAGCTCGCGAAGCGCCGTGTGGGTCTGGCGCAGCGCATCGACGCTGGGCAGGAACCTCATCAGCGTCAGGCCGTCGTACGCATCAAGTGCGAAGTCGACAGGAAAGGAGGTGACTACGAATCCGTGCTGTTCGAAGACCAGCCGCGCACGGCGCATGTGGAACGCCGATGTGACCAGCAGGATTTTCGGTGATGTGAGTTGACGCGCCCTCAGGAGCGACGCGACTTCCCTGGCCTCGTCGGCGGTATTGGCGACACGACCGGTGATCGCGATGCGATCCGCAGGGACGCCAAGTGCCATCGCCTGCCTCGCGAGCAGGTCGCCTTCTGTCGGAAGGTCCGGCGCCCCGGCTATTGGCGCCGCCGTGAAGACCAGCAACGGAGCCTTGCCGGCCTGGAACAACTCCACGCCGCCGAAGAACCGATTCGGGTCGCCCCATTCACTGACACGCTCCGGCCCAGGCGCCAGACCGCGGCCGGCGCTCAGGACCACAATCGCGTCGACCACCGGACTGAGCGCCGCCGACGGCCGCACGGCCCAGTTTTCGGTCGCCCTCATCAGCCATGAGCCCACGTAAGGATTGGTGCTCACCAGCAGCACGACGAGCGCCGCAAGCATGGGGGCGCGACGCCGCCGTGCCAGTCCCCAGACGAGCAATATCAGGCACATGCCGAGCGGCAGCACAAATTGCGGCAGGACTTTGCTGAGGAGGAACATCCGTCCTGTGGATGTCAGGCGCGGGGTAACTGCACCACGACTGCGGGCGCGCGGGGGCCCGCGGGTCGAGGCCGTGCGGTGAGCGTCGCCGACGGCACACACTGATGAAAGAGGCGAACGATGCGATCGTGATCGTCGGCGGCCGCCGCGTCGGCCAACCGGTTCACCATGTCGTCGAGGTTGTCTTCGGTCACCACAGTCGGCTCGAGCACACGTCTGACGTCACCTCGGGCGGTGGGCTCGATCACCGCACCGGGCTCCCACAGCACCTCGTTGAGTTTCTCTCCAGGCCTGAGCCCGGTAAACACGATGGGCACCTCACTCTCCTGGAAACCCGACAGCCGGATCATGTCAGCGGCCATCTCGCGCAGCAGCACGGGCTCACCCATGTCGAGCACAAACAGTTCGCCGCCCTGGCCGATGCCTCCCGCCTGCAGGATGAGGTGCACCGCCTCGGAGATGGTCATGAAATACCGGCGCACGTCCGGATGCGTGACCGTCACGGGCCCGCCGCGTTCGATCTGCGCCTTGAAGATCGGGACGACACTGCCGCGACTCCCGAGGACATTGCCGAATCGCACCACGACGTACGCCCCACCCTGCGTGCGGGCGGTCCGTTGCACCACCAGCTCGGCCACGCGTTTGGAGGCGCCCATGATGTTGCTCGGCGCCACGGCCTTGTCGGTTGACACCATGACAAAACGCTCAACGCCCGCTGCGACGGAGGCATCAAGGACGTTCCTCGTGCCAAGGATGTTGTTGGTCACCGCCTCGGCGGCGTTGTCCTCCATCAGCGGCACGTGTTTGTGGGCCGCGGCATGGAACACGACCGTCGGTTCGCACCTGCGGAAGATTCGCATCACCCGTTCGCGGTCCCGCACGTCGGCGATCGCAACCTCAACGATCACGGAAGGGAACCGCATCCGCAGTTCACCGGCAATCGCGAAAATGCTGTTCTCACCGTGTCCCAGCAACAGCAACCGAGCCGGCCTGGCGTGCGCCACCTGCCTGCACAATTCAGACCCGATGGAACCGCCGGCCCCCGTGACCACGACGCTCGCGCCCTGGAGGTACGTCGGACCGGCGACATGCGCGGGCACCTGAGGCCGGCGCAGGAGGTCGGAGATCTCCACGTTCCGAAGGCGGCTGACGCTGACGTTGCCGTCAAGCAGTTCGTAGAAACCTGGCACGACGCGCGACGGGATCCCCAGTTCCTGACAGCGTTCGGCCACGGCCCGCACGATGTGCCCGCCCGCGGTGGGAATGGCGATGACCACTTCATCGACGCGCTGGTCAGCGGCGATTTTCGCCAGGGCGCCAAGTTCACCCAGGACGGGAAGTCCGTGAATCTGCTGATTCACCTTGTTCCTGGCGTCGTCGAGAAATCCGATCGGCAGAAGACCGAGTTGGGGATTCTTCTGCATTTCGCGGGCAACGAGCACACCCGCATCACCTGCGCCAACGATCAGGACTTTGCGGGTGGGCGGAGGGCCGCCGCGGGGACGCATGGCGATGGTTTCGGCAATTGCACGGACGGACGCACGAAGACCGACCGTCATCGCGACGGCAAACAACCAGTCGAGCGGCGGCACCCAGCGCGACCAGCCCTCAGTCCACTCCAACAAGCGCAGCACCACCATGAAGGTGGACAGGATGGCGGAGGCCACACAGTTGGCCAGGACGATGGCCATCAGATCCCAGAACCCGGCGTACCGCCAGTAGCGGCGATAGAGACCGAA
>CXWK01001729.1_pt1 | contig 11179 bp, 5 predicted proteins | sample 590851 | NCBI WGS metagenome assembly CXWK01 (sample SAMEA3498364, study PRJEB10139) | wastewater metagenome | biome: wastewater treatment plant; material: activated sludge | place: Denmark | collected 2014-08-01
GCCCGCCAGCCATGGGTGCTGCACGGCAGGCCCGGGATGGTCGGTCTCAGCTACCCGGGGATCTCGCAGCTCTTCGTGGCCGCCACCGCCCCACCGAGCCTGGCCGCCATCACGCCGCTCTCGGTGATCGACGACCTGTGGCGCCAGCAGTGGCCCGGCGGCACGTACAACTCGGGCTTCACAAGGGCCTGGCTCGCCCAGCGCGACAACGAGACCAAGTCGGGCGGCATGGCCTGGGACCAGGCTCGCATCGACGACGGCGACGCCCAGTGCGCCGCCAACCAGGACATCCGCAGCCTCAACCTCGACTTCGAGCGGTTCGGCCGCGCTATCGAGACCTTCCGCCCGGCCCTCGAGGCCCGTCGCATCGCCAACATGATCAACCGGATCGACGTGCCGGTGTACCTGTCGGGCTCGTGGCAGGACGAGCAGACGGGCAGCCGTTTCGCCCTCATGCTCGAACGGTTCCAGGCCTCGCCGCACGTGGTGTTCACGCTGTTCAACGGCCACCACCCCGACGGGTTCAGCCCGATGGTGATCGCCCGCTGGTTCGAGTTCCTCTCGTTCCACGTGGCCCGGAAGGTGCCGAAGGTGCCCGACCTCGTCCGTGCCGTCGCGCCGGCCGCGTTCGCCGAGTACTTCGGCTACACCGCCGACATCGAGGCCGACCGCTTCGGCGACCTTGCCGACGACTACCCCGCGGCGCTCGCCCGCTACCTGGCGGAGCCTCCCGTGCGGATCCTCTTCGAGAGCGGCGCCGCGGGCGAGGTGCCGGGCGCCCCGGGACCGCGTTACGAGGTGCAGGTCGAGTCGTTCCCGCCTCCAGGGTGCACCCCGGTGCGTTGGTGGTTCGCTCCCGACGGGGCGCTGGTCGATGAGCCACCGGCAGCGCCGGGCGCCGACCTGTACGCGGACGACGTCGACGCCGGAGCGGCCTCGTACGCGCTCACCGAGCGGTTCGACGACTTCATCCAGCCCACGGTCCCGATCGAGTGGACGACCTTCGCCGACGAATGCACCGCCGCCTACGAGACGGCCCCGCTCGACGAGGCGATCACGGTGATGGGCCAGGGCCACGTCGACCTCTGGCTCCGTCCGGGCACCGACGACACGTCGGTACAGGCCACCATCACCGAGATCCGCCCCGACGGCATGGAGCTCCGGGTGCAGTCCGGATGGCACCGGCCCGTCCACCGCGAGGAGGACCCCGAGCGCTCCGACCACCTGCTCGTCGACTACACCTTCGCCCCCGAGCACCGAGAGGCACTGGTCGTCGGCGAGTGGCTGCAGTTCCGCGTGCCGATCATGCCGGTCGCCCACGTGTTCCGCGTCGGCTCCCGATTGCGGTTGACGCTGTCGACACCGGGTCGCGACCAGGCGTTCTGGTGCTTCGAGAACCCGGTGTCGGCGGGCGCCACCCACGCGGTCGGGCGGGGCGGTGCCCACGGATCGGCCCTGGTGCTGCCGGCGTGGGCCGGTGTCGACCACCCCGAGGACCACCCGGCATCCGGCGCGGTGCGCGGCCAACCCGCCCGTACCGCCCGCCCGATCCGCAACACACCACTCGACCCCACCCCGGGGTGACCGGGCGTCGGCAACACGCCGCCCGATGAGGTCGATGCCCCGGTCGGGGCGGGTCGAGCAGGCGACCGGCGGGAGTGCCGATGGCGTCGCCTGCACCGGCGGGGCACCGGGGCAGACAAGAGCTCTCCCCACCCCTTTGGGACCTTCGACTCTTCACCGCGAGCTCCGATCGGGTCACCATCGCCCCATGCGTCGTGCCCTGATCTCGGTCGTCCTCATCGTCGCCACCCTCACCACGGCCGGACCCGTCGCGGCTACCGGCCACGGTGACGCCGCGCCGACGGCGGCGCCCGTGGCCGAGCGGCTGCCTTCCGGCACCATCGATGCCTGTGTCACCTTCTCCCGGACCACGTCCCTCTGCTACCGGAACGAGCCCCTGCGCCTGCAGTTCGGCAAGAAGTTCGTCTTCCGGGGCCGTCTGAGCACTGGCCTGGCCGGCCCGGTCAGCGTCTGGCGGAAGCGGCCGGATTCGACCCGCTGGGTGCAGGTCGGGTCCGCTCCGGTGAACGCCGAGCACCGGTTCATCTGGCAGTGGCGCCCCACCCAGGCACAGGTCGCCGACGGCTACTACCGGTTCCAGTTCAGGGTCGGCGACACGCGCAGCAACAACTTGCGGGTGAAGGTCCTACTCGGCCTCTGCGACGGCGACGTGTGCCTGCAGGGATACGTCTACGTGCCCGACCAGCTGACCATCGCAGTCGGGGACACGGTCACCTGGACGAGCATCAGCGGCATCAACCACACCGTCGATGCCGACGACGAGAGCTTCGAGTCGGACCTGATGAACTACGGCGACAGCTTCGAGCACACCTTCCTCACCCCGGGCGTCTTCACCTACCACTGCGACCTCCACCGCCTTCAGACGGGCACAATCACCGTCGAGTAGCCCACCACCCCGCGGCTGGCCGACCGGTGTGGTCTCGCTCCCGCATGCGACGACACCAAGGGCGACGCCGGGCAGCCCGAGGGTCGGCCGACTCGATGGTGGTCTGGCTCTGACCAGCGCGACTGGTTTCTGGACAGACCGGACGGTGGACCCGCAGCTGCGGGCCCGAACGCCCGGGACGGAGGAATGCAGCCACGTCGAGCCGAAGCGAGTCGGCCACCAGCCCCAGTTGCCGCGTCACCTCGTCGTCCGATCGGGCCGGGCCGTCGCGCGCGGGAGGCGAGGCCACCGCGACTGCCGTCGCGACGGGCATCGGTGGCGGGGCGGGCCACCGCTCGGCGGGCGACGGCACGGAAGCTGGCGGCTCGGCCGCCCGCGACTCGAACACCCGCGACTCGGCGGGCCGAGGCTCGGCCGCCCGGGGCTGCTCGGCTCGGGGCTCGAGCAGCCCCGGCTCGGGGGTCCGAGGCTCGACCGCCCGCGACTCGATGGGCCGCGACTCGATGGGCCGAGGCTCGGGTGCTCCCGACTGGACCACCCGCGACTCGAACACCCGCGGCTCGGGGAGCCGGGGCTCGGCGGCTCGCGACTCGAACACCCGCGGCTCCACTGCTCGGGACTCGGCCGCTCGAGGCCGCTCGGCTCGGGGCTCGAGCAGCCGCGGCCCGGCGGCCGGCGGCTCGACGGCCTCGGGCTCGACGGCCTGGGGCTCGGCCTGGGGGCCCGTGCCGAAGAGGGCTCCGAGCCCCCGCCCGCCCGGGGCGCTCGAGCCGTCCCTGGGACCGGAGGGGGCAAGGATCGAGTCGAGTCCACGCCCCAACCCGCTCTGGAGCTCCTCTTCGTCCATGGACTCTTCGTCAAGCCCCATGCCCCAAACGATCACACGCTTTCGGGCGCGCGACGCGGACCACCCGGCCGAACGGCCTGCGCAGACCGGCCGGGAACCGGCGCCCCATCCATCCGTCGAAGAGGCGGTCGCCGCATCGCAGGCGTGAGCTGTCGGGTCGCGGGCGGCCAGGTCCGAGCCCTCGCCTCGCGGCCCGGCCCCGTTGCCCCCAGGGCGCGTCGCCGGCGGAACCGCGCGGTCGACGGACCGTAGGCGGGGCCGATCTCACGCTCCGTGGCTGGCGGACCCGTCGCCACCGAACTTGAGGCAATGGCACCCGGTTTCCGGGGGCTATTGCCTCGAATTCGAGGACTTCGCCGGTCCGAGGGCGGAGAGTGACGGATCCGCTCGAGGCGGGCCCGTGTGGCCGGCGCCGACCTCGCGCCCCCACCCCCCCGCCGCCGGTGACGGCCACCCTCGCACCACTCCATCCCCCGGCGGCCCGAACGGCGCCGCAGGATGGGCCCCGCGACCCGCCGTTCTGTCGATCGCGCCCTCAGGGACCGGGCTCGACAGCCGTTGCCACGGTCGGATCGGGCACCGGAACGGATCAGCCGGAGGTCGCCCAATGAAGGGTGACGGCGCCCTTGGCCGTGCGGTAGCCGTCGACGGCGAGCCGGTAGGTCGTGCCGGCCGTGGCCGCGAACTGGATCCGGCTCTGGAAGCCGCAGGACGCGTCGTCGTCGTTGCCCGCCACAGCGGTCAGTGCGTTCAACGCGGTACCGGTGTACGACGCCAACAACGTGTCGAAGCCGCTGCCGCAGGTGTCGAAGGCCACCGTGGCGGTGGACGGCGCCGTCCACGAGTACCAGATCGACGCGGACCCCGTCTGGCCACCGTGGTTTGGCTCGCCGGTCTCGCGGGTCGCGTTCGCGGTCGACGCGGTCACCGAGCCCGAGGGGCCCGTCAGCACCTGGGCGGAGGCGAACGCGTCGTTCCCCGGCGGCGGTGGCGGCGGCAGGGCAAGCGTCCAGTCGAGCGACACCGTGCCGGTGGCCCCCTCGTAGCCGCCGACCACGATGCGGTACGTGGTTCCTGCGGTCGCCGCGAACCTCACCGTGCTCCCGCCGCCGAGGTTGAAGGCGCCGCAGTTGTCGTCGTTGCCCTCGAGGAGCGTCAGGGCACTCAACGTCGTTCCGGTGAAGGCCCCCATCAGGGTGTCGAGCGAGCCATCGCAGGTCGTGAACGTGGCCAGCCCGTTGCTGGGGGCCGTCCAGCGGTACCAGACCGACCGCTGGTTGCGCTCGCCCGCGAGCAGGGTCGGCTCATCCGGCTCGATGCTGGCATACGCGTTGGTCCCCGTGACGGTGCCCGGCGCGCCCGTCAGCATTGCGGCATCGGCGAAGTCGTCGTTCGGGGGCGGCGGAGGCGAGTTGGTGAACGTGCAGGTCACGTGCTCGTGCGGGGCGAGCGTGATGGTGACCCGGCGGTTGGCGAGGTCAACGGCCTCGCCCGTGTCGCAGCGCAGGTGGGTCAGCCCGGGGGTGGCGCCGGCGCCCTGGGTGATGACGTAGGTGCCCGGCGCGAGGCCGGTCGCGCTCAGGTTCGCGGCCAGCGCAGGGTCCTGATCGTCGTCGAGGCTGAACGAGCCACAGCCACCGCCACCGCCGCTCAGGCAGCCCGTGTACGCGAAGTCCTGGCTGGTGAAGGGCTCGGCCTGCTGGACGATGTTGATCGCCGCACTGTCGTCGGTGAACGTGCAGGTGACGTGCTCGCCCGCCGTGAGCGTGATGATGGCCCGCCGGTCCGCCAGGCTCACGTTCTCGCCGGTGTCGCACGAGAGGGCCGTGAGGTCCCAGCCGGGCACCGCCGCCTGGGTGATCGTGTAGGTCCCCGGCGCGAGCCCGGATCCCACCACGCGGTTGGGCAGGGCCGGGTCACGGTCGTCGTCCAGCGCCCATTGGGAACAGCCCGCGCCCAGGCACCCGGTGAACGAGAAGTCCTGCGCCGCATCCGCGAGCGCCGAGTCCTCCACAATGGCGATCGAGGTGGACGAGTTGGTGAAGGTGCAGGTGACGTGCTCGTCCGTCCCGAGGTTGATGGTGACCCGGCGGTTGGCCAGGTCCACCGTCTCACCGGTGTCGCACGACAGCGAGGTGAGGTCCCAGCCGGGGTTGGCCGCCTGCGTCACGGTGTAGGACCCCGCCGGCAGTCCCCCACCGGTGAAGAAGTCGGGCCGCGTGGCGTCGGTGCCGCCGTCGTCGTCGAGCGAGAACGGCCCGCAGTCCGCCGTTCCGGTGCGGCACCCGGTGAACGAGAAGTCGCGACCGTCGTTCGGCGAAGCGGCTTCCACGATCGTGATGGCGGGGTTCACGATCAGGAACGAGTCGTTCAGGAGGCGGTTGGGGCTGCCGGGGTAGGGGCTCGTCACCTTGCCGGGGGTGGCGCCGGCCGTCAGGGCCGCGGACACCTCGGCCGCCGACGCCCCGGGGCGCTCCTGAAGGTAGCGGGCGGCCATGCCGGCGACGTGGGGGCTCGCCATCGAGGTGCCGTCGAAGCTGGCGGTCGCGTCGTCGCTGTCGCTCACGGACGACACGATGTCGACCCCGGGCGCGAAGACGTCCAGGCAGGTGCCGAAGTTCGAGAAGTAGGCGCGGGCATCGTCGCGGGTGGTCGCGCCCACCGTGATGGCCGCGGGCACGAACGCCGGCGAGTGGTTGCAGGCGTCGTCGGTCTCGTTGCCGGCGGCGACCGCGTAGGTGACCCCCGACGCGACCGATGCGTCCAGTGCGATCTGCATCGCTTCCGACTGGCCCTCACCGCCGATGCTCATGTTGGCGACGGCCGGCTTGACCGCGTGCGCGGTCACCCAGTCGATGCCGGCGACGACGGACGCGGTGCTGCCGCCGCCCGCGCAGTCCAGCACCCGTACGGCCACGAGTGACACGGCCTTGGCCACGCCGTAGGTGGCGCCGCCGATCGTGCCCGCCACGTGCGTGCCGTGGTCGTTGCAGTCCTGACCGTTGCGGCCGTCACCGATGGCGTCGAAGCCCACCGTGGCCCGCCCCCCGAACTCGTGGTGGCTCGTGCGGATGCCGGTGTCGATGACATACGCGTGCACGCCGGCGCCGGTGGCGTTGTAGTGGTAGTTGCCGTCGAGGGGCAGGTCGCGCTGGTCGAGGCGGTCGAGCCCCCAGTCGGCGCCCGGCTGGGTCGCCTCCGCATGCACGCCACCGACTGGGGCGGTGCCGAAGGGGTCACTGGATCCTGGCGCGGGCGGCGCCCCCACCTGGACCACCGCGTCCTGCTCGACGCTCGCGACACGCGGATCGGTGCTCAACGCCAGGGCGTCCGACCGGCTCATCTCGGTGGCGAAGCCGCGGAGGGCGTGCTTGTAGGTGAACAGCACCTCGCCGTCGTGCTCCTCGGCCAGATCGGCCACGGTGGACCGGACCTGTGACCTCGCCACGTCGGCCAGGGTGACGATGTACCGGCCCGGCACCGGGTCGACGGCCGACTCGATGGAGCCCTGCTCGCGCGGCGTTGCAGCCCCGGATGCGGCCGCGGCGGGGTCCGCGACGAGCCCCGCCACGGCGAGTCCGAGCATCAGGGTGACGGCCAGGGCGGCCCGGCCCGTCATCCCGCGATCCGTCAGGTGGCGGCGCGCCACTCGTGGGTTCATCGTTCGCTCCAGTTGAGGATCACGGGGCCGGTGACCCCTTCGAAGCCGTCGACGGCGATCCGGTAGGTGGTCCCGGCGGTCGCGTCGAAGGTGATCGTGCTGGTGAGGAAGCCGCCGAAGTCGAAGCACCCGTCGTCGGAGTCGGCGACGGGGGTCAGGGCGTTGACCGCCACGCCGGTGTAGGCGGCGAGCACCGTGTCGAGCCCGGGGTAGCTGGCACACAGGTCGAAGTGGACGCTGCCGGTCGAGGGGGCGGTCCAGCGGTACCAGATAGAGTGCACGGCGGTGTTGCCCGCATGGGCGGGCTCACCGGCCTCCGCCGTTGCGTACAGGTTGGTTGCCTCGACCGTGCCCTCTGCGCCGGCGAGCTCCTGCGCCGCGGCGAACAAGTCGTTTGCCGGTGGGGGCGGCGTGTCGGTGAAGGTGCAGGTGACGTGCTCACCCGCGACGAGCGTGATGGTGGCCCGCCGTTGGGCGAGGTCGATCGACTCGCCGGTGTCGCAGACGAGGGTGCTCAGGACGAGCGGGGGCGTGGTGCCGGGCGGGAGTTCGTTCTGCGTGAGCGTGTAGGTGCCGGGGGCCAGCCCGGCCCCGGTCACCTCCGCCGGCAGGGTCGGATCGGCGTCGTCGTCAAGCGAGAACGAGCTGCACCCGGCACCGCCGGGCCCGACGCGACACCCGCTGAAGGCGAAGTCCTGCGGGCCGGTCGGCACGGTGTCCTGCACGATCGTGATCGACGGCGAGGCGTTGGTGAACGTGCAGCGCACCTGTTCGCCGGCGGTGAGGACGATGGTCGCCCGACGGTTCACCAGATCCACGGTCTCCCCCGTGTCGCACGACAGCGTGGACAGGTCCCATCCGGGCACCGCGGCCTGGGTGATCGTGTAGGTGCCCGGCGCCAGGCCGGTGCCGAAGGCCCGAGCGGGACGCGCCCCGTCGTCGTCGTCATCGAGGGTGAACTGCCCGCAGGCGCTGCCCAGGCAGCCGGTGAAGGCGAAGTCCTGCGGGGCGTTCGGCACGGCGTCCTCCACGATCGTGATCGACGCGGTCGAGTTCGTGAACGTGCAGATCACGTGCTCGCCCGCGGCCAGGTCGATCGTCACCCGGCGGTTGGCCCGGTCCACCGTCTCACCGGTGTTGCAGGACAGCGCCGACAGGTCCCACCCCGCGACGGCGGACTGCGTGACCGTGTAGCTGCCCACCGGCAGCCCGCCCGCCACGTGCGTGCTCTTGAGGGCGGCGTCGGTGTCGTCGTCGTCGTCGAGCAGGAACGACCCGCACCCGCTGCCGCCCGGGCCGGTGCGGCAGCCGGTGAACGAGAAGTCACGCCCGTCGCTGGGCGCGCCGTCCACCACGATCGTGATCGCGGGACGGCCGGTGAGGAAGCCGGTGTTGAGCAGGCGGTTGGGGCTCCCGGTGCCCGGGTTGCCGACGTGGGCGGTGACCGCCCCCGTGGTGATGGCCGTGGCCACTGCGGCAGGTGACGACCACGGGGCCTCCTCGAGGTACCGGGCGGCGACGCCCGCCACGTGGGGCGACGCCATCGAGGTGCCGCTCTGCGCCCCCGAGTCGGTGTCGCTGCCGATGAGCGCGGAGGTGATGCCCACCCCCGGCGCGAACAGGTCGTCGCACGACCCGTAGTTCGAGAACCCGGCCCGCCCGTCGGTGGTGTTGGTCGCCCCCACGGTGATCGCGGACGGCACCCGGCCCGGCGAGATGTTGCACGTGTCGAGGCCGCCCCGCACCGAGTTGCCGTTTCCGGCGGCGACGGCGTAGGTGACACCCGATGCCACCGACGCGGTCACCGCGGCGTCCAGGGCCGGCAGCACGGCCACCTCGCCGAACACGCCCATGTTGGGCCCGAGGCTCATGTTCGCGACCGCCGGGAGCACGGCGTGGGCCGTCACCCACTCGATGCCGGCGATCACCCGAGACTCATCACCGCCCCCTCCACAGTTGAGCACCCGCACCGCCACCAGCGACACCTCCTTGGCCACCCCGTAGGTGGCGCCGCCGAGGGTTCCCGCCACGTGCGTGCCGTGGCCGTAACAGTCCTGCCCGTTCCCGCCGGTGGCGTCGAAGCCGACTGACGCCCGACCGCCGAACTCCTGGTGGGTGGTGCGGATGCCGGTGTCGATCACGTAGGCGTGCACACCCTGGCCGGTGGCGTCGTAGTGGTAGCTGCCGTCGAGAGGAAGGTCGGCCTGGTCGATCCGGTCGAGCCCCCAGGTCGCGCCGGCCTGAGTCTCGGTGACCGTCATGGCGGCGTCCTCCTCGACCCGAGCCACCCGCGGGTCGCGGGCCAGCGTCCGCGCCTCGTCCTCGGTCATGGATGCGGCGAAGCCCTGGAGGGCACGGCGGTAGGTGAACGACACGTCGGCGTCGTGGGCGGCGGCCAGCGATGTCGCCGTCGAGCGCACCTGCGACGCGGGCACGTCGGCCAGGGTGACGATGTACTGGCCCGGCACGGGTACGGCCGCCTGGACGATGCCATCGGTCGGTGGTGGCGGCACCGTCGTCGCTGAGGCCGAGGCCGATGCCGAGGACGATGCCGACGGCGTGGGGGCGGACGGCGGCACCGGGGCGGGCTCGGGCGAAGGGGCGGACGACGAAGAGGCGGACGGCGAAGGGGCGGGCGCCGCCGCAGCCGGTACGGCCGTTCCCGCAGCCAGGAGCACCCCGACGATCATGGCCAGAAGCCCTCGGGCGGGTGGGCGTTGGTTCGATGGCCGACCGTGGTTCAGGTTCACAGGGCCGTCATCTTCGACCGTCGCGGTTGCGCGCGGCTTACACCCGGCTATCAGCCCTGTCAGCGGCTCGGCGTCCGCCACGCCGGATCAGACGCTTGGGTCGAGCGCCCCGCGCTGCCGCCGCCGTCAGGGGCGACGGCCGAGCCGAGCCCGGACACGGGCCCGACGCGTGCTCGACAACTGGTCGAGAAGGACCCGCCGCTCGACCTCGTTCACGAACCGGTACGTGCCCGGTGCGTCCGGGAACTCGTCCACGAACCGGGACATCATGGCGTCCTCCAGGCCGGCGAGCACCGCATCCTCGTCGCCGTCGCCGACCGCCGTCGCCAGGTGGGCCAGGTCGAAGCCCGAACCGATCACCGATGCGGTCGACAGCAGCCGCACCAGCTCGGGGGACACGGCCCTCAACCGCTCTGCGAGTGCCGCCCGAATGGTCTCCGGAACGCCCAGCGCGTCCACGGCGGAGGACCGACCGGCGACGACGTCCGCCGTCGCCTCAGGGGACGGCGGGCCGGCTCTGCGCACCTGCTGGGCGTACGCGACCAGGTAGCGGGCGTTGCCGCCGGCGTCCCGCACAACGGCGTCCACCAACGGCACCGCGGCCGAGCGGCCGGGCCGCTCGGGTCCCACACGGTCCACGAACAACTCCCTCGCCTCGTCGTCGCCCAGGGCCTCGAGGGTCATCCACTCACTGACATCGAGCCGGTCGAGGTTGCGGACCAACTCGGCCATCCCCTGCGGCGCCTCGACGCCGCGCTGGATCAGGACGAGCGCCAGCACGGTCGACGGCTCACGAAGCGGCAGCGGCTTGTCGCTCAGCTGCCGGAAGAGGCTGATCATCTGCGCGTCTGCCCACTGGGCGTCGTCGAGGACGACCAGGGTGGGCCAGTCGGCGGACTCGCTCACGAGGTGCTTCGTCACCTCGAGGCCGAACTCGTACACGGCGGGTGACCCCGGTCTGAGATCGCCCTCGGGCCTGGCCAGACCCGTCGCCGCCGTGGCAGGCACCAGGGCCGACAGCCCGCCGTCGGGCGCGCACCTGCCGGCGAATACGTGAGCGCCCCGCCCGGCGAGGACACTCACGATCTCGGCGGCCAGGCGGGTCTTGCCGACGCCGGCGTCACCATCGATGAACACCACGCCGCCGTTGTGAGCGGCGCAGAGCCGCTCCCAGTGACGGAGGATGCGCTCGCGCTCGTCCCGGCGCCCGACCAGCGGTGTCTCCACCTCTCGATCGACCCACTCGAGCGATCCGCCGAGCCGCTCGCCGGCAGGCGTCGATGCGCGATCGTCTCCCCGTCCCCCGCTCCCGGCGGCGCCGCCGCCGGGCCGCTCAGGCCCCCGCCCCCCGCTCCCGGCGGCGCCGCCGCCGGGCCGCTCAGGCCCCCGCCCCCCGCTCCTGCCGCCGCCGCCGGGCCGCTCAGGCCCCCGCCCCCCGCTCCCGGCGGCGG
>CXWK01083354.1_pt1 | contig 11175 bp, 12 predicted proteins | sample 590851 | NCBI WGS metagenome assembly CXWK01 (sample SAMEA3498364, study PRJEB10139) | wastewater metagenome | biome: wastewater treatment plant; material: activated sludge | place: Denmark | collected 2014-08-01
GGCGCCGGTCAGGGCGAAGTAGCCCGGTTCCGTCACCACCACGGCGTGTGTGGCGGCCGCCAGACCGTTGCGGGTGATCTCGCCCAGCGAGGGTGGGCTGTCCATCAGGACGAGGTCGTAGTCGTCCGCCACCCCGCGCAGCGCCCGCCGCAGTCGCAGGGCAGAGGACGCGTCGCCCGGCCGGTTGCGATGCTCCAGGGCCGGTTCCGACGGAATGAGGTCCACCTGCGGGCCCCAGCCACTGGCCGTGATGGCGTCGGCTGCGACCCCATCACGCGCGTCGGCCAGCACGTCCCCCGTCGTGAACCGGATCGTGGCGGGGTTCAGACCCAAGGTGGCGTTGGCCTGCGGATCGAGATCCACCACCAGGACCCGCAAGCCGCGGTTTGCGGCCGCCTCAGCGAGTCCGAGCGACACTGTGGTCTTGCCGACACCACCTTTGAGTGCCACCACCGCGATCGCCAACATGCGGGTCAGTGTGCCACCCGCAGGTGAACCCATCAGGTGCGGCACGCGGACCAGGTCACGCGTTCTTGATCATCGTGTAGGCCGCGAGGGCGTCCTGCCGGGCCTGGGCATGATCGACCAGGCGCTGCGGATAGCCGTGTGCGTAGCCGTCAGCCATCTCCCAGGGAGTGTGCACCGACGCACCCGGCAGGTGCGCCAGTTCGGGGACGTACCGGCGCACATAGTCCCCCGTCGGGTCGAACTTCTGGCCCTGCAGTACCGGGTTGAAGACCCGGTAGTAGGGCGCAGCGTCCATGCCCGTACCCGCCACCCATTGCCAGCCGAGACTGTTGTTGGCCACGTCACCGTCCCGCAGGTGGGACAGGAACCAGCGCGCCCCCCACTGCCACGGCAGCAACAGGTCCTTGGTCAGGAAGGACGCCACCACCATGCGACTGCGGTTGTGCAGCCATCCGGTGGCCTGCAACTGCCGCATCCCCGCATCGACCATGGGGTAGCCGGTGCGGCCCTGACACCAGGCCTCGAACTGTTCGGTGTCCTGCCGCCAGGGGAACGCGTCGAAGCGGCGGTCGATGTTTCCCCACGCGGCATCCGGCCGGCGGTACAGGACATCGGCGTAGAACTCCCGCCAACACAACTGGCGCACAAACCCGGTGGCCGCCCCGGCCGCGGCGACGATCGTGCGCGGGTGGATCTCACCGAAGTGCAGCGCCGCCCCCAGCCGACTGGTGGCAGGAATGTCCGGACGGTTGCGATCCGTGTCATAGGCGTCGGACCGGGCCAGGAAGCTCTCCAGGAGTTCCTGGGCGACGATCTCACCGGCGGGCTCTCCCGTAGCCGGCAACGGATCGGAGTCCGGATTACCCGCCACGAACTGTGGCTCACTGATGACGGGTCCATCCACCGATCGACCCTGCCAGGCCCGCCAGTAGGGCGTGAAGACGGCGAAGGAGCTGCCGTCGGGCTTGGTGATCGCCCCGGGCGGGTGCAGGAACGGCGAGTCCGCAGATCGCATCGTCACGCCTACCTGAGCCAATGCCGCCGCCACGGCAGCGTCCCGCGTCACCCCGTACGGCGAGTAGTCACCCGAGACCAGCACCTGATCGCAGCCGTGAGCGGCAGCCAGTCGGGGCAGCACCTCGAGCGGATCGCCGGTACGGACGATCAGACCACCGCCCCCGTACTCCTTGATGCGCAGGTCCAAGGCCTGCAGGGATCCACTCAGGTACGCCAATCGGACCGGCCCGGCCGAGCGCAGCAACCGGGGATCCAGGACGAATACCGGGACGATGGGGGTGTCGCCTGCCGCAGCCAGGGCAGCATGGTCGTCGAGTCGCAGATCCCGCCGGAACCACACCATCACCGCCATCGAACCACCGTAGGCGTGGACAGCGGTTGCGGCACTTCCGACCACCGCGGAAATGCCATGCCCCGCTGGTGCGTTGAGTGGGCCACAATGGCATTCCGGGATTTCACCCGGAACGAGGCAGGAGGACCAGGTGGGCGACCTCATCGACACCACCGAGATGTACCTGCGCACGGTCTTCGAGCTCGAAGAAGAGGGCACCCCACCGCTGCGCGCTCGCATCGCTGAGCGCCTCGAGCAGAGTGGGCCGACCGTGTCACAGACGGTGGCGCGGATGGAACGCGACGGCCTGCTGCGGGTGGGACCGCAGCGCGTCATCGAACTCAGTCCGATGGGGCGGGCGATGGCAGCGCGAGTGATGCGCAAGCACCGCCTCGCCGAATGCATGCTCGTCGACGTCATCAAGATCGACTGGGATCAGGTCCATGCCGAGGCGTGCCGATGGGAACACGTCATGAGCGATGACGTCGAGCGGCACCTGCTCGACCTGCTGGGTCACCCGACCATGTCTCCCTTCGGCAACCCCATCCCGGCACTCGACGAACTGGAACCCGGCTTCGTGAGTCCCGACGCGCAACGCGCCCCCCTGAGTCTGCTCGCCGCAGCTGACGACAACGTGGGATACGTCGTGGTGCGCCGGATCGAGGAGACGGCGCAGGCAGATGACGGCGCCCTGACGTCGTTCCGCCGAGCGGGTGTCACCGTGGGCGCCGTGGTCAAGTGCCGGCGCAGCGACGACCGCATCCTGGTGGGCAGCGGCGGCGAATACACCGAGGTCAGCGAAGCCACCGCCGCTCATGTGTGGGTGTCCCCCAGCCGCGAGCCACAAGGAGAGGACACACATGCAACTCGATGACACCTGCCGCACCGAGGTCACGAACCGGCTCAAGCGCATCCAAGGCCAGGTGGCCGGAATCATCTCGATGATCGACGAGGGTCGCGACTGCACCGACGTCGTGACCCAGATGGCAGCGGCCAGCCGCGCCCTGGACCGGGCCGGCCTCAAGGTGATCAGCGACGGCCTCCAGCAATGCGCCGCCGCCAACGCCCGCGGCGAGGAACCCCCGATGAGCCCCGAGCAACTCGAGAAGTTGTTCCTGAGCCTGTCGTGATGGGGGACACTGCCAGCATGACCGTGATCGTTCGGGCCGCTGACACGCTGACGCCCGACCCCATCTGCTCCGCCGCCATCGACGACGCCTGGAAGGCCGCGCTGGCCGACCATGGCCCGGAGGCGGTCGGTGGCCATTTGGGCATCCGTGCCGACGACGAGCGGGTCGTGACGCACCGGTTCGCCTGCACCCTGTCCGGTTACCCGGGCTGGGAGTGGTGGGTCAGCGTGACCCGCCCGAAGCGTTCGCGCAGCGTCACCATCAACGAGGTGACGCTGGCGACCGGGCCGGACTCTCTCGTGCCACAGCCCTGGGTGCCGTGGTCCGACCGATTGCGCCCCGGTGATCTCACCCCCGGAACCGTGGTCCCGACCCCCGCCGACGAAGCCCGCCTCGCCCCCGGTTGGAGCGGCGACGACGACCTCGCGTCCGAACTCGATCCGGGACCGCTCCATCCGGTCAACTGGGAACCGGGGTTGGGACGACAGCGGGTGCCGTCCCCCTTCGGCCGCGAGTCGGCGGCGTCGCGCTGGTATGCCGGCGAACACGGCCCCCGCAGCCCGCTGGCCAAAGCCGCTCCCGGTCCGTGCGTCTCGTGCGGGTGGCTGCTCACGATCGGCGGGCCACTGGGCCAGATGTTCGGTATCTGCACCAACATGCTGTCCCCATCCGACGGCCGCGTCGTGGCGTTCGACCACGGCTGCGGTGGGCATTCCGAGGCAGCCCCGGTGATCGTGCGGGCCGAGTCCGCGCGTTCTGTGGTGGATGATCACATCGTCGACGACTTGGATATGGGCCACTCCTGATCCACCACCGCCTCGGCGATAGGCTGTCCGCGCACACCATTGTTGGAGGGTCATGCGCCGCGCTCACGCTCTCGGTATCACCGCCTTGGCGGCGGTCTCACTGACCCTGACCGCCTGCGAGAAGCCCGCGCCCGGCGTGACGGTCTTCAGCGGGCCGCGCAGCGTCACGACTGAGGCGCTGTGTTGGGCGTTCACGTCCGACCAACTGTCCCCCGGTGAATGTGCTGCCGAGATCCTGAACGGCGAGACGACCGACGGCGTCGAGCAACTGCCCGTGTCGGCTGGCAACACCGTGGGCATCAGCGTCGATCCGGTCGTCGCCGAATCCGGGTGGAACATCGTGATCGGCGGGCAGCAGTTGTCCCAGACCCCGCTGACCACCACGTACTTCCGCTTCACCCTGCCGCTGCAGGTGGGAACCCAGACGCTGCCACTGCAGATCGTGTCCGGTCAGAACACCAAGATCCGAGGCGTGTGGATCGTGGCTCTGCAACCGGGCCAGAGTTGACCAGTTCCCTGAGTCAGACGTCCAGATCGTCGGCGACCGCCCGCAACACCTGAGCCGTGCGGGCCGCCTTGGCGTCGTCGGGGTAGCGGCCCTTGCGGAGTTGGTTGGAGACCGCGTCGAGGGACTTGATGACGTCCTCCAGGATGACCGCGAGTTCCTCGGCGGGGCGCCGACCCGCCTTGACCACGGANNCTGAAATCGACTCGGGTTCCCTGGCGCAGCTGGGTGACACCGGCGGGGAGGGCAGAGACGTGCACGAAGACGTCCTCGCCGTCCTCAGTCGTGAGGAAACCGTAACCCTTCTCGCGGTTGAAGAATCTGACCCGCCCGGTCGGCACGATGTACTCCTCGATCGATGTGACGGCACGCCCATCACTGACGGCCCAGGCTAGTCCACCAAGGGGAGATCCCACGAACTTCGGTTCAGTTGCCCTGGGACGAGCTCGGCGGCAGCGAGCCGTTCGTTCAGCGCCCCCGTGCGGAAACCGCGCCGGTCCAACGTGGCCGTGGGGAATCCCGCCGCTGCCACCACCGCAGCCAGGTCGCACCCGCTGGTCGCAGCGGCCACCCATTCNNATCTCGATGCTGGCTCGATCGCCCAAATCACGGACCCGGACATTGCGTATCGGGATCCCGACGCGCGCCAGTTCCGCCCTGACGGCCGCCTCGGCGCGGTCGATGCGCCCCAGCCGCTCCGGATCCACCGCAATCCCGTAGGCGACGCGACTGGCCAGGCAGGCCGCCTGCGGCTTGTCCCAGGTGGGCAGGCCCCACAGCCGCGATGCCTCGCGGATGTGGGCTTTGCTCAGTCCGACATCGGCCAATGGGGTCACCACGTCCCGTTCGGCCGCGGCCCGCAGCCCAGGTCGGTGCGGTTCGGCCAGGTCATCAGCGTTGGTGCCGGTGGCCACATGCGCGATCCCCCGCTGTTGCGCCAAGGAACTCAACTCATCACCGAGGGCCGATTTGCAGTGGTAGCACCGGTCGGGCCCGTTGCGTCGGTACCCGTCGCGCTGCAGTTCATCGGTGGCGACGGCCACGTGTGCCACACCGAGTCCCGTCGCGAACCGGTGGGCTGCGGCCCACTCCCCGTCGGCGAGCGAGGCACTGGTGGACGTCGCGGCGAGCACTGAGTGCGCCCCGAGGGAGCGCACCGCGGCAGCCAGCAGAAAGGCGGAGTCGACCCCACCGCTGAAGGCGACCACCACGGAGTCCAACTCGACGAGCCGGTCGTGCAGCGCAGCGAGGCGTCCCCCGAGGTCGTCGGTCACGCCTTGCCTTGGGCCACCACAGCTGCCGCCGCCTCGGCTGCGGCGGCGGGATCCAGGTACTCACCACCCGGGGTCAGCGGACGCAGGTCGTCGTCCAAGCGGTAGACCAGCGGGATCCCCGTGGGAATGTTCAGTCCCACGATGTCGTCGTCGCTGATCCCGTCGAGGTGCTTGACCAAGGCCCGCAGTGAGTTGCCGTGGGCGGTCACCAGAACGGTCCGGCCATCGCGCAGGTCCGGAACGATCGCGTCGTACCAGTACGGCAGCATGCGGTCGACGACATCCTTGAGGCACTCCGCGGCCGGCATCTGCTCGGGAGCGAGCTGCGCGTAACGCGGATCGTAGGTCTGGGCCCATTCGTTGTCGGGGTCGATGGGCGGGGGCGGGGTGTCGTAGGCCCGCCGCCAGAGCATGAACTGCTCCTCGCCGAACTCGGCCAACGTCTCGGCTTTGTTCTTGCCCTGCAGGGCCCCGTAGTGGCGCTCGTTCAGGCGCCAGTGCCGGCGCACCGGGATCCAGGGTCGTTCGGCGGCGTGCAGGGCGATCTCCGATGTCCGGATCGCGCGCCGGAGCAGCGACGTGTGCACCACGTCGGGCAACAGGTCCTGGTCGGCCAACATGCGCCCGCCGCGCTCAGCCTCGGCCGCGCCCTGATCGGTCAGGTCGACGTCAACCCAGCCGGTGAAGAGGTTCTTGGCGTTCCAATCGCTTTGGCCGTGCCGCAGCAGGATCACTGTCATGGGAGAACTCATGAGTCGGATTCTGCCCCATCGGGGGCCAGGTGTGCGAAGGCCGCCAGGTTCCGGGTGGACTCACCTCGCGCCAGGCGCCACTGCCATTCGGCCGTGATGGCGCTCGCGAACCCCTTCTCGAGAATGACGTTGAAATCGCCGTCCGCGTGGAGCAGTACCTGACCGAGCACCTGGTCGATCACCTCACCGCTGACGCACGCCAACGGGATCCGGCCCACCAGGTAGATGTCCCCCAGGTGATCCACGCTGTACGCCACCCCGAACATGCGGGCGTTGCGCTCCAGCAGCCAGCGGTAGACCTCAGCGAAGTTCTCGTCCGGATGCCGGGCCACGAACGCGTTGACACTCACCGAGTGGGCGCCGACCACCAGCGCCACCGTGGTGCGCAACTTCTTCTCGCCCGGCAGTTGCACGACGAACGTCCCGGGTGCGGATTCATCGACGTCGAACTCCCCCGCTGCCAGGTAGTCGCGGACCACGTCGGCGGCGGGAGTGCTCACGGTTCCTCCGGTCAGTTGACGGCCTGCAGGACCCGCGGGCGGGACCGGGCGATCGCCTCGTCGTAGACCGAGAGCGTACCTGCGGCTGTGGCGGCCCAGCTGAACTTCTCGGCGTGCTGACGGGCACCCTGCGCCAGCGACGTCCGCCGCTGTGGGGAGTCGAGGAGCCGTGCCAGCACGTCGGCCCAACGGCGCGGGTCGTGACCGTCCACGAGCACCCCACTGGCGCCGTCAGCCACAGCGGTCCGCAATCCACCCACTGCGGCTGCCACCACCGGGGTTCCGCTCGCCTGGGCTTCGAGCGCCACCAGGCCGAAGGACTCTGAGTGCGACGGAACGGCCACGAGGTCGGCGGCGGCGTACAGATCCGCGAGTTCCGCCGGAGGGACGGGCGGCAGAAACGTGACCAGGTCGCTGATGCCGCCGGCGGCCAGTTCCACGAGTTCGTCAGGGTGGGCCATGCCGGATCCGGACAGGCCACCACAGATCACGAGCCGCAGGTCGTCACGTCGCTGCGGCTCGCGAGCGACCAGGTCCGACACCGCCCGCAGCAGCAGGTCAGGAGCCTTGAGTGGCTGGATCCGACCCACGAACAGGACGATCTGCTTGTCGGTGGGCAGGCCCGCTCGGCGCCGTGCCCCCGTCCGGTCCACGGGCCGGAAGGTCGCCAGATCGACGCCAGGATGGACCACGCGGACATCCTCCGCTGCGGCGTCATAGTGGTGAATCAGGTCGAATCGTTCATCGGCGGTGTTGGCGATGAGCCGGTCGGCCGCCGACACGATCTGCTCCTCGCCCACCACCCGGATCAGGGGTTCGGGTCGATCGTGCAGCGCGAGGTGGGAGTTCTTGACCTTGGCCATCGTGTGCATCGAGTGAACCAGCGGCACGTTCCAACGTTGCGCAGCCAACCAGCCCGCCTGTCCGGACAACCAGTAGTGACTGTGGACGACGTCGTAGTAGTGCTCGGGCCGCGACATGTGGATGCGCATCAGCTCAGCCGTGAACGGGCAGACCTGACCCGGCAGGTCCTCTTTGCGAAGGCCCTCGAACGGACCGGCGGCCAGGTTGTGCACGGTGACACCCGGTGCCATCTGCTCGGTCTCGGGCTGTCGGGAGGACGTCGCCCGTGTGAAGACGTCGACCTCGGCACCGGAATCGGCGATGAGTTTGGCGGTCTGGGCGATATAGACGTTCATACCACCGGCGTCGCCGGTACCCGGTTGGTCCAACGGCGACGTATGCATGCTGATCATCGCCACCCGCAGGTGGGCAGGGTGGATCCGCGGCAGGGACATCACGCAACCCTCTCGTCGACGACTGTGCCAGGGCACCAACGCCCCGCCACGGGCAGTCATTCCCGACGCAGCGGCGGGGCAAACCGCAGGCTCAGTTGGTGACCTCAGAGATAGCCGTCATGGGATCGACGCTGACTTCGGCGTAACTCTTGCCCGTGACGATGTGGATCATGCGCATGCTGACAGTGACGGCATGGTCAGCGAAGCGCTCGTAGTAGCGGGACAGCAGGGTGACGTCGATGGCCTCTTCCACGCCGTGGGGCCAGTCCGGTGCCATCACGATCGTGAACAGTTCCCGATGCAGTCGGTCCATCTGATCGTCGTAGGACTCCACGGCGCTGACGTGGCTCACATCCTTGGACAGGATCACCATGCCCGTCTTGCTGCAGATGGCCTCGGCCAGTCCGCCCATCTGCGCGAACGTCCCACGCAGTTCCGGGGGGATGCTGGATTTCGGGTACCGCAGCCGAGTCTGTTTGGCCACGTGTTTGGCGAGGTCGCCCATCCGCTCCACGGACATCGACATGCGGATGCCACTCATGACGATCCGCAGGTCGGTGGCGACGGGGGCTTGTCGGGCCGCGATCTCGAAACACTGGTCATCGATCTCGGCAGCCAGGGCGTCGACCGCCTCGTCCCCCTCGATCACGGACTCGGCGAGTTGCAGGTCCGCGTCGAGCAACGCCTGCGTCGCACGGTTGATCGCGGAACCGACCAGGCGGGTCATCTGGACGAGTTCGTCCGTCACGGAATCCAACTGCTCGTGGTAGAGCTCGCGCATACCCACCTCCCGGTGCATAGGGTTGCCATTCTACGGACGGCAGCCGCACCGCTGTGCCAACGCGGGTGTGAACAACCGGTGGCCACCGGACGAACACCTGTTGAGCGGGCGCCGACCATCCGCCGAACTCCCCGTGGAGCGCTCCGTCGTGTGACGGGGGGCGCGGGCAGCAACCCGTACAGTCGGGGTGTGGTGCGCTGGCTGGGACGTGAACGGGAGCCGGGTGACGCGACCCCCGACACCGATGACCCGATCGCCGACATTGCGGTTCAGTCCGACGGCACAGCCGCCGAGCGGCCCCCCATCTCCGCCCAGATGATGTCCCTGCTGCGCGAACTACCCGGACTGGTTCTGGTGGTCGACAACGACGGCACGGTGCTGTGGACCTCCCCGGACGCGGCGGAGTTGCGCCTCGTGCGGCGCGATCGGTTGGCGTTCGACTCCTTGCGGGACTGTGCGCTGAAGGTCCTGGCGAACGGGCAGACCGTGGTCACCGATGTGTCCCTACGGCGCCCACCGATGCGCAAGATCAGCGTGGACCTGCGCGTGCGTGGCATCCCGCTGGCCGACGAACGAGTGTTGTTGCTGCTGACCGACCTGACCGAGGAGAACCGACTTGCCGCGGTGCGACGCGACTTCATCGCCAACGTCAGCCATGAGTTGAAGACCCCGGTCGGTGCGATGAGCCTGCTGGCGGAGGCCCTAGTGGCCGCCCGCGACGACCCGGACACCGTGCAGCACTTCGCGCACCGCATGCAGAGCGAAGCCGCTCGACTCGCACAGCTCATCAACGACGTCATCGACTTGTCGCGGGTGCAGGGCGACGATCCGCTGACTCACGCCGAGGCCGTCAGCGTGGACGGCCTGGTGGAGTCGGCCGTGGACTTCGTGCGCGGGGGTGCGGAACTCAAGGACATCGAGGTCATCCTGGGGGGACCGCGCGATGCCTACGTGTACGGCGATGTCGCCCAGTTGGAGACCGCATTGCGCAACGTGCTGAGCAACGCGATCGCCTACAGCGAGCCTTCCACCCGTGTGGCCGTCGCGGTGCGCACGTCGCCGACACTGGTCGAGATCGACGTCAAGGACCAAGGCATGGGGATCCCCGACAGCGAGCAGGACCGGATCTTCGAACGGTTCTACCGCGTCGATGAAGCCCGGTCCCGGGTGACCGGGGGAACGGGCCTGGGCCTGTCGATCGTCCGCAACGTGTGCCGCAACCACGGCGGCGACTGCCTGGTGTGGTCGGTCGAGAACGAAGGTTCGACGTTCACACTGCAGTTGCCGCGATACGACGAGGACCTGGATTCCCACGCATGGCAGGAGGAGACACGATGACTCGGGTACTGGTGGTCGAGGACGAGGAGTCGTTCCGCGACGCGCTCGGCTTCATGCTGCGCAAGGAGGGCTACGACGTCGAGGTCGCGGCCGATGGCCTCAAAGCGATCGAACAATACGACCGCAACGGCGCCGACCTCATCCTGCTGGATCTCATGCTGCCTGGGATGTCCGGCACGGACGTCTGCCGGACGATCCGAGCCAAGTCACGCGTCCCGATCATCATGGTGACTGCAAAGGACACCGAGATCGACAAAGTCGTCGGCCTGGAACTGGGTGCCGACGACTACGTCACCAAGCCGTTCTCCAGCCGGGAACTCACCGCCCGCATCAAGGCGGTCCTGCGGCGGGGACCGGACCCCGACGATGTCGTGACGAGCATCGTCGAGGCGGGTCCGGTGCGAATGGACGTGGAGCGGCACGTCGTCACCGTGAGCGGCACCGAGGTCGCCTTGCCGCTCAAGGAGTTCGATCTGCTGGAGCTTCTGCTCCGCAACGCCGGCCGCGTCCTGACGCGTGGGCAGTTGATCGACCGAGTCTGGGGCTCGGACTACGTCGGGGACACCAAGACCCTGGACGTCCACGTCAAGCGGCTGCGCGCCAAGATCGAAACGGACCCGGCGCATCCGCAGCACCTGCTGACGGTGCGCGGGCTCGGCTACAAGTTCGAATCCTGACCGTCAGCCCGCGGGGCTGGGGGTCGGCTCCGTCGTCGCGCCGTCGGTCGAGGCGCCCTCGTCGGTGGCAGCGCCTTCGCCCTGCGACTCAGCGGCTTCGGACTCCGAGTGACCGGTGTCGACATTGACCTTGACCGGGATGGGTGTGGTCCCTTCGGGAGCCGCGGAGGCGTAGAAGCCCGAAGGCGGCACGATGAGCGCGGGGAACGTCTGCTCGCCGGCGGTCTTGAACGTCATCACGACATCGACGTAGGTGCCCGCCGGGGCATCCAGCGTGGCGAACTCCGCAGACGCCGCG
>CXWK01098440.1_pt1 | contig 11173 bp, 13 predicted proteins | sample 590851 | NCBI WGS metagenome assembly CXWK01 (sample SAMEA3498364, study PRJEB10139) | wastewater metagenome | biome: wastewater treatment plant; material: activated sludge | place: Denmark | collected 2014-08-01
TCCTACTCGATCTGGTGTTTAAATAATCAGGAGTCAGATATGAGCCAAATCACTGTACGTTCTGTTGCTTATCAGATTGACGGCCAGCCGTACGAAAGCCGCCTGGCCTTCGACGCTGATCACAAGGGCCCGCGTCCGGGTTTGTTGATGGCGCCGAACTGGATGGGCGTGGGTGCCGGTGCCGAGGAAATCGCCAAATCGGTGGCGGCCAAGGGCTATGTGGTGCTGATCGCGGACCTCTACGGCCAATCGGTGCGCCCGCAGAACAATGATGAGGCAGGCGCGGCAATGATGCCGCTCAAGAATGACCGGCCGTTGCTGCGCAAGCGCATGCAAGTGGCGTTCGAACAGTTGCAAAGCCAGGGTGAGGCCGCTGTCGATACGTCGAAACTGGCCACGTTCGGTTTCTGTTTCGGTGGCTGCTGCGCGCTGGAGTTTGCCCGTACGGGTGCGCCGGTGAAAGCGGCTGTCTCGTTCCACGGCACGCTGGATACACCGAATCCGGCCGATGCGAAAAACATCAAGGGCAAGGTGCTGGTACTGCATGGCGCTTCCGATCCATTGGTGCCTAAAGAACAGCTGCCCGCGTTTGAAGATGAAATGAACGCGGCTGGCGTGGATTGGCAACTGCTGAGTTACGGCGGTGCGTTCCATTCGTTCACCGATCCGCATGCGAACGTGCCGGGCATGATGATGTACGACGCGAAGGTCGCCGCACGCGCGTTCACTTCGATGCACAACTTGCTGGATGAAGTGTTCAAGGGCTGATTGCGGTAGTTTTGCTTCACCTGGTTGGTGTTAGTGCCGGCCTCTTCGCGAGCAAGCCCGCTCCCACATTAGAATGCGGTCAACTGTGGGAGCGGGCTTGCTCGCGAAGGCGGTGTAACTGCTAAAAAGAATTTAAGGCAGTTCAATCCTCTCAACTTCCCCCGGCACCGTTGGCCAATCCCCGGCCGCCCAGCGCCGCCGCGCTTCATCGATAGCCGCCGGGTCGCTTGCCACGAAATTCCAGTTGATCCGCCGTGGCCCGTCCAGCGGCGCGCCACCGAACACCACAGCATGACAGTCGCTCTCGGCGAACAATGTCATCTCTTCCCCGGGCGGCAACACCACCAGCGAATGCGGCTCTATCGATTCGCCATCCAATCGCACTTCACCGCTCAACACATACAGCGCGCGCTCTTCATGCTCAGTGGGAATCAGCAAGGTCGTCGCCGTTTGCAGGTGCAGTTCGGCATACAGCGTAGGGGAAAGCACCGGCACTGGCGATTCCAGGCAAAAGCCCGAGCCTGCGATCATGCGGATCTTCACCCCAAGGTTCTCGCTGACTGGCAAGGTGCTCGCCGGGTGATGACTGTAGTGTCCCGGGCCCTGCTCCCGGTCTTTTGGCGACGCCAGCCAGATCTGCAGGCCGTGCATCGTAAAGCCGCTTTCTTTCAGTGCCTGGGGTGTGCGCTCGACATGGGCGATCGCGCTGCCGGCGGTCATCCAGCTGACATCGCCGGCGCTCACCACCTGATCCGAGCCAAGGCTGTCCTTGTGCTGCAGCTGGCCTTCAAAGAGGTAGGTGAGGGTGGACAGGCCGATGTGCGGATGCTGGCGGATGTTCATGCCTTCTCCCGCGGCATAGCGGGTTTGCAGCATGTGGTCGAAAAACACGAAGGGCCCGACATTGCGGCATTTGGCTGACGGCAAAGGGCGAAGAATCGGTTGGCCTTCGACATCTTCGGCGCGGGGGCGGATCACGAGCGGAGTGTTCATGGTGCGTTCCAGGCTGAGCGGGTGATGCGGTCGAGCATAACCCGCTTGCGCAGCCGTTGCCGCTATTGGCTGAACGCGCCTTCGGACAGATGGGTTTCGATGCTGACTTCACTGCTGGTCATCAGCTTGTGTACCGGGCAGCGGTCGGCCACGCGGTGTAGCTCTTCGCGCTGGGCGTCGGTGAGTACACCCTTGAGGGTCAGTTTCACATGCAGGGCATATTTGCCTTTCTGCTCTTCACTGTTGTCGCGTTTGACCTCGACGCCAACCCCCGTCAGCGGAATGTCCTTTTTCTTCGCATACATCTTCAAGGTCAGGGCCTTGCATGCGCCCAGTGCGGCATCGAAGTAATCGTGTGGCTCCGGGGCCGAGCCTTCGCCGCCGGCGGATAGCGGGGCATCGGCAAAGAGTTCGTGGTCATCGATCTGTACGGTATGGCGCAAACCTTCGGCGGAGACGGTGTTGACGGTGACAGTCATGGGAACCTCGCAAGCGACGGGAAAGGTCATTCGATCAAAAAAGGCGTTGAAGGTATAGAGCCTTGCTCCGATGGTGCGTTCCAAGAAAAAGCCCCGCAATCGCGAGGCTTTTTCATGTCGGTGGGCTCAGCTGCCTTTAACCGGCTTGCCGTTGACCGTGCCGTCCAGGAGCATGATGTTGTACTCCTTGCCGTCGGTCTCGACCTGTTGCAGGCGGACCAGCAGGTAATCCCAATCCTTGGCGAACCACAGGACGGTGATGCGCTTGCTTTGTGTCGGGTCGCGCACGCGCTCGACCTTGATCGCATCGATCTGGCCAGCCTTGGTGTCGACTTTTTCCGCACCCAGCACGCGGAAGTCATAGGTATCGACTTCGCCATCATCGACCACCTGATAGCTCATGCTTTTCTTGCCGGCGGCCACGTCATGCTGCAGCGCCAGCTGGTAGGTGGATTTGTCGAGCATGCCGCGGTTCAGCGGGATATTGACCGCGTCACCACGATCGGTACCGGTAACCTTCTTGGCGGTCCAGTCGAAGTCCAGGTCGGCCTTCTTGGCTTTGCCCAGGCCTCCGCGTTCGAAATGGTAGGACTGTGGCAGCAAGGTGTCCTTGTCGACGGTCAGGGTGCTTTCTTCGGACAGGCTGGCGATCATCATCGACGCCTTGAAGTTGAGCTTCCAGACGCCGTTGGCTTGCTTGGTCAGGCTGCGTTCAGCCGTGCCGCTCATGGGCAACTGTTTCCAGTCGGCGGTGTAGCTGGCGGAGAAGGGTTGAAGGTCTGCGGCCTGTGCGAAGGGCAAGGCGAGCAGAGCACAAGCGAAGAGCAGGGCGCGACGCATAAAATCTCCTAGGTTCGAATCAAGTGGCCGCTGGGCGCAAGCAACTGTCCATCCAGTAAAGCACCTTGTTCACTGAGCGATAGCCGGCCTTCGGCAAACCAGCGTACGGCCATGGGGTAGATCAGGTGTTCCTGTACATGGACTCGCTGCGCCAGGCTCTGCGGCGAGTCGTGCAACTCTACCGGTATTACTGCTTGTACGACCAGTGGTCCGCCATCGAGTTCCTCGGTGACGAAGTGCACGGAGCAGCCGTGTTCGGCGTCCCCGGCCTCCAGCGCGCGCTGATGAGTGTGTAACCCTTTGTATTTGGGTAGCAGCGAGGGATGGATATTGAGCAGGCGACCCGCGTAGTGGCGTACGAAATCAGCGCTGAGAATGCGCATGAATCCGGCCAGTACCACGAGTTTGGGATTGAAGGCGTCGATCAGTTCGATCAGCGCGGCGTCGAAGGCCTCGCGGCCTTCGAAAGCCTTGTGATCCAGGGTGCGGGTTTCGATACCCGCGTCCCTGGCGCGTTGCAGGCCATAGGCATCGGCGCGGTTGGAGATCACCGCAGCGACGCGGACCGGGCTGTCGCCGGTCTGCGTGCTGTCGATCAAGGCCTGCAAGTTACTGCCGGTGCCGGAGAGCAGCACCACAACATCACAGGTGGCTGACATTAATGAGCCTTGAGGTTCTTCAGTTCAACCTGGGCTGCGCCTTCGGCAGCGGTGGCGATCTGACCGATGACCCAAGGCTGCTCGCCGGCTTCACGCAGCACGTTCAGCGCGGTTTCCACGTGCTCTTGAGCGACGCAGATAACCATGCCTACGCCGCAGTTCAGCACGCGGTGCATTTCGTTTTCGTCGACGTTGCCTTTTTCCTGCAGCCAGTCGAACACCGCAGGGCGAGTCCAGCTTGCCACGTCAACCACCGCTTGTGCGCCTTTTGGCAGGACGCGCGGGATGTTGTCCAGCAGGCCGCCACCGGTGATGTGGGCCATGGCCTTGACCGCGCCTGTTTCCTTGATCAGCTTGAGCAGCGGCTTCACGTAGATACGGGTCGGGGCCATCAGCAGGTCGGTCAGCGGCTTGCCGTCGAGTTGGGTGTTCTCGATGTCGGCACCGGATACTTCGATGATCTTGCGGATCAGCGAGTAGCCGTTGGAGTGCGGGCCGGAAGACGGCAGGGCGAGCAGGGCATCGCCAGCAGCGACCTTGGAACCGTCGATGATCTCGGCTTTTTCCACGACGCCAACGCAGAAGCCGGCCAGGTCGTAGTCTTCGCCTTCGTACATGCCAGGCATTTCTGCGGTTTCGCCGCCCACCAGGGAGCAACCGGACAGTTCGCAACCAGCGCCGATGCCAGTCACGACCTGGGTCGCGGTTTCGACGTTGAGCTTGCCGGTGGCGTAGTAGTCGAGGAAGAACAGCGGCTCTGCGCCGCACACCACCAGGTCGTTGACGCACATGGCAACCAGGTCGATGCCGATGCTGTCGTGCTTGTTCAGGTTCAAGGCCAGGCGCAGCTTAGTGCCGACGCCGTCAGTACCGGAAACCAGCACGGGCTGCTTGTAGCCGGCCGGGATTTCGCAGAGGGCGCCAAAACCGCCCAGGCCGCCCATGACTTCCGGGCGCGCAGTGCGCTTGGCGACGCTCTTGATGCGTTCGACCAATGCTTCACCGGCGTCGATGTCTACACCGGCGTCCTTGTAGCTCAGGGAGGGTTGCTTGCTCATGATCCAGGCCTTTAGGGGGGATTTCTGGGTAACGACCGAGTCCAGCGGGACCGCCGACATCGACGAAGGTGATTGCCTCACGCGATATTCGAGGGTGCCCGGCTGTTGCCGGTCTGCGAAGGCGCGCGATTTTATCAGGCTTGAAGGGCAGCGGCCATCCTCACGCCGACGGCAGGGGGCATATCGGCCGAAAAAAACTGCCATTAGTTGGTGTGGATGACATCCTGCTCGCCAGTACGGGGTGTCGTCATTAACCGTCTATCGTTAGCACAGTGCGAAAACTTACCCAGGGCGTGTGAATGTTTTGCGTTCGGCAATGGTCACAGCCTTGCCCGGCCGCCTTCATGCGGTCTGTTCCAGCCGCCTTTGTCTTCAGGAATATTCCATGGGTTTTTGTAAATTCTTGTTTGTGGGCTGTTTGTCACTGGTTAGCCTGGTAGGCCATGCTGAAACCGTCAAAGGCCTCTATCAAGTGCGCGAACCGGTCAACGGCCAGTCGCCAGAGGAGCGTGAGCAAGCCACGCAGCGAGCGCTCGATACACTGGTCTTGCGCCTGACCGGCGATCCCAAGGCGCCGCAGAATCCTGGGTTGGCGGCGATTCGCAAAGACCCGCAGCAAATCATCAGCCAATACGGCTTTGAGGCAGGCCCGCCGGAAGTGTTGAAAGTCGATTTCGACCCGGGCACCACCGATCAGGCCCTGCGTCGGGCCGGGTTGGCGATGTGGGGCGCCAATCGGCCGTCGATACTGGGCTGGTGGTTGAACGATTACACCGAGGGTTCGAGCCTGGTGGGCGATGGTCAGGCCGGTGCGACACCCCTGCGTCGCGCCGCGCAGCACCGTGGTTTACCCCTGCGTCTGCCGCTGGCGGACTTGAACGAACAAATCGTCGGCACCGGGCCGAATCTGGAAAGTGCCGATCCGTCGGCACTGCGCAGCGCGTCACAGCGTTACAATGCCGACGCCTTGCTGGCGGTCCATGCCCGTGAAGAGGGCGGCCAATGGCAAGCCAAGTGGCAATTGTGGCTGGGCGACCAGAAAGAGGCCGGCAGCGCCCAAGGCGCCGATCAAGCCGCATTGGCGGACGCGGTGATGCTGGCGGTCAACCAGCGGCTGGCGCCTCGATTTGTCGTAAAGCCTGGGGCCTCGGCCGCGCAGTTGCTGGAGGTCCAAGGCATGAATCTGGAGCGGTATGCGACCCTGGGGCGCCTGTTGGAGCCTTTCGGCGGTCGTCCGCAAAGTGTCGACGGCGACCGGATTCTTTATCGGGTCAATGGCAGTACCGATCAACTGCGAGCGCAATTATCGCTGGCCAGGTTGCAGGAGGTTGCGGGGGAGCCGGCGCCGGTGCCCGCGGTGCCGGTCCAGCCTGTCGCCGGTGGTTCGGTTCCCGCGGTAGCGCCCGCACCGGCACCGACGCCGCAATTGCGTTTCCGCTGGTAGGATTTTCTTTCTTTATATAGAAGCAATGGAGTGGTTCATGGCCGATACGCGGCGTTGGTTCTGGTTGGGTGGAGTGCTCTTGCTCTGCGCGTTTGTCTGGCTGTTGCACCCGATCCTCACGCCGTTCCTGGTGGCGTTGTTGTTGGCCTATCTGTTTGATCCCCTGGTGGATCGGCTGGAAAACGCCGGACTGTCCCGGACCTGGGGCGTGATTGCGGTATTTGCGTTGTTCACCCTGATCTTCACCACGCTGTTGCTGGTGTTGGTGCCGATGCTCGCCAAGCAGTTGTTTCGCTTGTATGAACTGGCGCCGCAGATGCTCGATTGGCTGCAGCACACTGCATTGCCCTGGGCGCAATCGAAGTTCGGCCTGTCGGAGGGCTTCTGGAAGTTCGACAAGCTCAAGGCTGCGATCAGCGAGCACATGGGGCAGACGACCGACATCGTGGGCGTGGTGTTGAGCCAGGCGACGGCATCTGGTTTGGCGTTGATCGGCTGGCTGGCGAACCTGGTGTTGATTCCGGTGGTGAGTTTCTACTTGCTGCGGGACTGGGACCTGATGATGGCCAAGATCCGCAGCCTGCTGCCGCGCGATCGCGAAGAGCGCGCAGTGGCGCTGGCTGCGGAGTGCCATGAAGTGCTTGGTGCCTTCGTCCGCGGGCAATTGCTGGTGATGGTCGCGTTGGGCGTGATCTACGCCGCGGGTCTAATGCTGGTGGGCCTGGAGCTGGGTCTGTTGATCGGGATGATTGCCGGTCTGGCGGCGATTGTGCCGTACATGGGCTTTATCATTGGCATTGGTGCGGCGCTGATTGCCGGGCTGTTCCAGTTTGGCGGCGATCTGTACCCCATGATGGGTATTGTCGCGGTGTTCATGGTCGGTCAGGCGCTCGAGGGCATGGTGCTCACGCCCTTGTTGGTGGGGGACCGCATCGGCCTGCACCCGGTGGCAGTGATCTTCGCCATTCTGGCCGGGGGCGAACTGTTTGGTTTCACCGGTGTGTTGCTGGCGCTGCCCGTGGCGGCGGTGATCATGGTGCTGTTGCGCCATGTGCATGATTTATATAAGGATTCTGGTATGTACAGTGGTGTGGACGAGCCAGAGCTGTAGAGGGGGGGCGCGGGCAGCCCGGATTGACGCCCGGTGGCTGCCCATGGCGCCAGAGAATCTGTCATAAAACCGGTGCGCTAACGCAAACCTTTGATTTTGCTTGTGGTCTGTCGCATTGTGCGGTCGGCTTCACGGGTATAAACTTCGCAAACTTTACACAGAGGCCACTAACGGTTCCTTTGGAACTGTTCAGTCAGCATGAAACCGATTCAGCTGCCCCTAGGTGTGCGTCTGCGTGACGACGCCACCTTCATCAACTACTACCCAGGCGCCAATGCCGCTGCACTCGGCTATGTCGAGCGGCTGTGCGAAGCCGACGCCGGCTGGACCGAAAGCCTGATCTACCTGTGGGGCAAGCATGGGGTAGGGCGTACGCATCTGTTGCAGGCCGCGTGCCTGCGCTTCGAACAGATGGGTGAGCCAGCGGTGTACCTGCCGCTGGCCGAGTTGATGGATCGCGGCATCGAGATTCTCGACAACCTCGAGCAATACGAGCTGGTCTGCCTGGATGACTTGCAGGCGGTGGCGGGCAAGGCTGACTGGGAAGAAGCGTTGTTCCACCTGTTCAACCGCCTGCGTGACAGTGGTCGGCGCCTGTTGATTGCCGCGTCGACTTCGCCACGCGAGCTGCCGGTAAAGCTGGCGGACCTCAAGTCGCGCCTGACCCTGGCGCTGATATTCCAGATGCGCCCACTCTCCGACGAAGACAAGTTGCGCGCCCTGCAACTGCGTGCGTCGCGTCGCGGCCTGCACCTGACCGACGAAGTCGGGCATTTTATCCTGACTCGCGGTACTCGTAGCATGAGTGCGCTGTTCGAACTGCTTGAGCAGCTCGACCAGGCCTCTCTTCAAGCGCAGCGCAAGCTGACCATCCCGTTCCTGAAAGAAACCCTGGGCTGGTAGCCAGGTCCCGTAAATTCAAGGCTTGCAGCGAATTTCGACAGATTCAAGGCGTCAGAAAATCCGCTTTCCTGATGGGGGCAGGCTGCGCAAGTGTCTGGAATGGGCTTTAGCGCTTAGATGTAATCGGGAAACCAAGAAGTCACAAAAAGTTCGATTGAATTTGCAAATGAGGATGATAGAAGGCATAGTCTCGGCTCTTGAAAACCATTCAGCCACGGTCGTGCCCATGCTAAATCGCTTTGCACCCCTCGTGCCCCTCGCACTCGTTACCCTGTTGTTCGGTTGCGCTGCCCACACGCCAGTGTCCGAGCAAGCGCAACAACAGCAGGTTCAACATTCCGGTTCCGCCCAGTCTTCCGCTCTCTATAAGCAAGCGTTTGAACTCGAAGAAGCGGCTACTGAAAAAGAACTGGCCAGCTTCGCCGATGGTAAGTCGTACCAGCTTCCGGTTCTGGCCGACAGCATCCTCGAACGCGGCATGTCCCTGATCGGTACCCGTTACCGTTTCGGCGGTACCTCCGAAGCCGGTTTCGATTGCAGCGGTTTTATCGGTTATCTGTTCCGTGAAGAAGCGGGCATGAACCTGCCACGCTCCACTCGCGAAATGATCAACGTTGACGCGCCGCTGGTATCGCGCAGTAAACTTGAGCCAGGTGACCTGCTGTTCTTCGCCACCAACGGTCGTCGCGGTCGCGTCAGTCATGCCGGGATCTACCTGGGTGACAATCAGTTCATTCACTCCAGCAGCCGCAAAAGCGGTGGTGTGCGCATCGACAACCTCGGTGATAGCTACTGGAGCAAGACCTTCATCGAAGCCAAGCGAGCACTCGCCATGGCTCCTGCAGCGGCGCCAATCGTCACTGCCCGCAAGTAAGCGCACATTTCGTAAGGCGAACTTAAAGTCTTACTTGAAGTTTGCCTGATAAGCGCTAAAATTCTGATTCATGAATGATGGCAAACCGCCTGCGTGATCCGCAGGCGGTTTTCTTTTCTGCGCTCCCGCAGAAATTAGCCGCAGCCTGATCAGGATGCTCTGCTTATGACGATGTCGGCCCGCCTCGCAATCATGTTGTTCGCAGCGCTGCTCAGTGCCTGTGCAAGCCGTACACCGCCGCCTGCGCCGGTGGTTCGCGCGCCCATCGTGTTCAATTCCTCCCAGGACTTTTCGCCTGAAGCGCAAGACGTGCTGTTTCGCGCGTTGGGGCTGGTCGGCACGCCTTATCGCTGGGGCGGTAACACGCCGGACTCCGGATTTGATTGCAGTGGCCTGATTGGCTACGTCTACCGTGACATGGCCGGTATTTCCCTGCCCCGTACCACCCGCGAAATGATCTCCATGCAAGCGGCCAATGTCGGCAAGGAAGGCCTGCAAACCGGTGACCTGATTTTCTTCGCCACCAACGGTGGTTCCCAGGTCAGCCATGCCGGCATCTACGTTGGCGAGGGCCGTTTCGTGCATGCGCCGGCTACCGGTGGCACGGTCAAGCTCGACAGCTTGTCCAAGGCTTATTGGCAAAGAGCCTACCTGAGTGCCAAGCGCGTCCTGCAACCCGAGCATTTGGCGCGCAACCCGTAACCGCCAGAGGGTGTTGTCATGACTGCCCGCACGCTCAATCTCGACGATTCGCTCTATCAGTACCTGCTCGACGTCTCCCTGCGCGAAACCCCGCTGCTCAAGCGTTTGCGCGATGAAACCCAGGCGCTGCCCATGGCGCGCTGGCAGGTGGCGCCGGAACAGGGGCAGTTTCTTGCGTTGCTGGTGAAGCTCACCGGTGCGAGGCGTCTGCTGGAAGTCGGCACGTTCACCGGTTACAGCGCCCTGTGCATGGCAGCGGCATTGCCGACTGACGGTTCGCTGATTTGCTGTGACATTCCCGGGGATTACAACGCCATCGCGCACCGCTATTGGCAGGAGGCCGGCCTGTCCGGGCGAATCGATCTGCGGCTGGCGCCTGCGCTGGAAACCCTGGGCGCGCTGGATCAGCCAGGCCAGTTTGATTTGATTTTCATCGATGCCGACAAGGCCAACTATCCGGCGTACCTGGAGCAGGCGCTTCGTCTGTTGCGCAACGGTGGACTGGCGGTGTTCGATAACACCCTGTGGAGTGGCCGGGTGCTTGAGGACAACCCCGAGAGCGCCGATACCCGCGCCATCCAGGCGCTGAATCGCGCCCTGAAGGATGACGCGCGGGTGGATCTGTCGCTGTTGCCGCTGGGGGATGGGCTTACCCTTTGCCGTAAGCGCTGATCTCTCGCGTTTGTACCCGATCCAAACTGTAGGAGCTGGCTTGCCGGCGATGGCGGTCTGACAGCCGGCCTATGTTTTGTTGACTGTGTACATATCCATTCCTGCGGTAACGGCCACTTAGGGTTTCGCTCTTACGGCGAGTCACTTGGAAGAGCCTGTAGGAGCGAGCATGCTCCGGGCGGCGTTCCGACGATGGTCGTCAACGATGACGAGGGCTATCTGAATGCCCGTGTTGTTCTGGCGTTTTTCGCGAGCATGCTCGCTCCTACAGGGGTCGCCGCGATGGGCCATCCTTGGCCCAGCGCGGCTAAACCGGCATCCATGCCGGTTTACCNNGGTTTACCCACTGCGCAGAACCTCCACTCGGCCTCTCGAGGGGGCAAGAAAATCAAAAGCCAGTTCAAGAGCCAAAGCCAAAGCCAAGGCGAGGCGGCCTGACAGCCGACCTGATCGGGAGCCGTACGCATTCCCTTGTAGGAGCCAGGCTTGCCGGCGAACCAGGCGCTGCGGTGTGTCTGTTGTACCGTGTTATCGTTCTTCGCCGGCAAGTCGGATCGCCGCACCGCTGGCTCCTACAGGGGATTGGGGGTATCTGCAAAAGTCAGGTCGGCTGTCAGGCCGCCTCGCTTTTGTTTTTGATCTGGGGCGCCCCGTTAACCACGATGGCCGA
>CXWK01012870.1_pt1 | contig 11168 bp, 12 predicted proteins | sample 590851 | NCBI WGS metagenome assembly CXWK01 (sample SAMEA3498364, study PRJEB10139) | wastewater metagenome | biome: wastewater treatment plant; material: activated sludge | place: Denmark | collected 2014-08-01
TTCGCGGTGAAGGCGAACCCGGACCCGCGCGTCCTCAAGGCGCTGATCCAGGAGGGCTCGGGATTCGAGATCGCCTCCATCGCGGAACTCGACCTGCTCCTCGGGCTGGGCGTTCCCGTAGCCGAGATCTTCTACTCCAACCCCATGAAGTCGCGCGCCTACCTCCAGTACGCCGCGGCGAAGGGCGTGGAGTGGTACGTGGTCGATTCCGTCGAGGAAATCCGCAAGGTGCAGTCGGTGAAGGCCGACGCGAAGCTCTACCTGCGGATCGACGCGCCCAACATCGGCAGCGACTGGCCGCTCGCGGGCAAGTTCGGCGCGCACATGAGCGACATCCCGGAGCTGATCGAAGCCGCGGTGGAGTGCAAGGCCGACCTCGCGGGCGTCACCTTCCACGTGGGCTCGCAGTGCCTGAACCCCGACAACTGGCGCGTGGGCATGGAGCGTGCCCGCAAGGTCTTCGCGGCGATGCGCACCTCGGGCCTTTCCCCGCGCCTGCTGAACCTGGGCGGCGGCTACCCGGTGCGCCACGTGAAGCCGATCCCCTCCATCGAGACCATCGCCGACGTGGTCAACCGGGAGCTGCGCCATTTCGGCCCGGAGATCCAGGTGATCGCCGAGCCCGGGCGCTACCTCGTCTCCGACGCGGGCTACTTCATCTGCCGCGTGATCGGCAGCGCCACCCGCAACGGCCAGCGCTGGCTGTACTGGGACGCGGGCGTCTTCGGCGGCGTGATCGAGACCACCGAGGGGCTGCGCTACAACCTGTACACGGACCGCGACGGCGAGCCGGTCGCCTGGAACGTGGCGGGACCGACCTGCGATTCGGTCGACGTGGTGATGCGCGACGAGCTCCTGCCCGCCGACCTGCAGGAAGGCGACTTCATCTTCATCAAGAACGCCGGCGCGTACACCACGGCCTATGCCTCGAACTTCAACGGCTTCCCGCTGCCCGAGGTGGCTGTCCTCGGCGTGGTCTAGAGAGCCTCGCCGGTGACGGCCGACACCGCGACCGCCTTCGAGCCCGCCGACCCCAATTTCGCGCGCCGCACGCGGGAGAGCTTCGCGAGGCAGGGTGCGATGGCGCTCCTCGGGGCGTCGCTCGGGCGGGTGGAGCCGGGACGGGTGGAGATCGCGCTCGACTTCCGTGCCGAACTCTCCCAGCAGCACGGCTTCTTCCACGCGGGCGTCCTCGCGACCATCGCCGACTCGGCCGGGGGCTACGCGGCGTTCACGCTCTTCCCGGCCGACGCGGGCGTCCTCACGGTGGAGTTCAAGGTCAATCTCATGGCGCCCGCCGACGGCGAGCGCATCGTGGCCGAAGGCCGGGTCCTGCGCGCCGGGCGCACGATCACGGTGGCGCAGTTCGATGTGCACGCGCAGAAGGCGGGTCGGCGCACGCACTGCGCGACGGGCCTGCAGACGGTCATGCGCATCGACGGGCGCGCCGGCGTGCGCGGCTAGCGGTGGCCCAGGACTTCTGGGCTTCGAGCGGCTACCGGCTGCTCGACCGCGGTCCCGAGGGCTGGCTGGTGCCCCGCGACGACTACTTCCGGCATTTCCTCGCCCGGGCGGAACTCGTGCCGCCCCCCGAGGCGGGTCCGGGCGAGCGCCACCTGCACGCGAGGCTTCTCGACAAGCCGCGCCTGGCGGTCGGGGAAGCCGGCCTCGCGGCCGTGGAGGACGCGGACGCCCGGGAGAACTGGACCGAGTACCTGCGGTTTCGCGACCGCCTGCTGGCCTCGGGATCCCTCGAGGCGTGCTACCTCGACCGCTTCCGGCCTTCCACGGCCGGCCGCTCCGGTCCGCCGGAGGCAGGGGCCATCGCGCCGCCCTTCGTCGACGCGCTCGCACAGGCGATCGTCCGCGGCCTCCTCGAAGGCACGGCGGATCCCTGGCTCGCGCGCGCGGGCGAGCTCTTCTTCCGGCGGCAGCGGGTGAGCGTGGAGGGCGGGCAGGTGCTCGCCGCGGACGCCTCCACCATCGAGGCCTATGCGGAGACGGGCGGTTTCGGCAACGTCGGCCGGCTCCTGAAGCAGCAGCAGACGCCCGTGGCCACGGTGAAGATGGACGTGCTGACCGCGGAGAACGCGCCGTTCTACTTCCTGCGCGACGAGCTTTTCTCCTTTCTCCTGGATCTCACGCCCGGGCGCGAGGGCGCGGATGCGCTCGCCCGTGTCCTCGAGCGCTGGGTCGCGCATTTCGCCGGCGTGCGGGTGGCGATCGAGCCGGTGGAGCGCGTCGACGACGAGCGCTGGCGCTGGCACGTGGGCCTCGACGTCGAGTCGACCGCGATCCTGAACGCCCTCTATCGCGGCGAGGCGCTCGCCGAAGGGATGCGCGAGCGCCTCGCCACGCTCTTCCGGCTCGCGTTCGAGGATCCGGCCGATGCGATCGCCGAAGTGGCCGGCGGCCCGGTCTACCTCGGGCTCGCCTTCCGCGAGGACCACACGATCAAGCTGAAGCCGCAGAACCTCCTCGTGAACCTGCCTTTCGCACGGGCGAGCTGAGGGCCGCATCGCGGTAAGATGCCGGTATCGAACGATCCACGGGTGAGACCATGCCTTCCGCCGGCGAAACCACGGGCGCCTTCATGCTCAGCAAGGAAATCGACCTCCTCATGGCCGAGCGTTCCCACCTGCTCCGCGTCGCGGGGGCGGCCGCGCAGTTCGTCGCCCTCATGGAGAGCCGGTCGCTCCCCGCCTCGGTGGCCACGGAGGCGGAACTCCTCGCCGAAAGCGTGAACGCGCTGCCCGAAGACACCTTGCGCGACGCGCTCTCGGCCATCACCCGGCCCCGCCAGGAGGAAGATCGATGAATCCCGAAGCCTTCAACATGAGCATCCGCAAGTTCCTGAAGAGCGTGGGCGTGCAGTCCCAGCGCGAGATCGAGGTCGCCGTGGAAGCGGCGATCGCCGCCGGCAAGCTCAAGGGCGGCGAGACCCTCCCCGCGAAAATGACGCTCACCATCGAAGGGCTCGCGCTCAGCGTGACCGTCGACGGGCGCATCGCGCTCGAATAGAGGTCCGTGAGCGGCCGCGAAGGCGCCCAGGCCGTCACCTGGGACGATATCGAGAGCGCGGCCGAGCGCCTGGAGGGCATCGCGCACCGCACGCCGGTGATGACCTCGCGCACGTTCGACGANNCTTCTTCAAGTGCGAGAACTTCCAGCGCATGGGCGCCTTCAAGTTCCGCGGCGCCTACAACGCAATGTCGCGGCTCCCGCCGCAGGCGCGCGAGCGCGGCGTCGTCGCCTTTTCCTCGGGCAACCACGCGCAGGCCGTCGCACTCGCGGGACGGCTGCTCGGCATTCCCGCCGCGATCGTCATGCCCGCGGACGCCCCCGAGGTGAAGGTGGCGGCCACGAAGGGCTACGGTGCCGAGGTCATCCTCTACGACCACGCCGCGGGGCAGGATCGCGAGCAGTTTGCCGCGGGCATCGCGGCCGAACGCGGCGCCACGCTCATACCTCCCTTCGACCACCCGCACGTGATCGCGGGGCAGGGCACGGCCGCCCGCGAGCTGATCGAGGAGACGGGGCCGCTCGACTGGCTCTTCGTGTGTTGCGGCGGAGGCGGGCTGCTATCGGGCTGCGCCGTGGCCGCGCGCCACCTCTCGCCGGGCATCAAGGTCGTGGGCGTGGAGCCGGCGGCGGGGGACGACGCAGCCCGGTCGTTCCGAACGCGCGAACTACAGCGCGTCGACAATCCGCAGACCATCGCCGACGGCGCGCGCACCCAGTCGCTCGGCGCGCTTACCTTTCCGCTCGTGCTGGCGAACGTCCACGACTTCCTCACCGTCTCCGATGAGGAACTGGTGCAGGCGATGCGCTTCCTGTGGGAGCGCATGAAGCTCGTCGTGGAGCCCACGGGTGCGCTCGCGACGGCCGGGGTGCTCTCCGGCAGGCTCGACGCGCGCGGCGCGCGCTTGGGCATCATCCTCTCCGGCGGAAACGTCGACCTGCGCGCCGCCGCGAAACTCTTCGCGTGAGCCCGGCGCGGGTGGTCGTGCCTCCGGCCGTTCCGAGGCGCCGATCCGCGCTTTGGCGGTGGATAGGCCGCACGGTGATGCGCGTGGCGGGGTGGGAGTTCGAAGGGGCGTTCCCCGACGTCTCTCGCATGGTGGTCGCGGTGGCGCCGCATACGTCGAACTGGGATTTCCTTCACGGGGCGGCGGCCATGTTCGCGCTCGACCTGAAGGTCACTTTCATCGGCAAGCACACCCTCTTCGTGTGGCCTTTCTCCGTCTTCCTGCGCTGGATGGGCGGCGTCCCCGTGGACCGTTCGGCGGCCCACGGCGTGGTCGGGGAGGCTGTCGCCTCCTTCCGGGGCGATGCGCCGCGCATGCTGGTGATCGCCCCGGAGGGCACGCGCAAGAAGGTGGAGCGCTTCAAGACGGGGTTCCTGCACATCGCCCGGGGCGCGGGCGTGCCCGTCGTCCTCGTGGGTCTCGACTACGGGTCGCGCACGGTGCGCATCGGCCCCGTTATCGAGGTGGGAGAGGACATCGATGCCGAGCGCGTGCGCATCGAGACGCACTTCGCCCGCATTCCAGGACGGTATCCGCAATAGCCCGGGATGGCGGGCCGGCGGCGGCGCCGATGTGCAGGTGCAGGATCCGGCGGCCGTCGGCCCTGGCTGCCGCGACGGCGCCGAGGGTCCGCGCTCGCGAAGGCGTGCCCCATGCAACTATAATCGGCGTGAGACCCGGAAGCCCTCCTTGAACCTCGCTGCCCTCCTGGCCGCCCTCGTCGCGCAGTACGCCTATCCGCCGCCGGACAGGCCACCGCTTGCCGCGTTCTACGGCCGGCTGTGCCTGTCGACCTCCAAGCGCCTGAACGCGGGCGACCGGAATTCGGGAATCCTCGCTTACCTGCTGCTCGTCGCCGTGGTCCTCGTTCCCGTGGGCCTCGTCGCGGCGCTGGCGGCGTGGCTACACGGCTTCCTGCTGTTCGCGCTCGACGCCCTGGTCCTCTACGGGAGCCTTCGCTTCCTGCAGAGCACGGCAAACCTGGGCGCGATCGAGCGCCACCTGCGCGATGCGGACGCGCCGGCGGCCGCGCGCCGCCTGGCGCAGTGGCAGGGAGAGCCCGCGCTTTCCGACGATCCCGGGGCCACCGCGCGGCTCGCGGCCGAACACGGCCTGCGCGAGGCGCACCACGGAACCTTCGCGATCCTCCTCTGGTTTCTCGTCCTTCCGGGGCCGCTGGGCGCCGTGCTCTACCCGCTCACGCAGCGCGCCGCGCGTCAATGGGAACTGGGCGAGGATCCCGACGAGCGGGAGTTCGGCTGGTTCGCGGGGCGCGCGTTCGAGGTCCTGGACTGGGTACCGCGGCGCGTGACGGCATTCGTCTTCGCGATCGTCGGCAACTTCGAGGACGCGCTCTTCTGCTGGCGTTCGCAGGCCTCGCACTGGCTTCGCCCCGGGGAAGGCATCGTCCTCGCGAGCGGCGCCGGCGCGCTGGGCGTGCGCCTGGGGGAGCCGGTCGCGCACGGCGAGAACGTCGTCGACCGGCCGGCGCTCGGCACGGGAGAGGCGGCGGGCGAGGAGGCGCTCGCGAGCCTCGAGGGCTTGCTGTGGCGCGCACTCGTGCTGTGGCTTGCCGCGTTCCTGCTTCTGGCGGCCCTTTCGCTTTCCTGAAGCGCACCGCGCGCAACGTCGCGCCAAGCGTGGCCCCGGGGCATTTGCTACACTCGCGTCGAACCTCGCCAGGGGCCCTTGAAGAGGCTGCCCGCGGGGCAAGACCATTCCAGACGAGGAGATCCCCCATGGCACGACTTTCCCCCCACGCCCTGATTCGCACCGTGGCCTTCGCCGCCGGCATAGCCATCGCCGGCTCCGCGGCTGCGGTCGACAGCATCAAGATGATGATCCCCGCCAACCCCGGCGGCGGCTGGGACACCACGGGCCGCGAGCTCGGCAAGGCGATGCTCGCCTCGGGCGCGGTGAAGAACATGCAGTACGACAACAAGGGCGGCGCCGCGGGCGCCATCGGTCTCGCGCAGTTCGTGAGCGCCTCCAAGGGCGATCCCAACGCGCTCATGATGGGCGGCATGGTGATGATCGGCGGCACGATCCAGAACAAGTCCGCCGTGACCATGGACCAGGTCACGCCCATCGCGCGCCTCACCTCGGAGTTCGAGGTCGTGGTGGTGCCGGCCAATTCCCCCATCAAGGACCTGAAGGACCTGATGGCGAAGTTCAAGGCCGATCCGGGCAGCATCTCCTGGGGCGGCGGCAGCGCCGGCGGGACCGACCACATCCTCGCGGGCCTGCTCGCCACGGAAGTCGGCGTGGAGCCCGGCAAGGTGAACTACGTCCCCTTCAAGGGCGGCGGTGAGGCGGTGGCGGCCATCATCGGCGGCCACGTCTCGGCGGGCATCTCCGGCGTATCGGAGTTCGCGCAGCACATCCAGTCCGGCAAGATGCGCGCGCTGGGCGTGTCTTCCGCCTCCCGCGTCGCCAACATCCCGACGATGAAGGAGCAGGGCTTCAACGTCGAGCTGGCCAACTGGCGCGGCATCTTCGGCGCACCCGGCATCACGAAGGAACAGCAGGCGGCGCTCATCAAGGCGGTCGAGGCCGGCACCAAGTCCAAGTCCTGGGAGGAGACGCTCCAGCGCCAGGACTGGACCGCATTCTGGCTGCCGGGCGAACAGTACGGCGCCTTCATCCAGGCGGAGACCAAGCGCATCGGCGAAATCCTCGCCGGGCTCAAGCTCGGCAAGAAATAGCGGTGCTGCCGGCGCCCGGGTGACCGGGCGCCGCCGCTTCGATGGTCAAGCCACTTCCCAAGGGGCAACTCGCGGTCTCGCTTGGCGTGCTCGTGCTGGGCGCCCTGGTGCTTGCCGGCGCGTGGGACCTTTCCACCGGTGGCGGCTATGCCCAGGTCGGGCCGGGGGTCGTGCCGCGCATTGTCGGCGGCGCGCTGCTGTTTCTCGGCGCGCTGCTCCTTCGCGAGGCGCTGACCGGGGGTTTTCGCGGCCACGACGAGGAGGCCGAATCCCGGGTGCCCATGGACTGGCGGGCCTTCGCGTGGATCACCGGCGGCATCATCCTCTACGGCTTCCTGGTCGAGCGCGCCGGCTTCATCCTTGCCTCGGCGATGCTCTTCGTGGCCGTCTCGCGCGGTTTCGCGAGCCGTCGCTGGCTCTCCAACGCCCTCGTGGGACTGGTGCTCGCGTCCTGCATCTTCGGGGTCTTCAATTACGCCCTGGGGCTCACGCTGCCCGCGGGCCTGCTGCAGGCGATCCTTCCCTAGATGGACGTCCTGGCACCGCTCCTCGACGGTTTTGCGGTCGCGCTCACGGCGCAGAACCTCCTCTGGGCACTGGTCGGCGTCACGCTGGGCACCGCCGTCGGCGTGCTCCCCGGTGTGGGGCCGGCAGTCACCATTGCGCTGCTGCTGCCGATCACCACGAAGGTGGACGCGAGCGGCGCGCTGATCATGTTCGCCGGCGTGTACTACGGCGCGATGTACGGCGGCTCGACCACCTCGATCCTGCTGAACACCCCTGGCGAGAGTGCGACCATCGTCACCGCGCTGGAGGGCAACCAGATGGCCCGGCGCGGGCGGGCGGGGCCGGCGCTAGCCACGAGCGCCATCGGGCCCTTCGTCGCGGGAACGATCGCCACCATCGGACTCACCTTCCTGTCGCCGCTGGTGGTGGAGCTGGGCCTGAAGTTCGGGCCACCCGAGTACTTCGCCCTGATGATCGTGGCCTTTACCACCGTGTCGTCGGTGCTGGGCGACTCGACCCTGCGCGGCATCGCGAGCCTCGTCCTCGGGCTCGCGATCGGGCTGGTCGGAATCGACAACCAGACGGGGCAGGCGCGCTTCGCCTTCGGCGTTCCGCAGCTCCTCGACGGCATCGAGGTCGTGACCGTCGCCGTGGGTCTCTTCGCCGTCGGCGAGACGATCTATCTCGCCTCGAAGATGCACCAGGTCCAGGAGAAACTCGAGGCGATCTCCGGCTCCATCTGGATGAAGGCCGAGGACTGGAAGCGCTCCTGGAAGCCCTGGATTCGCGGCACGCTCATCGGTTTCCCGTTCGGGTCCATCCCGGCTGGCGGCGCGGAGATCCCGACCTTCCTCTCCTACGCCATCGAGAGGAAACTCGCGAAGAATCCAGAGGAGTTCGGCCACGGCGCGATCGAGGGTGTGGCCGGCCCCGAGGCCGCGAACAACGCCTCGTCCACGGGGACGATGGTGCCTTTGCTCACGCTCGGGCTGCCCACCTCGGCCACGGCCGCGATCATGCTCTCCGCCTTCCAGCAATACGGGCTGCAGCCTGGGCCGCTCCTTTTCGAGGCCAATGCCGCGCTCGTCTGGGGCCTGATCGCGAGCTTCTACGTCGGCAACGTGATGCTCCTCGTCCTGAACCTGCCGCTCGTGGGGCTCTGGGTGAAGCTGCTCGCGATCCCCAAGCCGCAGCTCTACGCCGGCATCCTCGTCTTCGCGACGATGGGGGTGTACGGAATGCGCCAGTCGCCCTTCGACGTGTTCCTGCTCTATGGCGTCGGCCTCGTCGGCTTTCTCATGCGCCGGTTCGGATTCCCCACGGCGCCGGCGATCGTCGGCATGATCCTGGGCCCGCTCGCCGAGGAGCAGATGCGCCGCGCGCTCGCCATCAGCCAGGGCGACCCGAGGATCTTCGTGACACATCCCATCTCGGCGGGGCTGCTCGCCGTGGCAGTGGCCGTGATCGCCGCACCGTGGCTGTGGCGCCGGTTCGGGCCAGGCAGGTAGCCCGCCTGGCGTGCGCCCGGCGGCGGCGACACACGTGCCGGTACGGCGCCGCGGTGCTCTTGCGAAAGTGCTAACCTGACCGCATCTCCGTTCTGCACGGAGGTGTGTGATGCCTGTCATTCGCCCCGCCGCGGTCGCGGGAGCCTTCTACCCCGGTGACGCGGCGGCCCTCGCCGAAGAGGTGCGGCGGCATTTGCGCAGCGCACCAGGCGCCCGCGGGGAGGCGCGTGCCCCGAAGGTGATCATCGCCCCCCATGCCGGCTACGTCTATTCCGGGCCGGTGGCCGCCAGCGCCTATGCGCGCGTGGCGCCGCTGCGCGGCACGATCACGCGTGTGGTGCTCGCGGGGCCGGCCCATCGTGTCCCGGTCCTGGGTGCGGCCGTGCCGGAGGCGAAAGCCTTCGCCACGCCGCTCGGCGACATCGCCCTGGATGAGGAAGCCCTGCAACGGCTGCGCGGGCTGCCGTTCGTCGAGTCGAGCGACCGTGCCCACGCGCTCGAGCACTCCCTCGAGGTGCAACTGCCGTTCCTGCAGGCTGTCTTGGGGCAGTTCCTGCTCGTTCCCGTCGTGGTCGGAGGCGCCTCGCCCGAAGAGATGGCCCGCCTCCTGGAAACGGTGTGGGGAGGAGACGAGACGCTCATCGTCGTGAGCACGGACCTATCCCATTACCTGCCCTACGCCATGGCGAGCGAACGGGATCGCCGGACGGCCGATGCGATCCTCGCGCTCTCCCCGCGGCTGGAGCCCGAGGATGCGTGCGGTGCCGCGCCGGTGAACGGGTTGCTGGTGCCCGCGCGCCGCCTAGGCCTCGGGATCGAGCTCGTGGACCTGCGCAACTCCGGGGATACGGCGGGCGGCCGGGGCCAGGTCGTCGGCTACGGCGCNNTTCGTGCTGCATGAATCGGCGCGTCGCCATGCATGAAGCTTTCCATCGGGGAGCGGTGCTCGTGGCGATAGCACGCGAGGCGATCGCCGAAGGGCTGGGACTGTCTGCGGTTCCCGAGCGGGGCGAAACGTGGCTCGCAAGGCCTGGAGCGACCTTCGTCACCTTGCGGATCGAGGAGGCGCTTCGCGGCTGCATCGGGAGCGTCGATCCGCGCCGGCCGCTGGGCGTCGACGTGGCCGCCAATGCCCGCGCGGCGGCGTTTTCCGATCCGCGTTTCTCGCCGCTCTCGCAGGCGGAATTCGAGACGGTTCGCGTCGAGGTCTCCGTGCTGTCGCCACGAATGCCCCTGGACGTGACGGGGGAGTNNGGGGAGTCGGACGCGGCGGCGCGGCTTCGCCCCGGCGTGGACGGCGTGTATCTCGAATACCAGGGACGGTCGGCGACGTTCCTGCCGCAAGTGTGGGAAAGCCTGCCCGACCCGGTCGAATTCCTCGCCGCCCTCCGGGACAAGGCACGGCTGCCGGCGCGCTTCTGGGACCCGGGGATTCGGCTTACGCGTTACACCGTGGAAAAGTATGCCGATGGGCACCCGGCCGGCTGAAACCCTGGAAGGCTCGCGCCACCCGGCCCGCTGGTGGCACCGGCTGGACGACGGGCGCATCCAGTGCGACCTGTGCCCGCGCGATTGCCGCCTGCACGAGGGGCAACGCGGAGCTTGTTTCGTGCGCGCACGCGATGGCGACGCGATGGTGCTCACCACCTACGGCCGCTCCTCCGGCTTCTGTCTCGACCCGATCGAGAAGAAGCCGCTCAACCACTTCTACCCGGGGACATCCGTGCTTTCGTTCGGCACCGCGGGATGCAACCTCGCATGCAAGTTCTGCCAGAACTGGGACCTCAGCAAGTCGCGCGACATGGACCGGATGATGGACGCGGCCACACCGGAGGCCATCGCCCGGGCGGCGCGCGAATCCGGCGCGCGGAGCGTCGCATTCACCTACAACGACCCGATCATCTTCGCCGAGTACGCGATGGACGTGGCCGCCGCGTGCAGGGCGCAGGGCGTGGCTGCCGTGGCGGTGACCAACGGCTACATGCACGCCGAGCCCCGCCGGGCGTTCTACGCGAGCATGGACGCGGCGAACGTGGACCTGAAGGCCTTCACCGACGAGTTCCACGTGAAGCTCACGGGCTCGACGCTCTCGCCGGTGCTGGAAACGCTCGCGTACCTGGTGCACGAGACGAAGGTCTGGCTGGAGATCACGACGCTGCTCATTCCCGGCCGCAACGATTCCGATGCCGAAATCCTGGCCGCGAGCCGGTGGATCCGGCGCGAGCTGGGCCCGGACGTGCCCTTGCACTACACCGCGTTCCACCCCGACTACAAGATGGGCGACGTGCCGGCCACCCCGCCGGCCACGCTCGCGCGCGCCCGCAAGATCGCGCAGGGCGAGGGGCTCAATTTCGTCTACACGGGCAACGTCCACGATGCCGAGGGCGGCACCACCTTCTGCCCCGGGTGCCATGCGCGGC
>CXWK01001377.1_pt4 | contig 11166 bp, 11 predicted proteins | sample 590851 | NCBI WGS metagenome assembly CXWK01 (sample SAMEA3498364, study PRJEB10139) | wastewater metagenome | biome: wastewater treatment plant; material: activated sludge | place: Denmark | collected 2014-08-01
AGCCGGTTGAGATGACATCATCAGGGATGGCGCCATTATCATCGGCTTCACGGTAAACCGCACGCATGTTACGACTGGCAAAGCGCTGGACGGTTTCAGTCAACATGCGCTGTTCATCTGTTAAATCAAACGAATACATGCTCTACCCACCTTGTTATTTGGTTTTACACGAGGCAGATCAATGGCGTTCAGAAGGGAGGCCCAAATGTATGATACACCTTTTAACGCACTGCGTCAAATCAAACTGTTTTCGGTCTTACAAAGCGCACCAGGGTTGGCGAGGCGGCTGGAATGTGTTACAATCGGCGTCATCATGACAATTGTTATTCTGCCGCCCGATGTGGTGGGAAAAATTGCCGCGGGTGAGGTGATCGAAGAACCAGCGTCAACCGCGAAAGAGCTGATCGAAAACAGCCTCGACGCCGGCGCCAGCGACATCCGCGTGGAAATACGCGAAGGCGGCCGGCGCTTGCTGCGAGTGATTGACGACGGCTGCGGCATTCCGCGTGCGGAGGTGGAGCTGGCCGTGGCCCGCCATGCCACGAGCAAGCTGCGCACAGCCGATGATTTGTTACACATTACCACCTTAGGATTTCGCGGTGAAGCGCTCAACAGCATCGCGGCTGTTTCACAGATGACTATTTTGACCCGCAGCGCCGCCGAAGAGACAGCCACGCAGCTGCGCCTGGAAGGCGGGCTGGTGGCGGCGCGTGAAAGCCGCGGCGCGCCGCCGGGCACGGTCATCACGGTGGAGAACCTCTTCTTCAACGTACCGGCGCGGCTGGCATTTTTACGCCAACCGCAGACCGAAGCCGGGCATATTGCGGACATGGTGGCGCGCTATGCGCAGGCCTTTCCCGAACGGCGCTTCAGCCTCGTCTCCGATGGGCGTCTGCTTTTCCAATCAACCGGCAACGGTTCCCTGCCTGATGTCCTGGCCAAGGTGTACGGGTTGGAGGCGGCGCGCGAGATGATCCCGGCGGGCGCTCTTGCAGGGCACCGCGCGGCCGCCGACCAATCGCCCCAGCACCCTGCTGCGTCCGCCTCCCCAGCCGCTGCGCCCGCCAATCTGGCGCCTACCGTGTGGGGCTACATCGGCCTGCCATCGCAGCACCGCGCCAACCGCAACTATATCGTTTTCTTTCTCAACCGCCGTTGGATCCAAGATCGTACGCTGGCTTACGCTGTGATCGAGGCTTACCACACCTTTTTGCCTGTTGGCCGCTACCCCATGGCCACCCTGATGATTGAGCTTGAGCCTAGCCTGGTGGATGTCAATGTGCATCCGACAAAGGCCGAGGTGCGGTTCCGCGACCCGCGCGCGGTCTACCGCGCCGTGCAGAAAGCGGTGCACCAGGCGTTGATCGAGCAGGCCCCTTTGCCCAGCGTCACACTGCCCTCGTCTGCGCCAACCTGGGGTCAACCGGATGGTTGGGACGCACGCCGCGACGCCCTGGTCAATGCGGGCCAGGCGCCGAATCGGCATCAACTCGAATTGGACTTACCGCGCCCCACGCCTGCACCTGAGGAACAGCCGGTGTTATCAGGATGGCCGGCCATTGCTGCCTCCCCACCGCCTTCCGATCTGCCCATGCTGCGCGTCATCGGCCAAGCGGCCGCCACCTATATCATTGCCGAGGGGCCAGATGGTCTTTATCTGATTGACCAGCATGCCGCGCATGAGCGCATCCTCTATGAAAAACTGATGGCCGAGATGCAGCGTCATGCCGTGCCCAGCCAATCGCTGCTGGAGCCTGTCGCCTTCACGCCGCATGGTCGCCACGCCGCGCTGCTCGCTGAATACGCCTCTGTGCTCAATGACCTGGGTTTCACGCTGGAACCGTTTGGCGGCCACACGTACCTGGTGCGCAGCGTGCCCGCGGTCATGCACCGCGCCGATCCCCAACAGGCCACACAGGAAATCCTGGAAGGTCTGGCCGAGGAAGAAAACCTGGTGGACGACGCCCGCGAGGCGCGGCTGGTGCGCATCATCTGCAAACGCGCCGCCATCAAAGGCGGTCAAACCCTGTCGTTGATCGAGATGCGCGAGCTGACCCGCCAACTGGAGGCGTGTCAAAGCCCGCGCACGTGTCCGCATGGCCGCCCCACCATGGTCGCGCTCAGCGCGCTGCAATTGGAGAAATTCTTTGCCCGGCGCTGAGACCAGTGAAAGAGACTTGCCATCTAAATGACGTGTGCTATAATCTTGTGCTGATTTTCAAGCTATAAGACCCAAAAAGGAGCTAATAAAACTTGCCAGAAACATATCAAGTCGCTGTAGAAGCGATAGAGAACCGTCAGGCACGTGTGACAATCCAAATCCCCGAAGCCATAGCCGATCCCATTCTGCGCAAAACAGCCAAGCGCGTGGTCAGCGATATTCGCATTGCTGGTTTTCGGCCCGGTAAAGCCCCCTACGAAGTGGTGCTGCGCCGTGTGGGCCGCGAGGCCCTGGTGCAAGAGTCGTTGGATGCGCTTTTCGATAGGGTGTACAGCGAAGCGATCCTGCAAACCAAGCTCGAGGTCAGCGGCCGTCCCAGCCTTGAGAACTACGCCGCGGAGCCGATTTCGTTGACGCTGGTGGTGCCGCTGCAGCCGGTCGCAGACCTGGGCGACTATGCGACCAATCTGCGGGTTCCCTACGAGCCGGTCACGGTGACAGATGAAGACGTGGACAAGCTGTTGGATGAGATGCGCGACAAGCGCAGCGCCTGGGCGCCCGTGGAACGCCCCGCTCGCTTCGGCGATATGGTCACCGTGGATATCACCGGCATGGTGGGCGAAGAAGAAGTGATCCAACGCGAAGGCTGGGACATCGAACTCAGCGCCACGGACGAGGGGGGTTTGGTCCCTGGCCTCGATGCCGCTTTCGTTGACATGACAGTCGGCGAGAGCAAGCAGTTTGCCTTGACGTATCCTGCCGATTCCACGTCCAAGTGGGCAGGCCAAACGGCGGAGTTCACCACCACGGTGCACGGGATCAAGGAGAAAACCGCGCCAACCGATGAGGAATTGGCCCAGGAAGCGGGCGATTTCCCTGATTTTGCTGCGTTGCGCGCCCATCTGCGCAGCAACCTGGAAGAAGAACGCGGCCGCCAGGCTGAGACAGCATACCGCCGCGCGGTGCTGGAATCGGTCGTGGCCAACGCGGTCACGCTCGAATTCCCGCCGCAGTTAGTCGAAGACGAGTTGGAGCGGACGTTGGATGAGTACAAGGACGACTACCGCAACATGGGCCTCGACTTCGAGAGCTATCTGCGCTACACCCAGCAAACCGTCGAACAGGTGCGCGAGGGGCTGCGTCCGGTGGCTGAGAATCGCGTCAAACAGCGCCTGACCCTCGCCACCGCCGCGCGCGCCGAGAATGTGCACCTCCACGCCGAAGACCTGGAAGCGGAGATCAACGCCACGGCGGCGGACATGAAACCAGACCAGGCGCAGGAATACAGCAAGCTGATGCACTCCCCGGGCGGCCAGATGTATCTGGCGGAGCAGTTGATCAACCGGCGCACGCTCGACCGCCTGGTGGCAATCGCCCAGGGCAACCCACTACCGCCGGAAGTGCATGATCATGGCCATGAGGAAGACCACGACCATGACGCTGTGGATGAACATGGTCATGAGCACAGCGACGTGGAAGAACACGGTCATGAGCACAGCGACGTGGAAGAACACGGTCATGAGCATGACGAGATGGAAAATCACCCAAATGACGAGACGGTTGCGGTCGCAGAGGCGATCCATGAGCCGGCCGCTTGATCGTTCGTCACGCATTCGACCTGGCGCAGCCTGGCGTTTGTCCGCGCGGACGACCGCCCAGGTGCGCCCATTGTGCTGAAATCAGGAAAGAAACAATATGATTCCGATGGTTATCGAACAGTCGGGGCGCGGCGAACGCGCCTACGATATTTACTCTCTGCTGCTCAAGGAGCGCATCATCTTTCTGGGCACTCCTGTCAACGACCAGGTCGCCAACCTGATCGTGGCGCAGTTGCTCTTCCTCAATCGGGAAGACCCTGAGCGCGACATCCAGCTCTACATCAATTCGCCGGGCGGGCACATCTACCCTGGCCTGGCGATCTACGACACGATTCAGATGATCCAGGCGCCAGTTTCCACGGTGGCCGTGGGCTGGAATNNCTGGGCTGGACTGCCAGCATGGCGACGGTGCTGCTGGCCGCGGGGCGCAAGGGCAAACGCTTGGCGCTGCCCCATGCCACCATCCACATGCACCCGGCCGGCGGCGGCGCGCAGGGCTACGCGCCCGATGTGGAAATTCAACTCAATGAATTGATGCGCATGCAGCGCATGCTGCACGGCATTCTCTCCAATCACACCGGTCAGCCAACCGAACGCATCGCTGCAGACTTCAACCGCGATCACTACTTCAGCGCGCAAGAAGCGGTGAGCTACGGTCTGGTGGATGGCGTATTGGGTGAGGCGCCGGCCGTGGTCCAGGCGGCCGCGGAGATAACCCAGAATGGCAAGTAAGCCTGACAGCGTGTCAGTCTGTTCTTTCTGCGGTCGCAAGGCAAGCGAGGTGGCCCGGTTGATCGCCGGGCCTGAAGGCGCTTTCATCTGCGATGAGTGCGTGCGCCTGTGCCAGGAGATCCTGAACGAAGAGAATCTGAAGGCTGCGCCCAAGGCCGCGCCGCTCTTTGATCATATCATGTCGCCCAAGGAGATTGTGGCGCGCCTGGATGAATATGTGATCGGTCAAGATCGCGCCAAAAAGGTGCTTTCGGTGGCCGTCTACAATCACTACAAGCGCATTGCCAACGGCGGCGACACGAATGATGTGGAACTGCAGAAGAGCAATATCTTGCTGATCGGGCCAACCGGCTCCGGCAAGACGCTGTTAGCGCAAACCCTGGCGCGCATCCTGGATGTGCCGTTCACCATTGCCGACGCCACCAGCCTGACCGAGGCCGGGTACGTGGGCGAGGATGTGGAAACGATCCTCTCCAGCCTGCTGCAGGCAGCCGAGTGGAACGTAGATCGGGCGCGCCTGGGCATCGTCTATATTGATGAGATTGACAAAATTGCACGCAAATCGGGCGATAATCCGTCCATTACGCGCGATGTTTCCGGTGAAGGCGTGCAGCAGGCGCTCCTCAAGATTATCGAAGGCACGACCGCGAATGTGCCGCCGCACGGTGGGCGTAAACATCCCAACCAGGAATTCGTTCAACTCGATACGCGCAACGTCCTCTTCATCTGCGGCGGCGCGTTCACCGAACTGGAGAAAGTGGTGGGGCAGCGCATCGGGTTGAAAGGGCAGCTCGGCTTCAGCCAGGGCCGCGCCGATTCGGCTCTGCAGCGTGAAAAGGCGCGCGCGGAGCTGCTGCGCCAGACGATTCCCGATGACCTCATGCGCTTTGGCTTGATCCCTGAGTTCGTGGGGCGCCTGCCGGTCACGGTCAGCCTGGAACCGCTGGACGAGAAGGCCTTGATCGCCGTACTTACGCAGCCCAAGAATGCGTTGGTCAAGCAGTTCCAGCGTCTTTTTGCCCTGGACAACGTGGAATTGGTGTTCACCGCCGATGCCCTGCAGGCGGCCGCCACGGAGGCGCTGAAGCATAAAACCGGGGCGCGCGGCCTGCGCAGCATCGTCGAAGAATCTCTGCTCGACGTGATGTACGAAGTGCCTTCGCGCCCGGATGCCGTCAAGTGCATCGTGAATGCCGATACTATCAGCCGGCGCACGCGGCCGCTCCTGCTGAATCAGGCAGGTCAAGCCGTGCGTTGGGGCGTCGAAGTGGATCCTGACCATGTCGAGTCGGCTGCGTGAGACCCGGCGCCATAGGCTGGCATCCCTGAGTTCGCATCCGGAGTGTGTCCATGCCTGAATCATCCTACGCCATGCTCGCGGTTGATGATGCGCTGCGTCTGGTTCTTACCCACGCGCCGCGGCTGACGCCGACGCGCCTCCCGCTGCGCGCGTTCAGCGGCCGCGTCCTGGCCGAAGAGATCGTCTCAACCGAAGCCATTCCCCCCTTTGCCGCGGCGGCCAAAGACGGTTATGCCGTCCTGGCGGCGGACGGCCCAGGCTGGCGGCGGCTGGCCGGCGAACAGTTAGCCGGCTATGTGAGCAACGTGCAGGTAACGTCCGGCAGCGTCGTGCGCATCACCACGGGTTCGCCGCTGCCGCCTGGCGCTGACGCCGTGGTGATGGTTGAGCAGACCCAGGAGCGGGACGGGCTGGTTGAGATTCAGACGGCCGTGTCGCCCCTGGCCGATGTGCGGCCGGTCGGCATGGACCTTGCCGTGGGGCAGCGCGTGCTCACCGCGGGCCAACGCCTCGGCCCGGCCGAAATCGGCCTGTTGGCCAGTTTGGGCCATGAAGCGGCATTGGTTTTCCCGGCGCCGCGGGTCGCTGTCCTTTCCACGGGCGACGAGCTACGGGAGCCAGGCGATCCCCTGGGGCCGGGCCAGATTCGCGACAGCAACCGGTTCAGCCTGATGGCCGCAGTGCAGGAAGCTGGTGGCGAGCCGCTCGATCTCGGCGTGGCGCGTGACCGCCCAGGCGAGTTGGAAGCGCGCGTGCGTGAAGGTCTGCAGGCTGCAGACACCCTGGTGACATCGGGCGGGGTTTCGATGGGGCAGCTCGATCTGCTCAAGCCGCTGTTGGCGATGCAGGGCGCCGTGCATTTTGGCCGCGTCAACATGAAGCCTGGCAAGCCGCTCACCTTTGCCACCCTGGCCGGAAAACCAGTCTTTGCGCTGCCCGGCTTTCCCGTGTCCTCGCTGGTGGCCTTTGAGCTGTTCGTGCGTCCAGCCCTTTTGCAGATGCAGGGGCGCGCCGACCTGACGCGGCCGGAAGTGACGGTGCGGCTGGCTCACCTGGTGCACCACGATCCGCAGCGGTGGGAGTTTGTGCGCGCCGTGGTGAGGCGTGTTGGCGACGATCTTGTCGCCGCAACCACTGGCTCGCAAAGCTCTGGCCGTTTGCTTTCGATGGTAGGCGCCAATGCCCTACTCCGACTGCCGCCGGGCGCCGGCGAAATGCCCCCTGGCGCTGCGGCGACGGCCCTGTGGCTGGGCAACGACTTTCTCCACTAATTTTCCCGATCAAAGGAACTGCAAATGCCAGTTTGGCCTGATCTACGCAAAGTCATCGAGCAACTGCGTGAACTGGATGTAGGCGCGCTGCGCGCGGCCGCGGAGACCCCGCCGCATGTGGTTGTGCTGGGCGCGGCCACCAAGATGCGCGCCGATGTCATGAGCGGGCTGCAGCGGGGGCCGGGCGGGCCATTGCCCAGCCAGTCTCGCCTGGAGGCGCTTGACTGGCCCGCGCTGCCAGAGAACCTGGCGCCATTGCGCGACGCAGACCTGGTGCTGCTCCTGCCCAGCGCCGCCGCGGCCACGCGCACCGTGGAACAGGAGCTGATTGCGCGCTTGCAGGAGCGCAAGGCCGCCGTAGTGGTCATCCTGGGGCCGGGCGTGGAGGATGGCTGGTTCGGCGCGCCCACGGTGCGCTTCGACGCCGCCCAGCCCGAGGCGTTTGCTCATCACCTGGCCCTGGGCCTGGCAGCCACCATGCCGCTCGATCATTGGCCCACCCTGGGGCGGCATTTGCCCGGGCTGCGCGACAGCCTGGCCGAGCGGCTGATTGCCACGACCGCGCAGAATAACGCGATCTATTCCCTGAGCACCGGGCTGGCAGAGGTAATTCCCATTTTTGACATCCCCTTCAATGTGGCCGATATGATCGTGCTGACCAAGAACCAGGCCCTGATGGCGTACAAGGTGGCGCTGCTCTACGGCCTGCCCGGCGAACCGCAGCAGGCGCTGGCGGAACTGGCCAGTGTGGTGGGCAGCGGTTTCTTGTGGCGCCAGGTGGCACGCCAACTGGTAGGGCTGGTGCCCATCTGGGGAATCATCCCCAAAACGGCCGTGGCCTATGCCGGCACGTATGTGACCGGGGAGGCGGTGCGGGTCTGGTGCGCCAGCGGCCGGCGGCTGGAGCGCGGCGCGCTCAAGCAGCTGTATAGCCAGGCAAGTGTACAAGGCAAAGCCCTGGCGCAGCGCCTCAGTCAGCGATTTCCGCAGCCTGCACGCAAGCTGACCTGGCCCAAAGTGCGGCTGCCCTGGTCGCGCCGCCATGACTGAGGCGGGGAAGNNNGCGCATGGTGGACGTAGGCGCCAAGCCAGAGACCCTGCGCGAAGCGGTGGCGGCGGGCGAAGTGCGCATGACGCCAGAAACCCTGCGCCTCCTGCGTGCGGGCGACCTGCCCAAGGGCGACGTGTTGGGCGCGGCGCGCCTGGCCGGGATACTGGCCGCCAAGCGCACCGCCGAATTAATTCCACTCTGCCATCCGCTGCCGCTGACGTTCGTCGGCGTGGATTTCAGCTTCGACGAGGCTGCCAGCCGCTTGCTGATCACCGCCACCGCGCGCTGTCGCGGTCAGACCGGCGTGGAGATGGAGGCGCTGACGGCGGTGAGCCTGGCGGCGTTGACCATCTACGACATGGCGAAGGCGGTTGAAAAGACGCTGGTGATTGGCGAGATTCGCCTGCTCAGCAAGACGGGCGGTAAGAGCGGGGATTGGGTGCGTCCATAGCGCCCTCTTGCGGCCTTCATGGCCCCGCGGACGCTCTACGGCCCACGGCGTGGACCAGGGAGAACAAATGATCACGATACAAGTTCGGCTTTTTGCCGCCCTGCGCGAAGCATTCGGTCAGCCAGGCATGTCCATGACATTGCCGGACGACGCCACCGCAGGCGCTGCCGTGGCGCGCCTGGCGGCCGGCGCGCCCGCGCCGATTGACACCGCCAACTTGACCCTGGCGATCAATCAGCAGCGTGTAACGGCTGCCGCCCCACTGCACGATGGCGACGTGTTGGCGCTGCTGCCGCCAGTGAGCGGCGGGAGCCGCGCGCCCCGCTTTGTGATCACGGCCGCACCAATTTCCCTGGACGACTTGGCGCAGCGCGTCGCCGCGCCGGCGCACGGCGCCATCACGGTATTTGCCGGCGTGGTGCGCGGCGAATCGGGCGCGTGGCAAACAGATTACCTGGAATACGAAGCCTACGCGGAGATGGCTACCGCCAGCTTCCAGCAGATCGCCGATGAGATTCGGGCGCAGTGGCCGGCCATCACCGACGTGGCGATTATCCACCGCATTGGACGCCTCGATGTGGGCGAAACGAGCGTTGGCATTGCCGTGGCCGCGGCGCATCGCCAGGACACCTTCGACGCCTGCCGTTACGCCATCGAACGCATCAAGGCCATCTCGCCGATTTGGAAGAAAGAAGTGGGGCCGGACGGCACGTACTGGGTAGAGGGTCCGGGCGGCGGCTAACGGCTCGCTGGCGTTGGCTGGCCAGCGAAGCGGAGCAAGCACCGTTGCGATGATAAAGGCCGCCTTCAGCGGACTTGGGATAGCCCAGTTTGCGAAAGCCAACGGCCAGGCGGTGATCGCCGGCAGCGCCGCGCAGCGCTCAGGCGGAAGACCAGGTTTTGCCCGATTCGGACCGTCTTTTGACCTGGCTGCAGGCACATGGTATAATCGCAACTGGCAGACAATTGCACAGGATCAGGGATTGATCAACCGTCGCTGGCGCGTGTGAGCGCGTCAGAGGAACTTCCCGACTCCCACTGCGCTCAAGCGCAGAAAGTTGCCCCACGAAACAGTAAGTGGGGGAGCCTGGCCCATCAAGCCAGGTGACTACAACCGCAACAGAAAGCATTCCCGCCCGTTATCGGCATTTGCTGGTGCGGGTCAGGGCTGAAACGGTAGGGTAAGAGCCTACCGGCGGAGGCAGTAATGTCTCCGGCCAGGCGAGCGTGCAACTGGGAGCAAGGTGAGTGGGCCAGGCCCGCCGCAAGGCGGTTTGGTCTCATCGCAGCGGCGACGGCGAGGCCAGGTAACACCTGGCAGGCCAGGAGCTGCCAGCGCATCATCCCGTTGGGGTGCTGCGCTGAGACAGATGACGGTCAACAGAATCGGGGGTATGTATCAATCCTTGCATCGTGATGGCCAGGGGATGGAGCTTCCACCAGACTGGCTGGCAGGCGTTGGCCGCGCCGACGTGGCGGAATTGGCAGACGCGACAGACTTAGGATCTGTTGCCCTACGGGGTGTGGAGGTTCGAGTCCTCTCGTCGGCACTTGATTTACCATAAAACTTCGTAAAAGACTAGAAAGGCCGTTCAGAACCTTGTGTTCTGGGCGGTTTTTCGCGTTTTAGGCCGCCGGCATGTGTTTTGGCCGATGGGCCGCGCAGGCGGCGCACCGTGCAACATTCGGGAAAGGGCAAAGCCCATGCGAAGCTACGATTGCTCACAACGCCAAGTCATCGAAGATGTCACCCGGGGCGATTTCGCGCAGCGTGCCGCGACGCTCGCCGAGCAGCTTGCTGGCGAACGGATGCAAGCCATCGTCGGTATCGCGCGCAGGCCTGTTCGTCGCCACCGCCGTAGCTTGTGTGCTGCACCATGATATGGTCGCGATTCGCATCACTCGTCGCGCCAATGACCAGGTCATCTACGCCCATCCGGTCTGGAAGGTGGATGTCTCATCAGACGTCGCCAAAAAACAACGCCGCGCGCGGTTGCGGCCTGCGCGCGGCGTCGTGGTTTCTGGGGAGCGGGCGCCGGTTCAGCTCATGGCCGAGGGCATTGCGACCGCGGCTGCTGCAGGTGCACCAGCAGGCGGTTCTGAACAGCCGGGCTGGCCAAAATGAGAGAAACGTGATCTACTCCCGGATTGTCATTGATCTCGAAATGGTAACAGGACATGGCGTCCCATACGCGGATGGCGTCGTTGGTGATATCCTCATTACTGCTGTCACCGTCCCGCGTGAAGAAGCTGAGTGCATTGCCGAAAGGCTGGCCAACCTGCAAATCTGGCACCTCGATCCCCACCAGGGTCTCAAGTCTTGAACCCATCTCGGCGTAGACATCAACATAAGGGAAGTTCGGCGGCAGAAATTGGGCTGGGCCAAAGTAGTAAGGCGCGATCTCCTGCGCCAGGCTCAAGCCGGCGTCTGCGAACAACTGCTGGTAATCCTGCGGCGTGTAGTTCGTGCTCGTTGATGCGTCCCGAATGACCACTTCCTGGTCCCTAAAGTAGGCAGGATCCGCCGCAAGAAGGTAAGTGGAGGGATGACTCTGATACATCGCCGCGCTGCTGGCGGCCGCGACCGGGTCCGCAGGATACG
>CXWK01021213.1_pt1 | contig 11162 bp, 4 predicted proteins | sample 590851 | NCBI WGS metagenome assembly CXWK01 (sample SAMEA3498364, study PRJEB10139) | wastewater metagenome | biome: wastewater treatment plant; material: activated sludge | place: Denmark | collected 2014-08-01
GCCGGGCCGGACCGACGACGAGCGGCGCGACCCCGCGATCTCGCCCGCCTTCGCCGACCTGGCCGGCATGCCGCCCGCCCGGTTCAGCGTCGGCACCGGCGACCACCTCTGTGACGACACCCTTTTCATGGCCAGCCGCTACGTCGCCGCCGGCAGCCCAGCCGACGTCTGGGTCGGCCCTGACCTGCCCCACGGCTTCATGTGGTTCCCGTGCGAGCTGACCAAGCGCTGGCAGTCCCACATGACCGACTGGTTCACCCGCATCCTGAGCTGAGGGCGGGCGTGCCGTAGCCTCGCCGGCCAGTGGAGGGGGAGGGGCGGTGACTGCGGGCACGACCCAGACGGCGACGATCCTGGTCACCGACCTCGTGGGTTCGACCGCGATCCGCGTCCGGATGGGGGAGGAGCAGGCCGACGCCCTGCGGCGGGTCCACGACGACCTGCTCGCCGTCGCGGTCACCGGTCACGGCGGCACGGTGGTCAAAGGCCTCGGCGACGGGGTGCTGGCCATGTTCCCTGGCGCCNNCGCCGCCGACGCGGTGGCGGCCGCGGTGGAGATCCAACAGGAGGCCCATCGCCACGGCCGCCGCTCGCCGGACCAGGAGCTGCCGATCCGGGTGGGCCTCAGCGCGGGTGACGTGACCCTGGAGGACGACGACTGCTTCGGCACACCCGTCATCGAGGCATCGCGCCTGTGTGCGGCGGCCGACGGGGGCCAGGTGTTGGCCGCCGACCTGGTCGAGGCGCTGGCCCGGGGGCGAGGCGGTCACGAGTTCCGGGGGGTCGGGGACCTCGAGCTCAAGGGTCTGCCGGCCCCGGTGCGGACCGTCGAGGTGTCGTGGGCGCCGGCCGACGGTGGCCGAGGGACCCAGCCGTCGTTCCCGCCACTGCTGTACGACGCCCAGAGCGTGCCCTTCGTCGGCCGCCCGACCGAGGTCGAGGCGATCACCCGGCTCTGGAAGGAGGCCCTGGCGGGGGAGCGCCGCTGCGTGCTGCTCGCCGGGGAGCCCGGGGTGGGCAAGACCCGCCTGTCCGGGGAGATCGCCCGACGGGCGCACGACGACGGGGCCGTGGTGCTGCTCGGTCGGTGTGACGAGGAGCTGGGCCTGCCCTTCCAGCCCTTCGTCGAGGCCCTGGCCTACTTCGCCACTCAGACGTCGCCGCTACCGGAGGACCTCGGCCGTCGCCCGGGTGAGTTGCGGCGGCTCTTCCCCGACCTGGCCGACCTCGTCCCGGGCCTGGGCGAGCCGACCCAGGGCGACGCCGACGTCGAGCGCCACCGACTCTTCGAGGCGACCTTGTCCTGGCTGTCGACCGCCGCCGAGACCCACGGCCTCGTGCTGGTCCTCGACGACCTGCACTGGGCGGGCAAGCCCACCCTGCTCCTCCTGCGCCACCTCCTGCGGGCCGAGGAGGCGAGCCGCATCCTGGTCATCGGCACGTACCGGGACACCGATCTCGACCGGACCCACCCGCTGAGCGAGCTGCTCGCCGATCTCCGTCGCTCGCCCGGGGTCGAGCGCTTCCCGCTCTCCGGATTCACCACTGAGGAGGTCGCGGCGTTCGTCGCTGCGGCCGCCGGCGAGGAGCTGGACGACGCCAAGCGGGCGCTGGCGGCGGCCGTGCACGCCGAGACCGAGGGCAACGCGTTCTTCGTGGGCGAGGTCCTGCGCCATCTGGCCGAGTCCGGGGCCATCGTCCAGCGGGAGGGCATGTGGCAGGCCGCCGTGAACCTCGAGGACATGGCCATCCCGGAGGGGGTCCGGGAGGTGATCGGCCGCCGGGTGTCGCGCCTGCCCGAGGCGGTGAACGACGTGCTCCGCTGGGCGTCGGTCATGGGCCGCGACGTGGACTTCGCGGTGTTGGCCGACCTCGTCGACGGCGACGAGGACGACGTGCTCGAGGCGCTGGACGTCGCCATCGACGCCCGCTTGGTCGAAGAGACCGGTGCCGGCCGCTACCGCTTCGTCCACGCCCTCGTCCGTTCGACGCTCTTGGAGGAGGTGCGGACGACCCGCCGGGTGCGGATGCACCTCCGGATCGGCGAATCGATCGAGCGGCACCGCCCCGAGGACATCACGGCCCTGGCCCACCACTTTGCCGAGGCAGCCACCGCCGGCGGGCTCGACCAGGCCCTCGAGTACAACGTCCGCGCCGGGGCCCAAGCGCTGGAGCGGGCGGCCTTCGACGAGGCGGCCAACTTTTGCCGCCGGGCCCTGGATCTGCTGGAGGACACCGAGACCGAGGACCCGGCGCTCCGAATCGACCTCCTCATCGGCCTCGGGACGGCGCAGCGATCGGCCGGCGGCGGCGGGCACGACGAGACCCTGCTCGACGCGGCGGACCGGGCCCAGGCCCTCGGCGACGGAGTCCGCATGGCCGACGCCCTCCTGGCCACCTACCGGGGGTGGGGGAGCGTGGCCTTCGCCGTCAACGAGTCTCTGGTGGGTCGGATCCGGGACGCGCTGGACCTACTGGGCGACGACGGGGAGGCGTCGGAGCGACGAGTCCACCTTCTCGTGACCCTCACGCTGGAGCTGCTGAACGACCCCGAGACCGATCCGTGGTCTTGGCTGGACGAGGCCCGCGTGCACGCGGACCGGCTCGGGTTGCCGACCCTTCTGGCGCGTGTGGTCGGCGCGCGGCTCCACGTTCGCAGCGTCTTGGCCACACGCTTCGGCCACATCGACGCCTACGACCTCGACGCCTACGAGCAGGACATCGACGCCGTCGAGGTCGAGACCGCACGTCTGGGAGCGGAAGACCCCTGGTTGAGCTCGTTCGGGCCAACTCAGCGGGCCCAGTGGGCCCTTCGACGCGGCGACGTCGACGCGGCGGCTCGGGGCATCGAGGAGCTGGGCGCGCTGGCCACCCGCTCGGGACGGATCCTGCACCACTGGACCGCGACCTTCTTCGCGGCCGGGGCGCGGCTGTACACCGGCGACCACGCCGAGGCCGAGGTGCTGATCGAGCGGGCGGCCGATCTGGGCCGGGCCGCCGGCGAGCCCGATGTCGAGCAGTACTGGGGGAACCAGATGCTGTTCCTCCGTCGCCAGCAGGGCCGGCCCGAGGAGATGATCGACATCGTCGTGGCCGTCGTGGACGCGGAACCGATCGGCTGGGGGGAGTGGTGCGCCGCCTTGGCCCTGCTCCAGAGCGAGGCAGGGAGGGCTGACGACGCCCGGAGGTCCTTCGAGCGGGCCCTGGTGTCCCACGGGTTGTCCGACCACCGGCCCTTCGTGCCCACCGCCGCCACGCTCGCCCACGTCGCCGCGGATCTCGGCGCGGTCGACGCCGCGGCCGGTCTCGTCGACCAGCTCGAGCCGCTGCGCGGGCAGATGGTCGGCTGGACGACGCTGGCCAGCCTCGGCCCCGCTGACCTGGCGCTCGGCCGTTTGTACCTGGTCCAGGGTCGGGCCGACGATGCCGCAACGGCGCTGGCCGCGTCCGCCGAGCTGTGCGAGCGCGGCGGCCTGCGCCCCTTCCTGGCCCAGACCCGTCTCGCCCAGGGCGAGGTGGCTCGGGCGCAGGGTGACGAGGCGGTAGCCCGGGCGTTCTTCGAACAGGCCCTCGAGGTCGCCGAAGCGGGGGACTTCCGCACCACGATCCGCCGCGCGAGCGCCGCCATCGCCGTCCTGCCATGACCAGCGACCCGTTCTGGGTCCACCCGTGTGTCGCGGAGAACACGGGGGTGTGCCCAGAACGGTGGGTGTGGGGTCGTACGCTCGCCGCAGGAGGTCATGACTGATGGGATTGCTGCGACGGGGTGGTGACGGTCCGCAGGGCCGCAAGTTCCAGATGCGCCAGAAGGCGCTGTCGATCGGCGACGACTACTGGGTCGAGGACGAAGCGGGCGAGAAGGCCTTCAAGGTGAACGGCAAGGCGATGCGGGTGCGCGACACCTGGGTCCTGGAGGACGCCGCCGGCAACGAGGTGGCGACGATCCGCGAGAAGAAGCTCTCGGTCCGCGACAAGATCAAGATCGAGTACGCCGGTGGTGGCGAGGCGGTCGTGAAGAAGGCCCTGGTGGGCATCCGGGACCGCTTCGTCGTCGAGGTCGACGGCGGCGAGGACCTGAAGGTCACCGGCAACATCGTCGACCACGAGTACAAGGTCGAGCGCGATGGCGACAAGATCGCCGAGGTCTCCAAGAAGTGGTTCCGCCTCCGGGACACCTATGGCGTCGAGATCGAGGACGAGGCCGACACCTTGCTGATCCTCGCCGTCACGGTTGCCGTCGACTCCCTCTCCCACGACGAGCCCGCCTGATCCCCCGTTCTGGCGCCCGATTGCGGCGCCATCGCGCCTCGATGAGGCGCCAGAAGGGTTGGCTCAGGGGGTGAGGCGGGCGGTGACGCCTTTCATCCCGAGCTCCTCGGCCAGGGCGAGGGCCTCGGTGCGGGCCTCGTCGTCGCCCGCCAGCACGGCGAGGTCGGCCAGGGCGTCGGTGAGGCGGGCCCGGGTGCCGGCCCGGCGGTAGTCGGCGACGGCGGTGCGCAGGGTGGCGGCGCCGGTCTCGGTGTCGCCCAGGACGATCTCCAGGGCCCCGAGGCAGTGGTCGACGAGGCGATCGGCGATCTCGACGCTCCAACTGGCCCACTTGCCACGATGGGGCCGGAGCTCGGCGGCCAGGTCCGCGGCGATCTCGGCCAGTCGGAAGTCGACGGCGATGGGCGTGGCCCAGCCCACGACGTTCAGGCGGAACGCCGCCGGGACCTGCGCGAAGACCTCGCGGTGCCAGGCCTCGAGCAGGGATGCCGCTTCGTCGTCGCCCGCCATCCACGCGATCGTCGCCGGGAACGGCCAGGCCACGAGGTTCGGGCCATGGTCGGCGAGCAGCGCTCGGCCCATGTCGGCAGCAGCCCTGCGGTCCCCCAGGTCGAACAGCACCCGCATGCGATGGTTGCCCTCGAGGGTCGCCCCGGTGAAGCCGATGGCGGCGGTCTCCTCCGGTGACGGGGGCACGACGTCATCCCAGCGTCCGTCGAGGATCGCCAGGTTGGCCGCCGCGGAGACCCGGCCCCACCAGTGACTCAGGGGAAGCCGGCGACGATCCATGGCCATGAGCTCGACGAGTAGCTCGCGTGCCGCGGCGACCTCGTTGCCGAGCAAGCGCGCCGCCAGCTCCGAGTAGCGCGCGATCGAGAGGCAGCGCAGGTCACCGGACTCCTCGCCCAGTGCCTCCAGCCGGCGGGCCGTCTCGAGGATGGCGTCGTGATCACCGATCGCGAGCGACGCTTGCCGGAAGATGTCAAGTGCTCGGTAGCGAGCCGTGACGTCGCCACTCTCCTCGGCGAGGCGAACGCCCTCCTGGGCCTCGCTCACGTGCATCGCCGGATCGGTGTCGAGGACACGCCAGTTGCTGCTCTGGGTCAGGCACCGCGCCCGGATGCGGACCTGGTCCGTCGGCACCGTGGCGAGGGCCTCGGCCAGCAGACGCGGGCCGACGGGGTCACTGAAGTCGAGCCACACGGCGTTCTCGCCGCCGTATCCGTAGGCCGCCCGGCCGAGCAGGTCCGGGCGATCCGCCTGTCGGGCGGCATCGGCGGCGACGGCGAAGTCGACCCGGCCGTCGATCGCATGGCCGGCGGTGTTGCGAGCCTCGCCCAGCGCCAACAACAGCTCGGCCCGGCGGGCGGGATCCGGTGGTTCCACGAGTTCCTCGGTCTCGACTGCGAGGCGACGGAAGCTGATGACCTGCTCGAAGGCCAGTTGCTCGGTCGCCTCCTCGGCAGCCCGACCGGCGTAGGCGATTGCCTTTTCGGCGTCGGCCAGGGCCGCGGCCTCGCCGAAGTGGTGGGCCAGATCGGCAGCAGGCGCGCCCCGGGTCTCCAGGGCAAGAGCGACGCGGTGGTGCAGGCGCACCCGGCGGCTCGTCCGCAGCTCCTCCAGGAGGGTCTGGCGGACGAGGGCGTGGGCGAAGCGGAAGCGGTCGAGGACGTCGTCATCCTCCACCACGAGCCGGCGGGCGCCGGCGTCGTCGAGCACCGTGACCAGCTCGTCGAGGTCCCGCTCGACCGCAGCGGCCAGGACGGCGGCGTCGAAGGCGGGACCGATCACCGCGGCGGCCCGGAGCAACTCGTTCGTGGCTTCGTCCAGACCGGCCAGGCGACGGCCGATCACCTCCCGGATCCCCTCGGGCAGGCCGATCTGCTCGATCAGGCCCCGGTCGCCCTCCCACCGGCCTTCCCGCTGGACCAGGGCGCCGGACTCGACGAGGTGGACGAGGACCTCGCCGATGAAGAAGGGGTTGCCCTCGGTTTCGCTCGAGACCATCTCGGCCAGTTCGGTCACCCGGTCCGGGTCGACCTCTCCGCCGGCCGCCTTGGTCAGGAAGTCCGTGACCTCGTCCTGGTCCAGTCCGACGAGGTCGACGCGCTCGACACCGGACTCGCGGCGCAGGTCGGCCAGCGCGGCGGCGAGGGGGTGGGTCCGGGTCAGGTCGGTGTCCCGGTACGTGCCGACCACGAGCACGCGGGCGTCATCGACGTTGCGGACCAGGTGGCGCAGGAGCAGGAGGCTGGACTCGTCGGCCCAGTGCAGGTCGTCGAGCACCACCAGGACCGGGGATTCCTCACCCGCCCGGGTCAGGAGGTCGGTGACGGCGCCGAAGAGGCGGAGGCGCTCGGTGTCGGGGTCGGTCCGGGGCGGCTCGGGGGCCTCCAGCCCGGGGACGAGGCGGCCGAGGTCGCCGCCCCACTCGTCGAGGTGGGCGGTGATCACCTCGTGGGGTGTGTGGGCGACGAGGTGGTCGAGGGCTTCGGCCCAGGGGCGGAACGGGACATCCAGCTCCTCCTCGGAGCGCCCGTAGAGCACGGTGGCGCCACCGTCGTGGGCGACGGTGGCCAGCTCGGCGACCAGGCGGGTCTTGCCGATGCCGGGCTCGCCGGACACCACGACCAGTCCGGGGGCCCCGGCGATGGACGCCTTCCAGCGCTCGAGCAGGGTGTCCCGCTCCGCCACCCGGCCCGCGAAGTCGTACCACTGGGCCACCCGCAGTGCGGAGGGCATCGGCGCCGCGTCCTGGGCCGTCCGGCTCCAGCTCACGGTGGCCACGGGCACCGGCTCGGGCAGCCCCTTGAGCGTCCGCTCGCCGGCGGGCACGAACTCGTGGTCGCCCCGGCCCCGGGCCAGGAGGCGGACCAGATCGGCCGCCAGGATCTCGTCGCCGCCGGCCTCGGCGCAGAGCCGGGAGGCCTCCACGACCGGGGTGCCGAAGCAGTCGTCGTCCTCCAGCGTCACGTCCCCGGCGCTGATCCCGATGCGGACCGACAACTGGTCATCGGGGTGGCGCTGGACGTGACCGCCTATGGCCTGCTGGATGGCGACGGCGGCCCCGACGGCCTCGGCGGCGCCCGAGAACAACGCCAGCACACCATCACCGAGTCCCTTGACGACCTCGCCCCCGTGGCCGGTGACGGCCTCGGTCAGCAGCCGGTCATGGGTCCGGCGCAGGGCCTCGGCCCGTTCCTCGCCCAGGGCGACGCGCAGCTCCGTGGACCCGACGAGGTCGGTCACCAGGATCGTCGCCGTCTGCGAAGCCACACCGCCCCTTCCCGTGGACGGAGCCGACCCTAGTGGTCACCTCCGAGGTCGTCGCTCCGGTGGGGATGTCAGGTGAAGAGCGCCAGGAGGCCGGTGATCGCCGCGAGCCCGAGTCCGGCGATGGTCAGCATCCGTGCGGTCAACTTGTCACCCAGCTGGGCCATCTCGACCCGGAGATCGCCGCGCAGCTCGGCGAGGCCGAGATCCAGATCGGCCTTGGTGATCGCCTCGTCGACGTCACGGGCAGGGAACTGGGACAACAAGGCCTGCGTCGCCTCCTCGCCGAGCGTCTTGCGGAACTCGGTGTAGATCGTGTTGCGGTGCTTCTCCTGCAGGGCCATCGACGGACTCCATGATCGATACGGGCGGTGCGGGGGAAGCGGATCCAGCGTACCCCTACCCGGTGACACCGTCCGCGGCCCGCAGGGCGACGCGTAGTGTGCGGGGTGGAGGGGAAGGGGAGCCATGGCGGAGTCCGGGCTGGTCACGGTGCTGTTCACCGATCTCGTGGGCTCCACGGAGCTGTCCGAGCGGATCGGGGACGGGGCAGCTGACGACCTGCGCCGTCGCCACTTCGAGTCCTTGCGCTCGGTCATCGCCACGACCGGTGGCGACGAGGTCAAGACCATCGGCGACGCGGTGATGGTCACCTACCGGGGCGCGGCCGACGCCATCGCCGGCGCCGTCGGGATGCAGCAGGCCGTCGACCGGGACAACCGGGCCGGCGGCGAGCCCCTGGCCATGCGGGTCGGCATCAGCGCCGGCGACGCCACCTACGAGGACGGTGACTGGTTCGGCCGCCCCGTCATCGAGGCCTCCCGGCTGTGCGCCGAGGCCGACGGCGGGCAGATCCTGGTCGCCGGCATCGTGAAGGTCCTGGCTGGGTCACGTGCCGGACACGAACTGGTGTCGGTGGGGGAGCTGGAGCTGAAGGGGCTGCCGGAGCCGGTCGACGCCGCCGAGGTCCGCTGGGAGCCCGAGTCCGGCTCCGCCGACAGCTCGAGCGAGCTGACCGTGGCGCTGCCCGTGCAGCTGGAACGGGTCGACGCCTTCTCCTTCGTCGGCCGCGAAGGCGAAGCCGAGGCGGTGACGACGGCGTGGAAGGAGGTGGCCGCCGGTGGACGTCGGACCGTCCTGATCACCGGCGAACCGGGCATCGGCAAGACCCGGCTGACCTCCGAGGTGGCCCGTACGGCCCACGACCAGGGCGCCATCGTCCTCTGGGGCGGGTGTGAGGAGGAGCTGGGCGTCCCGTATCAGCCGGTGGCCGAGGCCTTGGCCCACCTGGTCCGCTCGGTGCCCGCCGAGCAGCTGGCCCCGCTGCTCGGACCGCTCGGCGGCGAGCTCGCCCGCTTGGTCCCCGACCTGCCCCGCCTCGTTCCCGGCCTCGACGAGCCGGTGGCGGGCGAGGCCGACACCGAGCGCTACCGCCTGTTCGAGGCGGTGGTCGACGTCCTCGCCAACCTCTCCGCGGAGCAACCGGTCGTCCTCGTGCTGGACGACCTCCACTGGGCGGGCAAGCCGACCCTGCTGCTCCTGCTCCACGTGCTGCGGGCCACCGCGCCGATGCGCCTGCTGGTGGTCGTCACCTACCGGGACACCGATCTCGACCGCCGCCACCCGCTGTCCGAGGCACTGGCTGACCTGCGGCGGATGCCCGACGTCGAGCGGGTGGCCCTGACCGGCCTCGACGCCACTGGGGTGACGGCGTTCATGGAGGCCGCTGCCGGCCACGCGCTCGAACAGGACGGGGTCGCCCTGGCCGAAGCCCTCCAGCAGGAGACCGAGGGCAACCCGTTCTTCGTCGGCGAGGTGCTGCTCCACCTCGTCGAGTCCGGCGCGCTCGTCCAGCGCGACGGGCGCTGGGCCAGCGACTTCCAGCTCGGCGACGTCGGCCTGCCCGAAGGGGTGAAGGAGGTCATCGGCCGTCGCCTCTCCCGTCTCCCCGAGTCGGCCAACGAGGTCCTGACGGTGGCGGCCGTCATCGGCCGGGACTTCGACCTGTCGCTGCTCGGCGCGGTCCACGAGGGCGGCCAGGAGGCCGTGCTCGAGGCCCTGGAGCCGGCCGAGACGGCGGGCCTGGTCCGGCCCACTGGCGACCGGGTCGGCCGGTACACCTTCGACCACGCCCTGCTGCGCAGCACGCTCTACGACGAGCTGTCCACCAGCCGCCGCCTCCGCCTGCACCGGGACGTGGGGCGGGCGCTCGAGGCGCGGGGTGATCCCGAGGACCACCTCCCGGAACTGGCCCGCCACTTCGCCGAATGCGCCGCCCTGGGCGAGGTCGAGCGAGCGGTCGACTACGGCCGCCGGGCTGCCTCGCGGGCGACCGCCGACCTCGCCTACGAGGAGGCGGCGTCGCACCTGGACCGGGCCCTCGGGGCACTGGACCTGGCCGAACAGCCCGATGCCAGCCTCCGCTGTGACCTCCTGCTGGCCCAGGGCGAGGCCTGGTTCTACGCCAACGACCCGCGTCATCGGTCCACGCTCTTCGCCGCGGCCGACGCCGCGAGGTCCCTCGGGGATGTCGATCGACTCGCCTCCGCGGCCATCCGGCTCAGCTTCCGGGTGATCGGTCGACGGGGGATGGAGGTCGACATCACCCCCGAGATCGCGCTGCTCGACGAGGTCCTCGAGCGGCTCCCACCCGAGGACTCGGGCATTCGAGCGCGGGCGCTCATCGCACAGGCCGTCAACGAGGCGCGGCCCGGGGCCGATCAGCAGCGCCGGCACGTCTTGGCCGACGAAGCCCTGGCGATGGCCCGGCGGGTGGGGGACCCGGACGTGTTGCGGGACGTGTTGGCCGAGCACTGGGTCAACTGGTTCGACACCTCACGGCTCGGGTGGCTCGACGAGTCGCTGGCCGAGCAGGACGAGCTCATCGACCTGGCCACCGGTCACGACGACTCGCTCCTGTGCCATGGCCTGCTGATCCGGTCCGTCGCCCACCTCACCCGGGGTGACCGCGTCGAGGCCGACGCCGACCTGGCGGCGGCCCAGGTCCTGGTCGAGCGGCTGCGCGAGCCGGCGATGACCTGGTGGTCGATGTACGAGCACGCGGCCGTCGACCTGCTCCGCGGCCGCTTCGCCGAGGCGGAACCCGCCATCGCGGCAACGGCGGCCTACGGCCAGGAGCATGGCCTCGAGGGCATCGTCACGATGGCGGCGCAGTACTACCGCCTGCGCTTCGACCAGGGCCGGCTCCCGGAGTTCGAGGACGCCATCGTCGGCCTGGTCGCCGATCAGCCGGAGGTGATCGTCTGGCGCACCGCGCTGGCAGCCATCTACACCGAGACCGACCGTCCCGAGCTGGCCCGGCCCCACGTCGAGTTCGTCGGCGGCGACGATTTCGCCCGGGTGGCCACGGGCCAGAACTGGCTCCTCACCCTGGCCGCGACCGGCGCCGTCGCCGCCCAGACGGGGCAGCTCGACATCGCCGAGCGGGGCTACGAGCGGTCCCTGCCGTTCGCCGGCCAACTGTGCTGGACGGGCCAGACCTACGAGCGTCCCGTCGACCTCCATCTGGCCCGCATGGCCTGGGCCCTCGGCCGCTTCGACGAGGCGGAGGCCCACTGTGCCGCGTGCATCGACCTCTGCGAGCGGGCCGACGCCCCACC
>CXWK01083567.1_pt2 | contig 11146 bp, 10 predicted proteins | sample 590851 | NCBI WGS metagenome assembly CXWK01 (sample SAMEA3498364, study PRJEB10139) | wastewater metagenome | biome: wastewater treatment plant; material: activated sludge | place: Denmark | collected 2014-08-01
CGCGTCTCGGCGTGGCCTTCGGCGAGGCGGTCGAATTTGGCCTCCATGCGCTCGAAGCCGCGGGCGAGCCCGGCCATCGTCTGCGCGAGCGTCGCGTCGGTCACGTCGTGCCGCTGCGTCGCGTCCGCAGCGCGCTCCAGCACGCGCCCGTCGGTGTCCTGTCGCGCGGCGCGGCCACCCCATCGGGCGATGATCGCGGAGAGCGCGAGGGCAAACGTGGCGAGGCCGAGCGCGGCCTGTAGCCACGGGGGCATCAGCGCACTCCTGCGACGAGGCGCTGAGCGCTGAGCCAGAGGGAGGCGGCGAGGAGCGCTGCCATCACGGCACCCAGAGCTGCGGGACGCCTACGACGGCGTACGTGACGCCGTCGATCGTCACGCGCTGCTGGCCCGCGTGAGCGCCCGCAGCCCACTCCCAGGCTGAGGCCGTGGCGATCGTGCCCGGCAGACCCGTGGATGCGCTGCCGCTGAGCGTCTGCAAATCCGCGTCGGGCAGTACCTCGCCGAAGAGCGCAAGGTCCGAGATCCACACCGGCGACGCGCACGCGCCGAACACGCCGCGGCCGATTCGCACGGCGTCGCCCGAGCGCGGCGTAAACGCGGGCGTGCCCGCGGGCGTCTGGATCGCGCCGCTGCCGTCGACCGACACGCGGACCGCGCCGCCCGCGCTGATCGACCACGCGGCGGCGTGCCATCCGACGGTGGCGACGGCGCCCACCATCGCCACCGCCGCCACGTCGGAGATCGAGTAGAGCCCGAGATCACCGCCCAGCGCGGTCACGATCCATCCGCGCGTGTCGGGGCTGACGTTGTGCGATGCGGCGAGGTGCGTCGAGGTGTACCCGCCCGCCGCTGGCGAGTAGACGACGACAACGCCTGACGACCCGCGCACGATCGACGGCTGCGCTGCGCCCGCGGGCGCCGTGAGCGCGCCGACGTAATCGCTATCGCTCCATGCGGTCATCACGAGCGGTCCCGTGCGCAGCAGCGCTTGCAGCGCGGCCTGCCCGCGCAGCGTCGTGGGCTGCCCGAAGCCGAGCGCGGTGCGCTGCGCGGCCGCGTTCGCAGCGGTCAGGAGCGCCTCGCCCACAGCGGTGGCGTCGGTGATGTCGGCGGCGCTTACCGCCCCGCCGCCCTTGACGTAGCTCGTATCCGCGCCGCTCACTGGATCCTCGTACGCGCCTGCACCGTGAGCGTGCCCGCCGCGCTGATGGTCGTGGCCGTCGTCTCCTTTGCCTTGACCCGCAGCCACCGCGCGCCGCCGAGCGAGGAGAAGACGTGCGCGCGCGAGGGCGACGCGGTGACGATCTGTCGCACGAGCCGCGAGGACGGCGCCGTCAGCGAGCCCGACGACGCGGTGCCCGACGTGTCGAGGATCTCTTCGAGCGGGATCCAGTTCGAGGGCGAGTCCTCAAGGCTGACCTCGAAGAGGTACTCCACGCCGGTCCCGCCCGTGCCCACGGCGTAGATCAGCGCGAGGGTGACGGCCCCCGACTGGTGCAGGCTGATCGGCGCGCCGTGCGCCGCGAGTGATCCGGTGAGCGCGGTCGCATCGGCGAGCGTCTCCCTGGGGTGCAAGTCCATGCGCGGGCTCCTGTCAAGGGGTGTGTGAACGCACCTTACCCGAGGTGACAGGATATGTCACGCGCACGCGCGCGAGGCTGCGGGGCAGGGCTATAGCGCGCTCAGGGCGCGCAGGCCTCGACGACCGCGACCGCCCCGAGCCACAGCGTCGGACCGCCCGCGGACACCCGCGCCTCCCACGTGAGTTCGTCGGCGCCCGAGAGGTGCGCCGCGTCGATCCAGGGGCTCCAGGTCCAGCTCGTCGTGTACGCAAGGTTCGCTGTCGCCCACGGCCCGCCCGTGGCGCCCGAGTCCAGCCGCACGTTGGCCGTCTCGGTCGTCGCGCCGCCCGAGAAGCGGTAGAACAGGCGGAAGCGGATGGGCACCTCGCCCGTCGTCGGGTCGGGCAGGGCGCGCGCGAAGGTCCTGAAGTGCCCGACCGCGCCGCCCTCGTCGAGTAGGCTGATGGCGCCGTAAGCGGTCGCCGCGCATGAGGGCGTCTCGGTGGAGTCGGCCACCTGCTGACGCCACGCGACGCTCATGATGGTGCGCTGCGCCGTGACGGCGTAGTCGTCGGCGTCGATGAGCGCCTCGACGCCCGAGGGCGTGTCGATCACCTCGAGGTCGCGCGTGAAGTTCCCAAGGAGCACGCCGCGCCCGGGGACGGCGTCGTCGACGGCGAAGCACGGGGCTTCCCAGGCGTGGAGCAGTTGCAGGCACGAGCCCGTGCCCGTGACCGTCACATCCACGCTGACGATCCAGTCCACACCCGTCAGCGCGTTGCCAGTCGCATCGGGGTCGCTCACCAGCGCGTCGAGATCGATGTAGCCCACTACCTCGCGCGACGACGGTGCACCGACGAGGCTGCCCCCGGTGGTGTCAGGCACGAAGAGAACCTCGTTGCGGAAGCCGTAGGGGATGCGTGCGTCCGTGCTCGCTACGGTGTCCGTGCCGTCAGTCACAGAGAGGTCGATCTTCAGACTGTAGAGCGTGCCCGTGAGGCTCCCGATGGTCTGAATGAGCGCGCGAAGACAGAGGTAGCGCGCCTGCGTCGTGCGCGTGAAGCTCCACTCCAGCCGCCCGCTCGTGTCGACCCACGACGCACAGAAGCGCCCGGCCATGTCATCGAGGCCCGCGCCGTTGATGCAGTTCGCGTGCTGCGTCATGTCGACGCTCGTGGGTGGTTCGCCAATGCGCGGCGACTGCTCGGGGATGTTGCTCGCCGCGCGCGGTCCGTGCTGCGTGGCCGTCATGGCGCCGCCGAGAGGTGGACGGAGATGTTCACGATGCTCCCGCGCTGCCCTGAACTATCCGTGTTCGACGAGCAGTAGGCGCCGAAGAAGATTCGCCCCATGCGAACATTCCCGCGCTGATACGCGTCCATCGCCCCCGACAGTCCCGCCGCGGGCACGAGCGGGAGCAGCCGCAAGAGATCAGGCGTCAGCGACAGCGAGAGCGTGAGGTCGGCCCAACTCGCGCTCGTGGTCGTCGTGCGCGCGCTGTCCGCGGTGCGCGCCAGATCTGGGCCCGCGTCGCCGGGGCTCATGGCCAGCACGGCGCCCGCGGTGTGCCCGCCCTCGACCTTCCACCGCGCGCGCAGGGTGAGCACGCCGAAGGGCGCGAGCTCGCCCGTCGAACTCTCGGGCAGTGGCACGGGGTGGAACCAGTGCGTGCCGAAGTCGACCCACGCGCCCCCGGTCTTGCGGCTGAAGCCGCGGTTGATGTTCTGGAACTCCAGCGGGCGCGCGGGGCTCTGCACGCGCACCTGGTTGCGCCAGAACGCGCGGAACCCTTCGTGCTCGGCGATGTGCCGGGACGCGTTATGCTGCGCGAGAAAGACAGCGTTCTGGCGCAGCACCGTCCAGCGCCCGGCGTCGAGCGGCTCCTCGTTCTCGCCCCAGCTGCCGGAGCCCGAGGGCGGGTGCGGGAGGTACTTTCCGAGGAGCGACACGGTGGACAGGATATGTCACAAACCAAAATCTTGGTCCAGTTTGGCGGTGCTTGGCGCGACGGGGGCGCGCGGGCACACCGTCGGCCGAGGCGCAGCCGGTGACCAATCCCGCGCTCTGACGTACCGTGTCCACGTGATGTGCTCCATGGTCAGATTCGCCGCCCTGCTCCCCCTGCTCGTCGCCTGCGCGGGCGACGTCCCGCCGCTGCGATGGGCCGACGCGCAGCAATGGGGCGTGACCGAGACTGCGCCCCTGTGCAGGGAGGGCCGCGGGGATCTGCCGACGGAGCTGTGCACCGCGCTCTACGAGCGGTTCGGGCGGACAGGGATGCCAGCCCCGCACCGCGCCTTGGCCACCGACAGCCTGACGCTCGTGCTCGGCGACTGCGCCGCGCGCATCGACGCAGCCACCGGGGCATTCTCCGACGTCAGGGAGTGCCGCGTGCAATCGACCGTCGGCGACACGATGTATCAATCGCGCATGAGCTTTCAGGGGGCGGTTGCGCGCTACAGCACCGAGGTCATCCGCGTGTCATCGATGTGGAACGTGTCATCGGCGTGGATCAACCACCGCACCGGCGCGAACGGTGTTTCCCTCGGCGTCATCACGGCCTATTCCGAGTTCGCCCCGATCCTCCGCTGACTCACGCCCACGTCCGCGCCGGGTCGCCCGTGCTCAGCACCACCGTGGCGCCGTCCGCGACGTAGACGTACAGCCGCTGCGCCGTGAGGCTCTGTGAGTGCGTCTCAGGGATGAGTAGCACCTTGCCGTATGAGCTCGTCGCGAGCGTCTCCCAGCCCGCGCCCGGCGACGCGGTGAGGGTGACCTTGCGCAGCGACGCGTCGATGGCGCTGACCTCGACGGACAGGGGCGTCGCGGGCGTGCGGTTGCCGATCTCGACGAGGCGCATCTGGTCGCCCACCGCGAGGTACTCCAGCCCGAGGTCATCGCGCTGCGCGCCCGCGCTGGTGTAGTCCGGCGCGAAGCCCGCGCCGCTCGTGGGGTACGGGTCGTCGAGGGTGATCTCATCGCCCGCGATGGAGTCCACTGCGTAGGCCGGGGCCCAGCCCGCGCGCGATGCCGCGACGCGCAGCATGAGGTCCACGCGCCCGCCCCTGTAGTCCTTGCGATGCCCGACGACCACGCCGCGCCCGACGAGGCCGCGCGATCCCGTGCCCGAGGGGAGCAGCCACTCGCTCAGGGCGATCACGTCGCCCACCTCGACGCCCGCGCAGCGCAAGTCCGTGGGGATCGTGACGAGGCGATAGGGCCGCGTCCATGGAGAGATGAGCCCGAGGGAGATGCGCTCCACGTCGGACCGGGTCGCGGAGTCGCGCATGAAGGCGTCGCGGCTGTCGGAGCGCATGGCGCCGCGAGGGATTCGCACGGTGATCTCGCCGCCCACGCCCCCGTCGCTAATCGCTGTCGCGTCGACGATCCTGATGAAGTCGCTCTCGCCATAGGGCGGGATGCCAATGCGGACGCCCGAGATGATCCCGTCCGACACCTCGCGCATCGTCGGGTGTTGCCCGCGTCGCAGGTCCGCTTGCGTGATCGTGCGCGTCACTGTCTCGGTGAGCGACGGCTCACGCACGCGGGCGACAGAGATACGACCGCGCCAAGTGCAAATCATAAGGCCCGACAGCGATGCCTCGTCGCGTAGCGTCGAGAGCACAGGCTCCTCGGGCGAGATCCAGTAGGAGCGCGCCGCGTTCCACGGCTGCGCGCCGCGCGCCTGCGCCGCAACCCGGTCCCACTCGATGGAGTCCGAGATGTGATCGAGGCCGCGCACGTCGTCGATGCTTTGCAACACACCGTACCGCAGCGCGTCCCACCACCCGCTCGCGCGCTCGGTGATCGAGACCGAGAGCCGCAGCGCGGCGCGCGTGGGCTTCGTGATGAGCACCTCGGCGCCGAAGAGCGCGTCCCCGGGCGCGCCCGGCGTCAAAACCCCCTGGTAGTCGATGGGGAACACGTCCTGAAGATCGTCCCCGCTCACGCTCCCGATGCGGACGCGCAGGTTCTCCTTCGGGTGCATCCCGTTGTCGCGTTCCAACTCCAGCCCCCAGCACGCGTACACACCCGTGCCGCCCGTGGGGATCGCAGGGATGAGCGCCGCGTCGACAGAGTCGAGGCGCACGCGCCCGAGCACCCACACGCACGCCTCCGGCAAAGGCGCGATGTAGCACCGCGCCTCTTCGAGCGTGCTGCCTCGGTCCGAGGGGTGGTTGTTCTCGCCGGGCGGGCCCCACCCGTAGCTCACAGAGAGGCGACGCCCCGCGGGCGGGGACGGTGGGTTCTCCGCGCGCACGTGCACGAAGGTGCCGGTGCTGTCTGAGTCGAGCGTGATGCTCCACCCTGAGCCCAGCATCACGCCGCGCGCAGAGGCGTTCCAGTTGGATTTGAACTGCTCGGCCGACGGGGACCAGCCACCGTTGTCGGGGGAGTCGGGCGCGTCCGAGAGCGCGATGTGCGCCACGTCGGTCCCCGATGCCTGCCACTGCGCGACGAGCGGCGTGTATCGGGAGCGGTCGGTGCCTTCGAGGTCCGCGGTGCTGCGCGTCTCGCTGAAGTGCCCGAAGCCGTAGACGAGCACCTCCGTCGGCCGCGCCTTCTCCGCGAGCGCCTTGCTCGCATGATCCACCGGGATCTCCCACGTCGCGCCCGCGTCGCTCATGCGCGTGCCGGGCCCGATGCGGCCGTCGTAGACCAGCGTCGGGTCCGTGACCTCTGCGGCCCCGGTGAACCGCAGCGCCCACACCGTGACCCTGCGCCCGAGCGTGCCCGGGAGCGCGTCGCCCTGGTAGACCTTCGGCGGCGCCTGCCCCGCGGTGACCTGGTGCCGCCGCGCCTTGGTGCCCGCGGTGCCGCGCGTCACGCCCGTGAGTGACGTGCTGGTCTTGCCGCTGTAGGTGATGCGCTCGCGGCCGATGTGCGCGGTGCCCGAGCTCGCCATGGCCGCGGTGGACCGCACGCCGATGGCGGTGGCGCTCGCGGTGATCCCCGTCAGCAGCGACGACACCGGCATCCCGTCGCGCGCGCCGAGCAGGGCCGTCACGCCCGTGTCGATGTCCGCGAGCCGCAGCGTGATGGAGCTCACGTCGATGCCGCCGTCGAGCGGGCGGATGCGCTCCTCGATGACGAGGTCCTCGGTCGCGAGCCACGGCTTCGTGGTGGGCGTCGTGCCGACGAACCACGCGCTGTCGGCCGTGTCGGTCCACGCGATCGTGCTGACGGTCACGCCGTCGCCGATGATCAGATAGGGGAGGCCCGCGATGAGCACGCCGTAGACCACGCGGTCGCCCGCGGTCGCAGAGGCGTCCCAGTCGAGGCGGTAGACAGTCACGAGGTCCTCACGAGCGGTCGTCCGTGTACGGACTCACGCGCACGAGTCGCGCGGTCCAAGTGGTGTACCGCAGCACGTCGGGAATCGTGCGCGAGATGCGCGGGCTGCGGATCGTCTCAGGGTGCACGCTCACGAGGTCGTAGCGCTCGGTCGTACTCTCGCGGACGGTCTGGTAGTCGTGCGCGTACGCCCACGTCTGCCCGATCGCCAGCCGCAGCATGTCCCGCACGCTCCACGCGCCCGTGTGCGTGCCCACCGTCGAGAGGTTCGTTCGCGCGGGAGCCCACGGCGTCAGGTAGTCGCTCGTAGCCCCGGGCTCGTCGGGGATGAAGCTGAACACCGCCGTGCTCTCATGCGTCTCCTGCGCGCCCATGGTGCCGTACGTCGTGCCGCCCGCGGCGATCTCGACCGCCATCTCCCGCGTGGGCGCCCACGGCTCCGTCTGCTGCCCGCAGAGCAGCGCGACGTGCCGCGGGAAGCGCTCGCCCCGGCGCGTCGTGAACGCCGTCAGCACGGAGTCGGTGAAGCCCAGGAGGCTCCCGAGCGTGGTCGAGTGGATGCCCGTCATGCTCATGCTCGCGCTCGCGGTGAAGAGCACGTAGCCGTCGCTGCGCATCGTCACCGTGACCGTCTCGGCGCGTCCCGCAGCAGCGATGGCCGCGTTGATGGCCGTCTCCAGGGCCTTGAGGAAGTCCGACGCGGGCGCGTGCAGGAGGATGCGGTACGTGCCGCTCGCGACGTTCACGTTGACCGGGGAGGTCCCGCTCGCGAAGGTGATCACGAGGTCGGGCGCGCTCGAGGTCCACGCGAAGGGCGCGGCGAACATCGCGCTCGGGGTCATCTGGTCACTCACGCCGCACGCTCCACCACGCGCGATGAGAGCCGCACGCCTGCCTGCTCGCCCTCGTCGAGCGTGTCCCTGATGTGCCGCGCGAGGTCCCGCGGAGAGCCGAGGATGCCCGCGCCGTAGACGATGGTGATGTTCCGACCGCCCTCGGAGGCCGCGGCGTCCTGCTGCGTCGGGGGAGGGAGCGCGGGGGCTGCCGCTGCGCTCGAAGCGCCGCCAGACCCGCGAGCCGCGCCCATGATCGCGCCCGCGCCAAGGGCCGCGACGCCCACCGCGCCGAACGCTGCCGCCGCCGCGAAGTGCCCGGGGGCGAGCGGTGCGGTGAGCACGCCCGCCGCCGCCGCGACGCCCTCGGCGAACTCCATCGCAGCCTTCACGATGGCCTCCTGGCCGATGGCCATCACCACCTCGCTGACCATGTTCAGCACGCCCTCGCCGACCGACTCCTGCCCGCTGAGGATGAGGTTGACGTGCTTGCCGAACGCCTTGCCGAAGTTCTCAATCGCGCTGTTCGCGATGTCCACGCTCGCCGTGGTCGCGCTCGCCTGCCTGCGGTGCAGCCGCTCCCACTGCTCGGAGAAGCTCTCCTGCACGCGCAGCCGCTCGTCGAGGTGCGCCCGCTCGCGCTCGATCTGCGAGGTCATCGCGTGGTCGCGCTCGGCCTCGCCCTGCACCGCGGGGTCGCGCAGGTCTGCGAGGGTGGCTTCGTTCCCGCGGCGCCCGTCCGCACGGCTCTCCGCAGCACGGCCTCGCAGGGCGCTCACATCGCGCGCAGCGGCCTCGCGGCCCTTGCGCTCGCGCGCGTCGTAGGCGAGCCGCACGGCCTCGCGCTGGCGTTCCCCGCTCGCCTGGAGTTGCGCCGCGGTCTGCTCGCCCGCGATGCCGGGGAGTTCAGCGCGCGGGCCGCTGCGCTCGAAGGCGCGGCCCATGAGGTCGTCGAGGGTGGCGCGCGCGGGGCGCGCGGAGGTGCCCCCGTTGTCGTTCGCGGCGACGATGCGCCGCCCCGTCACAGGGTCGATGCCCTCGGACTGCGCAGTGACGACGAGGTCCACCGCTGCCGCCGCGGCGGGTGCGGCCTCCGCGGTCGTTCGCGGCCCGGCGTCGCGGTTCGTCGCGGCGAGGGAAGCGATACGCGCGTCGATGAACTGCTGAATGCCCCGCAGGTCATCCGCGGCGCCCGCCGTGCCCGTGCGCAGACCGCTCAGGCTCCGCGTGCGGACGGCCTCGGCGACGCCCTGCAGCGCGCCCGTGAGCCCGCGCACCGACATCGCCACGTAGCCCACGACGATCCCGCCGAGGTCCGCGACGCCGCGCAGCACGTAGGCCGCGGAGCGCCCGAGCGCGTCCATCTCGCGCCGGGCCTCCTCCGCGTCCGTCCGCACCCCGCGCAGGCGCCCGCCGACTTGCGACAGGCGCGATGTCTCCTCCACGAAGCCCGTCGAAACGTACCGGCCCGCGCTGCGCAACGACGCCTCGAACGCAGCCACCTCATCGGCCGCGGTTCGCATCGTCGGCGCCACCTCGCGGCCTCGGGCCACCAGCGCGCCGAGGCGGTCGTTGGCGTTGTGTGCGTCGTCGCTGACCGCGAGCAGCTCCTGCCCGAACTTCCCGAGCTCCTCGCCGCCCTCGACGATCGCGTCGCCGATGGTCTCAAAGACCTCCGACACGTCCTGTCCTGAGTCCCGCGCGCGCGCCATCCCGACTCGCGCGAGCGTATCGAGCTCGGTCTGCGTGACGCGGATGTTGCGGTTCGCGAGGTTGGTCGCGAGCTGCATCACCTGCATCTCGGTCGCGAACCCTCCCGCGCCCTCGGCCGCGCGCGCGAAGTCCACGCGGAGGCGCACGCTGTTGGCATTGAGGCGCTGCTGCTCGCCCGCGAGTTCTGCCACGCCGCGGACCGCACCGAGCGCGGCCTCGCCGAAGGCCACCGCCGCCTCGCGGATCTCGTTCAGGTGCCGCGCCGCTTCGCCCACGCCGCGCAGGGACACGCCCAGGCCGTCTGCGCGACCTGCCGCGCGGCCCATCTCCGCGCCGAGTTCCTTCGCGCCCTGCGCGGGGGCGCCACCGAGCTGCGTGGACTCCTCGCCTACGCGCTTGATGCCGTTGGCGAGGGCGTGGACCTGCCCGAGCAGTTGGGGCTCAACGCCCCCTTCGATCAGGATTCGTTCCGTCACGGCGCACCACCCTGCACGTCCCGTCGCACCGCACCGCGCCCGCCCACGGTCCGCACCACGCCGGCGCACACGCGTCCGTCGGCGCGGGCCCCGTCGTCACGTCCGCCTCGGCGCCCGTCACCACGCGGATCACGTCCGCGAGCGTCGCCGCGCCCGGCTCGTACCAGAGCGCGAGCGGGTAGCGTCTCGTCACCGCACGCGCGCCCGCGTCGCTCCATCCGACCGCGAAGAGGATCACCCGCGCAGGCTACTCCCCCTTGGGCCGCGCGTCCCGCTCCGCACGCTCGGCGCGCAGCATCACCGCCCGCGCCCGCTGCACCGCGAGGATGGCCTCCCGGTCCGCGGCCGTCACTTCGCGCCCGAGCGCCACGTCCCACGGCAGCGCCGTCCCACCGTCGCCCGTGCTCGTGAGCGCCATCCCGTCGAACACCTCGCGGGTCCACCCGTCCGTCGCGTGATAGACGCCTTCGAAGGGACAGCCCTCGCACGCCATGCCCGGGTGCACCGTGCGCCAGAACGCTTCCGCGAGCATCACGAGGTGCGGGCCCGGCTTGCGGCGCGCGGCACCCTCGGCGCCACAGCTCCACGCCTTGCGCGCACGCTCCGCGGACTTCGCCTCCGCGGCCTGCGCCTCGGGCGTCCGTGCTGAGGTCCTGAGTAGCTCCGCGCGCCGACATCCGCACTCCCTCTCCGTCGCTTCCGTAACGGCTACACGCCGCCCGAGAGCGACGGCAGCCGAAAAGGGGCAAGCGCCCTCGGGTGCACCGTCGCTCGCTGGATCGCCAGCGAGCCAAGCTCTTCGATCCCGTCGCCGCCCACAAGGTCCAGCAGGCGAGCCACGCCCTTGTCGGTGATGGTCACCTCGCCGGCGTCGAGGTCCTCGGCGCTGCCCTCGACCGTGCCCGCCTCGATGCGCCAGGCGCCCGCGATCACCCGCCGCGCCGCGTACTGGCACGCGACGAGGCGCCGCTGCGGCTCCGAGGGGAACGACAGCGCCGCCGCGCGGGCCTTCGCGGTGAGCGGCTGCAGCTGCACGAGCGCGGGCTGCTGCGCGGCGTCCTTGATCGGCACCGCCGCGAGGTCCGCGATGGAGCGCGAACGGATGTACGTGACCAGCTCGGGCCCGTCGACGAACGCGGGGTCCGTGGCGCACGCGACCCACAAGGGTTGACTGAGATTCATGCGATCACCCGTTGAACACGATGATGTTGGCCGAGCCGAGATCAGACGTGCTGAGCGTGTTGCGCTGCGCGGTGAGGGTCATC